>JAABUV010001744.1_pt1 | contig 30974 bp, 51 predicted proteins | sample 5559971 | NCBI WGS metagenome assembly JAABUV01 (sample SAMN10711881, study PRJNA513362) | rock metagenome | isolation source: Antarctica rocks | place: Antarctica: Victoria Land, Knobhead nord | collected 2015-12-19
GCCCTCTCACAAGCCATCTCACAGCCCTGGCGCACGCGCCGTCCGGCTGCAGCGGCCCTGAGTCGGGCAGGCTCTCTGCAGGAATGCGAGCAGGCTGCGGGCCGCCAGCTGCAGCGAGCAGCAGCAGAATAGACACACACCCCGGAACACGTCGTCGTGGGGATCGGGGGGGGGGGGGGGGCACAACAGGCGGAGACAGCGCGGGGCCGGACCTGCCCGTCTGCACCCGCAGTGACCAGGTTCTGCCCCGTGGCGTCCACAGCCAGCGCGCGCACGGGCCCCTGCCGCATATGCACGCGGTCAGGGCGGCAGGAGGCGGCAGAGTTGACCAGTGCTGGGCGGCAGGGTCCGGCAGACCCAACAGCGCATACGTAACAACCCTCACATCAGAGCGTTACCTGTAACAAGGTGGCCGCATGATGTTTGAAGGAGAGAGGAAGAGTTCGTCTGTGCAGCAGGGACAGCCGGCGCCGGGTTGTGTATACTGCCACGCCGTAGCTGGTGCCACCACGGGACCCTTCGTCATGACATCCTGATTGTTGCCAGGTCCCCGGCGGGCGTGACCTGGGCCACCGACACCATCCAGGGCGCAGCTGATGCGCGCGACCAGGGTGAGGCCCATGTATATTGGGATGACCATTGCGCGTGACAGGCACGCTCGAAGACTGAAGCTCAGCCAAGGAGGACATGACCACGGAACTCCTGACCACGCACGGCATGGAGGCCGCCAAGCGTCTGTCCGTGCGTGGTCAGTAGCTCCGTGGTCATGCGCCCCAGGCTGAGCTTAGGATTCAAGCGTGCCTGTCACGCGCGATCGCCATTCCAATACACAATGGCCACACCCAGGTCACGCTGATCAGATGCGTCCTGGATGGTGTTAGTGCCCAGGTCATGTCCGCCGGGGACGGGACACAAGCAGATGTCGCCTACGCACACAAGGAGCGAAGTGGTGCGCCGCTGCACATGCTGGATGTCCCTAATGCTGATGGCGCGCAGCAAATCTTGCAGAGAGCACACCCGTCGCCTCTCCCATACCGCGCGCCGGGGCGCGCCTTGTGGCAGAGCAGCCGAACCACGGGCACGGTGATGTTGGGCGTCCACATGGTGACCACGCCGTTGGCGTGGCCCAGGCACTGCACGCCGTTCCAGGGGTTGTGCCGCATGGCGTCGCAGGGCCCCAGCTTCGTGCGATGCTGCGCCACGATCTGCCCCGTGCTCGTGTCCTGCGCGGTGCATGCAGACTTGGAAGCAGCTCCACCACCCCCGCTTGCCGCAAGCGGCTCATGCCTGTCGCCTGCATTGCAGGCACGCGGTCACAGCACCGCTGTGAGACCCCGTTTGACCATGCACTCGTGCCCTACACACTGCCCTGCATGTCATCCTGCCTCCCCTCGATCCACCAATGTCACAGCAGCGGCCTTTGAGTGCACAAAGCAAAGGGCTGTTGTGAACGTTTGCTGCCACGGCCCTGCAGCATGTGCACACCTATACAGGTGCAGGGCCGGCGCGCCTGATACCGCAGCACACCGGCCTCCCCGACAGATGTCAGCAGGAAGTGGTATGGCAGGAAGTCCAGGCGCCTGGCAGCCATGTGCTCCTGCACACCATGCACCAGACCTGAGGGGCACAGGGGCTGTCACTGTTAGAGATCTCTGAGACGTCCCGAAGTGCCACGTCGCCTCTCATGCACGATGCCATGCGCCTCTAGACCCTACGTCATCACGTTTGTCCGCTTGCCGCAGCTCCAGCACATACTGAGACTGCACCATGCAGCATGGAGCCGCACGAGGCCGGGCGCGGGCGCGCGCCTTCAGGCAGTGCACCTCGACGCCGCGCTTGTCGTAGATGTAGACGTATTTGCGCTGCGCGGCCGCGAAGAACTGGTCGTTGTGCAGGAACTGCACGTCGCGCAGCGTCTCGCGCACCTGCGCGCGACCCGGCGGCGGCCGCTCGGCGCGGCGCCCGCGCGAGCGCGCCGCACGCGCCCTCAACAGCCCGCACCCAGCCCCGCGCTGCGGGCACTCTACGCCCCGCCATGCGCTCCGATGCCGGCCGCGCGCGCGGGCCGCGCACCCGAGCCAACCCCCAGGGCCGCCGCGGCAGGCCGCCTGCCAGCCCCGCGCCCGGCGGGGGCAGGGCCGCGCGCCTGGACCTCGCACAGCAGCTTGGCGCGCTGCCAGTCCAGCAGCGCAAGGTGCCCGCGGCGGCCGCCGAGCAGCAGGAAGCGCCCGTTGCGCGTGAAGTCCAGCGCGTACGGGCCCAGGTCCGGCAGCGCCAGGTCGAACGCCTTGCGCGCCGCGCCCTCCTCCGCTTCGCGCACAAGCGCCGCCTGCGCCGCCGGTGCTCCCAGTCACGGCCTGCCCCTCACCAACCGTGTAGCAGGTCTGCGCCTCCTTGCCCTTGCATACCAGCGCGGCCTGCGCTCTTGTCGAGCAGGGCCGCCGACTGCCCCACTTCAGGGGCCCCCCTCGCTGCGCAGAGCGCGCACGATGCACGTCCCCTGACTTGCGCGACGAGCAGCCAGCGGCCTGCGGCTTTCTGGCCGCAGCAGCACGCCAAACGCCGTCGAGCGGCACACAGGCCACGGAGGCAAGCGCGGCGGCCGGGGCGCGGTGAAGGCGCCGCGCCTGCTGCAGCTGCCAGGTGCGCTCCATGCCCTCCGCCTCCAGCCCGCCGGGCTCGCTGGGCAGCAGCCACTCGTCCGCCTTGGCGGCCTGCTCCGCGGCCTCGCCCGCCAGGCGCTCCGCGTAGCGCATCTGGCTGCGCAGCTTCTTGTCGGGTATGCGCCGCGTCGCAACCGGCGGCCCGCGCGCGAACTTGGCGAGCCGCGCGCCCGCGCGGCTCTCACGCTCCCTGCGCAGGTCAGGTTGGGAGCTGTGGGTACATGTGCAGACGGCTGTTCATGCAAACAGGCCCGTGTACTGGAGCGTGCTAGGACACACCGTTTGCGACCGGACGGCCCAGCCGCGCCGGCATCATGCGCCGGCTGCGCAGGGCGCGGGAACTCCTCCTCCGCCATAACTTGCAGCGCCTCTGGCAAGCGCTTGGCCAAGCACTTGATGCAGAACGGAAAAAAAAAACTCCCGCCTCCCTAAGTACAAGCTCACCTGTTTTGGCTGGTGTACGGTGGAGGGCCTGCTCCTTCATCAATGAACGCGGTCTGGCGGAAAAAAGGAAAGACTTAAAGAGTCGTACCCCGCGTTGTGACTGCGCTGGTGTGGGAGCTGTGGTAATACAGCCCTTTAAGGATTGCGCCACATGCCTGCCGCGCCAGGCCAGGCTGCTGCGCGCGGGCTGTCCACACAGTGCACGCATATCCGCACATGCAGACAGCCTGACGGCCGCGACTGGCATCGGCGGCGCGAGGGCCGGAAGCGCATGCCCGGCAAGGCGCATGAGAGCCCTCGCCTGCTCCAGGCCGCCTTCGCTGACAGCCTATGGTGCCCCGGGTCATCTACCAGCACCCCAGCGAAGAAGCGCTTTGTGGCGCTGGCCGCGGTGCAGGCCGAGAAGGGTGCGCGCTGCAGTATGAAGCTCTGCCCTGCCTCAGCAAGCGCATTTGTTGAACGCCTCAAGCGCCACTGCTGCTTGTACACCACATCTTCAAATATACGCTGTGGCGGCACGCCGTGGTAACCACAGAATATGTTTCAATGCCCGGCTGGACTGCAGCCCCACTTACTTAGGCTGACGCGCACGCCCACATGAACCTCTGTTTGCACGTCCACAAAAGCAGGTATGTCACGGATGTCAGACTCCGCCGTGTGCCTCCAAGAGGTTGGGGGTCTCTGCCCTTGCCCGCGCTGCTGCGGCCGCACCGCTCGGCAACCAAGCAGGGTATCCGCCGGCTGCAGGCACAGTACAGTACGATGATGAGTCGCGCGCGCGGCTGTGCGACAGCGGCCTGCCCGACCCCGACGTCTGCGACGTCCTGCCCGTGCCGCCACGGGACTCGCAGGTCGTCAGCGAGGCCTGGATGCGCGGGCGCGCCCCCCGCCTGTGTCGGCCACGATCACCTCGCTCATATGCGACCGCCGCTCACACTGCCGCACCTGGGAGACGTGTCAGTGCACGCAAGCGGCGCCGGTGGCGCTGCTCAAGCGAGGTGCGCTCCAGCGTCCTACGGCGGAAATGCGTGTGCACATGCAAGCCCGTTGGGCAAGCGCGTGCGCGCGGGCGCAGGCGCTGGCTCCTGGGCCTGCTGGTGCTGCAGAGCATGTCGTCATTCGTGCTCGACTCGTACCAGGAGCTGCTGCGGAACCACCTGGTCGTCACGCTCTTCCTGACCATGCTCGTGGGTGCGGACTGACACCCCCGACGCAGCAGGCATTGGGGTTGGGCCACGTCTGGGCCTCATCCCTGCTGGCCGCCATTGGTTAGTTCAAAAACGCCAGCAGTTGTGCTGTTTGCATCCCGGTGCTGTCTGGACCCGGTGCTGTCTGGACTCTGGTCTTGCTTGTCGGCATTTGGTGGTGTCTGCACATACGGCACGCAAGACGCGTCGGACACGGGTGCAGGCGCGGGCGGCAATGCGGGCAACCAGAGCGCCATCAAGGTCATCAGGGGCCTGGTGCGGCCTGTTAGAGTCCACTTGTATCAAAGAGACGTGCTCTAATTTGATGGGGCTGCATGCGTAGCTGCCGGCAAGCCTGGAGGAGATTCAGTTGACCTCTCCGCACAGGCGGCTTAGCGCTGTCACTGCGGGCGAGCATCTTTCATTAACATGCTGGCAGTGGGATTTGACCGTTGCAAGTACCATGTGTTCGGCATCCTGCATACTGCGATTGGCAACACATGTTCGCACAGGTAGTTGCAAAAGATATGAGTGCGCGGACTGCGGCTGTGCTCGCATGCACCCCAGCTGCTCCTGTGTGCAGGCGACAGGCGCCATCCAGCCATCCGCAGCAGCGATCCAGCGCACGCTGTGGCAGCAGACGCAGGTCGGCTTCCTGCTGGCATGCGGCTTGTCAGGTGCGCTGCGCGCCATACCTGCCTGCTCACCAGCAGCCTTCTGCCTCGGCTGCCCTGGCGCGACCGTCACGCGGGGCGCGAGCGCCGGCAGGCCGACACCAGGTTCCGCTCGGCTCTTGCGCTGCTGCCTGCTTGCCGAGCGAATGAATGCACAGGCTCGGCTCTCGCGCTGCCGCCTTGTCAGGGAGCGACTCAGGCACCTGCACCGCGCTTGGTTGCGCAGTCGGCGGGTTTGCGCGCGTGTACCTGACCAACGGCAGCGTGGTCGACAGCTTCGCGATCTCCACCTCCCTGTTCTGCATCGTCATGACGTGCGCGCGCACGCCGCAGCCATGGCCCGACGCTCTGTCGCCCAGCGACAAGAGCTGTGGTGTCCGGGCGCGTGCCAGAGCAGCAGCTAGGCGTGTCTGCTCGCATGAGTTGCGTGTATGCTCGCATGAGTTGCTTGTGTGGAGGCTGCCTTATCTCAGGCCCGCCGACGACTCCCTTGCGCTTGTCAGCATGCCCCCGCGGGCGGGGCATGTAGAGGGGAGCGCTATGGTTGCCAGGATGCGCAGACCTGTTGGAAGGGGCTGCCTCGGCGCCTCAGCGTCTTGCTGCAGCTGAGGGCGGCCCCGCTCGCGCCAGGTCCGTGCTGGCGGGCACGGGGCTGCCCTTCGTCCTGGCCAGGATGGGCGTCGACCCCGCCAACGCAGGGACGTCTATCCAGGCGCGCCGGAGCCCTCTGTGGCCTGCCTCAGCGCGCGCGCGCTGCGCGTGCATGCCCAGTTGTCCTGCACTGGGTCCTTGCATCAGAGCGCCTCTGAACGGCCCCTCTGTGTCATCTTCGCACGGGCGCGTCCGCGGGTAGCATGTTGGCTGCCGCGCATGGAGAGGTACGCTGCGGCTCTCGATGCGCGCCGCCGCCGCGGCGCAGGTCCTGATGGACATCGTGGGCTGCCTCATCACCTGCGCAACGTGCTTCCTCATCCTGGAGCAGCTGGCGCACGTCCTGCCGGTCGGCTGAGCGCCAGTGCGAGCCGCATCTGAGGCGCCCCATCTGAGGCGCTGGCCAGGCGCGCAAACTGGCAGCTGCGGGTCGCACCAGTGCGCCTTGCAGCTCGCGCCGACAGCGAGACGCCCCTCGTGGGACCAGCTAGAGGTAGGATCCCGGGGTTCAGCCACAGGCTGTGCTGTGGGTTGTGCGCCAAGTGAGCTATTATAATCATCTCAACGCATGCCCGTTCTGCCAACGCAGCCGTGTAAGTGCGTTTCCACGAGAGCCTGGGACAGTGCTCACGCGTAATGCTGGGCCTGCTATGCAGACATGCACAGTTGAACAGTTGGCATTACAGTTGGCATTGAGGTTGCAGGCACATAATGCTGTGGTGCAGAGGCGGCTGCCTGTGCCTTTCCTGGGCGAGTCCACGTGACACAGGCTGGTATGGGTAGCACTGCCTGTGTCAGGGAGGAGCCTGGAAAAGTGCTCACATGTAGGGATGGACGTGCTAATGCAGACATAGTTGTTGGCATTGAGGGTGCAAGTGCCCTCTCTCGAAAAGCCCACACGGCACAGCTCGGTGTGGGGGAACACCGGTCTGTGTCGGGGACGGCGGATGCCCGCCCGTCTGGAGCCTGTCTCTTGCAGGACATTGCCCGTCACACCTGTGCGCAGCTCTTGCACGGGCTGCTTAGCAAGTTTATGTCAGAGGATTTGCCCATGTCTTCCTGTCACCAGCCGGCATGCTGTGATGCTCTGGGCAGCGTGGGAAGCTGCGCGGCGATGTCACTGGGCTGCCATAGCTCGCGCGGCTGATAAGAAGCCTGGGAGCATGGGCACAGAGTATGCAATCATTCAAGTAATGAATGACATGGGAAGTGGTCAAGAGGCCGATATTGAGATAGAGGGACAGCAGCGCCAGCTCCTGTAACGCTTACACCAGGACCCAGCCACCCCAGCATGTAAGCAAAGCACTCACAGGCGCAGCTGCAGAACACAGCGATGCTTGGACCTGCCTGCCGCGCATCTGCCCAAACGGTGGCACAGGCGCCCCAACGCCCCCCAGCCGCCGCGCCCGCGCCCGCGCCGCCCGCTCACGCGACCAGGGCAGAGGCCGTCGCAGACTCGTACTTCCAGTTGGGCGGCAGCTTCTTCGCCTTCTGCGCTCGCGCGCGCGCACGCCGGGTCACACCCTTGTGCGAGTCGTGCCGCTGCTGCCCAGCGCACAGCTGCGGAGCATGAGCTGGTACAGAAACTATACCCGCACGACACGCGCACATGCTGGGTCATCAACTAACTTTGGCCGAGCCCCTTTGCTGCTGACCGGCAAACAGCTCGCAGCATGAGCTGATGCATAGGCATCAGCCGCACGGTGACCACTCGCAAAAAAAAAGCGCACATAGTGGACAACCAGTATTGCCTCCTCTATTGCACAATATCAGCAGGTGTGCTGCTGAATTCTGTGTCCAGACCAGGGCCGCCCACACAAAGAGGCGACCTCCCCACATCGACCGCACACCAACAACCTCACCCTCACGGAACCTGACCAGATCCCTTCCCTTGTGACCGGTTCAGCCCCGCCGCGGCCAGCGCCGCACCTTGTAGTAGCGCGCCAGGCGGTGGATGCGGCTCTCGACCAGAATGAGCCGGAACTTGCCGTCGCGGTCCTTGCGGTTGGCCTCCAGGTGCTTGCGCATGGTGACCGCCTTCTTGATCAGGCAGTACAGGTCCTCCGGGATCTCCGGCGCCAGGCCGATCTTCTTCATGATGCGCAGGATCTTGGAGCTCGTCACCGCGCTGACCTGCGAGCCCGCACCACGGCCCCCGTCACTCACGCCTATCACCGCACGCCGCCAGCCCAGCGGCAGCTCGGGTGTCCCTGGACACCGCTCTAGAGGCGCGGCACAGCCTGCGACGCGGAGTCACCCTCAAATCGCCTGCCACACAGCTGCAGCTTATAGGCACTACGTTTGTCCTTACATAACACTCAACTACGCCAACACGCCAATAACGGCTCCACACAGGCACGACCGACCGCCGCGCCACCCGCGACACTTTGGCATCCCTTCGCCGCCGCCTGCGGACGAAGGCAAACAGGCGCCCGCGCGCGCCTGGGCAATGCCGTGCTGGTCGCGCAGGATAACACCTATTGCGGAAGGCTTCAGGCCCTTCTTTGCGAGCCTGGTGATCTGCTCCTCAACCTGCGCGGCGGCACATGCTGCGCGCTCACGCTCCGTGCCCTGTGCTGAGTAGCAGCCAATACTACATAGAAGCTGCCGGTGCCGCGCCAGCGTCTATTATACGAGAGCTGAGGCTCAGCACGCGCCTCCAAGGGCGTGGTCTTGAGCCACGAAGCAGGTGACCGCTTGTACGGCAGCGACGAGGTGCTCTTGCCCTTGCCATTGCTGTGCATGCGCCCCATGGTGGCGGCTGGTCGTGCTCAGCGCCTGCTCGGCTGCCACCTCCAAGCGCGGTCGCGCCCCGCCAATAAGCGCTGTGTATACACTATTTGCTGCTTCAGCAGCACAGCCCCACTGCTTTCACGCGCACAGGCAGCTCGGCGAGGCCAGAAGCAGAGCAAGCCGCCAAGAGAGGAGCCCTGCAAGCCCTACCCCAGACCTTAGTAAAATTTTTATGGAATTTTCAGAGCCTGAGCAGCTGAGAGCAGGCTGCGTGTATGCAGGAGACGTTGTTTACCTTGGCGACGCCTTAGGCAAGATGACAGAGGACACCCTGGGGGCTTTTGTGGTGCGCACCGCAGTTTTCATCAGATGTGTTGCCCACGTTCTCAGATCTGAGCCTGACTGAGGCACACGGCGCGCAGAACTGGCTGGGGCTCCTGATCGTGGCGCTGGTGCTGGCATACCACTTTGTGGTGGCAGACCCGAAGTTTGCGCAGGAGTGATTGCCGGATGTCCTTCACGGGGGGCAAGCTCAAGCTCAAGGGAGGTGACGTTGGCAAGCGCAAGAAGAAGAAAAAGAGCAAGGATGCCGGGGAGGGCGCGTCGGCGGGCGCGCTGGTCCTGATGGACGGCGCCGAGGGGAGCGTCGCCGCTGTGCAGAACGTGCGCACAACCAAAACGGTACACTCAGTATGATTACTGTGACTAGGCTGTCAAGTGTGCAACACTGGCCTCCTCGCCTGTTGATGGGCTGTCTGCAGCACTGTGATCCCAGGATTTTATTTATTACAGCACTGTGATCCCAGGATTTTATTTATTACAGCCTGTATCTAGTGCTCCCTCCATCCAGGCACAGCAGCTGATGATGTGCATGTGCAGCTCACGCGCACCCTATACAACTGTGCCCAACACACCAGTCCTTCCGTGCTGCAGCAAAGCACTCGCCAAACCCCCTCCCTCCCCAGCTTGTTACGTGTTTGCGGGCGTGCTTGCTTGTTGTTGCTTGCCTGGCACACCTGGTCATCACAAGGCTGAAAGTGAGGCCTGGGGCTGCTGGACACCTGCTTTGCGCCGTATGAGCATTGCTTTGACCTGCTTGCTTCGCCAGTAATAAAGAGTAACAAGGGCTCTTCACCTACAAGCTTATGCCATTCAAATACCCTGCCCGCACTCAGGAGACGGAGGAAGGCTTCGTGCTAGCGCCACCGCCCGAGACCGCGGACCGGCGCACGGCCGCGGAGAAGCGGCATGATGAGAAAATGTCCGAGCGCGAGGGCGAGAAGACGCGCAAGATGGCGATGAAGTCGCACCGCGAGCGTGTTAATGACTTCAACGCCGCCCTGGAGCAGCTCTCCGAGCACCACGACATCCCACGGGTGCGCGGCGGTCTCCACACCGTCACGTGGGACATTGTGGCTGCTCAGCCTGCAACCCGCTGTACATGCTGCTGTATGCCCGGCAAGGTCGCTGCTCAGCCTGAAATTCGGTGTACATGCTGCTGTGTGTCTGGTAAGGCACGCGCAAGTGCGTGCAGACCTCACACTGTATGCTACTCGGCCTCTCCACATGCATGCCAATAATTTTGGTCACATGCGTTATGCAGGTCGGTCCCGGATGAGCGGGCGCGGCTGCGCTGCGCTTCGATTTCATGCATATAGCTACACCTGTGGCCGAACTGCAGCGCTCGTTGCTTTTGTCTTGTCAACCCCTGGTGACCTGGGTGGAGCAGTGAAGCTCAGCTCTTGCCCTGCTGGTCTGTGCGCTTCACACCCCTGACCAGTCCTCCGTCCCGTGAAGATAATACCTTCAAAACTCTGCCCCCCCAAAAAAAAAAACCGCACAACTCGGAACGCCAATGCTTGACTGCATGGCATGCATTGAGTTCATGCTCCTGAGTTGTTCGACACATTCTGAGACTCTGACACCTTAGCTACCAGACAGCACATATCAGAACACATGAAAGCTACAATACAGCTGGTTAGGTACACAACTTTCAGCTGCTCAAGCTGAACCAGATTGCTTCCAAGGGGTCCCTGGTGTTACCATACCGGCTGAGCATGTCTATGCGCCCTGCGCGAGCTATGCTTTGTCCTTCCTGGCACTCGACGCGCTGGCCTCAGCCACAGCAAGTCCGAGCAGGCGCTGCAGCTCCGGCAGCACGTGCGCCTGTATGCTGGGCCGCGCGCTGGGCGCCTGATGCATGCACCTGCGCGTGGGTGTCACGCATGCTGCTCACTGCCAGGCAGCGGTGCATGCCAGGGGTCATGGCAACACAAACTTCAGCAGGAGCGCTGCAGCATATAACAGTAAACATGTAGTCACGCCGTGCGGGCATCCCGGCACAGAAACCTGCACATCCTGAAGTTTACATGCCCTGCAGCTGGTGACCTGCCCCAAAACAGTAGGCGCCAGCGCAGGCGTACCCACAGGCCATTCCATAGTGCGGCCGAGGTGCAGCATACAACCGCGCGCACTGCCAGGCTGCACGTCAGCGTACAGCCTCGCTGCACGGTAGCAGGCCCCCAGGCACATAACACAGCCTCCTCCACCCCTTGCCGAGCATGCAGCGCGCACCGCAGCGCCAGGCGCGCGAGGTCGGCCGCCTGCGCCGCAGGCCAGGCGCCAGCGCAGGGGTCCGCGAGCCGCTCGGCGCCGCCGCCGCCGGCGCGCAGCACGGCCGCCGCGTGCGCCGCCAGGCCGCCCGCCTCAGACGCGGCCAGCAGCTGCAGCAGCGTCAGCCCGAAAGCGTACACGTCCGCGGCCTGGGAGACTGGCGCACCCGCCAGGGCCTCCGGCGCCGCGTAGGCAGCCGGCGCGCTCGCCGCCACCGCCTGCCGTCACGCAACCTCTGTGCTGTGCAATCCGTCATGGCGCGTCCTTCATCACATGGACATAAGTGCCTCGCATCAGCAGCGGCGGCCCGAACGCAAAAGCACTGGCGCGGGCGGCACGCCGGCTGCACACTGGGCGCGTGCGTTGTGAAACGTGCTCCGCATGTCGCACGCCGTCGCGCTCGCTGCCGCTGTCACTTGCTATCGCGCATTGCCGCTGCTCCAAGCCCCACTCGCAGCTGGGGTCAGCGCGAGGCCGGTACTTGCATTGGGAAGCCGACCTGGCGGCAGCCACACCAAGGCATACCTGGCCTTCATGTGGGAGACGGTATGCGGTGCATCGACCTCCAGAGCGGCGCTGTGGCCATACAGGCGGCGGGCCAGCGCAGCCCTCAAAGAGGAGGCTACAGTGAGAGCGCAGCCTCCAAACAGAGGCAGCGCGCTGGCGCCCGCGCTCTTACTCGAACCTCCTCTTTGAGGGCTGCGCCAACCCGCCGCCCGTACAGCCACAGCGCCGCTCAGTAGGTCGACGCACCGCATCCCGTCGCCCGCATGAATGCAGGTATGCCTTGGTGTCGGCCATCGGCGGCAGAAAGCGACATGGCCAGCAGTGACATAAGGATCAATAACCCCCACTCCGTGTTGCTAGCGAGGCACGCCGAGGCATACGGCCTCACCGCAATTCTGGCTGACTCTGCATTTGCATCGGGACACCGACCTTGGGCCACAGAGCCATGTCGCTTCCTGCATGCTGCCATGGTGAGGCCGCGCGCAGCGGGGGACGCCGCGCACCGCGTCCAGGCCGCACAGGAGCGCCGCCGCGGGCGCCGACGCCAGCCGCGCTTCGACCGCGCTGCCACGGCCGCCTGCTGGCGCGTCTAGCAGCACCGTGCTCGGCCGCACCTGCCGCGCAGGGCGAGGCCGCACGTCGCGCGCGCTTAACGAAGATATCGCTGTGGTCGTAGGTGAGACACTCCAATACAGCAGTTTGCCAGGCTTGCAGCATGTAGAGTAACACCCTCATTGAAGATCATGGAAGTTGCAATTGCTCTGCATTTGTATGCTATCTGGCACCCAGCTGCACCGATATGTTGCCATGTTGCCAACCTCATCTAACCAACAAAACAGCCTGTTCAGACCAAAGCCGGCATGCAAGCTGACAGGGGTCTGGGAGCGCAGCACGCACAGCGCCGTGCGTGAGGCCAGCCGCGTGCATTGCGGCAAGGCCGGCTGCCGCGTCAGCAGCGACGCGCAAGCGCGCCGCGGCCGGCAGCCGCACGGGCTGCTGCGCGCCCTGCGGCGCGCGGCTGTGCAGCGCATCCAGCAGGCTGCCAGCCTGCCGCGGCCGCAGGATGACTTAGGGTTAGAGTCCCAAAAAAAAACTATGAAAATACCGCACTGGCGCTGAGCTCCAGCTGCAGAGCCTCGCCGCAGCCACTCTGCTTCAAGCTTACTCTTCAACACGGCCCGCTAGCAGCACTCGCCTGTGAGCAGCTTGGCAGACAAAAGCCACTGAGCTGAGCACTGGAGCTCCCGGCCCAAGGAGCTCCTGACCCCATTGCAATCCTTGCAAGCTCCAAGCTCCTTCTCGAACGTGCGGGCTGAGGGCGCGCACAGCCGGCAGCGCGTACACGAGCGCGCCCGCCTCGGGGCACGCGCCCAGCAGCCGCGCCAGGCCGGCCGGCGGCAGGCGCGCGAGCGCCGCCGCCGCGCCCAGCAGCGGCGCCGCGCCCGCCTGGGGCCGCCCGCAGCTGCCGCACTGTTGCGCGGCCTCCGCCTGCATGCCCGCCGGCGCCTTCGCGGCGGCGGCAGCCTGGCCGCTGCGGGCCAGCGGCAGCGCCCACAGCGCGACCGGGCGGCCGTGCAGCGCGCCAAGGCTGACCGCGGCGCCCGCGCAGGCCGCGTCCAGGCGCGCGGGCCGCGGCGCGCCGGCGCCGGCGCCCAGGTCCTGGAGGCTGCGTGCGCGCAGCGCTTCAGCCCGGTGGTTCAGCCCATGGCGTTGTGCAGCGCGCCAGGCCGGGTCTCTCAAGGAGCGCGGGGCACGGTGTGCTGCAGGCGAATCAGGCCCGCAGCCGTTTTGATCAAGGTGGGGCATTCTGCAAGCAGCCGCAGGACAGAGAAGCTCAGCAGCATGCGAGTCGAAGGCAGCCCTGTCCACAGACACTGGTCCTCTGCCCTCACGACTCTGGCGACCCACCTTGAACATCTGGACATCTCACCCCACAGCAAGCAGCGCCGCAGCATGGTCCTGTCATGTGATAACCACTTTAATAAGGTGCCAAGCGTCTGCGGCAATACATGTGGCGCATGTGCACAAATATGTAAAAGACAAGCGCATAGCACTTACCTGTACACGGCTGTCTGGGGGGCCGCGTCGGCGTCCCTGTCAGAGTCCGAGTCTGTGCCGCCCTGCGGCAGCCCGAAGCGGCGCGGCGCCGCACCGCCAGCAGCGCCCCATGCGCCGTCAGCACCCGCGCGCCGCGCGGCGCTCCTGCCGTCCGCCGCGACCCGGCCCGCTTGGCCGCCGACCCCCGCGCCTCCCGCCGCCTGCTCGGCGCTGCAGGAGCCTGCTCCGCGCTCCGCTCCCGCGGGCGCAGCAGGCAGGCTTTGGCCAGCGCATCCGCTGTCCGGCTCAGCATCACCCGCAGCGGCCCAGCGCGCCCAGCCGGCCGCGTGCGCCGCCAGGCCCGCCGCGACGCGCGCCGGCAGCCAGGCTGCGGACGCCAGCGTGCTGAGCAGGCCCTCCGCGGGCCCTTGCGGCCGCTGCTCGCCGCCTGGGTCGGCCACTGCGGCGCCAGCGCTGCCAGCGCTCGCCGCTGCGCCGCCGGCGGAGCCGTGCAGGAGCGGGTAGGCGCGCGGCCCTGCGGCGCCGCACAGCGGCACCGGCAGCGGCGGCGCGGATGGCGCAGCCGAGGCGCCCGGGCCCAGCCTCGACCCCGGCCCGGGGCGCGCAGCGCCGCGCGCCTCGGCGGCCCGCAGCAGCGCTACCGGCTCGCCGCCGCCGCCGCGCTCGGCCGCGAGCTGCGCGGGGGTGCGGCCGCGGCGGTCGCGCGCGCGCGGGTCCGCGCCGGCCGCCAGCAGCGCGCACAGGCAGCGCGCACACGCGGCGCCGGCGGCGGCGTCGTGCAGCGGCGTGGCGCCGTCCGCGTCGCGCGCGTCCGGGTCCGCGCCCGCCGCAAGCAGCAGCTGCAGCGCGCCGCTGTGGCCCTTCCAGGCCGCGAGGTGCGCGGCCGTGGTGCCTCCCTGCGTGGCACCGCTGAGCGTGTCAGGCGCAGGTCAGGATGCTCACTTGACAGACAAATGAAAAGGCATGGTGCATGGGCCATTGATTTCGTTTGAGGAGCAGACCGATGCCGCCTGGCGCACAGCTTTGCAGGACAGGCGCTTGAAGGGAGCACATTTAGGCGGAGCTCTTGCAGTCGGGGGCGTGCCTGGAATGCCAGGCTGGCCACCGCTCTGTGCTGCAGCAGGTGCTGGACCACGCCTTCGTGGCCCTGCGCGGCGGCGCGGTGCAGCGCGGTGCAGCCGCAGGCGTCGCGCGCGTCCACCTGCGCCGCTTCCAGCTAACGCATAGGATGTGCAAGGTGTCGTGTGGAGCTCACGCTTCTTCTGGAGCAGCGACGCAGCTAGGCTCCTGAGCTAGGCTTGACTGCAAGGGCTGCGAGCTACGTGCTAACTTGCAAAGTGACCTCTGGCTAATAGTAAAGGTACAAAGGTGCTTGGCAGCGGAGGAGCACGGCTGTGGTGCAGAGGGACAGTGCACCTCAGTCGCGCAGCTGCACAGGAGCGCCGAGACTGCCCTGTTGTTGCCGCTCAGAGCAGCCAGGTGCAGCGGCAGCCGGCCTTGACCGTCCGGCTGCGCCTGGGCGCCGTACTCCAGCAGTGCTGCCACCACGCCGGCGTGGCCCCCAGCAGCTGCGAAATGCAAGGCCGTCCAACCTGCATGCGGGGCAATGCTCGCAGTGCTTTCTCCTTCAGAGGCATGTAATAGCAACATGTTTGGTGCGATACAGCAGGCAAGGGACAGTCAGGATGTGAGGGCGTGCCGTCCTGATCGCACGCGTCAATGCTGCACCCCCGGGCACCCGCGGCCAGCAATTTGCACGTAGCGGCATCGCCTCGCGCTGCTGCCTCCAGCAGCGCACTCTGCTGGTTACCCATCCCTGTTAGGAGCAGTTATGTAATCAAGGTTCCAGGCCTTGCAGTCCCGGCCCTTGCTGTGCAGCAGGAACATGATGTGCGGCCCATACGACACTCATCAATTGCTCCCTGCACTTCCATCCAGCTCAGCTCCTAGGACCAGGGGTGTGGCTAACCCCGACACTCCCTGGCTAGCCTCGACTCGGCCTAGCTGACTGGTCAGCCATCTGCGTGTGAAGCCGCAGAGCCGTGCAGTAGGACTGACAGCTTTGTGGTGGCATATCCAAGGTGCTCACGAGCAGCACAGAAAGTGCAAGGCAGGCCGCTTCTCAACTGACTGCGCGATATGTCCCTATCAACGACGTGCGCGTATCCACAGCCAGTTGTCTGCTGGCGGTGTGGCTGCGAGCGGGGCGCGCCTGCACCCAGGCCTGCTGCGCCGCGGGCGGCTTGGCGGCTGTCACGTGCGCCGCTGCTTGCAACGGCACCCGTTCCACTGCGGGAGCACTGGGCATTCAGTGTATAGACGTTGAAAGACAGTCTGCTGTCTCAAGCCACGCTGCATCCCTGGCTGTGCATAGTGCTGTCACTGCGTGGCGGCGGCAGCCACAGTCGACGGCCAGTGCCTGCAGGGCAGATAGCCTTTTGACCAGCACCTTTCCGTGCTCTTGAGGCTGGCTTTGCGCGTGACGGCGACAGGCAGCGCCAGGGGCCCGCCTGCGCTCCGGGCAGCCAGCCTGGGCACGGAGGGCGAGGCGCCAGAGCAGGTGAAGGAGCGCCGGCTGCGGGAGAGCCAGCGCGTGGAGGAGCGCGTGCACGTCGTGTTTAGCTACGACGAGTTCCGGCAGGAGCTCCAGCAGGCGCGCCCCCGCCGTCCACTTGACACCTGTGCGATTTTGGCGCGTGTACACCATAGCCTGGTTTGCTGTGTTTGCTGTGTTTGCACAGGCGCCTTGAGCAGTCCTGCGTGCCTTGCGTGGCAGCGCTGTATGTAGGGAAGTGCGGTCGTGTCCAAGCTGGTGTAATCGCAAAGCGTCCTGTATCCGGAGGTCAAGCAGCTGTGCCGCCAGCAAGGGCACTGCCGCGCTCGCTGACGCGTGCGCGGTGCCGCAGGCGGGCCACCAGCTGGTGGTGCTGGAGGTGGAGAGCAGCGAGACGTGCGACTCGGGCCTGGGCGAGGAGCCGGAGATGCACTGGCGCGAGGACCGCGCGGCCGCGCTGGCGCGCTGCGCGGGCGTGAAGCACGTGCTGCAGCGCACCGCGCGCGACTCGCCCGACGTGCGCTTCCTCACGCTCGAGGCGCGCGGCCCGCCACGCCTGTGACCTGTCCATGTCTGGCCGCATGGCCATGCCACACTCGCTGCGTTTACCCTGCGAGCGGTGATGGCATTTGGCATGTGCAGCTGCGCACCGCGTGTGGCCCCCCGGATGTGCGCAGCTCTGTGCTCTGTGCTCTGTCAAGCCGTGGGGCCCACAAAGTATGACACAATATGTGGAGAGACTCGCTCGGCAGGCGGCCAGGCAGATGCTGCAGCACGAGCGCGCACAGCTGTGGTCGTTGCGTGAGCATCAGACCGCGGCGGCCGCGTGTGCGAGCCCGGGCTAAGAAGGCCCCCCCCCGCGCGCGCGCGCAGGCGGACACGGACGAGGGCCAGGCGGCGTGCGACCGCCTGGGCGTGGACGTGCTGCCGACGCTGCAGTTCTGGCGCGACGGCGCCAAGCTCTGGGAGCACCGCGGCATCATCGAGCTGGACCAGGACCTGGCCGAGGGTGCGCGCGGCGGGCCCTGCGCTGGCTGCCGCACCTGCACTTGTGCCTGGGTGTGTCTGGACTTGTGTGGCTGACACAGTGCAGGCTCACCTGTGAGCACCGTCCTTGTAAGTCTGTGAGCACCCTCCTCATAAGTCATGCGTGACCCATGTGCGCTGGACGTGCAGGGGTGCTGTACTATGGGCGCTCTGAGACGCTCGTCAAGGTGCGTGCGCGCCGGGTGCTGCGTCGTCGGACAAGCCCAGCACCTGTTGTTCATATCGCAGATGCTTTTGTGGTTTGGTGAGTGCTCGCAGTGCCGGCACTGCATGCTGCACATTCTTCAGGCAGCTGGGTCCTTTCCTGCAGGGTTTGATGGCGCATGCGTACAGTGCAGTGCCGAGCCGAGCAAGGCACCCACCGCATCTGTGCAGTGGACGCTGACGCTGGGCGCGCGACCAGTGCGCCGTGCGAGGCGTGCGCATGCTGAGCGGGGCGCCGCGCGCGCCGCGCAGGAGCTGGCCAGCCGGGGGGACCTGGACGCATTTGTGAACGGCGCGCGCGACGAGCGCGTGCTGACCGTGGTGGCGGTGACCGCGACCAGCGTGGGCGCGTGCGTGCGCGTGTTCCCCGCGGTCGTCGCGCTGGCCAAGAGCTTTGCCGGCTATGCGACGTTCGGCCGCCTGCTGTACGACGCGGGGCCCGAGGCCGGGGAGCTGGCGGCCGAGCTCAACGTGAAGCAGGTGCGCGGCCAGCATGCAATTGTCTCGCCTGCATGCAGAGGCCCTGGCAAGCACTGCTGAAAGCCGTTGAGCCCTGGCTGCCGTCTCACTGTGTTTGCATGCAGAGCAATGATCATTCCTGGTGCCGCTCGCGCTGCGCGCCGGCATGGCACGCATGACGATCTTGGGCTGAAGCGCATGCAAGCGTGTGCCATCAGCACCCATGCAACAAGAGGCGCAACAAATTTGCGTCTGTGCCTGCGCCTCGAGGCTCTGCCCGCATAAGCCCCCTGTCACTTGTGCCTGATGACGAGGTGAGCCTCTGCCGCACCATGCCGTCAGCTGCCAGGGTGCTCGTCAGACTCTGCGCTTTCAGCAGCGCATGGCGCGAGCACGCAGCAGACAGCTACGGCGCGCTCGCCCACCGCAGCATGGCCCCTAACCTAACCACTTACCCTGCAACCGCGCAGGTGCCGACCTTCCTGTTCTACCGCAGCGGGCGCCTGGTCGGGCGGCACGTCGGCTCCTCGCGCGCCGACCTGATCGGCCAGATCCTGACGCAGCAGAACGCGGCCGGCGTGGCGCCGCCGCCGCCGCCGACGTCTGCCGCGCGCCCGCGGCGCCGCATCGTGCGCAGCGTGTGACGCTCGTCCGGCAGCGGCGGCAGCCGGCAGCGGCGCATGATGGGCGCCGCGTGCGTCGCACTTGTTCACAGCATGTGCGTGTTTGGGGGTGGCACCTGGCAGTGGTGCTGTGGCGTGCGCAGCATGGAAGCGGATCCTAGTGGGCGCAGCAGCCAAGATAGTGTTCTGCGGTAATTGCTGCTCTCTGTCCTGTTGCTGCACATTGTCATGTTTGTCAGCATTGCCACGTCGTTGTGCGCTTTGTCTGCGCTCATGCTCGGAGTGGTGCGGTCTTTACTGGCTTGTTGACAGGCTTTTTGGCCACTTCTAAGCCGATGATTGGACAATGTTGTGGCATGTCGGGCTGCGATTGTAATGCAGACAAGCAGCAAGCTGTGTGGTGTGCCAGTGTGCAATATACTGTGTGCCTCTTGGTGCCTTGTGGCACAGCAGTGCTTGCCGCAGTTACTACGCGTTGAGCGTGACGCCTGCTCAGCACACTTTTTACAGAGGTTGAACGAGTGCACCGAGCGTTACGACACTTCATATGCCTAATTGTGGACCGCAGAGGCGTTCGCCCGCCCCATGTCAACAGACTAGGGTGCATGAGCGCAGCACCACAGCGCAGGACCGCTACATGGCACAGGTCCCTGCCGCACCACGGTGGACAACATGCCAGCAGTCATGCGATCATGCACTGGGCTCGATCATCTTCTCGGGGCGCACGTACTCCTCAAACTCCTGCTCATTCACGATGCCCAGCTCCAGCGCCGCCTGCTTGAGCGTCTTTCCCTCCTTGTGCGCCTTCTTGGCGGCCGCCGCCGCTTTGTCGTAGCCCACCTGCTCCGGCGCCCGCAGCAGAGACTCACAAGAAGCACTCGGCAAATCTTCTACAATGTAATTAGAGTGACCGCTAGAACAGCATGCCCTCCAAAAGCTGATATGTTATCAGAGGGTGCAGCCTGGCATGCGAAGGGCAGCGGCGGACACGTCGTAGAAACACTCAGTGTACGCAAGCTCGCACGCGTCCTTGCCGCGCGCAGCGTGGCACTGCATGCACTGCGTGCTGCTGCACAGAGTGCACTGCGCTGCGCGCAGAAGAGCTGCATGTGAGCTCACATGCATACAGTGCTGCTACAACGTTTTCCGCAGCTGCCCAGCGCCTGCAGGTCTGCACCCTCTGATATCATACCAGCTGCTGGAGGGCATGCTGTTCTAGCGATCGCTCATACAGTGCAATCTGCCTGCAGTGTCGGTGTTCGCGAGCTGCTGCCTAGCTGCACCCGCCCAGCAAGTGCGTGGGCTCAGCGCATCGCTTTCCACCCGAATGGTGCACATAGCATCCCCTGTCTTTGAGTGACTGTGATTGATCCTGGTGGTCCCACCAACACATATCTTCGCGCGCAAGGTATCAGGAATGTGGGGATGCTGCGCAGGCAAACAGACTGTGCCCTGGCCGCGGTGGCATGCAGCGTGCACCCGATGCTGGTTTGTTTGCCCGCTGGCCGATGGCCGCGCGTTTGCATGGCCGCCCTGGGCCCCCCACGCCCCACACGCACCCGCACCCACAGCCACGCACACGGGAGAGGCGGGCGGCGCGCGCCTTGTTGTTGAGCGCCGTGACGAGCATGAGCGACTGGTTGAGCAGGTGCGCGATGCGGTCCTCCTTCGCGGTGATGCCGGCGACGCAGTTGCTGTTGAAGCTGGCGGCCGCGTCGCCCAGCAGGCGCACCGAGCGCAGCAGGTTGTCGATCAGCACGGGCTTGAACACGTTCAGCTCAAAGTGCCCGCTGCTGCCGGCCATCGCAACCGCGGTCTGGTTGCCCACGACCTGGCCGAGGCACGGCCGCCGCCGGTGAGCACGTCATAGCATACGCCAGAGTGGCTGAGATCTCGGAACTGTAGTGCTGCCCGGCGTCACTGTTTGCTTCACTCCCCGGAGCCGCACTAATACCAGACCTTGCAGCAACCACCCTCATACATCCTACGAGCATGGCACGCGAGAGCCTGGAGGCGCGGCGAGCGCGCTGCCAGACGCGCAAACATGGAAGCAGGCGTGCAGCAGGGGCCAAGGGGAATGCTGCGTGGGGTTGGGGTAGGGCCGCGCGCGCCTGGCAGCAGACCATGGTGAGCGCCTCGCACTGCGTCGGGTTGACCTTGCCGGGCATGATGCTGCTGCCCGGCTCGTTTTCTGGCAGCGACAGCTCGCCCAGTCCGCACCGCGGCCCGCTGCCAAGCAGGCGGATGTCGTTGGCCACCTGCGCCCCGCCCCACCCTGCTCAGCATCCTGCTCCAGCCCGCATCTGTTGGCTACCTGTGCATCCTTGTAAAGCTCGCCCTGTTGGCTACCTGTGCCCTGCCCTGCCCTACCCTGCTCAGCATCCTCATGCAGCCGGCCCTGTGCAAGGGGTCAGGCAGGGCTCCTGTGGCTTGCTCTGTGGGTGGCTCGCGCCGCTGGCGCTGCCCGGCGGGGCGCAGGCGCGCGCCTTGAACAGCGAGACGGCCACCGTGCTGAGCGCGCCGCTGGCCTCCACGATCGCATCGTGCGCGGCCAGCGCTTCGAACTTGTTGGGCGCGGTCACAAAGGGCAGCCCCATGTCGTCCGCGACCGCGGCCGCAAACTTCTCGGCAAAGCCCTTCTTTGTGTTCAGGCCCGTGCCGACCGCCGTGCCGCCCTGTGCACGCATGCGCGGCCAGTGTGCAAGGACCGGTCACAGGGCGCAGAGCGCTCCAGGTCAGGCAGCAGATTCGCTGCTGCTGCGCATGCAAGGCCTCGGCAGCTGGCAGACTCGACCAGAGAGCAAGCAGTGTAAAGTGAAAGGAGGAGGGACCCACACCACTGTCCTGGACTTTTAAGAGCTTATATAGTGCCCTTAAACATACATCTGTACGGATGCTGGTGCTTAGCATGCTTAGCACTGAACGGCCGTCGCCTGCAACATGGCGCAACATCCGAGGCAGGCGCGCCTGAGCCAGCTGGTACAGGCTCGGCAGCGCACGCTTCACGCGCTCGATGCCGTTTGCGACCTGCGTCGAGAGCCACATTTCAGAGGCTGCGCACAGCGGCTGGCACGAGGCTGCTACGCTCAGCTGGCGCGCCACAACACCCCATTTGGCACATGCATGGCAGGCGCCGCAACAGCGCTACAGAACAGTTGACGTCAACACATAGGTGTGTGCAGAGCTCAAGCCGCAAGAAGACAGGCCAGGCGCGCCCCGGCGCGCGCCTGCGCAGTGTACCCGCCGAACTCCTGGCCCAGCGTCAGCGGCGTGGCGTCCATGCAGTGCGTGCGCCCGATCTTGATGATGTGGCTGAACTCCTGCGCCTTAGCCTCCAGGCCCGCCTGCGCCCGGCGGCGCGCTCATGCCGCTTGAAATCCAACCCTAACCCTATACACTAAGCGCCCTTGGTCCCACACGTGTGGAGAGTGGGTGGTGGGCTCGGCCCAGTGGGTGTTGGGCTGCACCCATCACGCCTCACGCCCGCCCATGCGCATGCGCATGGGCTCTCTGGCCTAACTGTGATCAGACCATAGTTGCCCGGTCACACACCACACGCACCCGTCAGGTCTACTGCCATAACAACCCGTTTGCCGTGCCCAGTTGATCTCCACACCATGCACCACAGCGCAGCAGCGCAGCAGAGCAGACTGCCTGACATGTGCCTGGCTGAGATAACCCCCCGAAGAGGAGCCTCACCCGCAGCGCCTCCAGGCTGGGCAGCAGCAGGTTGTTGACCTCTGACGCGGCGGAGATGTGCATCACCTGCGCCCGCGGCCCCGCTCACGCGCAGCCTCGGCCGGGGCGACTGCCGCGCTTCAGAGCGCTCAGCGCGCGGCGCCCAGCTGCAGCCTGCGGCCTCGCCCAGCACACTCCAACTGCTTCGTGGAGCGCCGAGCGCGTGGCAGCGCGCCGCCGCCGCGCCCGCGCATGCGGTCAAGCGAGCGGCAGGACGCACGCCTGCGCTGAGCCGGCGCGCGGGCATCACAGCAGCACGCGTTTCGGGCCCAGAGCGCAGGCATCGCAGACGCGCGCCGCGGCGCATGCGGCCGGGCGGCAGGGAGCCCGCGGGCCGGGCGCGCGCGGGGCCGGGGCGCGCCGTCGGGAACGTGTCGTTGGAGCTCTGGCCCTTGTTGACGTGGTCGTTGGGGTGCACGACGGCCTTGTCGCCGCGCGCGCCGCCCAGCAGCTCGGCCGCGCGGTTGGCGATGACCTCGTTCGCGTTCATGTTGCTCTGCGTGCCGCTGCCGGTCTGCCAGACCACCAGCGGGAAGTGCTCCAGCAGCCGGCCCTCCGCCACCTGCGCGCGCGCGCGCGCGCGCTTCATTGCATCATGGACCTACCCTCACCCTATTCTCCTAACCCTGTTCTACCCTGCCCTGCCCTGCTTTGCACCCGCTCCATCGAAGCTGCCTGCTGGTTGCCAGGTGACCTGGCCCAGGTCGCCACAGCAGCCGCTTCCCCGGCCTGCTCACGCGGCCCTGCTCGCCACATGCCCTGCTACTCTGCTTTGCGCATGCCACCAACCTCTATGAGCAGACTATGAGCAGCCTGCCCTGCGCCACAGCATGGGTCGTTGTCCTACAGGTGGCAGGCCCAGTGGTGGGCGAGAAGAGGCAATATGCTTGCGGCGCGCCAGCTTTGGCCCAGGCCCAAGCTCAGCATCAGAGAATAAGAAATCGCTATGCGCATCTGAACTGGAAAGGAGGCCGGCATGCCAGGGCATGCCCTGTTGCGCTTACACACAGAGGCAGCCCCAGTTAGGGCAGCATCACCACAGGAGGTAGAGGGTGCCCTAACCTCGGTTGCAGCCTGCACAATCGCATCGCCACGCCTCCTGTCCAGCAGACCCATCTCCATGTTGACCTGCGGCGCACGGCAGGTCTCAGAGGACCACAGAAGCTCATGAGAAAAGCTTTCCCGGTGGACGTAACTGATGCGCGATGAAGTAACAACGAGTCACCGGCGTGCCTTAGCCGCTGCCCTCTTCTGTATGCCGAATGCAGATATGAGGGGCGCCGGCATGCGCTCACGTGGCCCGCCAATCTTAAAGTTCATGAAGGACCGCTGCGTCTGCGCCCCCCAGTACCTGGAAATAGGTGCTGAGAGTGAGTGTATGAGCTCAGACTCTCAAATGGAAATAGGTGCTGAGAGTGAGTGTATGAGCTCAGACTCTCAAGCACAAGGCGTTGGCATGCAGCAGATTATACTTCAGAAAACACCGTAAACCCCCAGGACGTGCGCACTTGTCTGCAGGCACCTCCAACGGTCCGAACGTGTCGCTCTCTGTCCGGGTCGCCGCATACCCCCGTAGTAAGTCTGTGCGCTGCACAACCTGTTACTAATCATCGCCAACGTCAACTGTCTCTTAACTATTGCAGACGCAACAGCTCAGAAGCGCCAAGGACAGAACTGGGGCTTACGCAGTGCTGGCAAATGGGGAGCCACGAGCGGGCATTGCATCAGCTGGTGCGTGCTGGCAGTACAAGCCCGCCGTAGGACCCCCATGGTGTTAACGTATCCCAGGCCCGCGCGGTGCTCAAGCCGTGAGGAAATAAGAGCCAGGTTGAAGGCCAACCTGTGCGAGCTCCGGCACCCTCTCTCAGACCCTTCTTTTCAAACAGCAGTTTGTACCAAGGGAGTTGTGCGGCTGCGGACGAAGAGCAGCAACGAAGCACCAGGTCACTCGCAAGGGAGCGCGTAGCTAAAGGGGTCGACTGCCTGGCTGCAAGGAGGCCGGTGCGCATGCCCTGATTCTCTCTGGTTCTACTGGCCCCTGCAGAAGGGCTGGTGTAGGCGCGGCTGGTTGCTCAGCACAGGCGCATGCGCACTTGCTGCATCGCCCGACAGTCTGAGACAACGCTTCATTGCCTGCTGCGCAACGCCAACACGCCTCAGCCAGCCACCCGTGAAGTGTGTGCAACCTTTGCAGGTGCAGCGACGCAAGCTGTGAGCGCCGCGGCACCTCGCCGCTGACAGCGGGCCGATCGCCCGCAGGCGCCTGCTGCTCAGCATCTGCCAGCTGGCCCAGGCAGCAGAGCAGCCGAAAGCAGCGGCGCTGCTGTCTTGCCGCAAGCAAGCCCTGCAGACAAGCAGGCAAGCAGCCTTTGCGGCGATGTACGCGGCCTAGTGGTGTGCAGGCGTGCGCCAGCTCTCCGGCCTGCGGACCCTAGGCGGCATTCTCGCTGAGGCGCGCCGCGCTGCTTGGACGCCGCGGGCAGCACCTGCCAGGCCCGCACGCCGTGGCGAGCAGCAACGCGCTCGGCTGAGAGGGCTGAGCAGCAAACAGGGGAGCCGCTCCCGGGCAGCACTACCCTCCGCCGCGGTCCACGCGCGGCGGCACAGGTGCCTGTCCAAGGAACCAGCGGAGCTTGGCGCTTGAAGCGCTGCCGGGCAGGCGCAGCCGAGGCGCAGCATGGAGCAGCGCCTGACCACGCCCTGCGCGCTCGGCCGCGCGACGCCGCGCCAGCGGCGCGCGCTGCGCCGCTGCCTCACGACGTCCGCCGCCGTCCTCCTCGCGCTCGCAGCGGCCACCGCCGTGGCCGTGCTGGCCAGCGGCCGCGCGGCGCCGCCCGCGGGCCGGGAGCGCGCGCAGGGCCAGGCTGCCCTGGAAGCGGCAGCAGGCCGGACGGGCAGGCAGGGCGCGGGCGCAGCCGCGGGGCAGCCCGGGCTGGGAGAGGGGGCGGCCGGGAAGCGGAGCGGCGCGGGCGCGGCGCGCGGGAGCGCGCTCGCCGGGCGCGGGCGCCCCACCCTGCTGCAGGGGCGCGCGCCCGCCGCGGGCTCCGCCCCGAGCTTGGTCCTGTCCGCCGCCAACGCCAGCGGGTCGGCCCGCGCGTCTCGAGCAGACCCGGCGGCCGCGGAGGCGGCCGCGGGCACGTGCGGCGACCTGCGGATACCCAAGGTGCGCGGCAGCAGCAGTGGTCTTGTCGTGTGATAGCGAGGAACCCATGCGCCAGGCTGCGGTGTTGCTTGCAATTCTGTTTGGCCCCCAATCCACGCGACCTTGCTGGCCTGCTTTGGTCCGATACCACATGCCCGCTTCAGGCTTGCACCAGGCTCGCTCCTGCGCTGCCAGACCTCGGCACGCAGGCGCGGCGGCACCGGCAGCCTGAGCTGGCGCACTCGCGTGGTGGCCCGGGCGTGCGAGCGCGCGCGGCTGCCGCGCGGCAGCAGGACGGAGGGGACAGCGCGCACAGCGCGCGCTCGCGCGCCGCGCGCAGGTGGCGCTCATGTTCCTGACGCGCGGCGCGATGCCGCACGAGAGCCTGTGGAAGGTGTGGCTGGGCGCGGCCAACGGGATGCTGCCGCTGCCGGCGGTCGCCGCGGCGGCGTGCGGCGAGCGGGAGGGCGCCTGCAACCAGGCCGCGCGCGCCGCGCTGCTGCAGGCGCGCCGCCCGGCCCCGGCCCCCGGCCGGCGAGGCGCAGGGACCCGAGCCGCCAGCAGCAAGCCGCGGCGACAGCCGCGCCGTGCGTGTCAGGATCAGAGCGACGGGCGCGCGGGCGCCGAGGGGCGCAGCGCGCGCGCGGCAGGGCGGCGACGGCGCGCGGCTGCGCCTGCGGCAGCACCTCTTCTCGCTGTACATCCACCCGGGCCCGGACGACTTTGGGTACGGGCCGACCAGCCTCTTCCACGGCCGCGTCGTGCCCGGCCGCGTGCAGGCGCGCCCCCGCGCGCCTGACCCCGGGGGCCCCTGCGTTTGCGGCCGGGATCCAGCCAGCCCGCCCGCCGTGCCATGCCTGGTCGCTTGTCTTTGTGCAGTTTTCAAACAATTCCAGGCACGAAGTTTCCCTTTGACTTATACTAGGCCTTCTGGATGCACCCTTGCTGTCATGTCGCGTCTCATGGCTAAATGTATACGCAGCGTCGCCTGCGGCTGGTGCCTTGGGTGCGCTGCTCAGGAGCTCTACGAAGCAGTGCAGGTCAGGGATCTACAGCCAGAAAGTGATCAAGCATTCACGTAGTATAATTTGGTGACCAATTTAAGCCACACCCATGTGGACCAGGGCGAGCACTGAATGCGTGCACCTCTGCACGGCGTGTTGCGCTCCCGGACCCGCAAGCAGAGCCGCGAGCGGGAACATAGCTGAGCGCTTGGGGGAACGCGCGCAGGTGCGCTGGGGCGAGCACTCAATGGTGGAGGCGCTGCGCGCGCTGCTGCGCGCCGCGCTGGCCGAGCCGGCCAACCAGCGCTTTGCGCTGCTGTGCGAGTACACGCTGCCGCTGCAGCCGCCGCTGCTGGTGTACGCGCAGCTCATGGCAGAGCCGCGCTCGCGCGTCAACGCGTGCGCGCAGCCCGGCAACCGCGACCAGGCGCGGCGCCTGCGCTCGCCGGCTGGCCGCGGACCCGGCTGGCTGCCTGCGTGCCGGGCAGGCGTGCGCTGCGCAGCTCGTGTTTGGGGGTATTGTTGTGTGCAGCGTTGGCGCTGATGGCTGGAGTGTTGACTTGTGCATGATGCCTGTCACCCAACCGCGCCCAGCAGGCCCAGGCTCTGTTGCTACATATGCTGACATGCATTCCTCGCGCCGCGCAGTCGCGCAACAACACAATGGACCGCTGGACGCCGGCCATGCTGCCGACGGTGCCCGAGGCGCTGTGGCGCAAGAGCCCGCAGTGGGTCGCGCTCAACCGCAAGCACGCCCTGCTGGCCGCGTCGGACACCGTGGTGAACGCGGTCATCCGCGACCACTGCAGCATCGGCTACGACGACCTGCTGGGCCGGTGCGCGCGAGCGCTGCCCGCCTGTGCCAGTGCGCGGCTTTGTTTGCGCACACGCCGCCCCGTTCCCCGCCTGCTGCGGCCCTCAGGTGTTCGCTCCTCTTGCGCATTGCTGCCGGCGTGCAAGTACCCTGCGGGCGTCCGCTCGCATGACCTGTGTCAATGCCAGCACTTGCACACATGAAGCACACGCGTATCAGTGCCACGGCAGCCAATCATCCCTGGTGCTTGCATGCCTGCTCGTGCGTAATAAGGCCGTCTGAAGGCGCTCGTAGGTGATCGGCCCTAGGCTCTTCCAAGCCCAGAAGCGCAGGTCAGCTGGCAACATGGGCCATGCGGCCCGCGCAGGGAGCGCGACTGCTACAGCGACGAGCACTACGTGCCGGTGCTGCTGGCCGCGCACGGCCTGGACAACGAGACGACGTGCGCCGGCGACACCATGTCCGTGCTCTGGAGCGCTGGCGCGGGTGCGCGCAACCCTACCCTATGCCCTGTCGCGCTGCACCTTCCCCTTGTGCCCTGTCGGTGTGCGCGGCTCGCACAGCGCGCCCAGGTAAGGCCTGGATGTGTGCGCGAGGCGCGCCGGGGGGGCGTGGCGGCTGAGTGCCATGACCATGCTTGAGATGCGCTCGCCTGCCTCCTGGACATGCCCGTCTGGGTGCTGGCAGTCTCACCGGGCAGCTCAGGGCGCGTGCGGGCGCCTGCGATGACTCGCTGCCAGCAGGCTCGACGCCGCCTGGCGAGCAAGCAGGCCGCTCCGCATGCATGCACGACTGCGCCCCCCAGACATGCTGCCAGGCAGCTGGCGCATCACACGGGTAGCAGCAATGCCCGGCAAGAAACACTGTCCATGCGTTGCTGCCCACAGCCTGAAGCATGCTCACCATGAAATGCGGCGCCCCTCGCCCGAACGCGCAGGCGACCAGAACGGCAAGCACCCGCGCTCGTACGGGGCGCGCGCAATCACGATCCCGGTGTTCCAGTACCTGCGCCAGGGCTTTGGCGAGGAGCACGCCGAGTGCGCCAACAGCCGCTCGCTCGCGTACGCCTCCCCCGCCGCGCCGCCGTCTGCCGTGAGCGGCAGCAGCTTCTCTAGAATTTGCACAGCAGAGGGCAGCCACTTACATCACCATGTGACTGGACAGCGCTTCCTGCACCCCAATTGCTGATGCGCCGCGCTCGCCACCATGCATCACCCCAGTCGGTTGCTCCTATAGGTCTCGCTGGGCGCACACGGCATGCACGACACCCTGCCGACAGCAGTGCATGCGCCTCACCTCGCCAGCGGCCTCCAGGGAGCCACCATCATCTGCTGCGCGTGACTCGCTGCCGGCGGGCCGCCTCTCGCGCAGGGGCGCGCGAGAGGTGTTTGTGCACGCCGACGACCTGCCCGCGGTGCGCTGCCCCGCGGCCGCGCGCAGCGCATGGGACCCGGCGCGCGCGGCCTCCTGCCCGCTGTTCGCGCGCAAGTTCGCGCCCGAGGCCGCCGCGCCTGCGTACCGCCTGCTCACCAGCTGCGACGCGGCGCTCGGCATCGCGCCCGCGCCGAGCTGCCAGATGCAGACGGCGTGAGGCGGCGGGGCGGGGACCGGCGGGCCTGCGCGCACCAGCGCGAGGGCGCGCTGCCCCGCGCCCGGGCGCCCGGCATGACACGCACGAGTGGAAACGGCCGCGCCTGCAGCACCATGCTGCCTAGCTGATACGCCGCGCTGACCGCTGCGGCCATGCTAGGCTGCTGCCTGCACACGGCCAGACCTGTAATCCACCATTGAAGCTGCTGTCTGTCTGCCAGTGAGCCGCACCGCTGCGGCCGGCACTGGGCTTGCTCCCTTGTGCTCGATGTCTTATGGTCTGACCTGGAGGGAGGGCGCTTTCTGCAGCTGACTGATGTCGAGCCGCGCTTGGCATTGGCGAAGGCGTACAAGAGTGCTTTCAAGAGGGCGCTCATGAGCTCAGGAGCTGCTGTATGGAGTACTTTTCTTGGCTTCGTGCCAGGGTTCAAGCAGACACTGCGCCGTTCCGCTGCTGTGCAGTCGAGCCCTGCATGCTGTGTCTCTGCCTCACACCTGTCTCTGTGTCTGCATGTCATGAAGTCATATGCATGCATGCATGTAGACGTCCGCCATGTGAGCTGTAATGAACACGGCCTAGAAGCACAAACATGCGCACCTGCATGCCGACAAGTATGCTCCTCCACGAGCACGAGTGATTGCGGGCTCGGCAGGTAGACAGGGCATGTTGCATATTGCGCCCACTGCGCTCAATGTGCACCAACGATAACACGCACACGCATGCCGGTGTTGGCGTGCACATGAGCTGCAGGGGGAAGGTGTGCAAGCGCAGTGATGTGTGCACAGGCTCCAACTGCCTGTCCAATAGCCTCATCACAGAGTCTGACATGCTCAGCAGGCAGTGTACATGTTCACAACCGCATCCGCAGCGCATCTGCCTCTGCCACAGAGCGTACGCGCTTCCCCGCAACGCAGTCCTCACTCCAGACGTCGGAGGGCATGCGCGTGCTGAGCCAGCCAGGCCGGCGCTCGTCAGCACGCCCGCGCGCTCAGACCTTGAACTCGCTGGGCTTGCGGTCGCGCAGGTAGTACAGCTTGGCGCGCCGCGCCTTCACGCGCTGCTTCTGCACCACCCGCAGCTCCTGTAGGGTCGGGCAGAACCTGCCGCAAGCCGCGCGCGCCGCTCGCACGCCTGCTGCAGCTCGCCTGGGCACTCTGACAGACCTGAGGCTGCTCGGGCCTGACAGCAGGTCTGCATGGCGTGCATGCGTGGCATGCCAGCCTCTGCTGAACGCATGTGGCAGCACTCCGTTACGCTGCACAGGCTTGCAAGCTTCGAGGGCACCAGTGCGCATGCTCTGCAACCATCCACTGGTCCGCCACAGCAGCAGCAGTCACGGCATGCCATGCATGCGTGCCAGCGCATGGCACCCTGCGCCGGCGCGGGCCGGCAGGCGCGCACAGCGGGAAGACGCGCTCGATGTTGCCGCCGCCGGTGATGTTGTTCAGCAGCCGGAAGGAGGTGCGGATGCCGCGGTTGCGGATGGCTATGACGATGCCGCGCACCGAGATCGTGCGGCGTTGGTTCTCGGGCACCGCCTGCCGGCGCACCGCGCGTGCTGACACCGCAAACGTGCACGGGCCAGGCCCCACATGGGCTGGACAGCCTGCAGCGCACTGGCGTGTGTATGCCCTGCACCAACACGGGCAGAAGTGCCAGCTGCAGGCGCAACACTAGCTTGAAGCAGAGCCTCGTTTTACTCAGCTTGCGAGGGCGCTGGCGACTGTACGCCAGTGTATAAAGTCTTGGAAACCACTGCTGCGAATAGCCAGTAGGTGACATGTATGGCGGGCAGCGCACCAGCTTCACCTCCACCACGTCGCCAGGCCTGAACATTGGAAACTTCCGCTCTAGCAGAGCCTTCTCGTACGCCTCCTGCTCCAGCGTCTGTCGAGCACCAGTGGCCGTCAGTGCTGTGACGCTGTTGGGACGAGGAGCACTTTTTAAAGCGACCCTGACAAAACTCGCAGTTTCTCTTTGGTGAAGCAGACGTATCAAGCCTTGGCAAGCTTGCGCTACAAACCAGGGCATGACAGAGCAGCACAGATTGCCGCTGTCAGTGCAGCAAGACAATGGAGCGCGCCTTCATCATGTAGCCCATGCGCCTGGGCAGGAAGTTGCGCTTCTTCAGCTCGCGCGTCGGCGTCCACGGCGGCGCCGGCTTGTTCTGCACGCGACCGGGGGTCAAGAACGCAAGCCCCGCCGCCTCCCCCTCTGCCGCGCGCGCAGGCTCCGCCGCGGGCCCGCAGGCGGCCGCGCTCGCGTGCA
>JAABUV010001745.1_pt1 | contig 30962 bp, 57 predicted proteins | sample 5559971 | NCBI WGS metagenome assembly JAABUV01 (sample SAMN10711881, study PRJNA513362) | rock metagenome | isolation source: Antarctica rocks | place: Antarctica: Victoria Land, Knobhead nord | collected 2015-12-19
AGACGTGGGCCGCGCCGGTGCGGCAGAGCTGGGGCGAGATGGCGCAGCTGGCGTACCCCGCCTGCGTCATGAAGTGCCTGGAGAGCTGGACGTTCTCCGGCGTGCTGCTCATCGCCGGGCTGCTGCCCGACGCAACCGTGGCCGTGGCCGCCATCTCCGTCTCATTCAACTGCTACGGCCTCCTGTACATGCCCTTTTCCAGCTTCGGCATGGCCGTCTGCACGCGGTGCGCTTCGTTTGTCCTCCTGGTCTCTACAAATACCACCTCTCTACCAGGTATTCAAGCCTCCTCTACCAGGTATCCGAAGCCTATAATTTCACTTAATGGTGAAAGGAAGACAAAGCGCATGCTTTGCCAGGCGGCTGCTGGGCAGGCCTGTCTTGTCCACGTTTGCAGCTACTGCATGGCTGCTAGATGAAGCCGATAGGAAGTCGCGTGCGGCTCATCATGCACCCGGTGACCATGCCTGGCTGTGCTACGGCGTACAGCCGAGGTATGTAGAGGAGTCTTGGGCAATGGGCGGGGCATGGGCTTGGCGGCGGGCGCGCGGCGCGCATTGGCACCGGATCGCTGTTCTGCGCTCTGCATGCGACCAGAAACGGGGCGGGTGGCGTCGTGGGCGCCCGGGACGCTGGCCGCTCACCCAACACAAGCAAACACTCAATTGACCTGTCTCCCATGCCTGGCTAGTGGCGCTCTGACCCGCGCGACGCGCCAGGCAGGGCGAACAATGAGCAGGGCGCGCGCTCGCCTGCCGGCGCTCATCATCTGTTCATCTGACCAGCGGCGACCTGACCCTCGTGGCGCGCGTGGCAGGGTGGGCAACGAGCTGGGCGCGGGCTCAGCGGCCGGCGCGCAGCGCGCAATGGGCGTGGCGGGCATCGTCGCGCCTGCGCTGTGGGCGGCCGAGGCGTGCGTGCTGGGCGCGCCGGCCGCGCAGCGCGCGCTCGTGTCGCTGTTCGCCGCGCCCGGCGACGTGGCGCTGCTGGCGCAGCTGCGGCAGCTGCTGCAGGTCGTCCTGGCCATGCTGCTCTTCGACGGGCTGCAGACGGTGCTGCAGGGCGTGGTGCAGGCGCGCGCCCTGCGGCGCGCAGGCGCCCGCCCGTGCCGAGCTGCCGCAGCTCCCTGTGCTGGGTATGTCCTGGGCCAGCTGGGCTGTCGGTGAAGGCGAGCGTGCGCTGAGCGAGTTCGGTGGCCGCGCCGCAGGGCAGCGGCAAGCAGGCGCGCGGCGCGCTCGTGAACCTGGTGGCGTTCTACATGGTGGGCATGCCGCTGGCGCTCACGCTCGCGTTCCCGCTGCGGCTGGGCGCGGCCGGCCTGCTGCTCGGCCTGCTGGCCGCCAGCGCGGTGCAGGTGCGCCCTGGGGCGCCCCGGCGCCCGTGCTGCCGTCGTGGGCAGCCTCTGCCCTAGGGTTTAGGACGGCGCGGCGCCGATCGGCTTGCCCTCTTGCGTCTGTGCATGCGCCGGCAGCTGGTGCCAAGCTTGAGGTGCGCACAGGCCGCCAGCACTGCGCGCGGCGCTGCTCACGGGAAGAGCTGTTTGCGCCCGCCGCAGTAGGTCAGGCGGCTGTTGCGACAACGTGTCAGAGACGGCACTCACAGCAGGCGCCACTGCACGGCAATGCGAGGTAGATTAGGGCAGACTCAGAAGTTAGCCCCAGTTCTAGCACAGCGATGGGCTGGGCCGCTGCTTGGCGAGAGGGGCTGAGAGGGGTGCGCGACCGGCGGCCCCAGGCGCTCGCGTACTTGGTGGTCATCTCGCGCCTGGACTGGGAGGCTGAGGCGCGCGCCGCCGCCCTGCGCGCGCGCGCCGCCGCGCGCGAGGTGGACCGCCCTGCGGCCGCCTGCTGCGACGTGGAGGCGCCCATCGCGTGCGGCGACGGCGCTGCACCCAGCGCGTGCTGCGACGGCCTGCCGGCCGGAGGGCGCCTGAGGCCGCCCGGCGCCTGCTGTGCGGCGGGCGCACCCGACGCCTGCGGCGATGCAGACGCGCGCAAGGGGAGCTGCGCCGGAGAAGCGCCCGCCTGCCGCTGCGACGGGGCGGCGCGCGTGCAGGCGCGCGCACCCGCGCCCGCTTGTTGTCGGGCCACCAGCGGGCCTGCGACGGAGCCGCACGCCGGCGCTGCAGTGGCGGCGCCGTGAACGGCGGCGGCGGGGCGCGCGCGCGCTCGCGGCGCAGCGGCGCCCGTGCAGGCGCGTGCGCCCGGCGCGGTTCGGGCGGGAGGCGGGGAGACAGTGGTTGAGAGACGCGGAGACAGGTGAATTTTGGCTCAGCGGGCGTGGAGCATGCTGCTCGAGGCAGCTAGAAGTTTGACCCAGGTCTATGTACCAGCACATGGGTATCTGTCCTTGTACCAGCATTCTGTCTGTGCATTTTGACAATTTCGGCCCGCCTTGGCCCGCCCTTGATAGAGGGAAGCAGGTGTTACAATGTGTGTTTAGTGGGCTCTGGCTTAGCAGCAGGGTGATGTGACAGGCAGGTTTCGCTGCCTATAGCAATGCTAGGATAGTCTTGGTCAAAACTTGGTCAAGCCTTGCCCAATTCTGACAAGCCCTGCATCATCAACTAGACTTGCCTGGCCTATGACAGGAGTACGTCTGAGTTACACACTTCCCTAACAGCTGTGCTTGGTTAGAACTGGCTGCGCACTGCGGTAGGCGGGTTATGACATGCTGATTAAAAGGTGCAGACATGCTGCTCCTTTTGTCTCTGGGTTGCTGCTAGCTTTTCATTGAGCGCTAATGCATAATTGCAAGTGAAATGACAGTGTCACAGCATCCACTGTCCTTTCATTTCTGTTGCCAAAAGACGCAGAACCCCCCAAGGTAGCGTCACAGCGCTCACCCAATCGCCCTCGTCAAAGAGCATAAGGACGTGCGCTTCAGTGCATCTGTTGCGGCGCACAAGGTCACCATCATGCATGCTTGCCTGCTGCTGCAGTACTCTGAGTCTATGGCTTCCCGCAGACAGTCAGACAGCCCAAAACATGCAGGAAGGCGAATGTGGGGAAGCCTCCCACATGGGACCATACACACCAATGTTGCGGCAAGCCTTCCTGCCCCGGCTAGTGACGCTTCAAACCCCTGCTCCTTGCTGTTCAAATCCGCCGCGCAGGACGTCAGTGCGGTGCAAGGCTGGGCTGCACCCCGCTGCTCAGCGCGCTGCACCCAGGAACACACAGAGGGACCAAACTTGCACACTGACTCGCGTGTTATCTCCATAACAACCACAAGCACTCCCGCTACGGCAAGGCACTCTGCTCTAGCAGCCGGGGCGCCCCAGCCCTCGTGTCTGCCACAGTGAACAGCCACTGTGCTCGAGGCGGCCTGCAGGCGCCCTGGCACCACGCTTGTGCAGCACTCAGGGATATATAGCAGAGCACAGGCCACCCTGCAACTCACTTTGGTGCAGCTGCTGGGGCGCCGCGCCCCTTCCGCTTATCGTTGCCGGCGGCCGCGACGGGCGGCGGCGCCTTGAGCACGGCCAGCCGCCCGCCGTTCTGCTCGGCCATGCCGGCCGCGCGGTTCTCGCTCCGCGCGTTGATAGCCGTGGTCAGCTCCTGCAGCGTAACAGTGAGCTCTGTCTGTGTCTGGTGTTTGCAATCCAAAACTACAGCTCGGACTTTGCACGGCGTCTGTATAAGTAAGAAGCACGCGCCTTGGCATCCTCGAAGGCGGACTTGGCTGCGTCCCTCTTCGGTGGCTTGGACAGCTTGCCTGCACGAGCAGGCTTGGTGTCACAAGCGCAGCAGTGAAGGTGTTCCGGCAGCGGAGAAAGTAGGCCCAGGTTCACCTTTCCTGACCTTTACGACCTTCCCATGGCGGTTTGCGGCGGCGGGCTTGTTCTTTGCCTTCTGCGCCTTCTTGAACAGCGGCTTCTGCGCCATCAGCCTCTGCGTATGGGCACACTAGCAGACCTCCTCGCCTTCGGTATGGAGCAGGTGCAGCCCGCACAGCACCTTTTACAGAGTTGGCCAAGCTGTGCAGTGCAGCAGTTCCGTTTAGGTGTAGGTCTTATGTACTTGCATGATCATGATCGATCTGCTCGATCGGACAGTTCGATATATATAGTCGATATATATTGTGTAGGTTGGATCTGATATAAGCTGCGAGCAATGCCGGGCCCTAGCACTCTGGTCGATGCACTGTCGGGGTGGGACAGTGCGCCAGCGGTCTTCTGTGCGGGCGGCGGGCCGCGCATCAGCCGGCAGCAGTTGCGGAAGCAGGTGCAGCAGGTCACGAGCAGCCTGAAGGCGGCGGGCGTGAAGCCCGGCGACGCGGTCTCAATATCTGAGACAAACACGGCACGCCTGTGTGCTTACAATAGATTGTAGCTATGTGGCCACCAGTGCTTGAGCCTTCGTTGCCGGCAGGAGCTTTTGAATGCTTCCCCTGAGCTTGCACGCCATGCAGAGCCTGCGCTGCCTATGGGCAGGTGTGGCTGACAGGGAATGACACAATGCACACGACTGCAGGTCGACTTCGTCGCGGCTTTCCTGGGCGTCACACTGGCACGTGCAGTCGCCGCGCCGCTCAACCCCAACTACACCGCGGTGCGCCTGCGCCCGGCTGCAACAGTATGGCACGCCAAGGCCGTGCAGTGGCGCAAAGCGCCCACACCTCGTCGCGGCAGCCAGCGCGCGACTGTATATGCTGAAGCCGACAGACATTCCGAGCACGCCAGCCGCGCATAGGACAGGTGTCTGGCACTCTGCGGACGCCCGCTCGCTGCCAACCGACCGCCCCACGCGCAGGACGAGGTCAAGTTCTATGTCGGCGATGCTGCATCCAAGCTGCTGCTGGTGCCTGCGCGCGGCAACCGCGAGGCAGAGAAGGCGGCCGTGGAGCTCAACGTGCCCATCGCAACCGTGTCTGTGTCCTGGACGGAGGGTAGGCCCGACTTGAATGCAGCCAGCACATCGCCTTGTGAAAGTTCCTGACAGTGACAGCCGTGCCACGTTGGCATGCCCTCTCCCCATGCCCTCTCACACGTACCTCAAGTGCTCCTGTCCGATGGCATGCGCTGTGCATGCATGCATTGTGTCTCAGTTGTGTCATCAAGCCGCCTGTGAGCACGGCCGGCGCGAGGAAGAGCGGTGCGACAGCCGCGTGCGACGCAGACGGCCTGACCACGCAGCTGAGCGCCAAGTCGGGCGAGCTGCGCTTGGGCGAGGCCGCCGGCAAGGCCGACCCCGCGGACGCCCCGCGGCCGGACGACGTGGCGCTGTTCCTGCACACGTCCGGGACCACTTCGCGGCCCAAGGGCGTGCCGCTCACGCATGGCAACCTGGCGGCCAGGCGCGCGGCGCCGCATGGGCGCTTGGGCACCGACTTCTGTCTCTGCTGAGACCAGCTTGCAGCAAGGCCGCATGGGCGGCGCAAACAGGTCGAGGTACATGCAAGCAGCTTCTGGCGCCCGCTTGCAGCGTGCTGGTTATTAGGCAATGACCAAGCACAACAGCTTTGCCTGCCAGACGCCGTCACGCTCTGCCCTTCAAGGGACGCTTGAGCATCACGTGTGCCGGCCTGATGCACGTCCGCCGCCTGCGGGGAAGGACGTAAGATGCCGACTGAGCCAAGAGCATCGGCGCTGTCTTGTCTCACAGACCGTGCGTCCCCGTGCAGCCTGGTCAACATTGCCGAAACCTATGAGCTGCAGCCCGCCGACCGCTCGCTGCTGGTGATGCCGCTCTTCCATGTGCACGGGCTCATGGCGGGTGTGATGACCATACCCTAACCCTACCCTTGCTGCCTGTGATGCCGCTCTTTCATGTGCAGGCGCTCGTGCGCATGTGAGAAATGAACCTAGGTGAGCAGCTCTGCAGATGCACTCAGTGTGAGACAACCTGGTTCAGCAATCGAGACACTTCCAAGCTTGACGCTCAGTATGTGCCGCATGGGGCTGGCCTGCCATCGTGCCAGGCCTCCGCACCGTGGGACAAGCCTGTTCATGGCGTTCCGAGTCAGCATGCCGCACCCTGCGTCCTATGCAACTCGGCGCCCGGCACCCCGCAGGCCTGCTGGCGCCGCTGGCGGCCGGTGCCGCGGTGATCCTGCCCGCCGGCGGGCGCTTCAGCGCGACGACGTTCTGGCGCGACGCGGTCGACTTCGGTGCCACGTTCTACACCGCGGTGCCCACCATGCACCAGGCGCGGTTCGCTCGGCCCGCCGGCCTTGCCCCGCGCTGTCCTGCACGCAGGGCAGCGCTGTGTCAGCGCGATGCGGCGCAGACATGTGCGGCTGGTAGCGTGGGTGTTAAAAGTGAGCATGCACTGCAGAGTCTGTGCGCCTCAGCTCCACACCAGGCGACTGGAGGACTGCAGCGCGTGGGCGACGCACGCAGATCCTGCTGTCGCGCGCCGACAAGGACTACCCGGCGGCCGCGCCGCCGCCGCTGCGCTTCATCCGCTCCTGCTCGTCATCGCTGGCGCCCGCCACGCTGCACAAGCTGGAGGCCGCCTTCAAGGTGCCGGTGCTGGAGGTGCGCTGCGCCCGGCCTCGTTGATGCCCGCCTGGCCCGCCGCGCCAAGCATGCCTGCCTGCCGATCAGCCGCCCGCCTGTGGCTAACTCGCGTAGCTCGTGTGAGCTCGCTCCATGCTAGGCATGGCCTTTCCGCCGCACTGGCTGCGGAGCGTGGTTGTGAGTCGCGCTGCCCCCATGTCTGTGCATCTCAGCTGCACATGCCCGCACAGACCAGCGTCGTCGGGCGTCTGATGGAGGAGGGACTGTGTGGTCGGGCTGGAAGCGTATGTCCTCTTTGAATAGCGCCCATCTTCTGAACCGCATGCTCAGGATGTTCGCTGTAGCGTTGCTCTGGGCAGCAGCGGCCCTCCTGTTCTGCAGTGCAGTGCGGCGCACTCTCTGCGCAATGGCACGCTCTGTGCGGGGCAGGCGTACGCGATGACGGAGGCCAGCCACCAGATGACGTCCAACCCGCTGCCGCACCGCGGCCCGCACAAGCCGGGCACCGTCGGGCGGGCGCAGGGCAGCGTGGAGGTACGCTGCATCCCGCAAAGGTTCATTTGAGGATGATTGATGATGAGTGGCATTACTTGTTCACGGCACTTCATATCTCAGATGACCAAGCTGCTATGGCCTGCTAGAGCAGTTTCAGCCCTCATCTTGCCGTCAGGATGCACAAGCTCCATGCAGTTTCGGCATCAGCCATCCGCTGGCTCCCTTGCTGGCGCACTGGCCGCGCGCTGGGGCAAGGAGTGGGCGGAGGCCGCGCAGGTCGGCATCCTGGACCAGGAGAACCGCCTCGTGCCTGTTGGCAAGATCGGGGAGGTGTGCATCCGCGGGCCGAACGTGACCAAGGGCTACCTGAACAATCCGTCGGCCAACAAAGAAGCATACGCAGGTGAGCACTAGCCACTGCGGCCCCTTGCAACTATGCTCACAACCCAGGTGAGGGTGTTTCAGAAGCCTTTACCACATAGCCTGGAAAGCACATGCCATTGGGGAGTCTCTACCGGTTTGGTTACATCCCCTACAGCCACATCACAGCACAGCAATTGGTGGTCGAATATCGAGCAATTGAGTGCTTGGTAGTAAAGCTGTCCTTGGTTGTAGAGCAGCCAGCTCGATTGTACAGCAGCCAGCTGCTCATGATGACTTTGCTGATCAACATGCTGCAACCGACCTGCAGGGCACAAGCATGTGCAACATGTGCCTGTGGATTGGCACTGAGCAGGGTGTTGGGGGCGGGCAGGCGGCTGGTTCCACACAGGCGACCAGGGCTTCCTGGACGACGAGGGCTTTGTCACGCTGACCGGGCGCCTCAAGGAGCTCATCAACCGCGGCGGCGAGAAGATCTCGCCCATTGAGGCGCGGGGCCTCGCGCCGAGGGCTTCATGCGCAGCCTGCCTTGATGCCGTTGAACAGAGAAGTGACAATTTGCTTTAAAGTTGCCTTGGCAAGGCAAGGCGCGGGTGTGTAACGACATGTGCGCATACAGCGCGAGGCTGCTGGCTGGGCGGCCTGGAGTCGTGTGTGGTCATGGCCGAGCAGCCATCTGCCGCGACCACTGTCATGTACTGGAGTGTGACGTTTGCTTGCATGTCGTTTACAAAGAGCAGAGGTGAGTGTGGCGCTGCCAGGGCAGCAGACGGCCAGTTCTTGCTGCTCGGGAGGCTGAGCGCCTTGAGCGTTCGGCTCCGCATGTGCGCAGGTGGACAGCGCGCTGCTGGGGCACCCGCGCGTGGCTGAGGCGGTCGCGTTCGCGGCGCCCGACGAAAAGTACGGCGAGATCGTCGCGGCAGCGGTGGTGCTGACGCAGCCCGCCAGCGGCGATGCGGATGCGATCACAGCTGACATCCGCAAATACGCCGCCACCAAGCTTGCCAACTTCAAGGTGACTCCCCACGCGCCTGCTGTGCCTGAAGTGCCGTTTGTATGCATAGCGCTGCGGACATGCTTGTGCAGATGCATCATGTTGAGTCAGGCCCTGGCAATGCTTTTATGGCGCAAGCGCAACCGTGTCAGCATTTATGGTCTTCGCTGGCATTCAACTCACTGTGTCCTTCAGCAGCCAAGAACAGTCTGCACGCCACACAGCCGACAGACCCTTCATTGAAACAGCCAAGGCTGAGGCAGGACGTGCTTGGAGGGCAGCGCGTGCATGTGAGGCGGAACGCGAATGAACAACGAGTGCATTGCGTGCTCGGAAGCTTCGCGCCTGCAGTCAATGCTGTGACACAAGGCATGGCTGTCTTGCTACAGGTGCCCGAGCGCATCTTTGTCACCGACAAGCTGCCCAAGACGGCGACCGGCAAGATCCAGCGGCGCCACATGGTGGGCCACTTCATGGGCGCGGACAAGGGCGGCAAGGGCGGCGGCGGCGGCGACGGCGGCGTAAAGAAGAACCCAACAGCGGCGGCAGGCGCGCCGGCCATCCGAAGTAAGCTGTGACGGGCTGCACTGCGCGTCGTGGACGCGTTGGAGAGCGGACTTGTGACACGGTTCTACTGAGTTGCAGCTTCGCTGTTAACTCCTAGAGGGAATGCTTGAGGCGCCTCTGTGGGAACTATGCTTCTTCTTTGCTGCAAAAGAGCGTGTCACTGAGCGAGCCCAGTGACACGAGTGAGAGCAGGGGTCTAGCGGCGGTGCTGGCACAGGAGCTCAGAGCCTTCTGGTCCATTTGAAATAAAGGCTTGTGCAGCGCAAACTCTGCGCGAATGCATGAAGTTGCGAGAGTCAAGGATACTCAGTCCTGTCCGCGGGCAAGCAATGGGGCAACACAGAATCATAGATTGCTGTTCAAGTAGAGACACACACCATGCTACGCTTATGCAGTCCTGTTCAAAGCAGTGCTGCAGTATGCCACATGGGGCTGTGACTGGTTGGCATGGCATTGTATCCACTTGTAACCCCATCGTTTCTGCGACATCCACTACGTATGGCATGCGGCATGCATCCACAGATGCCCTGAAGAGAAAAGGGAATGAGCGGCCATTGCGCAGCAGCCAGCAGTACGTGTGGATGCAGCGTATGCGATGAATTTTGCTGCCACGCAGAGCTGTTCACGGGCTGACACCACCGTCTTGACAACACGCTGGTTCATATTGACTGAGCAGCAATGCACACAGCGCATCAGGTACATGCAAGCGCGCAGGGAGCGCGCACGATACCGCAATGAGCAATGGCTACGGAGTGGTCGCGCGCACGCTGGCGGCACTGGGGATACGCCTCATGTACGGCGTCATTGGCATCCCCGTCACCGAGCTCGCCTCCGCCGCTCAGGCGCGCCCTGGCCCGCCTGACGCACGCGCTCTCCTGCCGACCGATGCTCGGCTGCCAGTGCGCGCCGCAGGGCATTGACAGCCAGTCACCCAGCCAGGAGGAGCGGCATGCCGTGACTGTGCGGATGACTCTTGGTGACCCTGCCCTATCCCTTGTCTTTGCGGCCATGCGCTCGCAGCAGCGAGGGGCGCGCCTGTCAGGATGACATTTCCGTTCAGTGAGCTCACCGCGTTTACAGGATACCCCAGCAAAGCGCATCGAAATCGCCTCACAGGCTGCGCCGCGCCCGCACGGGCCGCCGCGCTGGCCGTGCGTGCTCACCGCGCCCGCCAGACTCTACCCTAACTCATACCTTCAACCCTGACCGGGCGCGCAGGCGGCCGGCATCCGCTTCATCAGCTTCCGCAACGAGCAGGCGGCCGGCTACGCGGCGGCCGCGGCGGGGTTCTTGACCGGCGTGCCGGGCGTGCTGCTGACCGTGTCCGGGCCGGGCGCGGTGCACGGCATCGCCGGGCTCAGCCATGCGCAGGTCAACACGTGGCCGATGCTCATGATCTCTGGCTCGGCCGAGCAGGTGCGCGCCCTGCCTGCGCGCCCGAGTATGCCGCCGCGCATGCTGGGACAGCGGCAGAGACAGCTGAGCAGAGCCGGTTGTTGCATCGACTCCGTTGAGCGCAGCACATGCGTACTCTTCTGCATACAATTGTTTCAAAAAGCGACAACCCACTGCGAGGTGGTTACAGCCGTCTTAGTACAGCAGTCTGCAAAAACCCGGACAGAGGGTGTGAGCCGTCAAGGCACGCCTGCAGTGTTCCAGGGCCATGCGAGGCCGTTGCTCGTGTCGGCCGATAGACACCAGACGCCCCCGCGCGGCGCAGAGCGAGCTGGGCAAGGGCAGCTTCCAGGAGCTGGACCAGCTGGCCGCGGTGCGGCCGTTCACCAAATATGCCGGGCGCGCGCGGGCGCTCGGCGACATCGCGCCCACGCTCGCCGCCGCCGTGCGGGCGGCCGTCGGCGGGCGCCCCGGCGCCGCGTACGTGGACCTGCCCTCGGACGTGCTCATGGCGGCAGTGGCGCCCGGGGAGCTGCCGGCGGCTGAGGCCCTGGACCTGAGGCCCGTGGGCCTGGCGCCCGTGGGCGCGCGCCAGCACGCAGCGGCCGAGGGTGTGCAGGCAGCGGCACGGCTGCTGTGCGGCGCGCAGAGGTGCGCAGTTTCGCCCACGCTCTGCGTTGCCGCGGTGCTGCCCTTTCGTGAATGCAGGTTCAGGTTGCTGTCCGCCCGAGCAAGCGCGTCGCGCAGGGCGGCCTGGTCCGCACAGGCCGCCAGGTATATGCAGAACTTCCAAAGCTCAGGCATCCCACACGGGACGTGCGGATCACGCGCGGACGCCTGCCATGGCGCTCGCGGCCAGCGGCCGCCGGCGCAAGGCCCGCGCGTCGGCGCTGCGCTGCTAAGTAGGGGCGCGCGCGCGCGCGCAGGCCGCTGCTGGTCGTGGGCAAGGGCGCGGCGTACGCGCAGGCGGACGCGCAGCTGCGCGCGCTGGCGGACGCGACGGGCGTGCCGGTGCTGGCCACCGCGATGGGCCGCGGCGTCGTGCCGGACAGCCACCCGGCCAGCGTGCAGGCCGCGCGCTCAGCCGCGCTGCGGGGCGCCGACGTCGCGCTTGTCTTTGGCGCCCGGCGCGGCCCCCAATCATCCTCCTGTCTCCCCTCAAGCAGTGTGCCGAGCGCCCATGCCGCGCGCCTAGTGTTAGCCTCTCACTCCTCCATCTCCTGGAATGTGGCAGCTCTTCGACTATGGGAAGGACGCTGACGTTGACAGGCAGACTGCGGCACTGGCTGCGGACGCTGAGTGACTGGAACCGGATTCAGAGGCTGCATCAGTTCACACGGCGCGTGCAGCTCATAAAGCCAGAGGTCTCACGGCGTCGCGCTGCTTCTGCCGCAGGCTGAACTGGCAGCTGCACTTTGGCGAGCCGCCCAAGTGGGCGCCCGGCGCCCAGTTTGTGCTCGTGGACCCGGAGCCGACCGCGCGCGACGCGGCCAAGGCAGCCGTGGCGCTGCGCGGCGACGCGGCGGCAGTCGCCGAGCAGCTGCGCGCCGCGCTTGCGGGCGCCGACCCGCAGCGCTGGGCGGCCTGGCGCGGGGAGCTCGCTGCCAAGGTGACGCGCATGTCGAGCGGTGCTCGATGTGGCTGCGAGGGACGTACCGCATGCGTCACTGCAGAGACGTTTGCTCGTCCTCAGTGGTAACGGGAACATGCGTGTTGTGCAGGAGAGATGCCAGTGCTGCCCACAGCAAGCGCATCTGGTCATATCTAGTCTGTACACGAGGAGGGCCCTTCCATAGCGAGAGCCCCTGGTCTTGCACCCAAAGTTCCGGCGCATGCGAGGGCAACTGGGCGTGCAGGCGGCCGCGGCGCACCGCAAGCTGGCGGCGCGGATGGCCGCGGAGGCCTACCCGCTGGACTACAGCACGGCCATGCGTGTGATCCGGGACGCGCTGGCCGCGGTGTCGCCGGCGCCCGTCGTGATCGCCGAGGGCGCCAACACCATGGACAACGCGCGGTGCGCGCGGCTGCCCGCTCGCCCGGCACGCAGGGGCCGCCGTGCGTTTCTGTGTGTTAGAGTGTCTGCAGGTTTGCTGTGTGTAGAGTGCCAGGTACGTTTGTTGCAGACATTGCAAAGGCATGCAGGCTTAGAGCACCCCCTCGCGTTGGATCACATTCCATGGTGCGACCGTGATCCCTTTTGGCTCTAGGGTTGAGGGTGCTGCGCGGGCGGGGGCAAGGGTAATGCTGGGCCCGGTGGAGGAGGGGCGGCTGCGGCTGGACGCCGCCACGTGGGGCACGATGGGCGTGGGCCTGGGCTGCGCGGTGGCCGCCGCGACCGCACGACCCGGTCGCCTGGTGGTCGCGGTGGAGGGCGACTCCGCATTCGGATTCTCCGGCATGGAGTGCGAGACCATCGCACGGCGCGCTCCCGGGGGCGCCGCCCGCCGCTGCCCAGCCTGCCTGCGTCTTGCGGTGACCCGCCACGGCACTGCACGGGGCGAGCTGAGCTGCGTGAGTAGGGTAGGCTAGGGTAGGGTGACATAGGGTATGGTAGGGTAATCATGCGCGCGGCGGCGCAGGTACGCGCTGCCCATCGTCATCATTGTCTTCAACAACAACGGCATCTACGGCGGTGACCGCCGCCAGCGGGCGCTGCAGGAGGCCGCGGCGGCAGGCGCCGCGGCCGGCGGCTTTGCGGCCGACCCTGTGCCAACAGAGTTCGTGCCAAACGCCCGGTCCGCTGTGGCGCCACGTGCAGTGGAATGTGTTGCACATGAACCGCCCCTCTCGTGCCTGACACAGCACCTGACCGTTGCATATGTCAGCTTGTGGTGCGCAGGTATGAAAGTCTACTTCCTACCCTTAATGAAGCACTGCATGTGTTAGCTGAGCACTCACCTTGTTGGCAACGACAGAGCTACACACGCTCTAGCCGCTGGCCCTGTTATTTACCCTGACCCAGACAGAACACCCAGGCTTGCTGCACGGCCACGGAAGCTTTTGTGCGAGTCCCATCATGTGCGCAGATGGAACCCGCGCACGGCGGGCGGCCGTGCCGTGCACTTGTGCCGACGCGCGCGCGCCGTGCAGGTACGAGGCGCTCATGGAGGCGTGCGGCGGGGACGCTTACGCGGCGGCCAGCGCGGCGCAGCTGGCCACAGCCTGCCGCATCGCTTTTGGCGCGGCGCGGCCCGCGCTGATCAACATCGCGATCGACCCCACGGCGGGTGTGGAGAGCGGCAACGTGCACGCCTTCAACGCGGCCAAACCCAGCCTATGAGGGCCGCATGCGGGGCGCCGTGGTCGGCAACCCTCGGCGCCGGCCGGCGAGGCTGCGGCGCGTGTGGCGCTGCGCATGCAGGCAGCGCGTGCTGTGCCGCGCTCGAAGCTGCATCCCAGGCGCACAACGCCGGGCCTCTGGAGGCGCGGGCAGAGGTGTGTATGCGAGCCGTGTGAGTGTGTACCTGGCTGCCAAAGCAGCCTGTGGCTGTATGTGTGCGGCATCGCGTGCTTCTGACTTGGGATGACCTGTACCTGCTGACATGTGCACCAGCTCATGTCCTTTGACTCACTGCAGGAAGTGGGGATGTTGACGGGTGCTCTGCATGTTGTTGGTGATGCATACTTTGAGCTGCGACGGTATTGCATGACTCAGTCTGCTGATGCTCGAAACATGCGTACTTTGACGCCTTCTGCCACTGTAGCGTGCTGCGATATGCACTCATTGCCCCATCCATCTCATACTCATCATGACCTGAACCTCATGGTGGCATGTTCCAGGGCTGCTGCGCAGCTGAAAGGTCCAGCTCGCTTTAATACGCGTGCTTGCCCTGGAAGAGCCATGGTCCTGAACAATATATGCATGGGCGCATGCGCCAAACCAGGGGCTGTCGCACCGACAGAGAGTCGCTGTGATTTTAATCGCATGCGCACGCAAGCGTTATGGCGCAGCCAGGCACGGAGCGCGGTACGCGTCCCGGCCCCGTCAGGGAGGCTCCTCCAGCTGCGCCACCTCCGCCAGCTCGTGCCGCACGAGCGTGTGCGTGTCCACAAAGTGGAACGTGCCGCGGAAGCGCGCGCGGCCGGTCAGCACCAGCGGGTACCACAGCGGGTCGTCGGCCCACATGCTCTGGTAGGGGATGCTGTCGAACGCAAACCACTGCGGCGCCATCTCGTCCATCTCCACGGGCGCGCCCGCGTGCTCGCATGCGTGGAACACTGCGCACGGCATGCCGGTCTGCTGGAAGTGCATGCATGCAGCTGTGTCTTGTGTTAGGTCTGGGCACACGAACAAGAGAGCTAGGGTATTGCTCAACATCGCCACTGTGTAGTGCATAAACTCAACATGAAGGTTGGCGGCAGGCATTTTATGTCTCTGGAACTGCACACCAAGAGCGCAGTGTGCCTGCAAGCGCAAGCGCGCACCGTGGACCTCCCATGGCTGAGGCTTGTCGTTGAATACAAACGTCAGCACGCCGCGGTGCGCCATTGCGTCCGCCGATATGCCCGCCTCCTCCAGCAGCTGCCCAGCTGCCCAGCTCTTAGTCTCTGGCTTTAGTTCCCAACGCCAACTCTGGAGGGAATGAGGGCGCCTACCTCTCGCGCTGCGGCCTGCCGGACACTCTCCCCAGCCTCTACCTATGCAGAAGTACAAGTGTCGGGAGAGCTGCGGCTGCCGACGCGTGCTTCGGCAGGCACCGGGCGGAAAGCGCAACCTTGCCACCAAAGCCGTTGAAGTAGCCTTGTCCAAAGCCGCGCTTTTTCTTGCCGAGCAGCACGCGCTGCCCGTTGGTGATCAATACCAGCTGCACAACAAAAATTTGTTGGCATCTTGATCTATATCTTGAGAAGCCGATTTCAGCACTGTGTTCCCTGAACTAAAACAAGCGCACAGTGAAAAGCTTCGGCTGACAGGTCGTCAACGTTGACGCAGCCATGCCCGGGTGGACTGTTGCGCTGATTACACTTGGAGCAGCCGCGGCGTGCTGCTGCACAGTGCTTCTCAGCTCTGCCACCTAAGCACAGATGAGGAAAAGATGCGCCCATCAATCGCCAGAGCTTGCACCACAGCTTCGCAGCCTCAGAGCGGCGGTCAGCAAACTAGGGCTGCTACTGCAATGCGCTGCCCCATTCGGGGACCAGCTGGGCAGCTTATTGGAGACAAGCCTGATAGCTGCCAGTGCGACCTGCCAGGTCCAATTCTGTACCAAAGTCTGTTGTGCCGCATTTTGTATCACTCTTAGTGATAGTGGATCACGGCATCCATGTTCAGCTAAGCACTGCATGTTGACATGGCCAACCCCGCAGCGCGGCCAGAGGACGAGGACCAGACCGGTGTCTGCTGGCGGGACGACCAGTGGCTGCAATTCTTCCCGCTCGCGCGTCAGAGCGCACTGGATTACTTCTCGCTGTCACCCTTCTACGACCGCTCGTGCAACAACGAGCAGGCCAAGCTGCAGGGCATGGACTCCTCCAAGCTTGCGTGCGCCCCCTGGTGGGTGCTGTTTGCAGTGGCATGGTGCACTGCAGTGCTCCTTTCTGCTCAGTGTCATTCTCATCTGCCTGCGTCTCACTTCCACCTCTTACCAGCTGCTGGCAACCACCTTAGGCTGCTGAAGCTCACGTGCTGTCCACCCGCAGCCCTGGCTTTCTGTTTTGTTTGCCCAAAGCTCATGCTCGCTGCGTGGCGCTCACGCCCGCTGGTGGCGTGTGTGCCACAGGACGCTGCCGCCGGGGATGGAGTACGAGCTGCAGGACGCGCAGGAGCCGCACCTGTTTGTCATCTGCCGCCAGCTGCGCACCGCGCCGCGCGCGGTGGTCAAGCAGGCGGTCTACTACATCCTGGACGGCTCCGTGTACCAGGCGCCCTCGCTGCACGCCGCGCTCAGCTCCCGTATTGTGCGCGACGCCCCGTCTCTGCGCGAAGGCTGCAGAGGTCCAGGGGTCACGGGCTACATTGTTAGGCCACTCGTGGCCAGCCGCCGCTGTGTCTGCACTCTGCGCTGCAGGTCTGTTTAGGCGGTGTGCGCCGGCAGCGCTCGAAGCACCCCCGCTGCCTGGGAGGCGGCGTGCGGCTGCAGTGTTCGCGACGGCGCCGGGAGGCCGTCAGAGCCGCTGGCGGCCGACGCAGGGCCGGTGCCTGTACTACGTGCGGCAGGCATTCCGGACCATGCAGGCCGACCTGGACCCGGTGCTCAAGGGTGCGGCCCGGCCGCCTGGGCACCGCGCCCCCAGCGCGCCTGCCGGTGTTGCTGGGCAGCGCAGAGGTGGCGGCCACCCGACGCGGGCGCCAGGGTCCTCGCCGCTCCGCTCTGCATACTTGCGGTGTGCAAATTGGCAGAGAAGCGTGCGCATATGATGCCAGCGGCTGCGCATGTCGCATGTCAGCAGCCACCTTTGCGCAGACCAGCCTCCCCTGCACCGCGCCCTGCTTTGTGGCGCGCCCCGACACAGCCGGCTCCCGGCCGCGGGCTGCAGCCGCGTTCAACGCGCGCACGCGGCGCGCAGGCGCGGCGGCGGAGCAGGAGGCCGGCGCGGGCGGCGGCGAGGACGCGCGCGCGCCCGCGCCGCCGGCGGTGCAGAAGCGGCTGACAGACGGCGAGCGCGAGCACTGGCGCATGGTGGACCGCATGCTGTCACACATCCTGGCCAAGGCGCGCCGCCCGGGCCCGCGCGCGGCGCATGTTGGCGGGCGCAGCAGGGGCTGCGGCGGCTGCCGCGCCGCATCGCCCGCGCCGCTTGGCCGGCCCCGCCCAGACTGCGCTGCATGCCTGGGTGTTCCAGTCGCGCTCCACGGCACTCCTTGGGACCTGACTCTGTCTTGCAGGCGCGCGAAGGGCGTGATGGCGGCAGTGTTGGACATGTGTTCCTGCCCAGCAGGTGGGGCAGGCGGGTCAGGGTGGGAGCCTGTCCTGACCCGACGGGTGCGATGGGCGCGCAGCACCCGCTGCCCGGTCAGGGCGCGGGCGCGCCGGGCGGACGCGCGGGCGCCGGCGACCCGGCGGCTCACGCGGCCGACCCGCTGGCGTCCGCGCTCGGCGATGCCGCAGGCGGGCGCCCTGCCGGCGCCAACGACGCGGCGGCGCCTGGCAAGGCGGAGGCAGATGGCGGCGCGGCGCAGGACGGCGGCGGCGTGCCGCGGGTGCAGGGCGGCGCCGGGGCCGCGGAGGCAGGTCAGGGCCAGGCAGGCTCCGCGCGAGCGCCCGTGGTGCGCGCGCGCGTGGGCACGGCCAGAGCGGCCAGCGGCGCGGCGGCGGATGCCGAGGACCGGCCGCCCGGGCGCGTGCCGCCCGGCCTGAAGCGGCAGCGCTCCAGGCGGTGATGCGCGCGCCTCTGCTGCACAGCGCCCTGGCTGAGGCGAGGGCATGTGAGCATCTGTGTGTTCGGTGAGCATATGTGTACGTGTCAGGGGGTTGCCAACAGGATATGACACACTGGTCAGCAGCGGCGGCATCTGAAATGAGTGAATCCCAAGGCCAGCTCACTGAATTGGGGCTGGTATTGTGTCTCGCCAGGGCATTAACAAAAGCTCTTGTATATGAGCGCCCGTGCACAAGCTCCATCCTATACACTCTTCTAGCGCAGACTGTCTGCCCTCTGGACTGAAGAGGTGTGCGAGCACTTGCAGCTCACGAGCAGTGATTCACTAGCACGGTCCACATGTGCACGATCCAACAGGGAGGCTGCGAGCTGCACCAGTGGCCGCACACCAGCGCCGGCCGTGCCGCGTCCGCCGGGCCGCCAAGGCCGACCCGCGCCAAATCCGAAAAGGTGGGAGGGGGGCCTGCAGCACACTCGGTGCCCAGGCACAAGCCACGCCTCACACGTACCGCACCATGGCCACGGCCCAGCGGCCCTTCTTGGTCGGCTCGACCGCGGTCACCTCCAGGCGGCCCTTGCCGCTGCAGGAGATCATGTCGCCGCCCTTGACCAGCGCGCTGCCCTTGGCCTCGCGCCAGTTCAGCCTGCGGGCCAGGCGACACACTGAAGCTGCTGCGCTCTGCCTCACCGCGGCCTGTCCGACCAATGCGCGCGCGTCGCTCCTGACAGCAGAGTGGTTTTTTTCCGGCGGCGCTCTGGCGGCTGCATGACCGTGTGCGTGATGGGGCTGCCCACTGCACGCATGCATGAGGACAGCCACCAGCTTGCGCGTGTCGCCAGTTGCATGCAACGCCGCTGCCCTGGTAGTCCCACGTGTGTGAGCGGCCGCACCGCAGGTCGCCCCGCTTGGCTAGGTCGGCAGCCTTGGCCCTGCTGACGCGCAGGCCAGCAGAGGCAACCGCGTCCAGGCGCAGCGATGCCTCCACGCTCCGCACCTGCGCACAGCATCCCCAGCGCGACCCTGAACAGACCCATGCTCTGCCTGGCGCGAGAGGGCGCAGGATTTAAAGTTGGGCCTTGCATGTCAGGAGTGCGGCATGCTGAGTGACCCATGAGCGAGGGTGCAGCTGCTCGCCAGGCTGCCAGGCGGGGCAGGCAGTTGCCCTGGCGCCGGCGCACCTCCTGCACGCGCGGCGGCTGCACAACGAGCTCCGACAGCGGCACGGCGCGCGCGACCACGGACACGCTGCGTACCTGCGCGCCAGGCGGCCCGGTGAGGCGCTGCGAATCTGCATGCTGAGATGGTCCTCGCTCGGGCAACCGCGCCGGCGTGCTGTGCTCCCGCTCGACTATAAGTGCTTGAAAGTGTTGCAGCGCGCTGCGGAGCTGGGCGGCAGCGCGCGCCGCCCCCCTGCAGGCCGCGCTGCAGCAAGCGAGTCCGGCGGGCGGCCTCTCTGAGCAGGCCCATTTGAGCAGGCCGCTCCGAGCAGGCCCGGGGGTGGCGCGCCTGCGTCAGCGTGAGCTCCAGGTGGTCGACGAGCTCCGGGACCACGAGGATCTGGGCGCCCTTCTCGCCCTGCACCAGCACGTCGCCCACCTGGCGGCCCGGGTGGGGCGGGGCGCGACCTCAGCATGTGTGCAGCAGCGACAGTTGGCGCAGCGGGACGCAGGCTGCGGCTCCCGCACATGCCCAACAGACAACAACGAGGTGCACACTGTGGTGGGTGTGTATTCACAAGCAAGTCGTGTGTATGCCCCGGCAGACAGTTGCAACATACATGACAGCTGCTGATGCTTGTCATGGGTTGACTGACTGACAAATGCGCTGGCCCGGCGCGCCCTGCGCGCGGGGCGCGCCTTCTGGCGGTCGATGCCCGTGCCCAGCAGCGCGCCCAGGAAGTCGCGGTGCGTGGCCGCGTCGAAGATGAAGTTGCCGCGCACGCTGAGCGCGGCCACGCCAGCCGCCTGCGCCGGGTCGCTTGCCAGCGCCGCGACCGTCTCGTCGTTCCCGAGTACCAGCCGCACGCGCTCCGCCTGCGCGCAGGGAGCAGGCCCGCTCAGCGTGGTGCGACGCAGGGGTGCGCGTGGCCAAGCGGGCGCTGTCACCCGTGCTCAGGCTTCCCGAGGTCGTCGGCGTCTGCCGGTCGTAGCACGTTCGTCGCACGGCCTGGTCTGCACAAACAGCGCCCGTGGTGGCCTGCAGACCGGCTGCTTGGGGCACTCTGGAGACGTGCGCAGAGACGCACTCCACACGGCGTGGCAAACACGGCGCCGGTGTGGGCGGTGCAGGCGAGCGCCCTTATGGCGGCGTGGACGGAGTGCACGCCGTGGGTCGCCAGCGTTCGGGCAATCAGGCACAGCACGCCCCAGGTCGCAGCCGCCACACGGCCTGGCTCCCCGCCGCTGGAAGCCCCTGGGGCGCCGGCGCGAGCGGCGGCGCCGCAGCGGCAGCAGGAGTGGTGCTTCTGGGCCGAGCGCGGTCGGGCCCGCTCAGGAGGCCCGCACCTGGGCATAGCCGCCCCACGGCACGGCCGCCACGCCGCTCAGGCGCGCGATGCAGGCGAGCGCCTCCGCCGCGGCGGGCGGCGGGAAGAAGTCGGAGTGCGCGGTCGCCCACTGCGCAGCCGCGCGCTCCGCCTGGTCGAGCGCGCGGCTGACGGCGATGCGGTTGTCCGGCGCGACGCCCTTGAGCAGGTCGCCGCGCGCGGCGCCGGCGGCGGCGCAGCAGAGGCGCGCGCGGGCGGGGCGCGGCGTGCGGGGGCGGCCGAGCGCCGCGCAGCGTAGCAGGCCGGGCGCGAAGAGCAGGCAGGGCATCGACGACGAAGGTGGCCCGGATCCTGCTGGCGAGCGGAAATCACGAAAGGGAGCTTTCGTAGAAAGAAGGTCAGGGGTACTACCCTACGGCAGGGTGAGTGTGTCTCTTGGCGGCCTTCGGGATGAGAGGGGGAGGTGGTTCAGGGCAAGCCCGTCACCATAATCACTGCTGCATGGCGGCGCTAGCTACGAAGCCGCTGACGGAGAGCATGGAGTGCGACACACTGGTCCGCAGCACATCAGCTGGCGATGAGGAGGGGCTGAGCTCCGATGCGTCCCACTGGAGCTTTGAGAGCGACAGGACCTGTGCATCACACGATATCGCCTCGATCAGCGGCATTGATGACGGGTGAGTGGATGTGACCGTTGCAGGCGCCGCCAGGCTCCTGGCCTCCGTCCCTGCGACTGGATGGAGGCCGAGGTCGCATGAAGCCGAATGTCCCTCACTCGTAATATAGGAGGCGAGTGGGGACGGTTTTGACGTCAGGAGGACAGCGGTGCTGTGCATCGACCCCGTGCATTGGAATATGAAACGTGCAAGGCCCGATTTGAGCTTCAGACCTGAACAGCCCTGGGGGCCGGCAGCACGTGATGCCAGCTTGGACGCAGGCTGCGCGAGGAGCTTGCGCTGCTGAGCAGCCGCGGCGTGCGCATCGGCAAGGGACCTGCCGCCCCCCACTACATGCTGCGCTGGGGCGGCGAAGTGGCACACTCGGGCAACTGCCTCTTTGAGGCGTTTGCTGCGGCGCTGGGAGATGCGAGCGCCTCCGCGGTGAGCCGCCGGCCTGTGTGCTGGGCCTCGCTTCCCTTCTCATAGTGCGGTCAAGCAACGACTGCGCTGTGCGCCCGTGCGCCCGCAACGCTGAGCAGATGTTTTGTCCCCTGCAGGTGCGGGAGCGCTGTGTGGCGCAGTTCCTTGCGCTTCACGCGGCCGGCTTGCTGCCGCGAGGCATAAACCAGACCATACAGAACCTGTACTGGTGCGCCTGCCGCCCGCGCGGTGGCAGGGAACGCACGTACCCTTGCAGCAGCGCTCCTGACAGTCAACACTGGCGGGGGTGGGTATGCTTTATATATATGTGGATGTTACTTAGCTGCCCCCCTTACTTCCCCCTGACAGTGTGGCATGTTGTGCGCGCAGCCCAGACCTCACCACGGGATGGGCCGTCCATTTCATTCAGGAGCACAAGCTGCTGCTGCCGGCAGCGGTGCTGCCGCGCGCTGAGGCTGTCGTGGCCGCGCGTGAGGCTGCGGGGGCGTCCTACAACGAGGCTGCCGAGGAGGTGTGGCACTGTCGCCTGCGCACTTAGGCAAATTAAGACGCTGTGTTTGCCAAGACGTTGCTGCTCAGCACCAGGCGCACGCTAGGATGTGCGAGACGCTTGTACTGCATGCTGTGCCCAAGCATGCCCCGAGTCCAAGCAAGTGCTGCTGCAATGCACCAGCCTGCTCATTTGAATTGTTCCAGGCGACGGGCGCGCCGGCGCTGTCACACTGTGAAGCCACGCATGCCTCGCCGGTTGTGCGACGCGCCCTGGCTGCGCGCGTCAGGTCTTCCGGGAGGCGGGCGCGCCGGTGGACTCGGCGGCCGCCTGGGCGCGCTACATGGCGCTGGACGGCGGCGCCAGCGACCGCGCGCGCGTCGTTGCGCTGCAATACGTAGACGGCGGCGCCGACGCGGACGAGGGCACCACCGGGGGGGCCGCGCGCTCGCCGCCTGGCGGGCAGCTGCTCTCCGTGGACATAGCGGCCGCGGGCACCGGCGCATTCGGCGACGACCTGGCCATCGAGTGCCTAGCCGCGGCGTACGGCCGCGACGTCTATGTGGTGCGCTGGCGCACCACGTCTTCTCATTCTGCCCTCTGCCTCGAGCACATGTTGGTTTGCTTCCCTGGCGCTGCGCCACGGCGCTCACGGCCGAGTGCACAGTCTTTGCAGCTTTGATCAGGGACCGCCTGGGGCGTGCGTGGCGGCGCGCATGCTTGACAACCGGCAGGGTGCCTTGCCATTGTGTGGTAGAGTTTCGGGTGGGCTTGACAAAGGCAAGGCTTTCACCGTCCCCCGCTGCTCTGCAGGTGCAGGCACATGGCGAGGACGCTGGCACCAGCGCGGCGCTGTTCTTCCTGCCGCACGCTCCGCTGGGCGGCGCTGCGGCGACCGCGCCGCCCTTGTTCCTGCTCATGAAGGGCTGCGGCTGGACCGGCGCTGGCGCAGACCATTTCGAGCCGCTCATCGCCACCCGCTGCGGCCACCCGTCCGAGCCGCCGTACATCACCCTGTGACGGGATGGGGTTGCTGTGCGTGTCCGAAGATCACACCTGTTTTGCAGCCCTCAAGCACCCGATAGCGGCTCTGCTTGCAACGACTGGCGGTGTAGCTGCTGCGAGGTAGACCGGGAGTGCACCCATTTCAGTGCACCTTGTCATGCCTTTACCCAATTTATTGTCTGCTCAAGCAAGAGAGGGATAGACGGTTAAGACTTCACACAATTGGTTGACGCACCTCGCCCTCCGTGATTAAAAACACATTGCATTGCATTTCATTGCGAGAAGATGAAGTCAGTCCTGCGTGAGCCTTGAAGGTGACTCACGGTGAGTGGTATTTGGTTTTGAGTTGGACTGCATGGTTGCATGCCCGTGCCACAGAACGCAGTTGTCTGCTTTGATTTCTGTTTTTTTGTCCACGTTTTATTAGTGTCTGCAACATGGTCAACACTGTTAACTCAACAGGACTGCTCGTCTTAGATGGCACAACGTTTGTGGGCGCCTGCACCTGGTGGCCGATTTTTTGTCAAAACCATTATCTTCTGTGGAAAAGTGCTGATTGTAGTCGCGCAAGTTTGACACATCGCATTGCAGCTTTGGTGTGCATTTGCACCTGCGCATGCTGGACAGATGAATCACCCTAGCACATGCATGTGGACTTGAGTCAGTCGCATGCATCGCGCAATGAAGCTTTTAGCCATAAAGTGGCACCGTAAAGCGGTGCTTTTGCCGACTCAAAGAAGACCAGGACAGCTTGCAGCAGTCTCACAAGCTCACAAGTAAGGCCTTGTTGCTATATCAGCACCTCCTTTGCTGAGCATACACAACAGCACAAGCGTCGCCATGGCCTTGATTGCAGTTGTAAGCGGCGGGTGCGCTGCGTCCTACACGTTCTTGTTGACCCGCTTTGTAAGTAAACGCTTCTGAGGCTTGACAACTGTTCACCTGTGACAGGAGTGGTTATGTCGGCACTGAAGTCACAAAGCAGCTCTTGGAGAAGGGCTACACCGTCCGGGCAACAGTGCGGTCAACCTCTAACAAGGACAAGGTGGCCCATCTGCTGGCTCTGGGTGATGCGCTGCCAGGTGAGAAGGCGCTGGCTGGCCACTGGCTCGCATAGTTGCCACCTATCAAGGAAAGAGATTGTGCAAGTCCAAGGAACTACATACAGCTGGTTGCACAGGGTCGTTGACGGCTGAAGGTGTTGTTCTATTTGTGCAGCGTGTGCAGTGATGGTCAGCCAGTGGAGATCCAGCTCATAGCGACGTACTTTCGTATTTTGTACTGTCTGCAGATACAGCTGTATGGTGTGGCGCGACTTATTTTTTTTTCCTGCACAGGGAAGCTGGAGCTGCACGAGGCCGACCTGCTCAAGGAGGGCTCGTTCGACGCGGCGGTGAAGGGCGCGCACTTTGTGTTCCACACCGCCAGCCCGTTTCAGAGGTGCGCGCTCTGCAGCGCCTGTTGTCAGCAGCAGCAAGGGCCCCACACGGCAGGGCTTAAACTTGCGGCCTGGTTGGCCTCTTGCTGGTTCTGCGGGGAGCAGCGACGGGTGTGGGCTGAAGGCTTGAGGGGTTGGCTAGCTGCTCCGGCCTTGTCCTAAGGCTGGGCAATGCTGCAGCCTGCAAGGCCACTGCCTGTGCTGTAGTGTAGGTGGCTGTCGAGCAGGGGTGGTCAGCATCTCATGTGCTGGCAAGTCCACATGAATATATGGACTGTCATCCTATCGCATATGTCGCGAGCACGTTACAGCAACAGCGAGACACTCAAAGGCAAGGATGCCAAGGCTCTAGCAGCGGAAAACTGCAGCAGTGTGGTGACGGGCAACCTGCGTGCTGGCGCCAGGAAGGTCGAGGACAGGCAGCGTGACCTGGTCGACCCGGCGGTGAACGGCACCAAGATTGTGCTGGGCGCGGTCGCAAAGAGCCTGGACACCGTCAAGCGCGTCGTGCTGACGTCCTCGTTCGCGGGTGCGCTCGCAATGGCCACATGCCTGCACAGAGCGTGTGTGCAAGGTGCTAGCACAACCGTGGTGGCTTGCTTGGGCTCTGCTTTTTTTCTGAAAGGCGGACGCTGGGGGCGCAGCTGTGGTGAAGGTCAAGGCCGGCCCGGGCAGCGGCAGCCTCTACACTGAGGAGGACTGGAACAACGAGTCGTCAATGCAGGATGACCATGAGACGTACATGTACAGCAAGGCGCGGCCCGTTTGGAAGGCGCATGGCTAGCAACGGACGTCAGGGGCCACATGCGAATGCAACCATCAGCAGCGCTGCGCAGCGCCTGCAATCATGCGTCAGGCCTGGCCAGCAGGGACGCGTAAGAAGTTCTGCGAGGGCAATGGACAGTGGAAGAGGGGGAAATAACAGTGTGTGCAAAAGGATAAGTGCTGTTGGAGCTGGCCTGATTGCTGGGAGCTTCGACGCCCTGCCGTGGCAGCCTGAGCGGGCTCCGTGAGTCTGCGCGTGCTGACGCGCGCGTTTGCTTGCTGCGCGCAGGTGGCCGCAGAGCGGGCGGCCTGGGAGCTGTCCAAGGAGCACGGGTTCAAGCTCTGCGTCATCAACCCCTCATTTGTGCTGGGCCCAGTTGTCAGCTCGCGCACCGACGCGACCAGCATCGACACCATGAAGGCATGCCGTTCCGCTATGGCTAAAACTCACTCTCGTGCTGGGCCTGTCAGTACTTGCTGCAACTGTTGCCGGCTGCCTTTCCTGCTTGCATGTGTTGTCATGTGCGCCCTTCATTGCGCAGCGCGCCGTGGTCCTTGATGAGGCTTGTCATGCGAGGCTTCTACGGTTGCAGTGGCGCATGGAGTGTCCAGGCGCAGACGGTGCCTGACGAGCGGAGGTGTGCGCAGGCCTTCATTGAGAACCGCGAGGACACCATTATACCCTGGATTGTTGACGTGCGCGACATCGGCCGAGCACATGTGCTGGCAGCAGAGGTGAGCTTTATAGCTGGGCGAGACTTTACCAGTCCTGTCAGCACGTGCACCTGCAGCACTCTGCTTGTGATCTGTGCCCGCCTTATGCTTTGCTGAGCTTTGCTGCTATGCAGCACCTCTTACCATTCCTGCCTCTCTTACAAGGTATTGCATCAGAGGGTATTTGGGCGCGCGTGCAGGTACCTGACGCGAGTGGCCGCTACATCGTGAGCAACTCCGACTCGCTCCCCTCCAAGGCAGTGAGCGAGGCGCTCCGCAGCGCGTTCCCCCAGTACAAGTTCCCGCCCGGCAAGGACGAGCCGCCCAAGAAGGTCATTGACAACTCCAAGGTCTGCACTACACACTGAAGCTCTCATGAGCTCAGCTCAGTTGCATGGCATGGCTGCTGGGCTCTGTATGCATGCGTGAACAAGGACACGATTGTTTGCGCAAAGGTGCAGCATTTCAAAAGAAATGCTGCACCTTTGATGTTGCAGAAGCTATATACGGCTGGTGGAGTTTGTTCCTCGTGTCAGGACTTCGACTGTACAGGATGTGCTGCGGCAGGTGCTGAAGGAGCTGGGCCTGCAGCTGCACCCGCCCCACGAAACCTTTGTGGACATGGCAAGGACGCTGATCACCCTTGGCATTGCCAAGCCAGTCAAGGCATGAGTGGCTCAGGCATAGCTATTCTTTTCTTACATGAGGAAGAAAATAACGGGTACAGTATTTGAAGCACCTGCAATGCACATAATGCACGTGTAACATCCAAATGTGGGATTGCATTTGACTGTGGCTATGTCATTTTATGGGTGAGCCTGCACTTCGGTTGACATGCTAGACAGGACATGAAATGGATGCAAACCAGATCAGGCATTTTACGACAAGCGTAATGCAGGCCTAGACACGGCCTGCGTACATACCCGCAGTGCTTAGTCATGTATGCACTGCGTGCCATGGCATGATCCACGCATGATGGATGTCAGGCGGAGAGGCACGTCTGCACATGCGTGTACAGTTGTGTTAGTGCTCAACAATCCACTGTCAGCTGATGTCACTGTGACGCAAGGTGGATAGCTTGGCTTTTGCCGTGGCCTTGGGTGCATGCTCGAGTCTCAGGGGCATATTCTCGTTGCTATCCATCCTTTTAGGTCTGCAACACCCACTCTTACTGCTCTTCTGAATCGCACAGTTTTGGGGGACGCCTGCATGCGCCTAACGGTTGTACTGTTGCCGGAACCATGTTCACTTGGGAAATCTGCTGATGGTGACATGAATCTGGCACGCCGCTTTGCAGAAAGCAAAAATAAGTAGCTACGCAGCCCATCTCTGTAATTCAACTGTTTAGTCTCGTGCGTTAGCAGATTTCACATGCAACACCATGCATGTCTTCTTGCCGTATCAACACTTCCATTGTGCGCATTGACGCAAGGTGTATACCTAGTGGTAGCATGCACATGAAGGACAATCTCCTAGGACCTCGAACCGGTTGGGTCCCTTACAACAATTGGGAAGCTCGTAGAAGCTCCGATTGACTTTCTTTGGGGAGAGGACGCCAACAGACACAGCCGCGGGGTCGGTGTGCTCACAGCTAGCGCACGCCCGCCACAGCACAGCCTTGCCCGCAGCGCTCAACGCGCGCGCCACCTCAGCGCGCTGCCCGGCGATCAGCCCAACGCGGTGTGCGCCGTACGCTTAACGCGCGTTGAGCTCCTCAAAGACTGCGCTCGTGCACGGCGGCGGACCGGCGGCGGCCGAGGTGCAGCAGGAGCGGTGCCTCACTGCATGGCGCATGGGGCACGCAGGAGCTCAGCGAACGCGACCGCGGCGCACCTCCAGCACCTGGCTACGCCAAGCAAACGTGGCCTGCTCGATCTCCACAAGGTGCGGGCACGGCGCAAACTGATGTCCAGACAGTCTCTGATTGCCACGAGCGGGAGGGGTGCAGGCCCATCAGCGCAGTTGCTTCGCCAGCGCCGCTGACTGCCTGCGTGAAGCTGTGTGCCTGCTGCCGCAGCGGCGGGCCTGCCGCCCACGGCGACCTGCGCTCGTGGGCCAGAAAAGTAACACCCTTTGCGTTGACCCAGGCTCTGCACGCAGCTCAGCGTGCGGCCGGCGGCGCAGGCAATGGGAGGCGGCTATAAGCCGCGTGCCGAGCTCACGGCAGCGCAGCTGGAGGCGGAGAGGGCGAAGGGAAGGTGCGCGCTGTCGGCCAAGCGTCTCCCAGTGCTCGCAGAGCGCCCCCTGCCAGCGGCACGCGTGCATCCGGGCAGGCAGCCCGCCGTCCGCGATGATGCCCCGCGCGTAATTGCGCAGGGAGAAAAAGCGGCGCTTCCAAGAAAAAAAGAGGGCAGCAGCGGAGGCTGCGCAGGGCCCCGGCACCCAGGATGCGCGCGCGCCCATGGCGGACGCGCCCAGGCGTCGGGTTGCCGCCGCAGTCGGTGCTGCCGGCCGCGGCCCGACCGTCGCCGCGCCGCGCCGCGGCAATCGTGCTGCCGCGCGGCCGCGCCCGCCAAGCAGCGCGAGCGAGCGCACCGCTGCCGCTGATGCACGCGGCTCCGGGCTCGCTGCGATAACACTGCGCCTGCAGAGGGCATTTGTGCAAGCCAAAGCCGCTGCCGCGCAGCGTGCAGGCGACGAGGAGGGTCGGGAGGGGGAGGAAGAGGCTGGGGAGGCCAGCGGCAGTGAGACCGAAAGCGGCAGCGAGACCGAAAGCGGCAGCGGCAGCGACAGCGGCAGCTGGAGCGAGGAGGGCGAGCAGCAGCCCGTCATTCGCCGCCCGGCCGCACCCGCAACCGCGCGCCCGCGCGAGCAGCTTGCGCCCGGCGCCGCTGTCGCGCAGGCGCTCTTTGGCGCCCGCGCCGGCCGCAAGCGCCGCCGGGAGACGCCCGCCGCGCCCGCGAGCGGCAGCGGCGGCGTGCGCGGCGTCGGCCCTGACAGCCAGGAGAGCGCGGAGCAGGTGGCGACACGCATGGTCGCAACGTTCGCCAGGGAATTGCGTGGCCACATCGCGGGCAGGGACGTGGACGCTAAGGCGGCCCTGGTGGCCGTGGTGATGACGGCGCTGGGCGAGCAGTTGGGTATGCTGGTGCGCCCCCGCATCCCCCACCATCACCGTATATGAACCTGCCACGCGCGGCAGCGCCCCCATGCCCGCCTCTGATGGGCCGGCGACGGCGCGCGCGCGCAGGTGTGGTGACTTGTCAATTTGGCGCAGCGGCTGGCGCCGTGTACTCCCTGATGCGCCCGCCCTAGCGCAGCCGGCGCGGCGCGGCGCGGCGCGTCAGGGGTCACATCGCGCGCCCCCGCAAAGCGGGAGCCACGATCATGAAGCTTGCGGCGAACGGTCTGGGCGTAGGGCACACGCCGGGCCGCGCCCGCTCCAACCCACCATGTAGGCCTGCATGTAGCAACGCGGCGTGAATCTGGGAGCAGGGGCGCCGCGCCGCGCGCCGCTGTCGGTTGCGCGGTGGTCCTGACTTGCCACGCTATGAAGTGCGCGCCGGGGCGCGCCTGTGCAGTGAGAGTACGGGCCTGGGAGTAGGGCGGCGGACCCTCTGCAGTGTTTTCTGGTTGCCACGGCGACGCTGGCGTGCGCCTGTGACCGTCGCCGGGAACATGCGCAGCGGGCACAGGCTGCCGGGCGGCGCTGCCACGGCGCTCGCGTTCCGCGATGGCTCGCATGCGGCAGGGCCGCACGCCGCGGACGGACGTGGCGCAAAGGGCGCAGTGTGCGGGAATGAAGCGTTGGGAGGCGCTCGCCTGTGTCGCGCAGGATGCCTTCAGGCTGCCTGGGGCTGCATACGCTGCTGGTCCCCTCATGCATGGTCTGCGCAGTGCGTGGAAGCGCGGGCAATGGGTGAAGCTGCACCTGCACTACCGGCAGGTCACGCTGCAGATAAATCTGAGCACAGCTGCATGTCTGCCTTGATTTGACAGGTCGAAGCATGAGGAGAGGGAGCTTGTCAACGGTCACAGTAGATTATACAAGAAACTGTACGCAGGGGGATCAGCTGCGAGCAAGGTGTTCAAGGATGGTGTACAAGCCTTGCATAAGGTGCCGGGGGATGAGCTTGAAGGAGCGGCCCAAATGACTTTGCGTGTGTATGTGCATGTATGTACAGCCTTTCTCTGCAATAGGGTTTGCAGGAGCTACGCAGCCTGCCAGAGAACATCTTCTCACCTGGGCCATGATCTGCCTTGACTGTCTGTCCATGCTCACAGCTTTGGTAATGCGGACCTCCTCCTGCCTGTTACACACGCTGTCCTGCAGCTCTGCCACGTGACGCACTCTCGCTGCACAGCAGACACCCTGTGATCTACTGGCTGGCATCTCACTGCAATGCACTGTTGCCCTCCAGCGGAGCTCCTCGAGGGTCCTGCAGCCCATGTCAGCGCATGCGGCGTCGGCGGCTTCGCATGTGTCAAGGCCGTGCCTTGCAGCATGTAACCTGTCCGCATGTCTCAGTGGGCGCGCGCGTGTCGCGCCGCGCCCGCGCGCGTGCATGATGCCATGGTGGAGACATGGTGATGACCCTGAATCATAATTACCCTCAGCATGAGCAATTACTCTCCCTCCTCTTACGTTGCAAAAGCCGCTCAAGAGCCTGTAACACCACCATCACCAAGTCACTGGACAGGTGCATTAGCAGCAGATTCTTGCAGCTGCAGTCTCACAAGCTCACAAATAACAAGGCGTCGCTTTATCAGCAGCACCTTTGTTGAGCATACACAACAGCACAAGCGTCGCCATGGCCTTCATCGCAGTTGTAAGCGGCGGGTGCGCACTTTCCACGTTGTTGTTGAACGGATGTGTGTATGTTTCCGAGGCGTGACCACTGTTCATCTGTGGTCCTGCAACAGGAGTGGCTATGTCGGCACGGAAGTCACGAAACAGCTCTTGGAGAAGGGTTACACTGTCCGGGCAACTGTGCGATCAACGTCTAACAAGGACAAGGTGGCGCACCTGGTCGCACTGGGTGAAGCGCTGCCAGGTGAGCAGGCGCTGGCCGGCCACTGGCTCGCCCGATGGTGCACTGGTTTTTGAAGCAAACTGTGCACGCTTAAAGCAATGCATTACATTGCATCACATAATGTTGTTGACGTCTCATTCTGTTGCTCTGTCTTTGCAGCCTGTGCAGTGACAAACAGCCAGCTGAGTTGCAGACACACGGCCTGTTCCTCTCACAGCTGTATCGTGTGGGTCGGGCGTGGTGAACAGTCGTTCCTGCGCTCGCAGGGAAGCTGGAGCTGCACGAGGCCGACCTGCTCAAGGAGGGCTCGTTCGACGCGGCGGTGAAGGGCGCGCACTTTGTGTTCCACACCGCCAGCCCGTTCTTCAGGTGCGCG
>JAABUV010001748.1_pt1 | contig 30933 bp, 24 predicted proteins | sample 5559971 | NCBI WGS metagenome assembly JAABUV01 (sample SAMN10711881, study PRJNA513362) | rock metagenome | isolation source: Antarctica rocks | place: Antarctica: Victoria Land, Knobhead nord | collected 2015-12-19
TGCCACCGACGGATGTCCAGCTCACGCCGGTGGTGATGGCGACACCACAGATACTGAGAAGGCTGAAGTTTCTTTCGAGCTCCTGCTTATGGCCAGAGGCGTTGATGCCCACTTCGGACGAAAGCTCTGACGAAGGACCCGACGCCTTCTCCAACACGCCTGTCTCAACGGCTTTGTTGTCCTCGACCACTTCCATCCTTACGCCCTTTCCTGGTCACTTGCGATGATATGCAGGTACTCGGATACTCCTCTCAGGCGCACAGAACTCGCATTGGGGGTCGGGGAAAGAAATGTTGCTGGAAGGTTATCGGGGGAGCGACATGGCAACGGATTGGCCTGCAGCGTGCACGGGAAGGGCCCCGAGAATTGATTGCTTTTGTTTCGCCATGTGGGGATCGTGGAGGGAACCAGTTGAAATTGGCGATAACCGACCAGGATGATCGTTATCATGGCTCGATTGGCCTCGAGTATGGGGGTGGATGGGGCATCATCACCGGTGCCTACTGTACTCTGCAGAGCATCCAGCACCAGCAAATCTTCAGGGTCGGCTAGGGCCTAGATTGTTGATTCTTTGGTACACTACGGTACATACAGTACGAGACTACATGTCGGCCGACCAACGCTAAAGCTCGGTCGACCATGCAAAATGTCCGAGCATGGTTGCCCAACCATGCGCATAATTCCGCTTTTCTGAGCTACTGGTAATGTAATCTAAATTCACAGAAAACAGAATGACTTTTAATCTTCTAAAATATATCACATCAATTCTATTGATCAATAATTAATTAATAATTAATCAAGAAATAATTATTTATCAATTCAACTTATCGATTTTTGAGTATGAATAAAAATACAAACTGAGAAGTAAAAGTTTCTCAATCTGAATAATTAGAATTCAGTATCTAATGATACTAAAAATGTGAAAGATGTATGTTATTATTCATAGATTAATAATTAATCAATCAGTGATCAATATAACATCAATAATTGATTAATAAATAAACATTCAGAACTTGAAAACTTGCTGAGACAAAATGACTGATAAATTGTTGATCGATGAGTTATTGATAAATGATTAATAAGCTTTATATATATTCTTAATTAAAAGAAAATTCAATGATGTAAATAATGATCAATCAATAAATAATACTAGATCAATCAATGATTGATTACATAATTTACATTTGAGATTGACTTGTTAAATAAAACTTCAGAGTTATTAATTCAAGATCAATCTAGGATTGATTATGTATTAGTTGTTGATGGTTGAATAGGAAAGAGTTCAACCGACCATGAAATTTATGAAATGGCTCGGGCAGGTGGCGAGAAGCCTAGCGCAAAGTGTTAGCGTTGGTCGGCTGAACTTTAGCGTTGGTCGGCCGACCTGTATCCTCCATACAGTACGGTACGAAAGTAGGTATCCCTTAAGCTGTCATTAAAGCTGCCACCCCAGGATTACGGCCACCTTACCTGTTAGGGTACTAGGGAGCCACGGGAGATGACTAACCAGGCCAATGGGGACCTGGAGATTAATATTTAGATTTCCTAGTGCGGAGTAGAGGAACTGTGCAGTAGACAAATATTTTGGTGGGTTGCCTAAATAGGCTTAGCTTCATTAATCCTGGGGTGGCAGCTTTAATGACAGCTTAAGGGATACTGTATATGCATGTTGATCTGAGATATCACGTGTTTGGAATTGCCGCGTCCCATGACTAGAATAGCGATCCTGACCGACTTTATCGCCTTATAGTTGTCTCCCCGTCTTGCCCTGTTTTCATTGTCATTGTGAGTGTACTTTTAATCTTCTGCAAGCTTCTTACAAATACTGGACGTATATTGTCTGGGACTAGCCTTTTCTATGTCCTCGGCCATTTGTCTCCAATCAGCTTTACGCCGTCTAATAACACGTTTCATCTCTATCAATGATTGATAGCCTTTTGGCCGAAGTGGAGTCGATCTGCCGAGGACAAGCGGGGACCTGGCAAGTGCAGACGATGCCGTGCCCCCACCGCGCGGAAGCCAAATACCCCTCCCCGCAGTGATTGTTTGAGTGGGGGGGGGGAATCACTCCAACGACGAGGTCTCTCCTTGCACTTGGACAGTAAGGTACTTTACTACGGAGTACGGTAAATGAATTAAGCCCAGAAAAGATACGTGTACACGCCAAAAGAACCCTGCCATGCCGTAGTTGGATCTACGTAGGTAAGGTAGTGGTGGTTAAGTACCTCCAGACGGAGTAAGCGAAAAGTGGAAGATTTTCGTGGTGGGACCTAAAGCTTAATTCAACGAATGAGATCACGGCTCCTTATCGCGTTAGTCTCAAACCCAGGAATAGAGTACTACTACTGTAGAGGAGCACGCAATTTCATGCACCCCAGATTTGATATGCAGCATGAGATCGATAACGGGAATGGCGACTGCAGGTCATATGTACCTTACCCAACGTCAACCCGTTGGACAAATATCTGCAACAATTCGACGTTTTCTTTCCACCAAGCTTCGCGGCAGTAAATTGGTAGGGAATAGAACAAAGAAAGCCAGCTCTGCCGACTGACTGGCTTAGCAGCGCGGAACCGGGACGAGCCTGCTTATCCAGCCGTCGAGGAATCATCTCCACGAACTGGACTTGCTCGTCCTGATGGGCTTACGGGCGAAGCCACGAATCGGCCACATCCCGTAATTGGAGCAGTGAGGTTAACGGATGAGACGGGTTTGATAATTGATATGATTGTTGTTTTGATTCCGTACCTCGGAGCGCACAGCGATCTAAGGACCAAGATACTGCCAGCCCAAGGTACTGGGTCCAGGATCCCACGATTCCGTCCGGGGCCGATCATCTCTAATCAGTATATCTTACTACTCTGTACCAGTGGGCCAAATTGGTTGACCATGGTTCTCTCGGAAGGAAGGAAAGACCATATATCATGCTTTCCTGTGTGCCACCTGGTTATCCCCGTCTGGATGGCCAAGAAGTCCTTGGAGTCTGAAACATCTAGGGTATCGTACCTAAAAAACTCTGATGGGTTACTTCAAGGTACCAAACCCAGACCCAGGAATCAATTCCAATTTACGTGCTTTAGTCTATCATTACTCTACTCGTACTACGGAGTACTTTACTTTACTTTACTTACTTACACTACTCGGTACTACTCCTACTTAGCATTGCGACCATTCCTGCTCGCTCTCACGACGTTGCACGGGCCATACTCCGTAGTCGTAACCCTTCCGGAAGCGCGCAAGGATTGTGCGCTACTTTAACCTTTATATCCAAGGAGATGGCAATTAATTCATGACAGTCATCTCGTCCCGCTCAAGTTTTTCCATTTCGTCACAATCGGGTTCTAGCCCGCAAGTGCTGTAGTGCCGAATGATTGCCCGAGCGATGGAGAACTTTATTATCGACCTAACCGTTGTCTGGATAAGGATTACTGGAGCCCAGCAACCGGGATTCAGGAACGGAACGATGGAAACAACCCGAACCAATCATTGATGTGCAAGCGAGATTCGAGGGCAAGCCCCATCTTCCAGACTTTCCACTTTCGGTCATTGGCTCAACGCCTTCGACTGGTGGCGCTGTACCAGATCCAAAGTAGACCTTACCGAGTTTTATCTCAAACTCCCAGTTACAATGTGCACGTGAAGAGTTCGTTCAGCGTTGGTGACTTGATCAGCCCTGATGATTCCCTTGTGCTCGCCTCCCCTTCATGAAGGAATCAAGTAGTGCGGATACGTCAACGTTGTGATTGACGAGAGAGTCACTTGCTGCTTTTCTCCCCTCTTGCGCTGTTCTTCACCATCGTGTGTGGTGTCCCGTAATCGGTGGACACACGACTCTGAATTCCTCACATTGAGTCTTTCGTTTAATGAAAAGTTTCCCAGAGAAACATGGACTTTATACGGCTTTGGCATACTCGTCATTTTCGTTCGTCTGTGAGTCTTTGCCGCTTCTATGCGCTGGGCTCTTGTTAATCATCGACCGTCTAGCATATCACGCGTGAGGAAGCTGGGAATCACCAAACTCCAAGCCGATGACTATATCATGGTCAACGCTACGTTTTGGTACACGCTGCTGGCGGTTTCCATCAACAAGATGATTGCTGGTGGAGGTTCGAACTTCATGACGCCCGAGGACGAAGTGAGCTTGACCCCACAAACGGTCAAGGAAAGAGTGGAAGGGAGCAAATGGGTGTTTGTATCGGAACAAGGCATGATCATCACCATTTGGAGTCTGAAGCTTTGCATGTTGTTCATATACCGACGATTAACGTAAGTTACTTCTCCTTCTAAACACCGTCTGAACTTCTCCATCGAGTTCTCTTGGAGTTGTTCTCTTGGCTCAACGGAACATCATCTCGATCAGTCTTCACAAATCCAGAGCCCGTACTTACCTATAGCCGATTAACAGGAACGGATTATCACAAAAGAAATCCATCAACGCCCTTTTCGTCTGGGTTGGCCTCAGCTTTGTCGGAACCCAACTCTGCCTCTTCCTCGCCTGCCGGCCCTTTCAACAATACTGGGCTGTCCCAGCCTCGGATCGTAAGTTCCCTCCCCTTTCACCATGGTCCTACAAAAGTTGTAGGGCCATAAGCGACTGAGGCATTCCCAAGACTATACCGCTCATGGTCCCATGACTTCCTTGAGGCCCTGGTGCTTCTTCCTAAACTGGGCCCTCCCGTTCCCTAACTCCCGATTTTCCCAATACCATACCACCCACTAACACTTACCCCGGCATCCAGCCCAATGCTCCACCTACCAATACTACGAAATCACCGAATGCATCTTCAACACCTCCACCGACATCCTCATCCTCCTCATCGGCCTCCCCCTCCTCCTCAGCGTCCGCATCCCGCTCCAGCAAAAAGCCGTCCTCCTCGTCGTCTTCGGCATGGGCATCTTCGTCATCGTCGCCGCCATCATCACCAAAATCTACTGCCTCGTCCCTAGTTTAATCTCCTACGTCTACCTTAACTGGTACTTCCGCGAGGCCTCCGTCTCTGTCTACGTCACTAACCTCCCGGCGCTGTGGACCATGCTCCGCGACGTCTTCCCTGCCCTGCGCTCCTGGGGTTTCGGCGAGAAGAAAAGCTCCAACGAAGTTTCGCACGTGCGGCGGGCCTGGGGGCCAATCGGCGGAGGCGGCGGCGGCGGCGGGCGCGGAGGGAACGAGATGGCCGGCTTCGACATGCAAAATTATGGCCGAGGGACAGACGTACGGAGCCAGAGCCAGGAGCATATCAACGGCGTCAGGGCTGAGCCGGCGTTGATGATCAAGCAGGACATTAGCTTCGCGGTCGAAGAGGGCAGTTTGGAGGGGAGCGAGGGCGGGGAGACGCGGTGTGTGCATGCCTCGTGAGAGAGAGAGAGTGTGTGTGTGTGTGCATACTTCGTCAGATTCGATTCTCGCGAAGGAGTACCTAGGTCGAGCCCTCACTGCCTTCCTAGGGAGCACCTAAGACCGGTCAGCTAGAATGGCAGGCACTCTACTCCGTAACCGCAACCCTATCACACACGCGCGTAATGCCCCATCCAGCGCATCTCTGCCCCAAATCCGGCCGAGTAACGAACATATTCATTACAGAAAACTCCCAGGAGATCGGGATGAGAGCCTTGGTCTGTGTATCACGAATCCTCTTGTTTCGATTTCCCCCGCCCCGCAGCTATGTATATAAATTTCAATGTATATATATACATATATCTGCACCTTTTTGTAGTCACATCTAAATTTCCCCCCGGTATTCAAGAAAAAAGGGGCGGTTTTTGCTTGGATGAAGAAGGTTGGGTTGGGTTGGATTGGGTTGAGTTTGGTTGAACTCCGAAGGGTTTATTAGGGGCGAACGAAGCTGTTTCGTTCGATTCTACTATTCTCACGCTCGCAAGAGGTCGTTTTTTCTCTCTAACCCTCGCCCTCGCCTTGTCCCTTCCCTTTTCCCCCCGCTTTCTATTCATTTCCATTCTCTCTCTTTCCATGTGCTATCCCCCACCCCACACGCACAGCCCAACGTATTGACTAAGTAGTCAACTCTATTTGACTGTTGTAGGGTGGTTGCTTGGTTAGGAGCTGTGTGGGGTGCTTTCTAAAAAAGCCAAGTCGCATGTACATAGATAAGATGCATGTGCACTAAGAAGCAGGAGGCTAAGAAGCGACCGAGCGCGTGATACATATAGCGAGTGGCATGAAGCAGCAATGTTTTGGAAAGCATATATTTAAATGCCTTGGCTATGTAAGTACCTATCCAACATACATGTATGAAGCGAACTCGACTGCTTGCACTATGGCTATAAAGCCGATGTGATGGATTTAACCATCGAGAGCATACGAGTATGTATATGAAAACACATACTGTAAAGCTAGGGTCGAGGAAGAAATGACGCGTGCTATGTATGACGCATGTTCTTGGACGTGTTGTGAAAGCGTGTTTATGGAGCGTTGTTTGTTTGAAGCCAGGAGGTAGGTGAGGCGAGTAGCTAAGATGGGCGAGTAGCTGTTGGCACTCGGAGTAGGTAGGTTGCTTGGCGGGAAACTCGGTAGGATGGCTAATCGATTTGGCCTAATTGGCTCTGCAAGCGCGAAGGTATGTGCTAGGGTCGTAGAGTGCGCTGAGCCGGCGCAGGCCATTACTGAATAGGCACGGTGAGGCCTGAACCGTTCAGGACTCTCAGGGCCAGCTGAGCCAAACCAATTTTCCCGAGCCCGTTCCCAAAGTACGGAGGTGTGAGCTGTGATTTGGTTACAAGTCAAGCGTTAGTGACTGAAAAGGTTTCAGAGCATTACGCCTGATATATATAAATAGAATCGTAAAATCGTTGTTTTGATATCATGTATGTGTAGCTTAAAGTGTGTAGCTTCGAAAGCACAATCGACAACATCACTGCTTCTTTTTCATTATCAAGAGTCCGCAGTACGAATGCCAATTTCGAGAAAAATAGCATGGCCACACCTCACGAGAGATCGTAATCGCCTGCTGACTCGGCAAAATAGTTATAGCCATGAACTTGTGCGCCAACCATTGAGAATTGATTGGTTCATCGTGGAGATGTCGTGGCGGTAAGAGCCGCTACCATTCCGAGGTTCATCCCTGCTAGTTGTGAAGGGATTCTCGACGACATACAGAGAGCTCTGATAGATGGCAGCCAGTGCAAGCTCTTGCCCGCTTTCTTCTCCATCTTCTAACCGCTTCTGTAAGCCTGACGCGATCTCATTTGACCATATTATGGGTAGGGGGTGTTGTTCACCAACATATTCACGCAGAACAGCTTGCCAATCCAATGCGACACGGGGTTGGGAAAGCAGACTACGAACCACGTTACAGCGGTCCCAGTGTGTCGTGGTACAGCCATCCTCCATATGTTGTGCAATATGCGACAACCGGCTAGTGGTATTGTCGAAACTCATGACACAAAACCCGCAACCTAGAACCCGTGCAGGAGGTTTGATGCTCCACATCTCGACTTGCCTGCTAGCGTCAGATACGCCATGCTGGGTTCTGAGATGCCTGACAAAGGTGTCCTTGCGCGCCCACTTTTCTTTCTTTTCATAGCACGACTGAGCCTTGTGACCGGCCAGGTGCCCGGGGTCTGGATCCTCTGCATTGCAAAATGCACATCTCTCGCCATCGGGTGTGAACAGAACCGGACCACTTGGCGAGCAAACATACTCGATATCTGGATAGTGACACCGCTCGTGTCTCCTCCAGGTGTCTTTGTCCTTGAACGGCTTGTCACCACAGACGGTGCAGAAATATTTTATCTCAAAGTTGGTGGTATGATGTCTGGCTAAGCACCGATGATTAATGCCAACGGAATAGCCGCCGGGGATATTGCGAGAAGGATACTCATCGACTATGCTGCCTCGGTTATACGGTGAAAGTGAAACATCTGACGAGAGAGGCCTCAAGGCTTGCTCTGGGCCATGTTCTGAAGCATCTGCCAAGCTGTACATGTAGGAGGTTGAGGGGTTGAGAGATATGAGGGAATGGTTTGCACCAGAATTCGTTGAATTAATAAATAGTTGCGGCCCAGGGGGCCACGACCCTGGCCCTGGAAAAATATTGGTGCCATCAGTATGATGAGTGCCCCACTCGGACGTGATGTGCCCGCTCCGCAAAGTTTCGGTAGGGTTCAGAAAGGGACCCATGTGGGGCTCTGGGATGGCTCCGAAATGATATCCAGACGGACCTGTCGATTGATGATCAGCTTTATGCTGGTCGAGGGGATTGAGGGAAAACGGTTTACTTACCGGTAGGATTAGAGCGAGCCGAAGCAGTCCCTGGTAAGATAGCATGGTGGGGGGAGCTGACGAAACATTGTGAGGCTATTTGTTGATCGTTGCTGAGACAAGACGACCCTTCGAACGAGGACAACTCTGTTAAATATTGCCCGTCATGGCTACTGAGATGAGACGACGGTACGCAATCGGTTTGTTGGTTTGTTTGACTGAAGTTGGCAGGGTCGTAGTAACAATGATACTCAGGATTCAAAGGTTCTTGATTCGATGTAGATTCCGTCATATCTAGTATACTTGACTTTCCCTTTCGTCAATCTTAGAGAAACGTCACATGACAGGAAAGCAGTGAAACGACGTTCGGATGTTCAATTATGGTGGGGGTCCTGTGGAACTAATATAGAACCCATTCACGGGTTTAATACTTCATCTGCTATGCTTGTCACGTTCACGGGGAGCCTTCTTCCAATTCCAGCGAAGGCTAGGGCAGGTGGGCGGGTGGGCGGCGTAGGCGAAAGCCTCATGCAGTAGGATTCAATCCGCTTCCCAGATCCAAGTACGAGCGCCATGTCTCATCGAACGATGCCAAAACCTGGGTGTGTCAGCGGCCATTCCTTCATACTACAGAAGGATATTTCCCAAAGAAAGCTGCTGCACGAATGGTGCCATCGATGCCGATCCAAGAGAGTTCGATACGAGGTGATGCCGGGAATTCCTTGCTTAATGTGACGTAGAATGGGATTGCAAGCGACAACCTCAATTATCTGTCCCTTTCATCAACGAATTCTGCCGATAACCAAGTGCACGGTAACCAATCCTATAATCTTCCGATATAAAGTCCAAAGCCCATTGGGTTTGATGTAATGCTTGGAAGGAGCCTGGGTGCAAAAGTTCTAGCACAGCGGCGTGGCGTCCAGGGTTGATATCTCTGCCTTGCTCCTTTGCAACAAAACCTCTTTCCGGGTGTATCGAAGCGCTAAGGTATCCAAGTCAGCCTGTATAGATGCAGACGACACCAGTCACTATGCGCGTTTGGTTTTAGTGATCGCTGGACTGCTGGTGGGTTGTCCGAAAACAAGGATGACCGGCAGAGGGATTTCCGGGGACCCCTCTAGGCGAGTCAACGAATTGAGGTGTGTCCAGTCGTTGACTATCTTTCTCCATGCGCAAGACTAAAGTAGAATGAATGAGGTGATTCAATTGCAGACCTTGAGAGGTGTGGTTGACTTATGGATGCATAGGGCTGATCGACCGATTACCGACTGGGCCGAGCCAGGCAAGGGAGCCACGCGACAACATTCTTTGTACAGTAGAAAGTAAAATGGTTGACTCTTTTAGCGAAGTCAGTGAAGCTAAACTCATTACAGTTAAGAACTAAATTGCTTCTTAACTTTGTTCTTCACCGTTCACAGCGTGCTTTTACCTTCTGCTACATGCCTCATCGACAATTCGAAAACCTGGCTCGCCATTATCGAGTTGCTGATTCTGCTAATGTGGCCCTGGGCTGGCTCCGAGCTGATAAGAAGTCACATTAGCATCTTTGAGCGAATCTTGCTTGAAATCTTGCCTAAGCTTCGACGAAATTTTGCAGCCGGCTCAGCCACCCTATCCACCACTCTACATGCTCACCACCCTACTCACCACCCTACTAGTACACCGTGCAGTGGGTGGCTGAAGGTCTAACTTTCATGCATAATTTCCAGCCCAAATGGTAAGGGGCTTGGGCTGGAAAACCTTCCCGCTCCTGTAAGTGATCGCTCAAATCACCACGCCTTAGCATGGGCTTGGAAAGGTTCTATCGCGAATATTCTCTATATATTCGGCAGAAACGCAACGTACGTCTGCAAAAGCAACTTTGATCTACCTAGAAGACTTCAGCCCGTGGGCTGGAATCGTGACAGCACCATCTGCAACTTATTTGCCCTGATATGTACTCATGTAGAACGTATCTTATGGTGTCCTGACTGATTCTTGTGGCTGTTCTGTTGGCTATTTATTGAGAAGTTCCATGTAAGGACATTGTGGGCACTCCGTCTGGCCTTCTCTTATCTACGCTTCTTTTATCGAGCTCATATTCAGCTTCGTTACCATGCTCGTATTGAGCGCAATGGCCATTGTTAATGCCACAAGAATGACCAACTTCTGTGTTCTCCCAGATAATGCATTCTCCCATGAACCGACCGCTGCGTCTCAATGGACTCCAAGCATAGATACAGTGTTTGCAATTATATTTGGTGTTTCTATTCGGTTCTCGGAATATGGTCAATTCTCTTGATTCGGAGGAAAGCGGTCGAAGGTATAGGTAAGTAAGGCATTGCCACTCATTCAAGCCTTGAAGTCTCTTAACCTTTGTCTGTCATGCAGGCAACGACCCTGAGTACGTTCTTGAGCCGAAGTCTAAGGAGGGAGACTGAGTGGATGCTGCAGGTCATAAGAGAAGCTCGGCGATTTCCCCGTCCCTTCCTCTATTGGTGTAAGATATCTGGACTCGACGGGTTTTGGTTTCATTGGCGTTAAAAGCGTGATCTCAAGCATGAAGTGGAGAGTATTGCTACTTTCGCCCCGCTACACACAAAGACAGTTCAGCTACTCCTTTTCGCAATATTATATTTTTCTTTTATACGTCGTTCATACCTCGCTTACTAGAGGCACTTATCTCTTGTATACCTTTCTTAATAGGCCAACTCTTCGCCCAAATTAGCATCACTATGGCTCTGCCTAATCCCGGAGACAGGAGAACAGAGAGCCCTCGAATTCCAGTTGGTACGCACCGGCCCAACCTTTTCTCTTCTTTCCCTCAAGTACTTGGCTTTACGACGGGTTATGGAAGTCCCTTTGTTATTCTACCTCGATCCCTCTCTTCTATAGAACTAGTCGCGGATCTATAGAATGAGAGACAGACGTCAATGTCCCAAATTGGCTTCGAAAATCTAAGCAGTTGTCATATTTCCAGGTTCCCAATAGATCCATATAACAGCAGTCAAAATCCCTTTCACTCTATTCAGATCCTAAACTATAATGGTAATGAAACGAGCTGTACAAGCAAAGTTTTTTGTGTGCTTATCTCTACTAGTTGGTATGTACATAGTTCGAATTCGCTTCGAGACCTGAACCCCCACGACACCAAGCTAGTCAGCATTCCTCATCACGCTAAACAATCATCACGTGTCAATTTCGAACACATAGGTAAGTCTTGAGGGTGTAGCTACAAGTCATCTCCCCCAACTACAACATTATGCGGCTACTCCTTGTGATATACGGGCTTCTGCCTTACTTTCTCTCCGTTGCTTCCGCCACTGCCCTTACTTACAAGCTCGCCCCGAATGAAAAAGCCTGCTTCTTCGCCAACGTCGAGCAAAAGGGCGCGAAGATAGCTTTCTATTTCGCCGTGAGTTTCCAGTTACTCTACAGCTATGCGCGAATAGCCGCTTGTTGCAATCCCGTGCTGATCTGTATTGGCATCTCGCAGGTACAATCAGGTGGTTCCTTCGATGTCGATTATAGCGTTACTGGTCCGGGCGGCAGAATAATAATGGAAGATACGAAAGAGCGGCAACTAGATTCCGTGTTCACGGCAAAAGAGGAGGGTGAACATCGATTTTGCTTCAACAACGAAATGAGTACTTTTGCAGAAAAGATGGTGGATTTTGAGATCGCTGTACGTTCAGCCCCCTTATTCCTTCTTCTCCAACCCTCTCCACCCCGTCCTGTTCTGCTCTGTAATCCTATCAATCACCAGACCAAGCTAACGAAGACTCCCTCAGGTCGAGAATGAATCCCGCTCCGCCCAGCTTCCTGCCAAACAAGGCACCTCCCCCGAACAAACCACCGCGCTCGAAGAATCGATTCTCAAAGTCAGCGGTCACCTCTCTACTATCAATCGTAACCAGAAGTATTTCCGAACACGCGAGAATCGAAATTTCAGCACGGTCAAGAGCACGGAAGGAAGGATATTCAACTTTAGTGTTGTGGAGAGTGGTTTGATGGTCTGTATGGCTGGGTTACAGGTGTTTATAGTAAGGTTCTTTTTCCAGGGTGCACGGAAAGGTGAGTTTCCATTTCTCTGCTTCTGAGGCTTGGAAAAGTAGACGCTGACTTTTGATGCAGGATACGTATGAGTAAATTCTTCGAGTATCTTGGTAGCGTTTTGAAACTTGGTGGGAAAATCGGGTGTATAACAATACCCGGAGTTATCTCAAGAGCGACTTCCGAAGACACTGTTACATTGCATTCACAGACTTGGCATTTGCTATTGATTAACATCTACCCTGTCCGAGATATCATCACAGTGCAGACAGAATGCCCAGCAATTTTGCCTAGGACGATCTACACGGACGACAGCCCTCCCCCTTCTATTGATCTCTGCGCTAGCTTGTATGGAACCAGACACTTTGAGATTACTCAAAAGGCCTCGGTTCAGATTTACTCCAGAATACCCAACATGCCACCCAGAGCGCAACAATCTTTACATGACTCTTTCTAGCTTTCGCACAACAGTACACCTTTCCTTTCTCTTTTTCAAGAAGCAGCCCGCCCGCTACCTTTCCGGCCAGCTGGAACCCTCTTCCCTAACAGCATTCTCCTCTGTTCGGATTATCTTGATCAGTGCAAACCCTAGTTCTCCTATCGGACCTGTTCCCCAGCCCCTTTCCTGAACTGGCTAGACCCTGAGGCAAATGATTCAGTTACGTGCTTGGTTTTAGGTTGTCGGTTCATATAAAGATGGCGTGGGTAATTTGATATTGGCCTATTTTATGGTGAACGGCTGCTGATGATTAAGGAATCTGCATTGTGAGAAAAGAATGGGAAAGGGTGGGGAGAAAGTGTTCAAGACTCCGAGAGTGTTGTACGAATATGCGTGAGAAGTTCAGGGAAGTTTGTGTGTGAGTGGAAATTTTTGCGCATGTGGTTGTATAGATGATGGGAGGTTATGTGGTGCTTACGCTTTGGTAACATGGCTTTCTCGCAACATGACAATCGCTTATCTGTATAGAACTAGCGGTCCTCTTCTCCCAATTTGTTTAGCATTTGTTGTTCGAAGTGAACAGGTGCAACAAATGTGTAGACAACACACATGACATAGGTCAACACCTTGATACCAGGCACGATTGCTGGAGAAGATATAATTTGACTTCCACAGCTGGGCCCATAAGATCTGTTAGCACATCGAAGTATCTCTCTTGATATCATTCATCGTTGCATCTCACGGCAGACAGGTCTTACTGAACCTTGAGTTTCCTTGCTGAAGATACACTTACCGTTCCGCTCCTGATATCCCACGTCCTGGACTATTTCGGCAATGTCTGCTTTTCCGGCCTCAGCCGAGACGGCCGTCAACTTCAATGGCTGTCCTGCAGAAATCCATGTCGCTATCGCAGAATACTGCTCAACCCGCGACGTACGGAGTCTCTGCGCTACGTCGAAGCGGCTCTTTGCGCATTGCTTACCTGTGCTTTATCGCCATGTCGACCTAAGCTTTCATAACCGTGGCAATCTAAATTTCACCTACCGCCGTGGCACTCAAATGGATTACGAGTTTTGCGATCCATCCGAGATACCGATTCCTACCCAGACTACCCCTCGAGGCATTAACATCGCTTTCGAGCTGTACAACCGTTTTGAGAAAATGAGCAGTACTCAACCTAAGCAGGCGAATTTCCTGAAGACAATGCTAGCTCATCCCGAGTACGCCCCGTACGTTCGATCTCTTAGCTGGACACTTCTGAGCTGGAACCACGAGCTGCCTATATCTATACAGCTTAAAGAGGGTATTCAACAGCAAATGAAGCAAGTATGGAATGTCCTGGGAACTCTGCACAATGTCAAAATTCTCGATCTGGCTTACCTCTCAAATCACCTGAATACCGATTTGTCACGTCAGTGTCCAGCTGTTCTTTTCTTCAATGCTACGTCTATCCGTCTTCAAGGAATGATGGAACATTACCTTGCCACATCCATTCTACATTCAATCGACCCCGCGAAGCTTACACACCTATGCTTGGACAATCTGTACGACTGTGGCCGAAAAGGACCATTTGTCAGATATGATGGCCAATGGCATGCCGATAACGAAGAGGTGGGACGCGGGTCGTACTTGGTGGATCAAGGACGACAGGCACCAGGACCTATGTCTGGCTTACTCGGAGAGCTAGAAGGCCGCTGCACAGCTTTGAAGTCTTTGACATTGCGCACGAAGCTAGACTGGTATGAGCAGTCAAACCCGTTTGCGCTACGGGATAACACAGTCTACGCCGAATGGGCGCACTTTCTCCAATCGGTGCGAAACACGTTGGAGTGTTTCCAATTCGAGCAAAGACCTAAGGTAGTCTCGCCACAACGAGTGTCAGCATCACCGAGCAGCAACGTCGTTTTTTTAAACGTTTTCTACTTAGACTTAGACTTTCTCGAAACGATTTTCCAGGTATTGTTGCAGGTTGGTGATTGGCCCCGCCTGAAAGCCTTGAACTTGAAGGGAGTTGGTCCCTTCAGCCACAATACCGAGGTAGGTGAGCAGATGAGACGGAATCTGAGAGCGAAGATTGGATGGGGCATGCTGGTGGATTTTAATGTAATGACATTTTGAAAGGCTCTTTAAGTTACATGGGTTCAGATTGTCGGTGGATTTGCCAATGTCTAGAATAGTGTGCTCTGAGCAATCGGTCCTAGAATAAATTCAATATGGATCGAAGTCTAGGCATAAAGACGAGCAATGAACACCTCTCCCAATGCAAAGCTTACTGTCAACTTACAAATACGGTAGAGTCTACCTGCGTTTCAAGAGAAGAAAGTTAACGTAGATCAAGAAATCAAGAAGAATCATCGTTTGATTATAACAGTTTTCTCGAGCCGTGAATCGAAGTACAAGCATCTGTATAGTCCTTGTCGACCATATGTCCCTTGTATATGTATGTTCTTCTATCATTCAGCGCTGCTGTATAGACAAGAAATCTCCAAAGCCCGTCCTTCCAAAGGCTTCTCCTAATAGGATCTTCACCTGGGTCTCTTACCAAGTCTACAAATTGTTTGCGCAAGATCAAAACAAGGTAAATCTTACCGCTAATTTAACACAGCTACCACGCTAGCGCGTAGCGCGCTTATGAGTGACGTATGAGTCTAACCCCAGATAGGTTTGTTTACTTTTCCGAAAGCTTTCAATCGAAAAGCTTGATGCCAACCCGCCATTTGAATTTGTTACTTGACAGTCTGGTCAACGCTCCTTCGATTTTGATATATATTTACACTCGTTATTTCGTGCCACCCACAATCGTTTGTAGCAAGCAATTTCTGGCAGCGCGGTCCACCAGCGTACTCGCACAGCTCAGAGCTTTATACTTCGCACGCCCTGGATTAGGGCCATTCACTTACTACGAAACAGTGCTTCAATAGAAAGCTATAGTTGGGGCCTTAAGAGCTTGAACATAACAGTAAAATCAGACGACTTATGATCAGCAATGGCACATGTGGCGCCCAGCCTACCTTCTCGCTTTCCCTGCTGGTGTCGAGCAACCTATTCCTGGGGAGGAGAGTCGAAGCGTGATTTGGGATTCATTGAAGGGGACTTGATAGAATGCCTAAACGCGGGCGATGGATCATGGTGGATGGGGCGCTTACACCGAGACAAACGGGCAATGGGAGTTTTTCCCTCAAATTTCGTCAAGGTCCTAGACGACAGCTTTCGGCCAATTAGTCGAACAACAAGTCCGTTGCCACCCATGAATGGTAGGGGAACGCTGTCACACTCCCCAAGCGCAACCACTTCCCCACAAAAGTCGAAAACATTTCGAAAACCGTTCACAGCTTATGCTTCGAATCCCATAAAGGACGGTGCCCGCACACCAAGTCCAAACATAACTCCCACAAAGACTAAAACATTCCGCAAACCCTTCCAAGCGTATACTCAGGCTAGTTCGCCAAACCCGGCAGCCGCTGCTGCACACCTAGAAATTAGATCTAGAGGACCATCACCAAATCCGAGCCGGCAACCAAGCTATGTACAGGAACCTTCGATACCGCCCTTATCAGGGTACAATTCAGAGTACGGTTCGCGCGCTCCTTCTCCTGCTCCGTTTTCGCAGTGCCGCCCGGCGTCCTCCAATGGGCCTCCAAGATTTTACGACGAAGGTGGCTCATCCCCGCCTCCTCCTGCGCCACCTCCGCATCGAGTCGCGTATACTGCTCCTGTTCCTCGAGGCTCTCCATCCCCTACACCATCTATGACGGATCGCTACCCGGCAATCTCTAGGGGACACTCTCCTGCTCCTACGTCTCCTGGGGTTCAGGGCATGACACCCTCGCCCTTGCGCGATGCTATGGACGATGTCATGTCTTCACTTCATCACATGGAAATGCGTAGGGACGAATTGTCTCCTCCAGAACAAGACCAACAACCGCTTGATCCGTGGTCACCAGAAGCTTTCGATGAATTTCGATCGAAACCACAGAGAAACCGGGAACGGCCACGGTCCTCTCTGGGTATCGGTGCTTCGCAATTGGATGATGAAAATTATGAGATGAACCATGCTTATGAGGGTCGGCATATATCGCCTTTACATGATTACGATGGCAGTCCGCCACATGTAAGCAAGTATGTAGAGCGCACGGGGAATCAACTACTTACTAGACAAATAACCGATTCACGACCTCCGGATGAACTATTCCTTCCCGAAGATGACAACGGTCCGGCGCCGGCTCCGCCCCCTAAAAACTCCCCATACCAGCAAAGACCGAATTCATCACTAGACGTGATGAACATGAGGTCTGATAGCATACGTTCTGGTCGAAGACTGAAGAATCGTAAGTCTGCATACGAACTTGGCAGGGACATGCTAGGCCGGACATTTACGAGTAAATCGAACGCTACGAACTCGTCAAGTGGAGTCCAAAGTACAGCTACCAACAGTACTACGAGTACATCTAGGACAAGTCAGAGTATCATGAGCGGGCACTCAGCAGGTGGCTTTAGCGCAACTAGTGCTGGAAGCTTAGCCAGAAGGAAAGGATTGGGAAGTATTAGCAAAAGCAGGCCAGGGAGTGTAGTAGACAATCGGCATGATGCTCTGCTTGGCCTCCGTGGAGAACGTAAAAACATGGGCCCGCCAATTTCTATGAACAATAGCAGCCATTACTCAAGCCAGGGGTCTAGACCTGGTTCAGCTGCTGGAATGGATTGGTCTGGAAGCGTAGCAAACTCGGATCCTCTGCTGGGTGGCCTAACAACCCCAAAAGCGAGGAAAAGTGGGTTCTTCAAGAAGCTTGTGGAATCCGCAAAGACTGGAGCAGCTAGTGCACGAAGCAGCATTGCTGCTGGACAAGGTGAGACACCTCGGCCGCCAATTAAAAATTTGTTGCCGAATGGAGTGACTGCTATCGCGGGTGGTAGTGCCGCAAGAGATATGGGTCTTGGAGGTGGCAAAAGTGGCATTGATTGGGTCCAAGTTCGGAGGGATATAAATCGATCGAACTCTCTTAGCCGCAATGAGAGAACAGAGAGGATCGAGAGATGCCAGATGATGAACTATCCCGTGCTAGCCCCGGTAAATGAGTTATACGCAGCTGCCGATGGAGATGAAGGCGCAGACCGGTTACCCATCGAACATCCCACGGAGTATCGAACAGTAAATTTGCAACTTGTGGACAAAAGTGCTCGCTTTGTCAACAGTCTTCCCCCTATGACAAATCCGACAAGTTTGGCCCAGGGCTACGTTTGTAGACCTTATCGAAGTGACGTGCAGAGATTGAGGGCAATCTTCACCTGGGTGAGCGAGAAAATTGCTTGGGAGGAGGACTTTGAAGGGGAAGTAGACTCAAGGCGTGTCATCCAGATGAGAAGAGGTTGTGCAGAAGAAGTTGCGGTACTCGTGATGGAGATGTGCTCCGCTGTGGGCTTGCATGCAGAAGTAGTGAGAGGATTTTTGAAAGCACCGGGCGAAGCTGTTGATTTGGACAGCAACCCTAGGCCTAACCACTGGTGGAACGCTGTTATCGTCGATGACGAATGGAAAATCATTGATTGTTCTCTTGCGAGTCCAACAAATCCCAAACGAGGACAGTACTCGAGCGCTGGACCTCAAATCGCGGAATTTGGCTGGTTTCTATCAAGACCAATGGAAATATGCTACACCCATGTGCCATCTCACCTCGAACAGCAGCATATATGTCCCCTAATAGCCCCAGATATCCTTCTTGCTCTACCCTGCGCGTGTCCTCCATACTTCAAAAATAACATCCAACTCATCGATTACGACACCAGCCTCATCCGCATTGAGGACCTCGAGCTAGTCCATGTCCAATTCACAGTCCCTCCCGAAATCGAATGTCATGCTGAAGTCACCACCCGCACCTATGCCTGTGACGCCGACGGCGACTTCTTCGAAAGTGGTGACACTACCACCACACGTGCCCTTGCCCAAGCAGAATGGATCCATGGCCAGAAACGCTACACCGTCAAAGCGCTCCTCCCTGGGGACGAAGGCCAAGGAACCCTCAAAGTCTACGCAGGTGCCCGAGGCCTCATGCACTCCATAAAAGACAACCCGTACCCTCTCGCATTCGCCCTCCCCATCACTCACACAGGGACCAATCCACCTTACGAGTTCCTACTCCGCCACCCCACGCCCCACGCCCAGCGCCACGACCTCTACGTTGCGCAACCCCAATGCGCCCGCCTAGCCGTCAACAACACCTTCGTCTTCGCCGTCCGCCAGCACCCCTCCTCCCTCCCCGCCTCTTCCCCCTCTCCGCGCCCAAACTCCCCCAACCCCCTACGCCCTGGCTCGGCAATGTCCATGCTCTCCTCCGCCACCGGAAGCGACTACTTTTCCCCGCCCTCGTCCGTGTCCGGCGCATCCTCCACATCTAACCAACAAACCCAAAACCAAAAGCCGGCAAAACTGGCGATTCAGGCGCCCAGCGGAAAGATTCTGAGATTGATGCGGAAAGCGGACAATTTGATAAGTTCGGCGGGAGAGGCCGGGGATGGGGGCGTGTGGGAGACGATTATTAAGATTGGGGAGAGGGGGACTTGGAGGGGGTTGGTGTTGGCGGATCGGAGTGCGAGGTGGTGCGTTTTTGGGGAGTGGGAGTGTGTTTGAAATTTTGGAGAAAGAGGGTTCGGGAAAAGTTTGCTCTTTGTGTTTTGGGGTTTGGGTGATCTCCCCTAGGATGTTGTAATAGTTGGTGTTGCATTTTGAGGCGTTGGGTATAATCTGGAATGTGGAATAAGGGGCGAGGATGATTGTGATGATATTAGAGGTAATAGTACAGATGGCGTTGGTGTTTGTGTCATATTGGAACATTGGTATACAGGGTGGTTCCTTCATACAAATCCCGACGGTTTCTGGAAGCATATCAAATACATATTCTAGCATCGCAAACGCATTGCTGCACCTAAATCTACCCGCTCCCTCGGATCTATCGAATGCGCTCCAAACTACCTCCACTGCACGCCCTCACCCCCATCCCCACCCCCCGGTGCCCCCCTCAAAATCTCCCACAGCCGCCCCTCCTCCCGATACCCATGTGCAATCACATTAACCAAACACCACCCCTCCCTCACCTGCCTGAGAAACCGCCTACTCTCCGCCCTCCGTACGCACCTCGCCCACTCGCCCCAGATCCCAAACGCCTCCTCGACCCATGCGCGGAAACTCACCTCCTCGACCATCGTCGCCGTGACAATCTCCTTGCCCGGGAAGGACCCCCATGTCACGGCGTGCACAGCCTCGCGGGGCTCGCTGGACTCGAAGGTGCCGGAGGCGGTGCCCATGTACCAGGAGATTTCGGGGGCGATGGAGGTGGAAGTGAGGTAGGGCTTGAGGCGGTAGAAGTGAGCGAGGGGGAGGAAGAATTCGACAAAGGCTTTTTGGAAGATGAAGCCGCCGGCGGGGCCCCAACCGTGGATGTGGTGCGCGGAGGGAAGGCCGTCGACGGCGGGTTGGGAGGCAATGGTCCAGTAGGATTTTTCTCGCGTTAGAGCGAGTAGTTGGGGGACGATTAAGGCGGTTTCGGGGGATAGGGTGGAGGATTCAGACCAGGGAAGTTGTGTGGGGCGATCGCCGGAGAGGTGGGAGGTGAAGAGGTTGGTGATGTCTGTGGTGGAGGTCGGTTCGCCCCAAAGGGCGCGGGCGTCAGCAGGGGAGGCGGAGAGGGAGGTCGGGGAGTATGTTAGTGGCGGGGCGAAGGCGGGGGAGCGGGCGTCGCCGAAGCGGCCGTTTGGGTAATCGTCCCACGTTGCTTCGCGGCTGTTATGGGTTTTGGCTAGATCGGCCGCACGGGAGGGGGAGCTGGAAACGTTAGAGTGCGAAGGTGGTGAGGTGGTCAAGTGGTTGTCAGAGGTGGCGGTTGATGAGAGACGACGGGATGGGATGGCGAGAGGAGAGGTGGCGCCGTTTGTGGTGGGGTGGGTGGAGTTGATGCCATTGGGGAGGAAGCGTTTGTCGTCAATTGCGGAAGTGTCGAGTTCGTTGATGAACGAGGGATCAGGTATCAGATGACATCTTTCAAGTATAAATCCGACGGCTTTTTCCAAATTTAAGGTGTAGAAATGGAATCCTCTGGGACCTTTTGACTTCGCAATTTTGATACCTTCGATTATCTCACTGATGATATCTACACCCACGCTCTTAACCGCCTCATCATCTCCCTTGACTGGTTCCAGTCGTTCCAATAGCTCTGGTGGTACCTTTGCATGACTGAGCTTAGTCGTCCTTTTTAGGATTGAATAGCTCTGGATGGGCATTAATCCAGGGATTATAGGTATATCTACAAAAACCCCTGATTCGTGCTCCCTTAACATCTTCTCGAACTTCGTATAGGCGTTTAGATCGTAAAATAATTGTGTCATTATGAAATCTGCTCCCGCTTTCGTCTTTTCTATTAGATATGGCAAGTCGTGCTCTGGACTCTGCTCGGTAGGATATGACTCGTCCGCATGTCCCTCCGGATACGCAGCGACACCGATGCAAAAATAGTCTCCATGCACTCGCCTGATATACCTTACTAGGTCTATTGCCCAAACAAAGTCCACATTAGAAGCCTCCTCTTCGGTGTCATCCGCTTCCTCGAGCCTGTATTCCTCGTCCCTTGGCGGATCGCCCCTCAAGGCGAGAATATTTCTCACTCCCATTGCTTTCGCCTCTTCCAATGCTTCGTCTACTATCTTCCGCTTCATATTCGTACAGGTCAGGTGTAGACATGTTGTGAGGCCCAGTTGCCGTTGACACAGCTCGGCGAGTTCAAGAGATCTTGAGGAAGTGCAGCCACCGGCGCCCCATGTCACGGTTACGAAGAGAGGCCGTAGAGCATTGGACATGCGCTCCAGACGAGATTGGAGGTTTGAGAAGCCCTATGATCATTTTTAGTATCTATTAGACTAGATGCAGGCTGGGAGAAGTGATTACTGTTTGAGTTTTGGGTGGAAAGAATTCCAGTGAGACGTAATTTGCGCCATGAGGTAAAGCGGCAATTTTGTCAGTAATCTTTTCCATTGTTGGCGTTACAGATGAGGGAAATGGACGGCAAGGTGAGCTTGAGAGTGTTTTCTGTCAGTCATTGTTTGGACTCTGCGGTGGTACAATCGAAGTGAAATCCCAATGGGGTAAGATCAGAAAAACTGTCATATGCGATAGAATCTCTTGACAGCCAGGTGAGATGAATATCTCCAAAACTGGGTAGGTATAGAGATTGGCCCAATTTACGAGATTTCACTCAACATTTTCCAAAGCTCATCTGTCACAAATAAGTTTTTATTAAAGTGGCGAAAATTTCATAAGGGCTACTCGTATCTAAGCGGCAAGTCACATGGTATCTACATCAAATTGAATCGCTCCAATTCCTTGCCTCCAGAGTTGAAATTCAGGAACGACATGTAGTATGTGCCCTCTTAGTTAAAGAAGCAATGAAACCGGCTTCGGTGTCCTGCTCTCAAGCTTCAAGGGGCTCGGAACGGGCTAAGTCGTTTTCTCCGCAAAGCCTCGCTGCTCCAGATCTTCAGCGTCAGCACTTGGGCTTGGCAGTGAAGCCTCCATAATCTTTTGCTTTCCGTCATCCAGCGATCGATAAGGCTGTGGGTTCTTCGTCGGCCCCCCTTTTCCTTCTGTCTTAAAATGATAGCCTCTGACCCTGGAGCAGGTGAGTATACTTTCAAGTAGAACGTCAAGGATTGTAGTTTTGTACCTTGGGCCTTGGCCCGTCTTTGCAGGCAATTCTTCCTCGTATGTCTTATTGAATCGTATTCTCTCGCTTTCGTAAGACCCGTTTGCTATGCTGCAACGTACTCCGGCAAAGAAGCCATCAATGACGTGATGATTGTGCACTTGTAATAGCACCCATCCAAGCATTTCGTTCGCACTTAGTAGATGGTGCAGATACGCTCGATGATGATTTCTGCAAGCGTAGCAGTCGCAATTTGCGCGTAGCGGATCTAATACTGTAGCGTGCATAGTGGACCACATATCGATCCCTAGAGGTAGCAGTCCTTGGTTCACGCCCTGTTGCTCTGCAGGAAAAGAGAAGTCGAGGACAATCCCAGCATCTGAAGCCGCACCAACGAAGTTCACTGTGAAGATATCTATGCCAAGGGCTACCTCATCAAGCAATCTGTGCGGGCTACTTGGCTCTGCCAAGGATAGCCGAGGTAAAGGGTGTAGCTCTTCTGGTATACATTCAATGGAATTAACATCATAGACAGCCAGCCCTGAAATATTTTCTCTGAGTTCGTCCTTCAGGGCATTCACATAGTGGTTCTGCTGTCCTAAATCGATGGGCAGAATTGGTGCAAACAGCGCAGTCTTTGATGGCTTCTCATCCTTGTCCGTCAACTCAAATACCAGCTCCTCGGTCCAAGCAAGCGTCCTATCACCCATTATCTCCAGCCGCTTCGGTCCCGGCCTCTGTCCATGAACAATATCCCCTAAACCTACGGCAATATCGGGTTGCAATATTCGTACAGCATCTGCGTAATCTTCAGATTCGAGCATGCCAAACCCTACAGCTGTCAGGATCGAGACGCCGGTATATGTATTGGGGACTGGACTAGCCAAGGGGGGGACACGGCGTGGACCAAGGACGAGCAGTGCATCTTGCTGAAGAGCTATGAATCTTCGCAGCGGAGACTCGTTTTGAGGACTGGGAAATTCAAACACCGGAGGCACTTGCTTGGGGGCTTTCTCTATGACTTGCTAGCTCCAGTAAGAGCATACCTATCAGCACGCCTCTTGTGGAGATAGTGAGATCACCTCCAGCGGCTACTCACAGTCCTCAAGCGCAGCATAGATACCTTTAATTGCACTGTTATCCCTCATCATATCCTGAGTAAGATGTGGCACGGTGCCTCGCGAGCTTAATGCGACATAATGAGGTGTGTCAATCGTTCTACGGCCATCGACAGAGAGTGTTCCAATCCTGAGCCCACTGTCGGTAGAGTCGTAAGCACGAAGATCAAACGTGAGTGGTTTTCCGAGCGCCTGCGGTGGCTGTTCTGGCGTTTGTGTAGCCATAGCGCAATTGACCCACTTGAGGTGGACTAAAGCACTCAACCACAGCCCGACCCTTCAGGTTACTGCATAAACACCAAGAGGTTGTCAGCTCGCGATAGAGGAGAAGCTGCAGTCTGATATTAGGAAGTTAAAGCTATCCTGTCGACAGTGAACTCGGGAGCGTCCTATCTGTAGTCTACTCTCTAGCGTCGCGTGGGAAGCTCAATGAGAACACCAAAAAGACTCCCGGATAAGGCGCTCAATTACATCGGAAGCTACCTCTGGTAATGTCATAAGGAATAGATATGTAATGACCAGCCTGTTATGTTCCCTTTAAGGTGAATCACGTATGATAGGTATTAATCAACGTAGCAGAGCTACAACTGTGGTGATGAAAATGGCAAGTCCTCGCTTTCTCAATAGGATTTTCGATTTGCTGCTACATATTAGAGGGAAGCTGACCGCACTGGTTATAGCAGTTCCCTTATTAAGTCAGGTAAACCCACCGACTCCCCACAGGTTAACTCCCGCTCCTAGGAACGATACCGCCCCAGCGCTTACATCACTCTCAATCTGAAACAAGAAGCTTATCCCTATTCTTCTTAGAAAGCATCAGTTCCTACCATTGATGATCATATCATCGTGAAACCAGTCCATCTTAGTTAAAAGAGAAAGAAAGGCAGTTCGAAATGTGGAAGGTGAATGAAGCAACAGGTCTTAGGTCTACAACATGGCGCTCTAGCTTCACGGGAATTGTATTGTGACAAGGCCGCTACTACCGTGGTACAAACTGAAAGTGGGAAAACGCTCTAAGATACCGAAGGACGAGCGTCAAAAGGTCACCAATTGTTTGTCAATAACTCCTACTTATCGATTCTTGCTTGCCGTGACTGAGGTTAATCAGCGGCGGCCTAGATAATCGACACAAGGACATTCTCCGGATACTTCAGGTCTACACCAGGAGAATTTCGGTTTACCATCTGTCGCCTCTATATGCTCTATTTCAACTCACTGTTCTGTACCGCGTCCAACGGTAGGCTTCAGTAACCAGGGCTATTTGATTCCCTTGTTTTGAATTAACTATTGGTATGTTATTTGGTTCGCAAATGCAGTGCCATAACCTCCAAGCTTGTATCTCTGTTCTTAAAAGGAGCCTATTGTATGCACCTTCGCGGTGTCCAAGTAACCTTGAGCCTTTCAGGGTTCTCAAACCATCATCCTCTGGAGAAGGCTTCTCAATTCGCTACTCTGAACTGGCTCTCGGTGGGCGTCCAGAGAGAATTAGCAGTCAGAATGCTCAGTCCACATCTTCTTCGTCTAAACCATCTGCTCATCAAAAAATCTTTTGGACTCGCTACGTGTGTACGTGCTCTTCCTCAGGAATTGCTGTTGAGGGCTGTTTACTCGAAAGCGACGTGTCTGCAAACGTTCGTTATCGCTATTGCTATTGCGTTCAAGAGGTAGAAAATTGAAGAGGCTTGCGGTTTTGTCTAATCCTTTACAAACAACAGTCGATGTATTGTCGACCTTTACTACATCTAAGACAGTTCCACGGTACTAATCTGATATTTTGTGAGACTATCAAAACCGTCTTAAAAAGGCAAAGCTTCTTTTTGGTTGCTTGGTAGAGGTTTACAAATACGTATTACAATGTCAATTTGGATTGAAGGATTTCACGAACGACCAACGGTAGGAGGTTATTTCAAACTAAACCTTAGGGGGGTTGGTGTTTCAATTCACAATGAAGTCTAAATCAGCGTACTTCTTGTGGGAGTCGCTCCCTCCTCCCATATCCTGATCTCGAAAGCCCAAACTTTAAAGTCGAAAATAAAGTTGGAAGACGATAGCGAAAAATCGAGGTCCTAATTTCTGAAATCGACAGATTTTAGAATTGCAAAGTCGAAAATTAAGTCTCGAAAACTAGTGAAAGTCAAGAATTCCAATATCAGAAGGTTTAATATTAAAACTCTCAAGAATAAAAGGCGAATCTCATGAAGTAAAATTCGTAGACCGCAAAGTTGAAACGTTATACACACTCTCTTCTGAAGACAAACCGAAGATTAGACGAAGACATGAGGAACGTTGCAGATATATTTAATCCCTGCTACTTCAATAAAGAGGACACACCTTGACGACGACGACGACCTTGTTGCTCTTACCTCACTTTTACTTCTATCAATAGTGAAGAGGGGGTGAGAAGGGGGTGTACATGCAGTAAAAGGTGGTTTACCAATATTGGGATCCTCCTTTAAGCTCGAAGGTTCAGACTCAAGACTCGGAACTTAGAAAATTGAGATCAGGGCTCCAAACCATGAACATTCTTATCTTGCGATTCTCGTCATCCCGAACATCGATCTCTCAAGGTCAAAATTATGACCTGCATAGTGCCCCGTGTTGTGGAAGAGTCTTCGAACCACCAATCAGTGGATCCGCCTTCAAGCTACAGTAGTCAGTATGTACTTGGAGCTGCCAAATCGGGAATTGAGAAACTTTTATTATCAAATGAAAACTTAGACGTCTGATTTGGGATTGATTATATGCAACTACAGCTCCTTTGCATACGATGCTATGGCAAGATCGAAATGCTGGAAGCTCTATTAGGGGAAGCGAAGCATAGGCCAAGCGAGCATAGGTATGAAGATACTCGAATATTCACAACCAAGATCATCTTTGCATGGGTTTCCTCCCCTTCAGGGCATGCTAATTCAACTACCGACACTCAACTTCCTTCATATCTGTACGTACGTCACATATCTCACAAGCACTTAGGCCCCCAAGCCGCCTTGTAGGCAGATCGAAGCCTCAGAAGCCGCTTAGAAGCATCAAGAAGTTCTTCTGTTAAAGCAAATGATTATATGGAGCAGGTGAGTAAGTAGAATCAAAGACTTCCCGGCTGAATCCAAAGAGACGATAGTCGAAACAGATAGGTAGCTCACCTATATAGTTCCCTGTTCCCTGCAATGGGATTGCTGGCAAAGATGTATGGGCGTACCCCCTATCTAAACCCGCTCTCGCTAGCAGTTACGTTGGGGTTGGAGGCTCGAATACATGAATACCTCTCCTATTCGTGGGGATGTTTCCCGCTTTCGACACGCTTGCTGATAGCTCCCAGTCAAGGTAGCCCGAAAGATAGACTGGGAGGAAATTTTCTGGAGGCTTTCGGCTATTAGTGACGAAATTCTGACGTGTCTTTTCTAGATTCAGTATAAAGTTCTGTTTTCTTATGTGATATAGCTACAGTGCCAAAAAAGGAACAAAGAAACAATGGGTCCGACCAATTTCGGCACATCTGTTGAGCGGTCCATTTGCCACGATGGCCAGCACCGGACTTTGTACGACCGCAAACCTCTATTTTCAATTATCCATTGTGTGGTCGTCCTCGTCTTCGGTGTCCGATCCGAAATCTTCCAACACTTCCTCCTCTGCGTCTAATGCCTCGTGAACATTCCTCTCGTAGATATTATTGGCAGGACGAGATCGGCGAGAAGGCTGGTTATTGCCGCCACCCCATCGTTTTAGGTTCGAGGACTTTGACTGGCTGCCTCTGCCACGGTTCGTTGGCGTTTCGCTGTATTCAGTTTTAGAGGTGCGTTTGCTAGCCCTGAGGTTATTTGGCTGTCCAGGATGGCCCGTGTTATTGTTGGGTATTCGGGACGCTGGCCCAGCATCGTATTGATCGAGATCATCAATATCAGAAGACGTCCTGAAGTCGTTGTCAAGAACGCCACTATCCTGAGGATGCACCCTCCTGGGTCTTTGATTGACGTTAGAGGTAGGTTTCAGTTGACTGTTGGGTGTGCTTGCTGGTCTCATCCAGACCGCTGACGCTTGCTCCCAACCATCCTTCCGCGTACTCTCGTGGAAGGCTCTTTCGGACTCGTTCCGACCATGTACAGACGTAAGATATTCATCGAAGTCTTTCGATGCCCTGGCCACCTTTTCAAAATGCTCCACTCTAAGTACAGCTCTTCGTCCCCTTAGCTCAGGTCTGTCAATGTTCAAACCATCTTGCTGATCTCTCAATTGTTGTTGTTGTTCCTTGATATCCTCCGCCAAGTCATATTCAGCCAGAGCTATTGCAGTCTGAAAGGCATTGCGGATTTGACGCCCGTTCCATCTGGTGCCAGATGCATTTTTCCGAAATCCTTCTTTAGCAAATGCAATGATTTCCGCTTTCTCTACCCTGTATTTGTCGTTCGCAACTGTTCTTTTGAGATTCACTTTCCAGACTTTCAAAGTCTGCTCGCCATTCAGTGGTGGATAATACAAACTGATATGGATGCGAGATCTGAATGCCGGATCAAAAGTCCCAACCCGATTAGTGGTAAGGAACAATATTCCTGAATAGTACTCTAGAACTCGAAGGAACACTAGCACCAAATCAGTTCGATCATCGCCAATTTCTGTATAACAGGCCAGCAGGGGGGGATGCGTACCAGACACAAGGCTGTTACGCTGCATATCAGATCCAGTCCTTTTAGCCAGAAATACATCTGCTTCGTCAAGCTTGGAATTGTAAGTAAGCATTGGTATGAGCTGGGAGCCAGAGGTTGGGTATGCAGTACCAGTAGAACGCAGCCCCATTTATGGGCTAATTGAAAATTCTTTTCCAAGTTCTTCTCAACGATAGGTGCACTTTCACCAATATCGCCTGAAGCCAGGACAGTGAGCACGGAAATGTTCTTAGGGGGAAAGGGAGTTGTACCGCATGTTATAGGAAAGAGAGGCCGAGCAGTATAATCAGCAACACACTCTAACACGGGGTGATTAGAACAACATGTCCACTGGCAGACTAGATAGGGCTATACCGACCGGCAGTAGATGTTTTCCCAACTCCCGGCACACCATGCAGCAGCATGATAAGACCCTTGCCTAGCTAAGCTATTAATATAGTTTCTCATTTTCTTGGTGTGCGGAGAACTAACTACCCTTGCCTTTTACCAAATCAACTTGATGCTCTTCGTAATCCTTACCTCCATGCTCCGGAACACGATCATGTGTCTTTACCAAAGCTCGAACAAGCTCCTTATGTCCAGGAGGGAGGACCAATTGTTCAAACCCGTCTGCCTTTTTGGGGATATCTCGGATGAGGTGTATTTTGAAAGCAGCTACACAATGGTAAGTCGCTGTTTGATGTAAGGTGTTTCTGATCTCATCATACCCCATGTGCGAGAACGAAGAACGAATCCAAAGACATGGCCAGGTAGCAATAACATGTCATCTTCCTCCAAGATCACCTCATCTGTTGACGCTCCTGTAGGCTTAATAACAACACGAACGTCCTTGCGCGATATAGGGTATGTCGTGAGCAGCTCCATCATACGCTTTTGGTCGAGAGATTCATCCTGGTGAATTTAGTCATTGCCACAGCAATTAGGTTGGATGCATTGATTCATCATGACGGACGATTCAGTCGTCTCTCGTCTGTCTGACAGGGGGGGAAATCGCGAGCTGAAGTCCGGAGCCCATGTGGCGTTATTTTGAAAGGTCGTTGCAAAGTCTACGATGATCTGGGAGTCGATCTCTTCCATTGGCTCCTTGGTTAGTCCAGTATAATGATTATGTTTCTCTTGTACTAGCTCCAGGTATCTTTTGCCCCTTTCGCGTAGCTCAAGCTTCAGTAAAGCAGCGTTCTCGGCATATCTGAGCGGACATGGAAATAGGCTGGTAATGAGTCTAGTTCGCGTGTACTTACGTATCTCAAACGACGTCTGAACTCCGGAGAATTCCTTCCCATCAAAGTCAACATACACACACGTGATCGTGAAGGGACTGATCTTCTGGTGATAAGAACCCCAGTCTTCGTTGGAATCTTTGAAGTCCGGTTCTACTCCCATAAGGTATTTTCTTCCACCAGAAGTGTGGATAACTCTGAAAGCTTGACTTTGCCCACCCTGGAAGCGAGCCGCAGGCCAGTAAACCTCTTCTCCTGGCTTGAACAGATGCCACAAATCGGCAAAGTAGACATTCGGGGATGGGTCGTTCACTAGCTTTCTGATCGGTAGATCAATACGTTGATCCATGAATCTGACAAGGACACGGAATATCTTGAGGGCCGCTTCAGAATCAAGACTTATATCTTCAAGATCTTCAAGATCTCCATCATTAGTCACGTCAGCTACGTTCTGCGACCCCAGACTGTCGGACGCCATCTCTGCTTCACGACCACCTTGGCCTCTGCTACTGTTGGCGGTGGTGTTACCATTGTGAGCACATTTCGTTGTGTTTGAACCAGAAGCTTCCGTGTGAGTAGGTGCAATACCCTTCCATTTTTCCTCGAGCCCATCAAGGAATTCTCTGATTTCGCGATCGTAATTGATCAGTAACTTAAAGGGTCTCAGGATTACAAAAGGCTCTACGTCTATTGGCACAGCTGTGATTTTAGTGAGTATCTTGATAACCAAGCTGGAGTTGATCCGGATACGCTCTGGAAGTAGACTTCGGATCTCGCTTACATCTTGAGAAAGCCGTGGTTGGAACGCAACAGTTTCGACAGAAAGATCTCTCAACCTCCCATGGCTTGGTTGTGGAGGAAGCCTCGTACGGCGCATGTCAACATCGGGATCTCCGAGCAGCACATCGATGACGTGTTTTCGCGCGGACGGGCTCTTGAATTCCGACCATGTCATCTCACATGAGCTTAGTATCAAGCTTGGAGGAGGAGGCACTGATTCCGGAGGTTGTTCCGGCTCCTTGCTAAGGATCTTAACCTTCTTTTCTAGGAATTGCATTCGATCCTCCATGAGTTTGATGTACTCGAGATGCTGCTTCACTCGTTTGGGAGCCGCTTTTTTCCTTGTCTCCAGCACAAAATTCGGACGTAAGACTTCATATTCATCAATATCGGTGCCATCGCTAACTGCCTCATCGTCTTGTGTTTCAGGGCTTGACTCTGTATGGCCACTTGTGGGCTTTGCTTGGGATTCATCATCTGTGCCGGCGTTTTCTTTGCCCTCAAGAACAGACTCGGTCGATAACCTTCGGTTTTGTTGGCTGTCGGAATTGGTTGTTGAAGCATTCACGCTCGTTGGGACGTCGCTTGTGTCTCGGGCTGGCCCTGCTGGGTACGAGTACTCGTACTATTAGCGTGTGCAGAAAGGTATCGAATTCTTGGCATCGCAATTGTCGCGCCCCCCCCCAAATTTACTATTGAATTCAGACATTCTTGACATTCTCAAACCTTCAACGCTCTATTGGAAAATCAATAGAAAAATCCAACCGGTAAATTTGAAGCTG
>JAABUV010001750.1_pt1 | contig 30896 bp, 44 predicted proteins | sample 5559971 | NCBI WGS metagenome assembly JAABUV01 (sample SAMN10711881, study PRJNA513362) | rock metagenome | isolation source: Antarctica rocks | place: Antarctica: Victoria Land, Knobhead nord | collected 2015-12-19
GAGCGCACCCATCAGGTCAATAAGACCGGAGAAGAGGATGCCATAGGCAACGAGCAGCGTCCCCCACAGACCATAAAAGGTTCCGGCCTGCCAGGGCTCCAGACGCGCGGTGACTGACCGGTGTGACGATTATATCGGGGAGGCAGTTGACAATGAGCAACCAAGCGGACTTACAACCAAGCGCCTCCAAGCAAGCTGAAGACTAGCACTCTGGAGCAGGGCTGAGACAGCACGCACCTGAAAGTCACTGATGCCAAACTCGGCGGTCAGGTACAGGGGAATCAACAAGGAGAAAGCAAAGTAATTGAAGGCCTGTGCAGTCCAGTGCCACACCTGTCAGTGTCCGTGCGAGAGCGCGAGCGGCTAGCTAAGCAGATTCCTGCCGGAGAGCGCACAAGTCCATACGCAGCGCGCGCGCACCTCAAGGACCTGTAGTGCGAATATGAGGTACAGCTCCCTGTGCGCCAGCAAGCGCACTCTCAATCGCGAGGCTGGTGACACGCCTGGTCAACAGCGCATGAGCAGAAGGCTCCAGCTGGCCACTCCACACCAGGTGTTTACTAAACTACGTGCCGCAATACTGCACAAGCGCCTGTTCCCAGCTAATAAGGCTGCGTAAGGGTCCGATGCGTGATAGCGCGTACCTGGGCGAGCCATTCAGACTGTTGAAGCCGTCTGAGAGCTGCTGCCGCACGCTCCTCAGCGCGGCACGTACTGCAGTCATAGTGTGGGCTCTTTCAGAGTCCACTGGCTAGCATCCCACTTAGAGCGCGCTGGTGCACCAGCGTGGTGCCACACAGCTACTGTACACAGTGTACACAGGGCGAGGCTGGTCTTCGTTCGCTTGCCTTCAACTCCTTGCGACGTCCCTCTCGACTACACGACCCTGTCTAGGTGTCTTTGCCCTGCATCCTCACTGAGGAGAGCATGCTCCTTAATAAGGAGGATAAGGAGTTCTTCTCATAAAAGCTGTGGTGGGCCTGTGTTCACAGCGCATCTTCACACCTTGTCTGCTCATGTAAGGTGTGTGCAAATATGGGACAGGCAGGACAGCCGCTTCCGTTGCACAAGTTGCACAGGTTGCATGCAGCAAAACACCACACTGCACGCTCATGCATGAAAGCACACTCCCTCCTTCCCCACTTACGTGGTATGTCATACCATATACACTCAAAATATCTCTTCATTCTCATCTGCGGCTGCCAGCGCATGCAAATGCTCAACAGCCTCTGCAATGTCCTCGCTGCCGTAGCCCCACCCGGCCAGCGTCGCCCGCCCCTGAGCAGCGCCCGCCGCACCTGCACACCAATGCTCAGCCAGATTCTTCTGCAAAGGAAAGCGACGACAGTGTACAGCCTGACGCCAAGGAAGCTGCCATGAATCCTCGCAATGCCCCTCTCCTACTGACTTGCATGCCAATCATGCCTTCTTCAGATTGTGTGCCAGGGACTCTCACTGTGGACCGGATGCGGCTCCTGCATCGCATGCAGAACATTGGCTATGGCCACAGCCAACTGATAGGGCCGCGCGCAGGAGATTCATACTGCAAATGGCCCGCACATGGTGCCGCTCAGGGTCCTCATGGTGCAACAACCTGGCGATACAACACGTTTGGCACAAAAGGGGCCAGCCTAGGCCTGCGTTCGGCGCAAAGGAGTTGCAGCAGGAGGTTATCCGTCGGGCAAGGGCGCGCACCACGGAGGGCCTGCAGCTGGCGCCGCGCATAGCCGGCTGCGGCCGCGCTCGCGTACAAGCGCGACAGCACAGGCACGGACTCCACGTCGCCGCCGCGCGCCGAGGCGCCCAGACCCTGGCCAGGGTCTGCGTGTCCGGACAGGCCCCACACGTCGCCGTGGCGGCCCACAGCCGGCGTGAAGAGCTGCGGGAACGGCAGCGGGATGGGCAGTGGCGGCGCTGCTACGCAGCGGTGGCGCACGCAGCGCACGCCTGCGCGGCTCGGCTGCGTCCGCTTGGTACACCAATCTTCAGACGCACACGGAGGTGCAGAAGGAGGCAGGCTGGCACTGACAGGATACCTGAAGAACATAGCGGTCACCTAGACGCTAACCTAACACACGAGGCGCGAGCATGAGTCCTGCCTCTTGTAATCTGCAAGAGTCCCCTTTTGCCTCCAGCCGCACATGCGCCAAGGCCTAGACTGCACAGGGTGTTGGCACTGCAAGAGTCAATGCATCGACATGTGAGGGCACCATGCAGTGGCCAGGAGGCGTGGCAACAGGCACGCAGGGGGCAGGATGGGGCACCCGTGCGCACCCTCCTGCACCAGCGCGGCGTCCAGCGCCTCGGCCGCTGCCGCGGTGGCGGCCGGCGCGCCGCCGCGCCGTGCGCCACGCAGCACCACGGACTCTGCCTGCGTGCCCGCGCCTGCAGCCACTGCCGCGCATCAGGCGGCTGCCCGCGTGTCGAAGTCGATTGCTGCAGCCGTTGCCGCACCCCATGCTGAGCACAGGCGAGCAGGCCAACAGGTTCTCCATGGCGAGGACTAGGTTGCCTGGTATGGTGAGGTAAGTGTTCCCACCTCCCATGATCCCCGGAGACCACTCGGCGACAACTCGCGTGAACGGCGTGAGCGCGGGCGCGGCCGGCTCGGAGGCGCGGCCGTTCGCGGCCAGCCCGTTTGGCAAGGGCGCCCCGCTGGCCAGCGCCGCCGTCGCCGCGGGCGCGCCCGCGCGCTGGTCAGCCGCCGCGGCCGCCGCGTGGCCGCCCGGCAGCGGCGGGCACGGCAGTGCGGCGGCGACGCCCACGATGCTGCGGCCCTCGCGGGTGACCTGCCACAACAGAAAACGCTAGGGTCTGCAACTCTAAAGGACGTAATCGCCTGCCTGGCGGAAGGGGTTGCGTGAAACACAAAATTCTGTATAGAGGCCAGCGGTGGTGGCCCTGAGCACGAGGGGCGGCGCAGGAGTGCCGCGCGCCAGCAGCTGCACGAGCGAGTGCAGGTCGCAGGCGCCCAGCGGCGGCCCGAGCGGCCCCGGCGGCGCGCCGGGCGCCAGCCGGTATGGCAGCGTCACCGCGTCGGCCACCGCCGCCAGCAGCGCGGACGTGTGGAACGCGTTGCCCGGCTGCCAGCGCAGGTGCGGCAGCGCGTCGGGGCCGGGCGGCGCCAGCGGCGCGTAGACGGACGCGCGCGTCGCCAGCTCTGCCGCGCTCAGCGCCTCGCTCAGCCGCCAGCGCCGCTGCGCACCAGAAAGCGTGACTCAGGCAATCAGGCACACAGAGGGGGATTACACGACCATAACATTGTAGACAGGCTGCTGCACTGCATGTGGCCATATACGGGGCCCGGGTGCTTTGGCACGCATGGCAGCAAAGGCTGCATGGCTTTGCACTCCGCCCGCAGGCGGCGCTCCGTGAGGTCAGAACGTTCTGTTGTGTACCTGCCATGCCGGTGTATGGCCTTGCACAGGCTGGGAAGAGCCGCGCGGGCCCACGCCTGCGCGTCCGCATCGCCCGGCGCCGCTCCGGCAGCGGGCCGCACGGGGAGCGCGAGTACAGGCGCGCGCGGGTACTCGTCGCGCAGCGCGCCCAGCACGTCCGCGGCCAGGCCGCCGCAGCCGCCCTGGTCGGCGGCCAGCGCCTGGAAGCCCTGCACGCGCAGGGCCCTGGTGATGACTAGCACGGCCGGCCTCGTCCCGCAGCTAGCGCCCAAAACCCCTGCGGTGCCGGCGGTCGCGAGGGAGCCGGCCGCCGGATCGGACGCCGGCGCCTGGAGCCTCCGCACGGCCGGTCGCTGCTGCCGCGCCCGATGACAGACTGCAGGGGGCGTGGCAGGATGCGAGCCCCATGGCGGGGCTGAGGCAGGCCCTGGCGCAAAGCCGCCGTGCGCGGCTGCAAACGCCGGGAGCCCGGGCGCGGCAGAGACGCAGGAAGGGAGATCACCCGTGGGAGGGGTCAGTGCGCCAAAGGCCATGCAGACCTGCCAGCCCCTGACGGCCAGCCCCAGACGGCAGGCCACAGCGCGCTACAGCCGCCAGCACGACAGGTCCTGGGCGAGCGCCCTTCCGGCTGGCAAGGCCTCCAGCCGGCGTGACGGCGACCAGGGAGCGCGCCCTGCCCCAGCGCCCAGCGGGCGCGGGCGCGCGCGCCTGCAGCACGTCGCACTCCTCTGCAAAGCGCCGCACGCGGTCCAGCCAGTCGTCCAGGTCGGCGGCCGCGCCGGCGGCCGCCGCGCGCGGGCCGAAGCCCGCGCCGGCGCCGGCGCGGGCGCCCGCCGGCCACGCGTTGCCGAGCGCGACCAGGCTGCGGGGGTGGAGCACCGCCTGCGGCCGCCTTTGCCAAGTCAGGCATCACAACGTTGCCTCACGGCCGCGCCTGCCGAGTCACGCATCACGGTGACTGCCTGGCGGGCAGGGCTTTTTCACTGTCCTGTGCACGCCTGCGACTGCTTCACATTCGACGCCTGCGCCGGACTCCACTTTCAAAAGCCGCCTGGTCCGACCAGACCGCACCGGGGAGCGCTCCTCGGGCTCGCGCACGCAAGAAGCCCTGGTGCCGCCCAGCGCGCATGCTGCGCACGCTGCGGCTGCACATGCCGATACGCCTGCAGAGCGGCAGGGTGTCAACTGGTCGCAGGCCCTCCCGCAGGGGGCGGCCCCCCACCTTGAGGTAGTCTGTCCAGCTGCGCACGGGGCCGCGGTCCAGCTGCCGCGCGGCCGCGCGCAGCGCGGCCGCCGCCTGCTCCGCCCGCGCCGCATCTGCCGCTGCGCGCCGCCGCGCGTGAGCCGTCCGGGCCCGCCAGGCCAGGCCGCACGCGCCCGGGCCCCTGCCTCGCTTTCCACTGCGGATGTTTGCAGTGTGCCGTTCCATGCGAGGAGGTTACCTTACCCTGGTACAGGCTGTTATACCTTAGCTGACAACTGGCGCACTGACACGCTGGGCCGCATGTGGGCCTGCTGGAGGCAACCTGTCCGCTGCCGCACAGCAAGGCTGGTTCCACCCCGCTCTTTGGGGTTCGTCCTCCATCCCGGCGCACACGGTCAGAGGGCGCGCGCGAGCAGGCGGCACCTGCGCCGTCCGGGGCCGCCTCCGGCTCGGCATCGAGGGCCTCTGCGAAGCGGCTGCGAGGCGTAGGCTCCGCTCGGTGCACCGCGACCGCGCCCTGCCACGTGGCCACGCCGGCCGCGCCTGCGGCCGCCGCGGCCGCCGCGCCGCCCGGCGCGCGCTCGTGCGTGCTCGCGCCTGTCGGAGCGGGCTGCCAGAGTCTCTCCCTGAGTCTGGCGCATGCCTATACGGCCACAACCTAGCAGACTGGCCGCGCGGAGCGCGCCCTGCCTGATGCGCCGCCCCACGGCCCTCCCAGCACGCTGCACGGGCCACGGTCGGGGCCGCCGCTGCCGCCGCGCCGCCCGGCCCGCACTCGCGCGCGTGCAGGTGTGCCCAGAGCGGCCAGTCAGTCTGCTTACTGCACCGGCGCTGTCTGCGGTGTTCGCGACACGGGCTGCGCGAGCCAGTCTTGGGCGCGCTCGACACCGAGACGTGCCTCTTAACCCACAAAGACTGTGTCTTTCTCAAGCAATAAAGCAGAACAGGCGTGCTGGGTGAGTCGTGCAGGGACGGGAGTCAGCGCAGATCCTGCACCATCCATGGAGTCGCTGGGCGTGATACACAGCGCATAGGAGTGCCTGTGAAGTGCAGCGCACCGCCCAAGGCGCTGGCGCTGTCAAAGAGCACGAGGCGCGGTGAGAACGCCACGTGCCCCTGTTGCCCGCGAGAGTGTCAGCAGTGCTGCCTGCCCGCTGGTAGCAGCGCGGCGCTGCACGCTCGCTCACCCGCGCGTCTTCGCCCTGCCTGAAGAGGACGTTAGAGTCGACCTGGTCGGCGACGCCGCGGTGCGCATCCTGCTCAGCCAGGCCAGCCAGCTCATCCTGCACCGCCCATGTCCAGTCCATCAGTTAGACACATGCTGCAAGCCAAGGGATGCACTTCAGTGTTGGGGGCTGGTGCAGACCGAGTTCTTGTGCAGTACCATATAGTTCCTACAGTGTACAGACGCGCCTGGATGTTCCAGTAATGCGCGCCAACGAAGTTGGCAAAGCCACCAAACTGCAGCGTAATGACTTCGCCTGCGCCCATTGGATGCAGTCTGGACAGGAAACTGCAGCGCCTTGTGCCTGGCACTCCCGTGCCGTCCTGCTCTGTCAGAGAGAAGCAGAGTCTGCTTCTTCCCACATGTGCTTGGCTTTGCAAATGGCCCCCATCTGGTCCTGGTAATAAGATGCCTGCCCCTGGCCTGGGGCCTATGCAGCACTTGCGCACGGAGCTCACCCGCTCGGTCTGCTGCTACACAAGGCAGGAAGGGTGCAGTTTGGAGACAAGCACACCTCAGAGAAGAGGGGGACGGGTAGCACTTGGCTTGCTCCGCATCTTGATGTCTAGACGCACTTGAAAGCTCACTTGTCTGCCTGAGCACCTCGGTCAGCGCAACTGAACTCTTGCGCCAGTGCTGCTAGCCTATTGGCGACTAAAGCACAGGTCCACCCTGCTGCGGGGCGCTGGCGCGGGCGCAGCTTGGCCGCGTGTCGCCAGTGGCTGACAGACCGGGGCCGAGGGCGGTGCACTAGCAGGCATGCAGCGCTACTCCGCACCAAGGCAGACGCCACTATTCCAGTCCCAGCCTTCACGGCACCCGGTGCTGCAACCAAAGGTCTGTGCAACGCGCACCGCTTCCCCAGGCCGCTTATGTAGCAGTCAGCTGTACACTGTTTAACATGACGTGCGGACGTTCGCCTGCAGGCGCGGACCCAGAGGCGGGTGTCCGCGGCGCTGCCGCTCGCGCTGCTGACGTGCCTAGGCGTCGCGCTGCTGCACTTCTCCGGCAGGCTGCATGCGGTGAGCGCCTCGTCAACCAATTCACTCTGCTGTCCAGGCCGCACTCTGCTGTCCAGGCCTGCACGGTGGTACGAAGTGTGCATCAGTTGTGCAGACGCGTGCAATTGGGGGGCAGAACGCCAAGTGTGACCATCCTAGCAAAGCGTGACCACCGAAGAAATCAAAATGTGACTCTTGCAGTCGCGCTGCAAGCACCTGCACGCAGCTCACTCAGGCCTGGGGCGCAGGTCCACACGGCGGTCGCCAGCGGCCAGCCAGGGGACCGCCTGGGGCGCCTGGGCATCAAGTCCTTCCTGCAGCAGCAGAGGACGGTGCACCCCACTGCACCCTGGGCACCGTCACGCGTTTGCATGCATCAATCAGGGGACATAGGCAGTGATGCTCCCTCCAGAGAGGACCCTAGGCATGCCACTAGCATCATTCAACACTCAGTGAGAAAGGCTGCAGCATATGCGCTCTTTATGACAGGCTGCTCGACCGGCTTTGGTTGTCACATTCCGACAAGCTATGCAGGAGCGGCAGAGCTGAAAGACGCAGCGGGGTGCGCGACAGGTCGGGAGCGATGCGTATGCGGAGTGGCTGAAGCACTTTGGGCAGGCACGCCTGCGCGTGCAAGCACCCCTGGCAAAAATGCCGCTTCTGCGCTGCCCTCCCTGGATATTTCCTGCACTTGATGACAAGGTCTGGACACAGTGCACAGGCAGGCCGCCAGCCTGCTGACGCTGGGTGTTGTGACGCTCGCAGACGCCGCTGGCCTCAAAGCTGACCGTGGCCGTGATGACGCCCGGCCACTACATCGACGGCTTCGAGCGCTCGTTCACCGACTGCCCGTGGCGCGACACGCACATCGCCTGCGACTTCCTCAATGCCTCGGACGCGTACGTCTGGATGCGCGCGGGTGCGCGGTCGCGCGCGCCGGCGGGCAGATGCGGCGCCCTGCTGTGCATCAGCACGGCAGAATTCCTGCTGCACATGCACGCTGAGGCATCGCAGCAGGCACTGCGCATGAAACACATGCATGCTACTGGGTGGCTTCTGCGCATGCGGCTGTGGTGCGAGCATACCGGGACTATGAACAGAGCGCCAGCAATGCCTGCGCCGCGCCGCGCGCAGACGCGCTGTGGTACCACGCGCCCAACATCTGCGAGCACGTGCAGCTGGACCGTGCGAGCCCCGGGCAGATGCTGGTGGTGGCGTCCATGGAGCCCGCGGCCTACTACCCTTGCCTCGACAACCCCGCCTTCATGGGCCTGTTCGACCTGGAGATGTCCTACCGCATGCAGGCGCGCCGCGCCCTGCCCGACTCAGCACGCATCTTGCACATGCACAGGCAAACTACATGCATGCTGCTTCGCGCGTGTGCCTGCGGCATCCCTGCACAAACTGATGCCACCGTGTTGCTGCCATGTGCATCATGAGTCCAAGTAGGCGCTCAAGCTGCTGCCATCCTACTCACTTCCTCTGTGCTTGTTCCACTGGAGTGTTTCCTGCCTGACATCTCATGTAGTGCTGCAGTTGATATGCCTGAGCCGCACCGCACTTCCGCCTCTCGGCCTTGCGCTGCATCGACTGTGCGCACCTGCATGACGCGGGGGGTGGCGGGGCCGGGCGCAGTCCCAGATCCCAGTGCCCTACCTGCGCGAGGACCAGATCGCTGCCTGGGAGGGCCCGCAGGCGCCGTTCGGCGCGCGCGCCAACGCGGCCGCCTTCGTGCAGAGCAACTGCAACGTGCCCAGCGGGCGCAACCTGATCGTCTCCAACCTCCTGGCCTTCGCCGACCTGGAGGTCAACTCGTATGGCAAGTGCGTGGCCCTGACGGGTCAGCATCCGCCTCCCTCTTCTATACCCACTGTGACACTCATGCACACTGACACCGCACGCAGGAGTGCAGGTGTGGCACAAATGTACCTGGAGTGTTTGACGGGCACCATGAGCAGATGTAATTGCCATGTTTATTCAAAAACAGATTGCTTTGGCCAGGAGCATCTTCTGGCCCTCAAGCAAGCCGCGGCCCCGAGCGCGGCAGGTGCCTCAACAATGCGCGGATGGGCGAGGGGGAGACCAAGCTGGGCGTGTACGGGCGCCACCGCTTCTGCCTGGTCATGGAGAACGCGCTAAACCATGACTACGTCAGCGAGAAGCTCTGGGACGCCTTTGCCGGCGGATGCGTGCCCGTCTACTACGTGCGCCCCACGCCTGCCAGCGCCCTCCTGCAGCATGGCTGTCAGCGTGCTTGCTCAGATGTCAGGCGCTGCCTGCCTGTCAGCGCACTGCAGGCTGGCAAGCCCAGTGCAATATCAGGCGATAGTAGCATCCGCGCTGCTCCGCCCCGCTATCTCCATGTCGTCAGCAACTGCTCGAGCTCTGTAAAGTCTAGTACATTGATTTCATTCTGCTAGCCTTCTTCCACCTGCGCGCATGCGACAAGGTGTGCTCAGGCGTGCACGGCCAGCGTAAGACGCTGCGTCGCTCGCGGCAGGGCGCACCCAACATCGCGGACTTCCTGCCTGCGGCGGAGTCGATCGTGGACTACCGCGCGCTGGGCTCGCCGGCCGCGCTGCGGCGGGAGCTGCTGCGCCTGGGCGCCGACGAGGCCGCTTGGAATGCCAAGGTGCCCCGTGTTGCTCGTTCTGCTGGACGCGCTCATGCGTCTATCCTTATCTGAGTATAAGCACGACCCCTTGCTTGTTAGGGTTTGCGCTCGAGAGACGTTCTCCACATCAAGACGTGGCGGATGACAACAAGTGATGGCAGCATGTTAAGTCCCAGCCTTGACCTGTTGGAGATCTGCTGCTGATTCCGGATGAGCATGGTCAGCACGCGCCGGCCGTTGTGCCGCAGCTTGTCGGTCTGCAGTTCCATGCATGGGCGCAACACGGTCGCCACCAGGGGCGGCCGCGGCCGCGCAGGTCGCGTGGCGGCGGCAGCCGCTGGCGCGCCTGGCGCCCGGCTTCCAGCGGCAGGTCTTCCTCGCGCGGCACCGCGACCCGCAGTGCGCGCTGTGCGCGCTGATCATGGACCAGAAGAGGGGCGACCGGTCGGCGCTCGCCGAGCACCGCGCGGCCTGGCCCCGCGCCACGCGCGCGGTGCCGGCCGTGGACGGCAGCGTCGACGCGTCTGCGGGCAGGGCGCAAAGTTAGGGGTCGCCGAGACCAGAGCGTTGGGCGATGCGGCAACTCGGCGCTTTGCGTCCTTGCGGGTGGTCTGAGAGTGACCATAGGCCACGCTGCGTAGCCGCATGATAGGCGAGCCGTGCCCGTGCGACATGCGCGCTGATGCTTGTCTGCGTTGGTCTTCGTGTGCAGGGCAGGCGATGAGGCGAGCCTCTGTGCAAGGCTTGGGGTCTGCATTTGTTTTGGGCAATCCGGGCAGGCTGCATGCGCACACCAGCATTAACGCGCCACGCCCTGCTGATACTTGGCAGAGAGCGATTAACCTGCTTGCGTGAAAACTTGAAACACTGATTCAGCATGGTATAGTGGTGTCCCAATGGCCTACCGTGCAAACACCTTGTTGTGGACAGGCTGAAAGCTGCGTCGGCGGACATGTTTGACACACCAAGACAGCAGCGGCAGCCGGGCCGCCTCCATGACGCGAGCAGCTTCATATGTGTCCCAGTCTTTCACAGCCGTACGTCAGTGCAATCAGGCTTGCACCACACGGATATTCACGAGGGGCCTGCCAGATTGCATGAATGAATGAATTACAACCGTGTATCAGGCAACTGGGCTGCCTACGGGCGGCCTGCGTTCTAGAAGCCTATCAGACACGCAATGTCATGCTTTCAGGTTTAGGTCATGCCCCTGACATGCTCCTTCATGCTGCTCCTCTTACATCCACAAATCCCTTAGAGCTTTTCCCACTTGCCGCCTGGGAGACAGCTTACTCCGCAAGCAGGCGGAAGCCAGGGCTGTAGCATCCGCACTGCCTGAGGTGACTTGATTACGTAAGGTCTGTTGGAGCGCGCTACGGCTCCATGACGAAGCACGATGGCACAAAGCCCGAGCAGCTGGCATACCACGCGACCGGGGAGGTGCGCCTGCCTGGAAGCGCGGTCCTCCTTCTGACGCGCGCTGTGCCTGCGCACATAGCCTCCTGCCTCCCTCTGCTCAGCACTGTTTGGCCTTGTACGCGTGATATACAGTGTGCCACGTTGCGCACCCGCGCAGGGCCCTGCTCTGCAGCATGCAAAGCGGCCTGCACAGGCGTGCGCAGGCTCAGGCATGGCATATTCAGCAAAGAGCTGCCTGCTGAGCGCGAATGATTGCGGACGCAGACGCTCCAGATCGTGAAAGCGCTCGATGCGGCCGCGCCAGACCTGCCGGGGCGCGGCAACGCCCTGGTGCTGCTGCCAGGCGAGCACTGCAAAGAGTGCATTGCCACCATGCAGTGCAGCACCATGATGGGTGAACAGATGGACGGGCGGCCTGTGTACGCCTGGCAGGCTCGCGGATGCAGGCGTTCTCACCAGCGCTAGCACCTTCAGACAGTGTGACAGCATTGCAAGGGGCATGCCTTGCGCCCTCACAGGCCAGGTGATGAATGGTGGCACAGGTGTCATGCTGGGCCGCAAACGCGGCACGGCGTGCGCTGGCAGAGGGTGCACCTAGGGTTCAGCGTACATATGATTAAGTGCAGTCAGCCATGCGCGCAGGCGTGTTCACAGAGGAGCTTGAGTTTGCCCTGAACAAGCTCATCAGGTGCTGTACGCTCGCCGCTGGCCTTGCCGCAGACCCTGTGCAGCGGTCTGCCTTGCATGCCTGTAGCGGAGCTTGCCACAGCTTTCTAGCAACCCATGCATTCTCCCGTCAACGTCGCCCCTGCACTACCTTATGCCACTGCTGCACGCCCGGCAAGGCCCTGGCAGAGGGCGCTGTGAGTGGTTGTGTGCGCGCAAGCAGCATGCACCACGGGACGGCCCAGCTGTACGACGCCATGTACGCGTACTTCTCGCGCGACAGCGTCGCCATGCCCGGCTTTGCGCACTTCTTCCAGGCGCGGCCTTGTCGGAAGCGTCTGCTCGAGGGGCATGCACGGCGTGCGCATGTTGGCAGACACAGCAGCTTTGCTGGAGTGGTTGGAAAGCAAGCTGCAGCCAAGTTGTACACGCACAATCCTAAAGCACAGCAGGAGAGGGTCCACCCACAGCCATGCTGTCCATGGCGGCAGGTGCTGTCTATGGCCGAGCGCGCAGATGGCCGCACCGTCATGGACCAGATCAACAAGGTGGCTCACATCCTGCGCCTGCGTGCGGTTGATGACTGCAACAAACTGCTTGCGCTGCCTGTGTGGCCCCCAGGCCAATGCATGTGGGCGACATTGGAGCGTGGGGCATGCATTGGTGTTGCTTCTCTCTCCTTCACATCGAGCTTGTATGTCGTCTTGCAATCAACCCTGCAGCAACCTAGCACATGCTTGACATGACAGCAGGGCAAGCCCCAGCCATGCTGACACCGGCCGGCTGTGTTGCTCAGCGCGGCGGGCGCGTCGTCGTGCCGCCTGTGCATGCGCCGCCTGCGGAGTTCGAGTCCCTCAACAAGGTCAACGCGCTGGTGTGTCCCCGACATCCACACCTGTCGTGCCCTGGGACCCACGGCCTGCAACGTCTGGGACCCACGGCCTGCAATGTCTGCACGCCTGCCTCCGTGTACCATGTGCCGAGGATGACTTGCACCTTAGTGTTCTGTATGAAAGGAAAGGAAAGGCTCTGGGTGCGCGCGCCCCTTTTGCAGACCCAGGCATGTTGGGTTAAAGGCCAGGAAAGACGTGAAGACTGAACGCCTTGCTGGGAGATGCAGGTGGCGATGGAGCAGGCGCTGGCGACGGGGCTGCACCGCATGATGCACTGCACCCAGCTGGCCGAGCTGGCCTCCGGCGCCAAGGACCCGCAGGTCGCGCACTTCCTGTCGGGGCACGGCGAGAACGAGGCGCGCTCGCTTTGTCCTGCGTAGAGAACCGCCCTGCGTAGCAGCGCCGCGTACGCACGCGCAGAGCAACTGTGCACAAGTCATGCTTGCAGGTCGGCTTGCGCGCATGTCTGCCGGAGCTGAGATGCACACGCTAGAACTCGTGAGCTTCTGTGGGGCTCGTGGTCAAGGTAGCGCGCGCAAGCTCTGGCAGTGTAGCGCTTGGCTGTCCAGGCGCATGAGCGCCCTATTGCACAGTCGCTGAGAACCCACGACATGCACAACCGCATTGCCTGACATGCCAGCATCGTGTGCCATAGTGTGGAGGGTATGCAGGGTGGGGCCATGGCCCCGGCTCGCGAGGCTGAAGATAGAACTGCGCCTTTGTCCGAGTGCGTGGGCTGGGCATGCCACTAGGCCGCTAGCTTTTGCAGCGCAGCAGACATCCGACACAAAGCGGGTTCCCAAGCAGTAAGTGCGAGGAGTCCGGGCCGCGCAGGCGGAGAAGGTGCGCCTGCTGGGCCACTACGTCACGCACCTCAAGAAGGTTGGCGGCGGCCCCAAGTGCGCAGCCCTGCTATCCTGTGCCCATGCATGCCGCCGAATGCATGTCCAAGCACAGTCTGGCGAGCTGCGCACTTGCCAGATCAGGGCCAATGCGTAACACGGTTGTGTTACTTCAGGAACTTTCGCCAGGCATGGATAGCTGAAAGATGAGCGCGCTACTAGCTAACCTGACATAACTTGAAGCACTTGAAGTTTCTGCATGCTTGCTCACACTCGGTAAAGCGCTGGCTTCGTGCAATGTGAATGTGCAATATTGTAACCCTAGCCTTCTGCATCCGTTCTGCACAGCACCAGCGGGCTGAGAACCTGCCTGGGCGTGCGCAGACGCGAGATGACGGGCGTGTACCTGCTGGACCGCAGCATCTCGCACGAGAATGCTGACCTGGCGGAGGCGGCCGCCATCGAAGCTGTTGCGCCCACCAAGTGCGCTGCCCGCCGGCCCTGGAGGTCCTACTTTAGCCCTATCAGGCTGGACAGTCCCTGGTAACATCGTATACAGGCAGACATGCATGCACATATGCACGCATGCATGCTATTACCAACTGGCCCGCAAGGCTGCTGCAGGCTGGCCATGGGCTCCGCCAACCGCGCGCTCAAGCGGAGCCGCGAGGCGATGGAGGGCGCGCTGGTGGGCGACTGCAGCAAGCTGCACAAAGCCCTGGCGACAGGCATCAAGTGAGGTGGGCGGGGTCCGACAGTGGGGCACGGGTAAACTCAGTTTGCATGACATGCCATTGATCTGCTGTGTTCCACCATTGCACCTGCAGGCTTCCTCAGAAGGGTTGTACATCTTGAGTTGCCGATGCAAAGTGCGCTCAGCATTCTGCAGAGCATGGGTGCTCTTTTACAAGTTTCACGCATACCTGCCTAGGTCTTAGGTGCCTGTCTGTCACCAAGTGTCAGCAGCCAAAGTAAGGCATACTTATATACAGCAGTTCAAATGGCGATAAATGTACATTACGCCGTGCGAGCAGCACATGGGGGGCCAACAGGAGGCCCGGCCCTCAGTCAGACCCCCCAGGATGGAAGGGTACGCCAGGGACCAGACGGCCCACATCCACAGCCTTCTCGTACGTCGCAGCATACTTGCCCCGCCAGTGCGACGTGGGCAGCGCCTGCCTCCGCTTGCTCACCCCTGCACCCGCAGAGTGAGGGCGCCAGCTGAGCTGCGAGCCTCGGGCAGGCCGTCGTTTGCCCAGCTGATGACTGGTCAGGGTCTTGTGCTGGCAGGAGACAGACCCTGCAAGACATAGTGCCGACCTGTTGGGAGGACCTTCACAAGCACGCTGACCAGCACGGAAGCTGGCAGCAACCAACTGTTGTGCAGGCCTGGTCCTGGAAAGACCCCTTTGCACTGGCATCCTGCAGGCTTTACCTTCACCTTCAACCACGCATGGACTCCCTGATGCACGATGCTGGGTGCAGGAGACTCAGCAAAGGAGCTGAAGCAGCGTTTGAATGTAGCATGTCACAACCAGCCCTCTGCATGCTTAGGCCAGTGCGCACCCTCAGCCAAGCGGCACGACGCTGCATCGTACCCTGGGTCCATAGCGAGCGCCTCGAACACTGCTACGCTCTGCGTTGGCAGCACGCGCAGCTGTCAGGCGCTGCGCGGCATTCAGGCATATCTTCCTGACATGCAAGCCCATGTAGCGCAGGAAGCGAGCATAGCAAAGCTTCCGCGCTGATCCGGCGCCCTATCCCAGCAGGCACGCCTGCGCTGGCACACAGCCGCAGGCAAGCTGGCGCGGTATGCAAATGCTATGGGGCGTCACAGAGTCCTGCATGAGCGGCACGCCTGAGCAAACGCGTCCGAGCCGTACTGGGTGCTCCGCATGAGCCACACGCCGTCATCGGTCTGCGGCAGCGCCGCCAGGATGCGGTGTGCGAGCAGCGCGTAGCAGACCTTCAGGTCGTCGTACGCCTGCGCAGAGCACATGCATATGTGTTTACGCACTGTAGCTGAGGCTGGAGAACGTCATCATGGCCTATGCAACCCCCTTCCTTTCATATGCTCTGCGACAATGTGTGCCGAACATGCATATGCCTGCTCTGGGTTGCTCAAAGTCAATATGGCTCAACGTGGCTGGCTTGCTTTGGTTACAACTTATGGCTCACCTCCTTGCAGCTGAGTGGTGGTGGGAGTCCTGCCGCCACCAGACACGGTAACAGAACAGTATTGAACCCAGAACGCTGTGTGTAGAGTGTTGGGGCACGTCCAAGGGCAAGTCTGTCAGTGATAAGGAGACTAGCAGGCGCCTGAGAGTCCCTTGAAGCAGCCCAGGCTCAACACTCTGTGCAGTCTCAGGGGGGCGCCTGCAGGCTAAGTATTGCATGCTGCCACTGCCTGCCGAAACAACTACGACAGGCAGCGCGCCTGGAGCTGCGCGCTGCTCAGCGAGTCGCGCAGCGCGGTCAGGCCGTCAGCGGTGGCTACGTCCTTGTAGCACACGCGGCACTCCGCGTCATCGGGCGAGTCCGTGCGCAGCGCAGACAGCGTGGTCGGCCCTCCCAGGTATGGCAGCAGGTGCACAAGCACGTGCTGCACGGACTTCCTCTCGCCGCTCGCGAGCTCCGACAGCATTTTCACCTGCAGAAACAGGCCTGAGTCCCAGGTGTGCTACTGCACACGGTGCGACAATGCTGTGCTGCTGGACGGACGGACGCACCAGGAAGTTGCCAGCATAGCATGAAACAGCCTGCTGGCCTGCGCGCTCGCAGGGAAGCCCTGTATCCCGGCAGCTGCACATGTCCTTCCCGCTGGAGGCCGCAGTGCACAAGCACAGGACGGCAGCGAAGGCAAGCACCCATGTCATAGGCACCATGTTTCCTTGTGTGTTACAAGCGCAACGAGTCGTTGCCAACGACTTCAATGCTTGGCTGAACATTTGCTAGAGGGCTGCTAAACTATGTGGCTACCCAGAGGGGGTTGTCGTTTTAGAAAGGCCTGTCCAGACGCATGGGGCAGTTTTCTGCTGCAAAGTGCAAACGTTCTACTGCATTGAATCGGCTTTGATTACATATAAGTGGTGTGCTATGACGCTAGCACTGCAATGTGTGGTGTCAGGCCGCGTCTCGCAACCCGCACAGAGTGTGCACACACAACCGCCGCTGCTCACTCCCCACAAAAGTCGGGCAGACCTCTCATACACAGCACATAATGCAACTCCAGCCGGCATACAAGCGTGTTGGCCACCGGCACTCTACATGCAGTACACGCCCTTGGCGAAATGGCGCCGCAGGTATGAAATTATATATAGCGCACATGCATTTGGAAGGAGGCAGCCCCAAGCGTGTTCACGAGTCAGCATGCCTTGGCAAAACAAGCACCAGTTGGCTTAACAAGAGGGTGGGTCGCACACGCACACTAGGACCAGCCTGGAGGCCACGGCCTGTGCGGCCAACACGCCAATGCACTAGCCCAGCATTCAGCGACCAATGCGCCACGACAGGCACTGCAGGCGGGGCTGCATGTGCAGGCAAGCCGCAAAGCTCTCCCACCGCCTCAGCAGCAGCCATGGGCACAGTTACACAGCAGCGCTTCATGTAGTTCTTGCTGCAGGCGTTGTAGTGACCATGCAACCCGCGCCATGTCTGAAGGCGCAGACAGCAACGCTCCTGGCAAGCACCCAACATCCCCACTTTCCAATAAATGCGCTCAGTGTGCTGCATGCCGCGCGGAGCGACGAAGCGGCGTTGCAGCGGTGTCTGCGGCCGACGCACGCCGGCGGCTGGTAGTCCCCGCCTGTGCAACACAGGCGCGTCGCCGGTGACAGACGCGTGGGCAAGCAGGTCCATCTGAGATGCGCTCTTGGCTCGCTCATGTGTCGCGTGTGCAGGTGAAGCGCACTGCCCTTGACAGAGGCCAAGACAGCTTGGGCAGCAGGCCTCTGTAAACAACCGACAAAGGCGGTCATGCCCAAGGCGATGCAGGACCATAGAGTGTGACAGTCAGCACCTGGCTGGCGAAGGACGCCAGCGGCTCGGCCGGCTGCGCAAGCGCGCCCATGGCGGAAGCCGCAGCGCGTGTGCTGCGGCGCCCGCGCGGCGCCTCGGCCAAGCCCGGGCTTGCCAGCGGCGGCGCTGACGCCGACGGCCTCGCGCGCCGCCGCGGCCTGCAAGCAGCTTGGGTTTCAGGCGCAGCGCAGCTTGCACTCAATGTGAAGAGGCCACGTCTTTCACGTGCCACACCTGCGCCGCCTGCACTGCATAGTCTGACGCATGCGCCAGCTGCACCAATGGGGCATGTCTGGAATCCATGTGTGCAGATCAGCCCGCCGCCGCAGCAGCGCCCCGTCTCTGGCACAGCCCTCTGCACCTCACAGGGCGCAGCGGGGTGCACCTCAGCTCTGCTGCCTGAGTGCCAGCATACAGGAATCATAATGACAGCATGACACCGCTGCTTTCGGCGATCAAGCGAGCGCGGGCGGAGCGCGGCGGGCGGCACCTCGGCTCGACCGTCTGGCATGCCTCGTCAGCGCGGTCCACACCCTGCACACCGGCGGCCGCCGCCGCCGGCGCCCGCCGCACGCGCAGCGCGGCGCAGGCTGCCAGCGCGAGCGCGCCCAGCAGCGCCGAGCCCGCCGCCAGCCCGGCCGCGGGCCTCAGGTCGCCGGCGGCCAGGCGCGCGCGCCACGCCCGCGCGGCCGCCGCCGCGCAGGCCGGCGCCTGCTTTGCCTGGTGGCTCAGGCGCGCGCTCACCGCCCGCAGCTGCGGCGCAGCGTCGCGCAGCGCCGCCGCGCCGCGTCGCTCCGCGACCCGCAATGCAGCATGCATCCGGCTGACGAGGCGCGCGCCGCCATCCTGAGCGGCCGCCCAAGCGCGGCGCAGGGCGGTGACCGCGCAAGCCCGCCCCGCGGTGACGTGCGCAGGCAGGGCGCGCAGGACGCGCGCGGCCCGCTGGCGCAGGGCTTCCAGGGTCTGCGTCGCGCTCGGCTCAGGATTAGGCTGCATGTTGTGCTCGGGGCTGCCGGCCGGCCCAGGACCTCCGCCGGCACCTGGTGGGCCCTCCTCCGCTGTGTCTGGCCCCCGCGGCTCCTCTGCGGGCGCTGAGGCCTTATCCGCAGGGTCAGCAGCTGCTGCTGGCGAAGGCGGCTCAGGTTCGGCTGGTGTCCACACGGTGCGCACGCTATCTGCAGGCTCCGGCGCGACGCCCGGTGCTGCCCCAGGCGCGGAGTCCTGGGTCCCGGCTTTGAGCGCGTCATCGTCGGCTAGCGCTGCAGGCTCCAAAGTCGGGCTTTCAGGGTCGGCGTGGGCATGTTGCGACCCCGAACGGACGCGCAGCGCGCCCGCCAGCGCCTGCGCAGCGCCGCCGGCCGCCGCGGCGCGCACCCGCGCCCACGCGGCTGCCGCACTCACAGCCGCGGCGATCCGCACTGGCGCGCGCGGCGCGCCCGGCTCGCCATGCCAGCCCCGGGCCTCCTTGGGCGCGTCGCCAGCCGGCGCGCTGCCACCCTGTGCGCCCTCCTCCGAAGCCAGCGCCAGGCGCGCCGTGTCCCACCATGCCCTGACCCTGGCCAGGGCCTGGTCCAGGTGCGGGCTTGGCGGCGGCGGCGCGGCAGCGCGGTGCGTCGGAGCGCGCGCCGCCCACCAGGCCCTGATCCTGGCCAGACCCTGGTCCAGCTGCGCGCGCACGAACGCTGGCAGCCCGCCACCGGCCGCCGGGGGTGTCGCGGCGGCAGCGGGGCCGCTCCCCAGAGGCGGGCCGCTTCCGGCGCTCCAGGGGGGCGCGGCAAAGCTGCTGTATGCAGGCACCGCCTTGCGCGCCACGGCGGGGCCCTGCCACCACGGCGCTCTGCCACGCTCCGCATGCGTCGGCCACGAGAACGGCGCATGCCGTGCCGCAGTGGCCCCTTCGAAAGCCTGCGCGCACGCTGTGCATGGTGAGCGGGCGCGGGCATGTTGCTAAGCTCAAGCACAAAGCAGCTGCCAAGCTGTTTGGACACAGACGCAGAGGGGGTCCTGTGCAGTGCCACTCAGCGGCGCTGCCGCACACATGCAGCACACTGGCATGGCTAGTGTGCAATAACCCTCGGCATGCGCAACCGCTCTACCACAGCCGCCTTCCCGCACATCTTCGGGGCGCACATCTTTGATGCGTGGAGTCAAGCAACAACCACTGAACAGCGGCGGGTCCGCACCGGCAGGCGCGCTGCCAACCCCGGGTGGAGCCGCGCGAGCGGGCCGCGCAGGCATATGAGGGCCACGCCCACTGCTGCCAGCAGAGCCAGGACCGCCAGCAGCGCCCGCGCGGCACTGGCTGCACGTAGCACGCGGCGTCCGGCGACCCGCTGGGCCGTGGCCGCAGGAGGCACTTCCCCAGCATCCTGACGGCGCGAGACACAAGCTCGTGTCTCACGAAGTGAAGCAGCATGTGCCGCTGTGATGCGCCCGACCAACTGAATGGAGTGAGTCAATGCAGGGCCAGTCACGGATATGCAACATGTCAAGGCTCCAGGATGCTGAGGGCTTTAAAACGAACAGAGGGGCATAGCCGTTGGGGAGCATCAGCTCAACACAAGCAGAGAAAGCGAGCTGGCATCAAGGGCGCACCCAGTCCGCAGACGGCGTGCGGCGCAGGAAGGGCGTGAGGCGCGCGGGTGTGCTCAGCTCGGCAAAGCTGCGCGGCCGCTCTGTCGCGGCTGCCGCCTGCGCGAAACCCGGAATCTGCTCACTCACGCCCGGCGTCGGGCCGTATGCATGGTCCAACACCTCCACGAAGTCCCACGGAGCATGCACATCGTTGCCGCTGTGACTGCGATTGCCTGGCCCGCTGGTGAGGCAGCGGCTGCACACCTGTGGCGCGCTCGCGCCCGGCGCTGCCTCCGGAGCGGGCCCGACGTCGTCTGCCGGCGCGACCTCAATGGGGCTCGAAAACGCTCCAGCTGCGCCCGCACCCTCGCCGGCACCCTCGCCCTGTTTCACCGATGCAGGCGCTCACGCCTGCTCCGCACGCCTGCCTATTCTTGCACACTGCAAGCAGGCTGTCCAGGCTCTGGGCTGCGGGTGGGGACAGTGAAAAGCTCGGGCTGCAGCGCCTGTGCCACGCAGCCCGCAACCCGCAGCAAACCGCCGCATGAGCATCCGGCTGTGCCTGCAACACCTGTCTCAGCACGCAGACCTCCCCTTATCGACAGGCAGCCACCGCACGCCACGGCTGCTGCTGTTGAGCAGGGAGTGCCGGCGTGGGGATGCTGCGGTGCCGTGCGCATGTTGCCGCGGCCAAGCGCGCCGCCGCTAGGCGCACCAGGGCGCCAGGCGGCGCGGCCGCTGGCGCGGCCGCCGGCGCGGCCGTCGGCTCGCCAGCGCCCTCCGCCGCGCCAGGCGTGGGCATTGGGTCGGCCGGTGCGCCCGGCAGCACCTCAGGCGCCGCCAGCCACGCGGCTACCTGTGCCGACGGCGTCCCCTGGGGTTCCTCCACCGCAGCAGCCGCGCCGCCGCCCGCTGCGCAGCCCGCAGCCGAGCCCTCGGCGGCCGGCGGCGGCGCCGGCGGCGGGCCGCACGCAAACGCGGCGCGGAGCAGATCGCGCGCGCCGGCCGGCGGCGCCAGCGGCGGCGGCAGCCGGAACGGCGACTCGCCGGGCTCGGCGATCGTGCCGAGCTGCCCCGCGCCGGGAGCCGGCGCGCCGTGCGGCGAGCGCGGCGGCGCGTCAGCCAGGCTCTGCAAGCTCGCCTGCGCGCGCAACCGGATCAAGAAACGGCTCTGGCCCTGACGCTCTGGACGGCTGTTGCCAGCACGTGATGCGCCTGCGAGCCAGGCGGCGGCCAAACACATCAGGGCTGCACTCAAACCAGCGTGCTGCTGTCCGGGCGGGCGAGCCCACATGCCGCGCAACGCACGGCTGCCAGGCTGCGAGAGCGGCATCACCGACAGGCGGCCGGCCCTGTGTGCGCTACGGCACACGCTGCGGGTGGGGGCGCTGCGCTGCTGCGCACGCTGCAGGGCGGGGCGGGGCGCGCACCAGGCTGGCCAGGCTGTCGGAGGAGCCGGAGCGGAGCAGCTGGAAGCTGCGCGGGTACTCCGCGCTGGACAGCGCAGAGGCGCCGCCGTCGCCGTCGCCGACGCCGGACGCGGGGGACTCCGCGCCCCACCCCGAGCCCAGGCTTGCGCCCGACCCCGCAGGCGCCGCCCAGCGCGGCGGCGCTGCAGACCCGCCGGCGCTCGCCGGGCGGCGCGGGGTTGGGGTGTCGTGACAGGGCGGCAAGCCCTCCGCGCGGCCCCGCGCGGCCGCGGCGCTGCCGGGCCGCGCGGGCGTGACGCCGGTGTACGCGTAGCCGGCCGCGTTGAGGAAGGGCGCGCCCGCCTCAGACGGGCTCGACAGCCCGCTGCACGCCCAGGCAGCAGACTTGAACAGACTGCAGCACACAGTCTGCAGCGTAAAGCCACTCCTCAGACACGGACTTGAAGGCCGCCACACCACTGGTCCAAAGGGGGTCGGCCAGCAAGAACCAGACGCAGAGCGATACTGAGGGTGGATACACATCTTTCATGCAGCAAAAGGTTAAGATCTACCCTATCAAAGTCCTTGCGGCCATGGACGCGCACGGGCGCACCTGACGCTGCTGGACGTGGGCGAGTTGCCGTGGAAGGCGGAGTTGTTGATGCGCCGGCGCCACGGCGACGCCGCGTGCGCGTCGCCGCTCGCCTGGGAGCGCGCGCTCGCGGCGTCGCTGGACGCGCGCCGCAGGCTGCCCAGGTCTGCTCCTGCTGCCCCCGGCATGGCCCCGCTCTCAGGGTAGGGCCCAATGAAAGCCTTCGCACGCTAGCCCTTTTGATCACATCATGCAAGTCTGAAGTACGCTTGTGAGCCTCTACCGAAAAGACATTTAACCAGAGTGCGCCCTGCTCGCTCCCCAACAAGAGAGGCGCGCGCACACCAACCCACGACAGTGCTGCTGCGCCCTCCTTGGCGGAGGAGCCCAGCGCGTCGGCCAGGCCTGGCGCGCCGCCGCCGCTGGCTTCGGCATCTCCGAGCTGCGGCGTCTGCGTATTTGGGGGGGGGGGGCGGCGCCACGTCAGCGTCGCCGAGCTGCGTGCAACCGCAGGGTCGTGCCAGCCTGTGGCGTGGCTTCTGTTGCAGCAGCATGACAAGTATGGCTGGTTGTCGCTGGTACAGCTCTGGTAGGGCACATACATGCGCTTCCTCAGCCAGTGCAGGATCGGCAGAAATCGCCGTTTATAGAGTCAAAGCGCCAGTTGTCATCCGTGAGGTAAGCACCCGCACGCCAGGCGCCCAGCTTCAGCACGCTCCGCTCCACCAGATGTCACAGCTCACATGCGGTGACAGGTGTGGGGAGGGGCGCGCCCGTTGCTCGAGCGCGCGGTCGTACAGGCGCCCGACGGCCTCCCAGCTGCTCTGGACGTCGTCCACGCTGACCTCCGGCGACAGCAGCCACGCGCTCTGCGCCTCGTCGTCGCCGCCTGCGCTGCCTGGCGCGCACAGCTGCAGCGCTCACCTGCTGCACCTCAACATGTTGCCGCGTCAGACGGCAGTCACGACTCTGATCAGCTACCCGGGGTCAGCGTAGGGTTAGGGTGAAGCCCCTGGGTGCATGCATCCCAGGTCGTTGCCGTGCATGGCTGCAGCGGCTGTGGGTCACTCGGGTGCAGACCATGCAGCCAGGCCCTGGAGTGCCGGGTGGCAGCTGGCTCGCCAAGCCACAGCGCAGCGGACGGGCAGGTCACAGAACCGCCCGTAGTGCACCCAAGCGTGCACAGCTCTCGGGCGGCCCGCCAGGAGGGCGGCCCAGTCCCAGATCCAGGCTGCGGAGCGCGCCAGGCCGTGAAGGCACTGTGCTGCGTGCAGACGTGCTTGGCCAGCACGCAGGCGCGCACCGCTAGCGTCACGCGGCAGCTCGCCGACAGCAGGCAGGCCGCTGGACGAGGCCGTCAGTGACGCGCTGCTGCGCATGCTGAGCCGGCGCGTGACCGCGCCGGCCGGCGTGCGCGTCTCCGGGCGCGGCGCGAATGGGTTGCTGCGCGGCGAGTACGGCTGCCCCGCTGCCTGGTGGCAGGCCCGCGCCGCTGCGAGCTTGGGAGTGGGGGCAGCTGATGAAGTGATGCTGACGCGCGCGTTGGGCTGCACGTTTTCGTTGCTGTCGGGGCCGGGCGGCCTGCGCGGCGAGTTACGCCTTGTGAGAGCCCAGGGCACTCCCCACACCATGTGCTGGGCTGCAAGCTTCCCTGATGGTATGCGCGCCTGTAATGCATGCGTAACAGCAAACCAGTGCCCATCCTGAGGGTGCACAGTCTATTCCGCTCCTTCAACCTTTGTGCGCGGCTTTCTGACAACGTGGGCAGCACACAGCGCAGGATTGAAACATCCAAGCGCGCGGTGCTTGCGCACGCACCACTGTGCCGCCCACTGGCTGTCACCGAAGGAGAAGGGCTGCGGGTCCGGAGTGAAAGCGACGTCCTGCACCGCCTTTGCGGCGTCCGGCGGCGTGGCTTCCCCGCACCTGGTGCCTGCCTGCCAGCCGTTGTCAGCAGGAGCCATCACCGTGCATGGGGAGGTACCCACAAGCTGGCGGTGAGTGCACAAGACAGGTCGCGGTGGTACACTCACAACGCTACAGCATGCTGAGCTAGGTCAGGACCCACACGAAAGAGTTTCAACGGCCGCATGGCCCAGCATTTTGAACGAGGCAGGGCTAGGTTTTAGGGCCTGCTGAGGCGATGCACAGCAGTGCGGAGCAGTAGCTGCTAGGGAGCGGAGTGCGGATCAACGTTGAGAGAGGCGCTGGTGGCCTCTGAAGATGCTGGTTGCTAATCCAATGCAAAGCACGGCAGCGGGGCCATCTGTGCATGCCACACTACTTGCGCTTCCCGCGGCTGATCAGAGCGGCACTGTGTGGCACTGACGTATCCCGGTGTTAGAACAGCGCACGGGTCACGATACCCGGACGGGGCCCGCTGATTGATCGCAAGTGCGCGCCTGAAAGCGCGCGCCCGTCGCATAAGAAACACAGCGGATGAGCGAGTACCAGCTCTCCTTCGACCAGAACGTGCACAGCAGGTGCGCCCCTCGTTTGTCTCAGCAGCTTCCCAGCCCCACCACCAGACACAGCCTTGCAGAACAGCCTGCGCGACGTGTGCGTGTCGCTCCCTGTCTCAACCACGCCTGTCAGCCCCCCCGGCCTGCAACACGATCCTGCCCCTGCCTCCCTCGGGCGCTACTGTCGCCCCCACCCCGCAAGCAGCTGCACTTGCTGCCTATGCTGCGAGGCAGGCTCAAGCCCCTACAGTTACAGAGGCTGTGTGCCTGTGGCCGTGACGTGCCTACGCCTGGAGCACCCGCGGCCCCCGCTCCGGCTGGGAGCTGCACTGAGCCCGCGGAGTCGTGCCCGAAGCTCAGCAAGGTGGGATTAAAAGGGCCTAGGAACCTGGAGCGCTGTAGTGAGGCAGGCCCAACTTGCTGGGTGGCACACTCCGACCAAGCAACGCGGGTGCCGTGTTTGGACAGGCCTGGCCATGGGCCGGCCGCGCGCCCGGCCGGCGGCGGCGGCGGCGGCGGCGGCGGGTCGGTGGAGTGGTACCAGGCGGGCGGGACGCGGTTCGCGGCGGCCGACTACAACTACCCGGCCGCGGACGGCGCCGCCTCGTCCAGCGCGGCGTACGGCAGCTTCGAGGACGAGGCGCCCCTGCTGGAAGGTGCCGCACTCCGCACCAAGTCTCTGTGTGGCGGCCTGCTGTGTTGATCATATTTTCATCTGTCTCCAGGCGTGCGGTGCGTGTGCACTGTGCATAGCGCGCTCGGCCACGGCTGTTCCGTCAGCGTCTCCGCCGGCATCGGCTGCGGCGGCTCCCCGGGCTGCCGCCCCGACCTCCGGCCGAGCTCCGCCTCCACACCCGGCACCGCGCCACGCGAGGCCACGCCCGCCTGCCGCGACGGCGAACGGGGGTCGCGCGCGCGCGCAGAGCTGGGCATCGACGTGCAGGCCATCCTGCGGCGCTCGGCCGCCGTGCTGACCAACCGCCTGGGCGCGGCCGACATGACCGACCTGGACATGGGCGGGCCGCTGGCGTACGCGCTGCTGCTCGCCAGCGTGCACCTGCTGGCGCGCGCCGCAGCCTCCTTGCTTAGGGTTAGGGTTAGGTCACTACCCCTGCGGCGGCCTGCTGCCACTCCCTGCCGCACACGCCCGCTTGCGCCGGCCCGCCGGTACCCCTGCGCATCCATCCATCCATCCATGAACAGTCGCCTGCATGTTGCGGGGCTTCGTATTCCTGGGCTGTACTTGCCGACGCGCACTCCTTGTGCATAGGCCTGCCCTGCGCGGACTGTGGGACACAAGGAGTCGTGTAAGTAACCGCGTGCGGCGCCTTCAGGCGGGCTGCCTCAAGCAAAGCCTGCGAGGGTGACTGCCGATGCGGTGCACTTGCCTGCCGCGCAGTCAGGCAAGCTGCACTTCGGCGTGATCCTGGGCTGGAGCGTGGTGGGCAGCATGGCGGTCTGGTTTGTCGCGCACAACATCGGCGGCGGCGGCGGCGAAGGCCCCGGCGGCGCCGCGCCTGGCCTCTACGACTGCTGCTGCCTGCTCGGATACTGCCAGCTGCCGCTGCTCGTGCATGCGCTCGCCTCGCTGCTCATCCCCAAGTGCGCCCTTGCAACACCCCCGCGTCTATCACACGTTCACCTCTTTATCTAGAGCTCATTTGCCTTGAAAGTGCCATGTAAGTGCCAAACCAGAGAGTATCGCGCGCCCGCCATAGCCGTGCATACGCACCTGCACCTACAGGTTGTGAAAGATGCCTCATGGGCCGTGCATGCTTTGCTGTGCCCAACCCGTTCATGCTGGGCTGACCCGTTAGGCACATGCAGTTTCAAGGGACGCGATGACCGAGCGTGTCACCGGGCGGCGCTGCAGGGGCGTGGCGACGCTGGCGCTGGCAGCGCTGGCAGCGCTGTGGTCGGCGCGCACGGCGGCGCGGCTCTTCGTGCGCCGCTCGCCGGCGCTGGAGGACCACTTCTACCTGCTCGCCTACCCCTGCCTGCTCATGTTCAGCGCGTTTGCGCTGCTCAATGTGTACTGACGCGCGGGCGCTGCTCGTGCGGTGCTGCCATGCGGCGAATGCTGCGGGCTGTCTGCACGCGGGGTCCCTTGGGTGTGCTTCAAGACTGGCATGACGTGGAGCGGCCCCTGGCTGCGAACACGACAGTCCGGTCTGGTAGGCTAGCTAGTCATGTCTGTTTGGCTTTGCAGAATCTGTCGTGTCAGCAAGCATGGCAATCACCCATCAGGGTCAGCAGTGACTGCGCAGCTTTAATTACGCCCTGTGTTGTGCCTGTGCCATCAAAATGCCTTTTCAGACGTTGTGCTGCAATACGTCTGAAGGCAACACTCATACCTGCCCTCACTGCTCATGCATTCGTCTTGACATCTTGAGTTGGAACAATTGCACACAGAAAACACACTGAGGGTAGAATTGACACATACATGAAGAAAGGCACCCCTTCAGGCGGAATGAACAGTGCAGTACAGAGCAGTGCACACAGAGCAGTGCTGCAGCTGCTTACTGCCGCGGGCCCCGCACAAAAAAGGAGCCCAGTGTCAGCTGCCGCCGCTTGCCGTCATTGCAAGGCGCGCCCACCTTTCCCTGTGCGCGCTTGCTGGGCCGCAGCGCTGTGCAACCTTCTGGGGTCTCTCCAGAGTTACGCCGGCAGCCCAGGATCGGGCCGCCCTGCCCGCAGCCACCCTCGGCGGCTGGCTGAGGCCTGTGGCTGCTGCCGGGGCCGCCCCGCGCGCCGCCGCAGCGCGCCGCCGCGAGCGCTCGGCGCGCCTCGACGGCCGGCCACAGGCGCTGCTGCTCCGCCATGTCCACGCCCGCTAGGTCCACCTCCTCATCAGGCACTGCAGGCGCCGGCCGCGCATCGGCGCCGGCGCTGCAGGGCTCCGCACGCACAGCAGGCTCGCTCGCCGCGCCCGCCGACGTCGCGCAGGCCCCGCGAGACATGCCGTCCCCATCTCCTGCCGCGGAGGCGCGTACGGTGCTGGCGCGTGTGGGAGGCGCGGCCGCACACGCGTCGGCGGCTGCTGGGGCGCACGCCTGCCGGCGCGCCTCGGCCTCGCCGGCTCCGCTGTCCGCGCAGGTGGCCTCAACCGCGCAGCTGGCGCGCGGCCCCCAGCCCTCCTCTGCGCCCCAGTCCTCGCTCGCCCAGGAGTCGGGCGAGGCAGCCGCGTTCGGCGGCCACTCCTCGCGCCCGTGCGCGACGTCTGCACGCTCGTCCATCGAGCGCGATGATGGCGCGCCAGAGCCCCCAACGCACCCTATGCCCGCATCCGCGCCCAACACTGCTGCACCCGGCGCGTCGCCGCGCGCGCCCCCGCAGCCGCCGGACGCTGTGCAGTCCGCCTGAATCACGCGCGGCGCGACGCAGCCCTTGGGCGCGTCCACAGGCCCCACGAGCTCGCCCAGCGGCGGCGCGCTGGGGCTGTGGTCGAGCGCCGCGGCCGCGCTAAGGCCGCGCGCCGCCGAGGCGGCGCTGGGGCCCTGGCGCGCGGGCGCTGGCGGCGCGCTCGCGGCCGGGCGCAGGAAGAAGTCCAGGCGGCTTCGATCCCGGCTCAAATCCATGAGATCCGCAAACCTGCGCGACATGCGGGCGCGCCTGTATGCTCAGTCCATCCCAGGAGCCCGCCGGAGCCTGCTGCGCGCTGCAAGCGTGCAGCCCTGTCCTGTGCCCCAGCTTCGCGTATTGCGTGCGCTGAGGCAGTGCGCGGCTTGGCACCGCGACTTTTGGGCGGCGCACTTGTCCACCATCGCGCGCGACGCCGTCGGGTTGGCCGCGTTGACGGTGGGCACCAGCCGCGACGGGCGCAGCGTGCGCACGCAGTCGCGCAGCTCCTGCGCGCGGCGGCCGCGTCCGTGGTGAGCCCGGGCCTGCCTGGCACAGCCTCAAGACAGCACAGCACCAGGCGGCTGACAGCGGGGAGCCAGGCATGCTGACAGAGCTCCGGGGCACACCAGCTGGAACAGATGGCATGCCGGCGCGCCTTCATCCTGGCTCTCCAGCATCATGGCTGGAAACGGCCCTAATGACCGCGCGGCCGCATCACTGCTGCCCTGGCTGTGATACCCCTCACCACGTCACGCCCACTGGCAGACCGTTCAGGCAGCAGGCATCCCAGTCCCCTGTTTCTGGCATGGACCGGGGCTCGCTTCCCCGGCTGCGGGCGCGCAAGCCTTGCAGGGGCCGCGCCTCAAAGTTGGAGTGCTCCGAGTACGGCACACCGTAGATCGTGGCGCAGCCCTCCCGCCGCACCTCCAGCCCGCCGCTCTTGCGGAACGTCCAGCCTGCGCGCACCTCCCGGGCGTCGCACGGGTGGGGCAGACACTCGCAGGCCGGCGCGCGCTCGCGCCGTTGCAGTGTGGGCGCGTATGCCGCATGTGCCGCACCTGCAACCACCCCGAAGTTCCACCACGAGCCGCCTCAAGCAGAGCGCCTGCTCGGCAGCACACACTGGCGGACCTTGATCAGCCGTGCCCACTGGCCGGCCATGCCTGGGCCCGGCCTGGTACAGGAGCCACGAGGAGTCCAGACAGCAGTACGGCGCCTGGGCGCCCGCTTGCGCCAACAGGCCATCCCGCGACCAGAACCAACATGCGACCAGCAGCACGGGCCCGCAGGCGCGCCAGTGGGCCGGAACGCGACCACGTGCGGGAAGCCGGCGGCGCTCGCGCGCGCTGTGAGCGCCTCGGGCGACATCTGCGCCATGCCCATGGGCATCACGTGGATGCGCGCCGCGCGCCGGTCGCCCGTCACGAGCGCCATGTCCGCCGCCGGCAGCCCGAGCAGGCCCAGCACCTGCGCGCGCGCGCAGCGGCTGCTGACTTGGCTGTATGACACGCGCGGAGGTGCGCAGACTCATCATGGCTCCCGAGGCCCATGCAGGCCCCCAGCGGTCCCTGCAGTGGAAACCCTTTGGCGCCGCAACGCAGCTGATAGCTGGTAGCCTGGTGCCCTTCACAGGACTTTGAAGCACCACTTACGCTACCCCATGGGAGGCCGATGCTGTGGGCGCTGCGGCAAGCCGACAAGCACTGGCGCGCCTTCGGCGACTCTCATTTTTACAGGGTGATAGCAGAATTGCAGAATCTACGAAAATGGAGCAGGCCCGCCAGCATGCTGCCCGCGCGAGCAGCGCTGGCGCGCGCGGCGCGCGCCTTGCGCTTGTCGGGCGTGCAGAACACCTTCCAGCGCATCGCGCGCGCGGCGCCCAGGTACGCGCGCTCCTTGCCGATGCGGTAGCTGCCCACCACGAACAGCGTGCGCGGGCGCGCCGCCAGCTCCTTGACGATCGTGTCCACGATCAGCGCCACGGCCACGCCCTGCGCGCGCGTGCGCCGCCGACCCTGACGCGCGCAGCCTCCCGCCGCACGCCCGCTGGCCGTACACGCAAGGCGTCCGTCCCCTGCTCATGCGTCCTCCCCCTGCTCATGCGGCGACTGCCCCACGGCATACAGGCCATGCGGCAGGCCCCCGCGCGCGCCCCGCACGCCTCATCCACAAGCGCCGCATGGCCACGAGCAGCCGCCCCCCGACGCGCGTCTGCCACCGCTTGCCCACGGCCGCGCCAGCGCGAGCCCGGGCTCCCTGGCAGCCCCGGCGACAACGGAACCTCTGCATGCGCCTGGCCGCAGTCGCGCGCTGCAGCGCTCGCCGCCCTGGGCGGTCATCCGCACGCGCAGGATCGGCTGACAGCCTTGGTGCGCGGGGAGGCTTGTCTACTTACGGGGCGGCCGAGAGGGGCTGTGGCCAGGGTTAGGGTAGGGGCGCGCCTGGGGCGGGTGCACGTGCTTGAGCGAGCCGTACGTGGTGTCCATGAAAAGCAGGTCGATGTGCTGGCCGCGCAGGGCCGGGTGCGCGCCCATGCTCGGCTGCCAGCGCATGTCGCCGGTGTGCAGCATCACCTGCAGAGCCCGCGGGCGCCGGACGCTGCCTCAGGCGCGCTGCGACCCCAGCACGCCAACACATGGACCGGGCCGGGAGGCGCCAGGAGGCGCCGCGCGAGGCGCACCGCTGGGGAGACCTTGCGGGTGCGGTGGCTGAGGTCGAACAGGAACATGACGGCGCCAGGGCACTGCCGGCGCGGCCCGCGCTCAGCCCCTGGCACTCGCGCCTGCGGGTCTGCAAGCAGGCAGTGCAGAGAGGGCGCGGCCAGCGCACGTGGTTGGCGTCGATGAGCGTGACCCGCACGCCGTCCACGACCACCGCCTCGTCTAGGGGCAGCGCGCGCACGCGCTTGGCGGGGATGCCAAAGTCATGGACCAGCAGCTTGGCGGTGATAGGACTGCAGTAGATCACCGCCTCCAGGTGCCCGGCCCCGAAGCTCCGCGCCAGGCCTGTGCAGCGCCCGTGGCCGGTGGACGACAGGGGAGGCGCAAACACGCACCCGCTGCGGGCAGCATGGCGGCGAGCGGGGCGGCCGCACCGCAGGTGTGGTCGCCATGGTAGTGCGTCAGGAAGTAGGACGAGCAGCGCGGCGACTGGAAGCGGAAGCCATCGACCAGGAAGTTTGTGTTGGGCACCCACTTGATGGCCTCCACTTGCTCGGCCATGGCGCGGCCATCCGCGA
>JAABUV010001751.1_pt1 | contig 30895 bp, 54 predicted proteins | sample 5559971 | NCBI WGS metagenome assembly JAABUV01 (sample SAMN10711881, study PRJNA513362) | rock metagenome | isolation source: Antarctica rocks | place: Antarctica: Victoria Land, Knobhead nord | collected 2015-12-19
GCGCGTGCTCAACTACATGAAGCGCGTCGACGAGGCCGAGGTCAGCCCCCCGGGCCGCACGCGCCGCCCCGCGCCCGCCCTTACGGCCCCCGCCTGCCGCCGCATGAGCCTGGCCGCCGGGCGCGCGGCGCGCGCGGCTTGCGCGCGACCCGGCCAGGTCCGGCCGCGCGCGGCACTGCAGCGCGTGCGCGCCGGCTCTGGGGCGGCGCGCGCGCGCACTTGTTGACAACTGGTTATTGTCAAGCAATGTCTATTAATTATGCTTGTCAGGTTGTAATTGATGCGTTGGAGCCCATAATAAAGTAGAGAGGGTACCCAAATTAGGCGCGCTCACTGCGCGAGCGGCGGGCGCGGCCCGGTGGCGCGCGCGTGGCTGACGCCGGAGGAGGCCGAGCTGGCGGACGTGGAGCGGCAGATGGAGGAGCAGCTGGTCGCGCAGCACCGCCTGGCCGACCGCGTCATCGCGCAGCGCGCCGAGCCGGACGGCTCGCTGCGCTACCTGGCCAAGGCGCGCGCCCGGCGCCGTCAGAAACAAGCGCCAGAAAGGCAGCGCTCTGCGCGTTCTCGCGCCGCTCAGAGAAAGGCCGCCCCCCGAGCCTGCTGCCGTCGGAGAGTTGCGGTATCACTGCCAGGCATAGCGGGCGGCCTTGGTCGTGCAGGCCGTGCCGCCAGTCTGGGGCCGCCTCCCGTTCCAGCCGTCGGCGCTCTTCTTGCTCCTGTGCAAGCGCGGCCACGTCTTGCGGGCTCGCCTGCGCCCGCCTGGCGCCCACAGGCCGGCCGGCGCGGCTTCCGCACACGCCTGTTGAATCCAAGACCCGCGTTGCTCGGCGGGCGCTGACGCGCGGCGCGCCCTGCGGCTGCAGTGGGAAGGACCTGCCCTACGCGCACGCCTATCCAGCTGCACACCTGCAGTGCTCGGCGGGCTGACGCGCCGGACGCCGGGGGGCGGCAGTGGAAGGACCTGCCGTACGCGGACTGCACCTGGGAGACCGCGCAGGACATCTTCGCCGCGGGCGGCCAGGACTGCGTCGACGACTTCCAGGCGCGCGCGCGCGCGGGCGCCGCGGCCGCGGCCCCGGGCCTTCTGCTTGTAGCAGAGCTCTTGCTGATGCAGCTGCCTCTGGTTGGAGATGCAAGGGCGCCAGCCCCTTGGTCGCTGGCACTGCTGCTGCAGGCACGCATGCATGCCATCTGCATCATGAGTCAATAGTACTGACATGCCACGGCTGAAGAGGGGTGCACTTATCCTACGACCCTGTGCGCGGGCGCGCAGACGCGCGAGGCGCGCCTGATGGAGGCCAGCCGCGGCGTGGACGCGCAGCGGCGCGCGTTCGCGGCTGCCGGCACGCGCGCGTTGACCGAGCAGCCGGGCTACGTGCGCGCCGGGCGCCTGCGCGACTACCAGCTGGAGGGCCTAAACTGGCTCATCTACTCCTGGAGCCAGGACAACAACTGTATCCTGGCCGACGAGATGGCGCGCGCCCAGGCCCCCCCCTAAAGCCCCTGCGCCCTCCTGCGCGGTCGGCCGCAGCATCGCTCCGCCCTGCGCGGCAGCCGCTGCCGCGTGCCATGCGCAGCGTGAGCGGCTGCAGCGTGCGTGAAGAGAGCGCATGCAGAGCATGCCTGCTCGGATGCGAGCTGGAGGATGCACCTGACGCTGGCGACCCGGGCGCCGCGCAGGGCCTGGGGAAGACCATTCAGTGCGTCAGCATGGTTGGTGCGCCTGCCCGCGCCTTGCCTTGCGCTTCTCCCACCCCACATGCATTAGTGAGATGCTCCTTGCCTGCTTTCGTGCGCTGTCCCTGCATATGCAGCGCCTCTGCAAATGCAGGGTGCTGCTCTTCCGCCAGCCCCGCTGTGAGTTTTACAGTGTCGGGAAGGAACTTTCAGCGCCCGAGCATCTATAAAAAAAAAGTGCGCGCGGCCGCGCAGGCTATCTGGCGATGGAGATGGCGATCCCGGGCCCCTTCCTGGTCGTCGTGCCGCTGTCCACGGTGCCCAACTGGATCCGCGAGTTCCGCAAGTGGCTGCCGCAGGTCAACGCGCTCGTCTACGTCGGCGACTCCAAGAGCCGCGAGGCGCGCGCGCCCGGCCGGCCTCGGCAGTTTCCAGTCTGCCTGATCTGCCCTTGTCAGTGCACCTTCTCTATGCAGGAGCCGCGCGGCGCCCTTCGCCCGGTCTCAGAGTGACCTGAAGAGCCTCTCGCCCATCCCGACCATCGACCATTCCGCGCAGGTGATCCGTAACTTTGAGTTCTACACGGGCCGCTCGTCGGGCCGCCTGTACAAGTTCGAGGTGCTCATCACCACGTTCGAGCTGGTGCTCAAGGACGCGCCGACGCTGGGCAAGGTCAAGTGGAACTACCTCATGGTCGACGAGGCGCACCGCCTGAAGAACCACGAGGCCGCGCTGTACCAGGCGCGCGCGCGCCGGAGCCAGCCCGCCTCCTGGCGGCGCCGCAATTCAATCGGTCGCCTTTTTTACATTGGAGAGCATGCGGCCAGCCTAGAAAGTCACTGTATAGTCCCTGCTATAGAGACGCATGGCAGCAGTGTGCTTTGCATCATGCGCTAGCGTGTGTCCTGCTTGCCTGCCTGGTATAAGCCCATGTAGGGTCTGCCAGCGCCGCTGGGCGCTCACCAGGAGCTGAGTGCCCGTATGTGCGCGCGCAGGAGCTGAGCCAGTGGCACTTCAAGAACAAGCTGCTCATCACGGGCACGCCGCTGCAGAACAGCATGCGCGAGCTCTGGGCGCTGCTGCACTTCCTGGAGCCGGCCAAGTTCCCGGACATCGACGCCTTCGACGCGCGGCACTCGCTGCAGCGCGCCGAGGACGTGCGCCCGCGCTGGCCCCGCGCCCCGTGCGGCCCACCCGCGGCACCGGCATGACGCACAAGCCGCCGCGCCAGCATGCGCCCGCTGCGGCCCGGGCCCCCGCTGCTGCACGCTTGGGGCGAGCGCTGAGACGCGCGCCTGGCTGACTCCCGGCGCGTTTTCTCCCTGAAAAGGGCACGGGGCAAGCGCGGGGCGGTGCGCGCGCAGCTGCGCCAGCTGCACGCGGAGCTGCGGCCGCACCTGCTGCGCCGCGTGATCAAGGACGTGGAGCGCAGCCTGCCGCCCAAGAACGAGCGCATCCTGCGCGTGGCCATGTCGCCGCTGCAGAAGCAGTACTACAAGTGGATCTTGACGCGCAACTTCAAGGAGCTCAACAAGGTGCCGCAGGGGCCCACTCTGCTCCCCAGCGTGCCCTGCAGGCTCGCATATGCACACGTTTGTGCATCAGTACTCACATGTTCATATCCCCCGGAGTCGACATGCTGACACTGTGGAAACACCCCTAAATTATGATGCATGTGGAGAGTTCCGTGCGGAGCGTGGCCGTGTGAATCGGGGCGGGCGCGCGCGCGCCGCGCAGGGCGCGCGCGGCGGCGGGCAGGTCTCGCTGCTCAACATCATCACCGAGCTCAAAAAGTGCTGCAACCACCCGTTCCTGTTTGAGAGCGCGGAGACGGACTTCCGCGGCTCCGACGACTCCAAGGCCGTGGACCGCCTGGTCGTCAGCGCCGGCAAGATGGTGCTCCTGGACAAGCTGCTGCGCCGCCTGAAGCAGACCGGCCACCGGCGCGCGCCCCCGGGCGCCCGTGCATGCCCGGGGCTGGGCGCCGCAGGCGGGCGCTGGCGGCGGGCCGCGGTTGGACAGAGAGTGCTGAGCCTACTGTCTCTGCCGACTCTGACAAGTTGCTGTGGCGGCTGACTCCCAGCTGGCATGCCGCACTGTGGTTTTGTTTGGGAATGCAATGCAATCAAAGCAGGACAGCGCGGTTGTGCGGCAGTGCACCTTGAGTGCATCACAGGAGCCCCGTCTGCTGCCACTGCCAGCGCTTGCCCTCACGGCGTCCTGCCTCTGGCTGCGCGCTTCATCGACGCCTGTCGTGAAGCGCTGCGCCGCGCGGGCGCAGCGTGCTGGTCTTCAGCCAGATGGTGCGCGTGCTGGACATCATCAGCGACTACATGCGCCTTCGCGGCTTCCAGCACCAGCGCCTGGACGGCTCCACGCCCGCCGGCGCGCGCCACCAGGCGCGCGCCCGGCCCCCCTGCTGCGCAGCGCGGCCGCCGTCGCAGCGCTGCGCTCATCAACGCCCCGCCGGCGCGCGCCGACGGCCGCCGGTCCTCCTGTTGCACAGTGAGCCGTCGTAGCTGTGCTGAGCATGTCCACGAGTTGAGGCCGGCCGGCCCCATCGGTAGGGCCGCCCAACGGCCTCGGCGCGTCGAGAGACACGCTCCGGCCTCTGCCGGGCCCCGCGCCGCCTGTGAGCGGCTCCGCCCGGGCCGACGCGCGCACGCGCGCCCGCAGGCGATGGAGCACTTCAACGCGCCGGGCTCGGGCGACTTTGCCTTCCTGCTGTCCACGCGCGCGGGCGGCCTGGGCATCAACCTGGCCACCGCCGACACGGTCATCATCTTCGACTCCGACTGGAACCCGCAGGCGCGCGCCCGCCTGTTTCCTTTACATCTATTCATTGGATGCTTGGCCATGGATTGGCAAGTGAGTGGCAGCCTATTCATGCAGCCTGATCTAGCTGCCCTTTGATCTTCCCACAGCTAGAAGACCGAGAATAGATGGGATAAGGATCGAGTCTGTTGCATGCCTGTCAGGAGCGCTGCGCAGGCTCTCTCCGCCGGGGCCTGCTGATGCCGAGGGCGGCGCGCCCGCTGTTGCGGAGTGCGGGCTGGCTGCATGCTCACACAGGGGCCGCTGCGGGGCTGCCGCCCCTGCCGGAGGCTCGGACCAAGCAGCAGCTCAAGGAGGGACGAGCAGCGAGCCTGACGCCACGGCGCGGCGCGGGGGCGCAGAACGACCTGCAGGCGATGTCGCGCGCGCACCGCATCGGCCAGACGGAGACCGTCAACATTTACAGGCGCGCCCCGCGCTCCGCGCCTGGCCGTGATCACTCCGTTCAGGCAGTTGCGCGCCTCGCGGGCCTGTGAGGCACGAGGAAGCAGGTCCTGTGCACAGCGCTCCGCTTGCCCAGGTGCTCGCGCTTGTCGCCTCTGCTGCTGCACCAGCGTTGCCAGAAAGCTCATCATGCAATCAGGCACAGGCCGCCGCGACGCCGCCGCCTCAAAGGCTCGCAAATTTGGCGGAGGCGCAGCCGGCCGCGCGCGGCCCTGGCGCGGCGCCGACGCGCGCGCGCCGCAGGCGGGTTCCTGACCAGCGGCAGCGTGGAGACGGTGCTGGACCACCTGGTCATCCAGCGTGTCTCTATCCCTACCTAACCCCTTTCGCTGTGCGGCAGGTTCCTGACCAGCGGCAGCGTGGAGGAGGACATCCTGGAGCGCGCGAAGCAGAAGATGGTGCTGGACCACCTGGTCATCCAGCGCATGGACACGAGCGGCCGCACCGTGCTCGACCCGCGCGGGCCCTCCGCCGGCGCCAAGCTGTTCGGCAAGGACGAGCTGGCGGCAATCCTGCGCTTCGGCGCTGAGGAGCTGTTCAAGGCGCGCCGCCGCCGCCGCGCCTGCCAAGGTATAGGGTAGGATTAGGGTGAGGAAGAACAGCAAGGGTGAGCTGGCAACCATCCTGCGCTGCGGCGCCGAGTAACTGTTCAAGGTGCGCCGCCCGCCGCCGTGTCGGCCGCGGGCGGCTGGCCTGCGGCGCTGTCATGGGTGGACATTGCTTTGCAGCCATGCAAAGGTCATGGAAGGAGGCTGTCGCCTCCCGGCGTGCCTGCTCTGGTGTCCAGCCGTGGGGACGGTGTGCATCCACCTTGCAGGTAGGCAAGGCGCCGCTGTCTGTGTAAGCTCCGTTGTGTGGAGGAGAGAAGGCGCTTCTTTGCCCCTGCACTGCCTGGCGCTGCCCGCTCGCGCTGCAAGCCGGGTCTCGACTCTTGCGCAGGAGGACGACCAGACGAAGGAGGCGAAGCAGCACCAGCTGCTGGAGGAGGACATCGACGCCATCCTCGCGCGCGCCGAGGTGCGCGCTGCCTTTGGGGCGCGCCCGCAGGGCAGCCTGTTGCCTGTATACCCTAACTCAGGCGCATTCACTGCAACATAACATTCACATCGTTTCCGGGAGGGGTGCGACTGTGCCTTGCAGCAACAAACGGGGGGAAGGTGGAGCTTGGATCTCCTCGAGAAGTCCTGGGAGTGCACGAAAGCCTGATACTACCCGACAACCTAGCAGGCAGACTTATGTCGGAGCAGGTAGCAGTGCTGACCTTTTGCGCCATTCTAAACGAGGTCACGCACCGTGCTGAGAGCGCCCGCCGCGCAGGTGGTGTCGGGCGTGGAGCAGGCCGCGGCAGCGGAGGCGGGCGCGGGCGGCGAGCTGCTGGGCGCCTTCAACGTGGCCACCTTTGCCGGGGAGGTGCGCGCTTTGGGTGCAGGGGGCGCGCCGTGCCCGCACGAGGGCTCCGGCATTATTTTTGGGGGCCTTCGTGTTACTCGCCCTGTGACTATGGCAGGGATCAGGGTTGTGGGCACGCGGCCTGTGGCCGCGCCTCGAGGCGCCCACGTGCAGCGTGGTGGCCCAGTGCCATGCTCGGGCCCAGGACAGGGCGGCCGAGCGCGGCGCCGGCCGCGCAGGAGGACGACGCGGCGTTCTGGAATCGTCTGGTGCCCGCGGCGGAGCGCCCGGAGGACGAGGACGCCGCGGCGCTGGGCGTGCGCGCCGCACGCCTGCGTGCGGCCGATGAGGTGCGGCAAGGAGGTCGTCGCCTCTTTGGGAGAGTGATGCGATGCGGGTGGCCCTGCTGCGCGGGATCTGCGGTTCAGATGTTGGCAGGAGATGTCTTGCAGCCAGGCGCCTCCTGGGCAGGCGCTTGGCTAAAAGGCTTCTCAGACCAGCCTGGACTGAACCAGCCAGATTGGGCCAGCATTACATTGCTATCGCTTCCCGGCGGACGTGCAAATCCAGTGATGTGATGCGCTGCGCTGCAAACGCTGCCTGTTGAAACAGCCGCGCACGCATGCGCTGCAGCAGCAGCCGGCGCGCGGCGGGCGCTCGGACGATGACTCCGGCGCGTCGGGCTCCGAATCGGGCGGCGGCGCCGGCGGCGGCAAGCCGAAGCGCGCGCGCGCGCGCAAGCGCGGCGGCGGCAGCGGCGAGCCTGGGCCTGCCGTGCCCGGAGCGCTGCTGCGCGTGGACGAGTGGCCCCCAGAGGTGGGGCCGAGCGGCGAGCCCGTGCCGAAGCGGGTGCGCCACCTCGCAGCTGATTCTTGACTTGTCCATCACCGCAACGATGTTTACCTTTGACACTGAAACTGCGTATTCTGAAAGCAAAGCATCTGACCATGCAAGGCCAGCAAGGGCCCTTGAGGCGGCGGCGCGCGCGCGCGCGGCAGGAGGCGGCAGAGGGCGAGCGCCCGTGGCCGCGCACGCTGTCTAAGCGCGACGCGGCCGTGTGGGTGCGCGCGGTGCGGCGCTTCGGCCTGGAGGCGCGCCTGCCGGAGATCGCGCGCGAGGTCGGGCCGGCGCTGGAGGGCGCGCCGCACTCTGCGCTGTGCGCAGCCCCGCAGCTCGTCTGGGCTGTCAGACCGTGTTGGTCCGCAGGCCGGGCGCCGGGCACCTACGCGAGGCGCCTCGTGGCCTCGTTTGTCGATCGAGCCCACCAAGCGCCTGAACATGATGACAGAGAGCTGGCGCCAAACGTAAACGAGGCCGTTGTTGCAGCGGCCTCCCTGCATCAGCTCGCAGCGCGCCTCCCGGGCTGGCGGGCCGGCGCGTCCTGGATCCGTGCGCGGCTCCTTCTCCTCTGCCATGCGGGCGAGACCGACCTCCTCTGTCTGGCCCCGGCAGCCGCTGTACGCCTAATTCCGTGCGCAGGCGCGCGCTGTGGGCCGGGCTGCTGGCGGCGTGCGAGCGGGTGGAGCGCGCGGCGGCGGCGTCCGCCGAGCGCGACCCCGGCGTCCTGGACTGGTTCGGCGTCTCCGTCAAGGCGGCCGAGATCCCCGCGCACGTGGCGCGCATGCGCGTGCTGGCGCGCAAGGTGCGCGCCGCGCCGCCCGCGCGCGCGGCACTGGCCTGCATGAATCCGGCCGGGCCCTTGCCTGCACGGGCGACGGAGCCGCCGCCCGCGCCCCAGCGCTCCACCTGGCTCACGGCAGGTCAGCCTAGGCTGTCCGTAGGCTCACCATGCAGAAGCGGTGCCTGCTCGCGCCGGTCAGACGCTCCCCGTAAGTCGCTGGAAAGCCCCGTGAGTCGCTGGGAGAGCCCTGTGACTTGCTAGAAAGCCCTAACCCCGGCCCCGGCCGCGCAGGTGGAGGCGATGGGCGGCGCACCGCAGCAGTTCCGGCTGCAGGCGGTGCAGGTGCCCATGCCCAAGTGGGGCAAGGCGTGCGGCTGGACCGCGCGCGACGACGCCATGCTCCTGCTGGGCGTGTTCTGGTGCGCCGGCGCCGGCCCGCGCGTGCGCGCCTGCCTGCGCGTTGGTAGGGTTAGGGTAGGGTAACCTGCAGCGCATCACGTGGCAGCTCCTGTGCCTGCGCGCTGCCCGCCCGTGCGCGGTGTGCCAGCGCCACAGCGCCGCGGGCTGCCGCGGGCTGCTGGGGGGCCGTCCGCAGGGGGCCTGCGCGCATGACCCCCGCCGTGGGGCGCCCGGCAGGCACGGCCTGGGCCGCTGGGAGTGCCTGGCAGCGGACGCGCGGCTGGGCCTGGAGGCCAAGCTGGCGCTGGCCGCGGTGGAGAAGCGCGCGCGCGGCGGCGGCGGCGAGGCCGCGCACGGCAACCGGGACCTGCCCCGGGGCGCGCGCCCGCACCGACTGCACGACTGACGGCTTGCCGACGCGTCTGTCCAGCACAGCCGCGTCCACTCCATGCTCGGCCGCCTGACTTGGCCGGCGAGGGCGACCCGCGGTCAGTTGTGTCAGGATAAGTTTTTATCCCCGAACCCTAACCCTGTCACGCCTGCATGCCAGGCTCGCACGTGGAGACGCGCGTGCTTGCGCTGCTCAAGAAGCTGGGCACCGCGGGCCGCTTCGCGCCGCTCAACGCGGCGCGCCCCAAGCCCGCGCGGCCGCCGGCGGCGCCCGGCAGCGGCGGGCGGCGCGGCGGCGGCGGCGGCGGCGGCGACGCAGCAGGCGGCGGGGGGGTTGCCGGTGCCCGCGAGGTGCCGCCGAAGAAGCGGCCGCATGTGGCGGCCGCGGCGGCCGCTGAGCCGGAGGAGGCGCCGCCAAAGAAGCCGCGGCCGGGCGTGTCCAAGTGCGCGGCGGCCGCTGCCACGCACCCGGCTGAGGCCGCCCGATGATCTGGTAAGCGTGTCTGCAGGGCTCATGAGGCTGCAGCGCGGTTGGCCAGGCCAGGACGAGTAGCACGCCGTGTTCTTTCCTGTCCTGTGCGCTGCAGCGAGGTGACCCCCCACGCATGCTCGCGCGCCAGGTATGAGGCGCTGCTGGGGCCGGACACGATGCAATGCGTGAAGAAGCTGCGCCTCCTGCAGCGGCAGGTGCGACCGGGCCGCCTCTGGGCATATAGAACCCGGCCTTTGCTGTCTGTTGGCGATTGCTCCTCGTGCATAAACTTGTTTATCGTGGGACGTGCAAAGTGTCACAAGGTTTGACTGATGCACATCACCTGTAGCACAGTCTTCGCCTCACATCTGGCTGACTCACTTGCTCTCGACCGCACGCGGTGCACAGCAGCTCTTTGTCGCTCCCCCAGCACACCCGTGCGTGCAGCGCCTCCGTCCTCAAGCAGCAAAAAATGCGTGTTTGTGGGCAGGGCGGCACGATGGCGCGCGAGCGCCTGGTCGAGAAGACGCGCAAGTACCTGACCTCGGTCGGCGGCGCGATCGTGGGCGTGGTGGCCGCCGCGCCCGGCGGCGACCCTGCGGCGCTCAGCGCCAAGATCTGGCAGGCGCGCGCGCATGCCACGCGCCAGCTGCGGCCGGCGCCCTCGCACGTCTGCAAAGCGGGCTGGAGCGCGCCGTGCTCACCAGCTAATTGGAGTGCGCGGCAGCCGCTGCCATGCAGGTCGTCACGCATCGGCTGTGCGTCATGCCAAGGCGTGGTAGCTCGACCCTAACCCTACCCCGACTTACCCTGTTTGTACTGCGCGCCGCACGCAGTATGTGTCCAAGTTCACGGAGAACAAGTTCTCGGGCGAGCAGCTGGCGGGCATCTACACCAAGCTGGCCTCGTCCGGCGCGGCCGCGCCGGCCGCCGCCGCCGCCGCGCGGCCCAGCGGCGGCGGCGGCGCGGGCGGGCGCCCGGCGAATGAAAACGGGGCCGCCAGCGACCTGGCGGCCGCCGGCGCCGCTGCCGACCGGCTGCGCGCAGACGGCGGGGCGGCGCACATGCGGGGGGCGTCCGCGGGGGGCCGGGCGGGGCCCTCGGGCGAGGATGCGCCGGACGTGGTTGAGCGCGGCGCGCGCGACAGCGGAGGCGGGGCCGCGGGCCAGCGGGATGGCAGCGGGGAGCTGGACGGCGCTGGCCAGGGCGCGGGGCCGGAGCGCGATCGGTGCGGCCTCCAGCCTCCTGCGCGCTGTTGCTCGCTGCGCTGCGCCCCGTCACATAGGGGCTCAGGTATTTAGCGCCTGCGCGGGGTAAACCGAGCGGTGGCTGATGCGGAGGAGGAGCCTGGACATGCTTCGGCAGGAGGCGCGCTGCAAGCGCAAGTGGGGACGAGGCCGCGTGTGGAGCAGACCGCGACGGCCAGACTTGGGATCGGTGTAGGTTGTTGCACTGCTTTCACGGCTACTGGGGCGCACACGGCAGGGAGCGCGAGCGGGACAGGGAGCGCGAGCGCGAGCGGGACAGGGGCTGGGATCGCAGCCGCGAGCGCGAGCGCGGCAAGCACGCCCGCGACCGGCACGGCGGCCACCGCAGCGACAGCCACAGGCGCGCCAAGGCCATCAGTTCCCTGGCTTGAGGGTGTCCTCGCGCGAGCGCATGTATGAACATTGCAGTATGGCATCGGCTTCACTGCTGCTATGATGCTCTTGGTGCTGTGGGGTCCCGCTCATAGGCCTCGTGGCGGGGGTCAGGAGGCGGGACCGCAGCCGCAGCGGCAGCCGGGAACGCGACCGCGACCGCGACCGCGCGCGGCACTCCGGGCACAGCCACCGCCACGCGCGGCGGTGACGCTGGCCGGTCGTCGCAGGTGTAGCTTCCTTGCTCGGGGGGTCGTTGAGTGTTGGCTGTGCAGCGTCAGGCCAACCCGCGCGGGCGAGCATGGCGGCCGAAGTAGGGGATAGCCGGCAGCGCCGCGCCATATGCGTGGCTAGATTTGTTTTCAGCTGGGTGTACACAAGCAACGCCGTAGCGCAGCGGTCTGTGGTCGCTAATTGAAGCAACGCACGTTGTGCGCCCAGTTGCACCACTTCGCACCACCTTGCACCACTTTGAGGCAGGCTGTCAGGCTAGGGGCCGGTATCTGCAGTGTGTGGCCACCGGAGTCAAGCTCCTGTAAGGCTGCCAGCTGCTTCCACTCGTGCAAAAGGGCAGTCCTTCTGACACACTTTGTCAGAGTAGATGCTGCTGGCTCGCGCCCGTTGCGGAGCGCGAAAGCGCGCTTTGCGCTGACGGAGTTGGGCATATCACGCCAAAACGCTCACAATGGGAGGTCGCTGCAAGCGCCCACGGGGCCCTTGGCTGCCCTTATTGCAGCACAGCTGCTGCCATTAAGAGGACATTGGTCACACCCTGATGGAGGCCTCTACAGTGGCCAGCGACATGGACAGGCAGGTACCAGCACCAACAGGATGTTGTTGTCTTGCTTGTGCTGCCCCACTGCAAGTTACACGGCCAGCCAGAACACGGTGGCAAGGACCAGCACGGTCTGGCTCTCCCACATCACTGACATCTTGCCATCTGTCTTGTCGTTCCAGCGCACGGTGCTTGCTGCCTGTAGCCCGGCACCCGCCTGCACGCACAAGGCCGTCCTTGTTAGCACATACCCATCGGTTGTTTAGCGTGTGGCAAACGTAGCAAACAGGCTTCAGCACTCCTTTTGCGCTCTCTGTGCGTGCATGCAACCTCCTGGCACACACCCGCTGGCCGAGCGTGAAGTGGCAGACGTATTTGTAGGGCTTATTGAGCGCCGCCAGGCGCTTCAGGCAGCCGTCAGTCATGTTTGACGTCCACTGGTGCACGCGCGCCTGCGTGTATAGGCGCAGCGCGTGAGCTTGCCCTTAGGCCAGCAGCAGGGCAACCTAGCATGTGCTGGTGGCCAGCGGCTGACAACCCAGCTGACAACCCAGACCTGCACATGCGCGAGCATCAGACCCGCGTGAGGCAAGCCCCACTGCAGTTTGCACAGGCTTGCGCGCCTGTGCGAACGTGTTGTCGCCGATGGTCTGGCTCACAGACTCGCGGATCAGGGTGTCCATCACTGCGTCGTCCACGAGCTCGTCCTCCGTCAGGCCCTGCCTGCCATCCTCGGCGTCCGCCATCGCACCGCGTGCGCTGCCGTCCGCTGCTTGCGATGGAGCTCCGCTCGGCCTGGCTTTCAGGAAGAGTGCCCCGTTTGAGAGCGCTCGGGCGCGGTTACGCCCGTAACCGCACGCAGGGTCCTGCAGTGCCCCTGGTCTTTATGGGCATTCGCACCAAGCATAGCGCTGCTTGAGCTGCTCTTTGGGCTGTCTTCACACATAGGAACACAGCACGGCGAGTTGATGCTGGCACGCACGGTGCATGCCGTAAGGCGAACACCGCCTTGCGCAGCTGCGCTGTCCGTCGGCCCGCTGCCAGACCCCGAAGCGCCCTCCGGCGCGGCGGAAGCGTCAGAGGAGCAGCACTGGCTCGACCGGCGCCTGCCCGGAGCCCGCCTGTGGCTCGAGGCTAAGAACCGGGAGTGGTGGATTAAAGGTGTCGAGGCGCGCTGCAGGCAGGTAGCCTACCGAGCTGTTGTTGTACACCTCTGACACGTACGCCTTCCAAACACGCGCACTTTATGTGCAGGCAGTACCCCCCGCTGCAAGGCCGAAACGCGCTGGTGAGGGACGCGGTCGAGGCGCGGTACCAGGCGCTGCTCGACAAGCATGCGCACCGGCTCTCCGACAGCCGCTCCCGCACGCACCTGCAGGTCGCGTGCCTGGTCCTGGCGACGCACCGCACGCTGCAGCCCCTGCTGCGCGATGATGAGGTGTGGCAGGCCCTCGCTGACCCGCAGCTCCTGCTCTGCGCTCGTGACAGCGCCGCACGCTGCTTGCGCTCTGAGCACCACTGAGCCGCCCACTTGTCTGCTCTGCGCCGCGCAGGAGCTGCGCAGGATACTGCACGAGCACGTTGGGGGCAGCGCTGCGCCCTGGCTGCGCTGGCTGCTGCGCTTCGGCCTGCTGTTCAGCGGCGACGCGTATGCGACCACCGCGCGGCGCCTGCGCTGGCTGGCGGCCGACCTGGGCCGCGGCTTTGCCTGCGAGCTGTCCCAGGAGCCAGAGTGCGTGCCGCGCTCAAGCTGCCCGCTGCACCCCGAAGCACCTTGCAGTGTTGGCATTCGATAAGCTCCCGTGAATATGCTCACCTGTTGCTATGCCTCACTCAAGTATGATGCGCATGGCTGTGTAAGCTCACGATGTATGTGCACCCGAGACAGACCATGCCCTGTTTAGCCAGACCGAGCTGTGCTTTTGCGGCAGGCAGGCCGAGCTGAGGATCGGCAGCTGCCTCTACCACGAGCTGTTTGAGGCCGAGGGCGTCTCTCTCGCAGAGTGCTGCTGCTGCAGCCAAGACAGCCTCTGGTGCGGCCGCTAGCGCCGCCCGTCCCTGGCCACTCAGACGCTGCCTGCTGACGTAAAAGATGCGCGTCACACGACTCGGACAGGCAGTGTGCAAGATAATCATGGGAATGCGGCTGTGCGTGCGGCCCAGGTTTGAGCGCCTTGAGCCCCATGGCGTGGGCTTTGAGCGCACAGCCTGGCGCGGCGCCGGCGGCGCCTGCTGCTCGCTGGTCGTGCGGCGCGTCCCCGCGGGCTGACACATGATAGCAATTAGGAGCGCCATGCGCTGTGCTTCATGTACTCCCACTTTTACAGAGTCCTGTTTACAGTGTCGGGAAGCAGCTGCGCGTCTGTACATGACTAGGCATTGTAAAGTATCGATCATGGCCTGTGACCAGAATATGTAGCGGGGTCAGGGTGACTTGGGTCCGGAGATCTGTGTATGTACCGAGCACTGTAGGTCGTTAAATAGTAATTTCATGCAAGCCGATGGTGCTTGTAAATTCCGGCAACATGGGATTGACGCATGCAAAGTGTAGGCCCTGCCTCTGTCAGTTTCACGTGCCAAAGTCCGTCATCATCAGCAAATAAGCTGTACTGGAAAGGACAAGCCCTGCAAGATTGCCCGCATGCATGCAGCGCTTGGGAATGTGAAGCGGAATGTTTTGTCCTGCTGTGGCCACTGTCAGGGCAAAGGCCAAGCGCCCCGGTGGGATACACTGTATTAGGCAAACATGCACCGCATTTCAGCACATACTCTGGACACTGCTACAGGAGCGTCGCCCAGCTTGCGGCGTGAGCCTCATGCCTTGTTGCCGTGGCACTACAGCTTCGCAACACCCCTCAACAGCTGGGCGCCCCAGCTCACAGGCATTGTGCAGTCCAGTGCTGCGCGTGCGGCACAGGCTTGCTCTTCTGCTGGCTGGCGGCTGCAGCGCTATACTCTTTCTCCCCTCCATGAAAAGAATTCAGGACTTCCAGAGAGGGCCAGGGTTAGGTCATAAGTGGCCGAGACAAGCCGGTTGGTCAAGGCTTGCTTGTTTAGGGCAGACAGGAGCTTGTTCTATCGCGCACCGCGCTCTCTCTGGCACAGGTTGAGTCTGCTAGTCAGGCGAAGCGCGCGAGCGTGTCCGTGCACGGCTATGGCCAGCTTCGCGGAGGCGCCGTCCGGTGAGAAAGCCAAGGGCGAGAAGATCTTCAAGACCAAGTGTGCGCAATGCCATGTGCCCGAGAAGGGCGGCGGCCATAAGCAGGTGCACGACGCTGCCGTGCGCAAACGGGATGGGCGGCTGACGCCGCGTGCTGCCGCTGGGTGCTCTGGGCGTGCATGTGGCGCAGGAGCGCTGCTCCGCTGCGGCTGCTCGTTGGTCAAGGCAGTGGCGGGTGCTCATCGTCGTAGCTGCCAGTTATGCGCATGCTAGCGCGCTGTTGCCTTGCTCTGCCGAGTTGCCTCTTGTGCCAGCAACGGTAGCGGGCTGACAAAGCGGTGCTTATATGCCGCGGCACTGCTGCGGTGCGACGGGGCCGGGTTCAAGATGCCGGTATCTGGGAGGGCCACACGCACACCTGTTGGAGCTGGCTCTTACGGCGCCCGCAGCATACAGTGCAGTTGCGCTGGTAGCGCTTGTTCAGCGTTTGCACTACCTGCCTATCAGCGGTCAACCGGGCTGCTTGGGAGCGCGCTCCAGCACTGGTCAGCACGTGAAGCACGCACTGTTACGTGCCGTGCGCAGCGACAGACACTGTGCGTGTGGCGAGGGACAAGCAGTCTGCGCGAGTGTGCAGCACGCGAACCGCGACGCGGGCCCTGTGCCAGAGGACCTTGAGCAACCCTGCTCAAGCGGTGCGCGCGCGCAGGGCCCCAACCTGGGCGGCCTGTTTGGCCGCCAGTCGGGGACCATGGAGGGCTTCTCCTACTCCAAGGCCAACAAGGAGAAGGCTGTGCACTGGGCGGAGGACACACTCTATGACTACTTGCTGGTGCGGCACTCTCTTTCGAGCCTGCAAGGTCTTTCTCCTGCAGGCTGCCTGCACAGATGTAACCCTGCCTGACATTAACATCCCCTGCAGCTTGTATGGTTTACTGTTCGTGGTACACAAGCGACTACTCGCGCCTTGACGCACAGTGCAGGGCATCGCGTGTGCCAGCAGTCCACCAAAGGCGTGCAAGCCAGGGCATGCATCTGACGTGTGTTTGTTGCTGTTGCGGCAGGCACCAAAGAAGTCATCCCAGGTGTGCAGCGCTACGCTTTTCGCTGTTTGAGGCCCAAACTGCTGCTGCTGTCCCATGTGTGCATACGCGACAGCTCTGCAGCGCTGCTAGCTGCTCTTCTTGTCATCTGTATGTGTCTTATATGTACTTTGCACATACTTTGCATGTGTGCGCGTGATTCGACGGCAGGGCTTGCGAGCCGTGATACCTGGGTTCGGTGTTAAAACTGCAAGTGATTGTGCAGAGCCTTGACAGCCAAGCTGCTAGCCTGTCAGTGTGTGTCATGCTAGCTTGTGGTGTGGTGACAAGCTGCTGTCGTGCTGCTTGCAGGCACGAAGATGGTCTTTGCAGGCTTGAAGAAGCCGCAGGACCGCGCGGACCTAATTGCATACCTGAAGGAGGCGACTGCCTAGGCCATGGTGCGTCGCCACTCGCTGGTTGCGAGCTTCAAGCTGGTGCACCGGGCAGTACATGGCGGACAGGGCACTGTTTCTGCCATAGTGATGTGCTGCTGTGCTTGAGGCAGGGTTGTTCTCACCTGTCCGTTGAGGTGCAGCTTTGGCGTGCCTGCTATCATGCCATCTGCTGTGTTTTGCAAGAGAGACTGTTGACTGAACGCATCCACACTTGGTATGCGCAGGAGCGATGCCAGGTGTGTCTGGGAGTATGAACAGCGAGGATGGCAAGCTTCAGCTGAGACCGTCGCGCGCAAGTGTGCGCGATCGCGGGAAGCCTGGCGTGACTGGCGCGCATGCTGTTGCTGGGGCAGAGGGTTTATTATTGGGATTGCTTGAGGCTATTTGCTTAGGACTGGCCACTAGCATTGGCGACAAGACTGCATGGAAGCGATTACACTACCATCAAAGGTGTTGCCCAATCAAGTTATCGAAGAGGCGCTGCCACTCGTCTTCTTCTCTTTCCTCCCCCCTATCAGCGAGCAGCCGCGACCGGAGCTCCCCGCTCAGCGCACACTCGTCAGACAGCCAAGTGTTCCAAGGATGGCGCTCCTGGCACACCCACTGGGGTGTCAGGCCCACGCGGCGCCTTCTCGCTGCATGCAGGTGCGGGGCTGCCCCACTGGTTCAGTCTCCAGTGCGGTCGCATGACGCCTTGCTCCTCACGTGTACTACATGCAAGACGGGGTCGTGACTCCCAGTGCGAACCTCAGGCGTCGGGCTCGTCGTTTGCTGGTGGCGCGCGGCTGTGCGTGCGGCAGCGTGCACTCGCATGCCCGCGCATCGCCGCGCTGCCGGTGTGCGCGGTGCTCGCAGCAGAGGAGTTCACCGAGCGGCTGCGGTTGCACAACCTGGCGCCCCAGCCGGGCTCTAGGCGCCCCAACAAGAGGAAAGGGCGCGGCTACGGGGCGGGCCAGGTGCGGGAGCAGCACACGCCTGTGCGGGGCGTTGCAACAGGTTTCTAGAGTGGTGTGGGAGCAATGTGTGTGATGTGAGGGGGTGCAGCATGCAGTGCACAGCTTGGTCAAATTACGTTGCGCTGCAGCCACTTGTGGGGTGCCGCCTTGGAGAGTCAAGCTGAGCCGTGCTGTTTCTGAGCGCCTGCCTGCGCGTTGCTCAGGGCGGCAGCTGTGGGTTCGGCATGCGCGGCCAGAAGTCGCGCTCGGGCAGCGGCACGCGGCCCGGGTTCCAGGGCGGCCAGACGCCGCTGTACCGCCAGATGCCCAAGCTCAAGGGTATCGCCGGCGGTGCGCGCGCCCGCTGACGGCACGCTCTGTTCGGGCAAGCGTCGCTCTTCCTTGGAGAGACAGGGACTTGAAAGCGTGCCAAAGCAGCAAGCATGCGCCGAGGCCGGTGCCGAGGTCCTGCGGCGCGGCTGCAGAGCGTTCTCAGCCTGCTGGGCGCGCGGCGCAGGCATGAGCGCGGGCGTGCCCAAGTATGTGACGATCAACCTGCGGCAGCTGACGGAGCGCTTTGCGGAGGGCGAGACGGTGTCGCTGGAGACGCTCAAGGCCAAGCGCGTGCTCAACGTGTCGGGCAAGGAGGCCCGGCTGCCGCTCAAGGCGCGCAAGCCCCCTCCCCCCTTACCACAGATCAGTGGCACCACCACAGCAGCTCCTCAGCTGCGACAGGCTGTGAGAGGTGCAGAGTGCAGAGCGGGTTGGGGTGAACGATGCTGTCCGCGACCTGAGACACCTGGACGGGGCGGGACCAGGGCTTGCAGCGCCTGCCGCTACATGGTTGCGCCTCCCTGGTGTGCGGAGCCGCTAGAAGGTCGCCGGTTCGCGGGGCGCGCGAGCGGCGCGGCGCCCGGCCCGCTGAGCGGCGCGCGGCGGCCGCGCGCAGGTGCTGGCCGACGGCGAGCTGGCGGCACCGCTGAAGATCGCGGCGGCCAAATTCTCGGGCGCCGCGCGCGAGAAGATCGAGGCCGCCGGCGGCACGGCGGTCGAGGTCCCGCAGCGCGCCGTCTGGACCAAGGCGCTCGGCAAGGAGCGCGCGGCGGCCAAGGCGGCTGCGGCGGCCGCCGCGCCCAAGCCGGCCAAGGCGCGCAAGCCCAAGAAGGAGGGGCGCTGAGCCGCGCGGGCGCGCGGGGCGCGGAGCGCGTGCGCTGGGCGTGCTGTGTGATGCGCGAGCGGGCCCCTGCGTCTGGCGGTGGTTGGCCAGACGTTGTCAAGTGGTGCTCCTTGACCTCTGCCAGTGTGGCCGCTGCAAGCGTGTTGGCATTGTGCACGCCACCCATTGTGCACGCCACGCATGTAAGCGGAGTGTTAAAGCCATATCATCCGCAAGTCCATCCTCACTTTCATTCATGCTGGCCTGGCGCAGCCCCATGGTGCTGCTTGTGGCCAGCCTCGTATGCGAATGGCACGCCCCTCAACAGACCAGTGCCCGCCAGCGTCATGCGCATGCTGCCCCCCAACAAGGCCGCTCAGCACCGGAATGGCGACACGGCCTGCTGCGAACAGCAGGCAAGCAGGCGACCGTGCGTGCGCTCAGTGCCTGCCCTGCCTGACTTACATTCTGCGGCAAGCGCAGCTCATCCTGCATGCTCTGCGGCGCCCAGGCAGGTAGCAGCAGGTGCGAATGCAGCCAACACAACAATTCTGCCCCTCTGTGCCTGCCCGCGGCACCGCACCAGCCCAACAGCGTATGGTCAGCTCCAACGCACACTCAGGGACAGACTTCCCTGAAAGGAACCTGTCATCGCGGAGGAGTACGGCGACCCTGCTCCTGGACAAGGCCCTCGGCTGCAGCTGTCCGTCGCTGGGCCGACTTTTGGCATAGGTATACCTGGCCTCCCGCGCAGTCTCAATAGGAACTCCTCGCGACTGCAGGCATTAGGCGCATGCATGCCTGGCAAGGCATGTGCACGAACAGGCGCGCTACAGCTCGGCTGTGACGGCCTTCACAAAGCTGGCGGTGGTGCCGGAGCCGCCGATGTCGGGCGTCTTGATTGACGCGGGCGCGTCCTTCAGCACCGCCATCACCGCCCGCTCCAGCCTGGCGCAGGGCACAGCCGGCCTTACGCGCTGCCCGTCTCGCGCTCCCCCAGCAGAGCATTTTTGCTGCGGCTCTCGCAAGGCTTGCAGTCTGGTGTAAGACGCATGAGCGCATGCGGGGCACTGCGCGACATGAGCGCAAGCGGGGCGCCGCGCGCAGTGCCTACAGACATTGGCCTCCAGCTGGCTGCGCGCGCGGCGCGAGCCCGCGCCCGATTGTGCAACACGATGGCCACCGCGCTGGAAGGGGTAGGCCGCCGCCTGCTTAGAGTGAGCCGGGCGCGCAGGGTGCGCTGGGTAGGGTTAATGTTCGGGCCGCGCGCACCTGTCCGAGAAGTCCGGCAGGTTGAGGTGGCGCAGCAGCATGGCGCCGGCCAGCAGCGCGGCGGTCGGGTTAGCGATGCCGCGGCCGGCGATGTCCTTGGCTACGTGCCGCGCGCCCTGCTCGAACACGGCGCACTCGTCGCCCACGTTCACGCCCGGCAGGATGCCCGGCCCGCCTGTAAGGCCCGCCACCTGCGCGGCGCCGGGTCGGCGCAGCGCCCGCGCTCAGAGTGGTAGGGGTAGGGTAAGGGCATGATTGGTAGGGTTAGACACTCGTGCCCAGAGCGCGGCCGTTGCGCGGCGAGCGTTGCGGCATGCCGACGAGCAGGCAAGTCCCTCGGTCATGGCAGGCCTGGCGAGCGTGGAGCTTGCCGAGCAGGAGCACAAGCACCATAAGCACCAAAATCGCTGCAGAGTCCGCACTGCACAGTCTCGAGCTCGGGCAGGGCGCGCACCACGTTGGCGACCAGGTTGCCGTACAAGTTTGGCGTCACCTGCGCCGGCACCCTCCGCAGCTGAGGCGCGCTCCCGGCATGACTCAGGCAGCTTACCATAGCACACCAGGCGCATTGGCTGCTAGCCGGAATCAACTCACAACAGATCAAGCGGCACGGTAGCTATCACGCATCCGCCCGCATCATGGAGCTGGCAATGCGCGTCGGCCCGGGCAGGACGGATGGGCGCGTGCGCCCGGCGCGCGGCGGCGCCCGGGGCGCCTTGGGGGCAGGGCGGGGGACGCGCCATGACGTCAAACTGGCTGGGCCGCCCGGCCAGCTGCATGCACGTGTTGTCCACGATCATCTCCTCCGCCTTGATCATGGGGTAGTGCTTCGCCACGTCCCGGAACTCCTGCGCGCGCGCGCGCGCGCGCACGCTGCCCCTCTCAAGTACCCAGTGCGCGTCGGGCAGCCGTGTCATAAGAAGCTGCGCGTGCGGCTGAACCCTGGGGATCCCAAATGCGCGCACACGCTGCCGCAGTAACCCCGGTGCACGTCAGCAGCCGTGTGATGAGATATGGCACGTGCGGCCGACTCCTGCACATGCATGCTGACGCCCGGGTCTGCAGGATCCGGCTGGGGTGGCGGTCCTCAGGGGCGCGGCGCGCCCTGCGGGGCACACCGCACGCCTTTCAAACGGGGCCCGCGGGCTCGGCGCGGGCGGCGCGGCGCGCGCGGCCCGCACCTTGAGGAAGAGCCCGTCGCTGAGCTTCATGATGTTGGCCTTGTGGATGGCCGTGACCTTGCGCCGGTTGTTCAGGAACGCAAACCCGAACGCGTACTCTACCGTGCGCCGCGACTTCTCCGCCGTGATCACCTGCGGCGCGGCGCCGCGGCGGCCCTCGCGGCCTGGCGCAGGGACGGAGGCGCGCCGGGGGCGGTCGGGCACGCACACGACCTACCCGTTGCTCCGACTGCAGCCTGTTCAGCAGCAGGCCCTGCACCTGCCTGCTTGGCAATGGCGGCGCCCGGAAGGAGACCTCCGGAGCGGAGCACATCAGCGCGCATGAGGGGCGCACACACACGGCCGTGCAGAGGATGCCTCAGCACGTCAGCGTCTACCCGGCGCACGTCTCAGCTCAAGCCGTCTCAGGCCGCAGCGCAGAGACTCGACTGCTTGACCTGCTCTACCCTATCCTACGTCAGGCCTCAGGGTAAACCTCGGCCGCCGGCCGTGACGCAGAGCGCGTGGGGCGGGCGCGCCTTGATGCTCTCGATGACGTCCTCCACCACCTCGTGCTCCAGGCCGGAGTACTCGCCCTCCGTGTTTTCCCTGCCGCCGCGCCGCCGCGCCGTCAGCCGCGCGCGCGGCGTGCCGTCCCGCCCGCGGCCGTGCGGCCCCAGCGCCCCCGACTGCATGTTCATCGCCTCTTCAGCAGACCCTCTCCTACAAGCTTGTAAATGGAGTGTAATGCTGAAAGCACCAGCTTCAGCTACATCAAAAGTACCGCACTGCAGCACCGCGCTCGAGCAGTAGAACTATCAGCCTCGCTTCATGGGGGGCCGCGGCACTGTTCACAACAGAGGGCATGCGCGCCTGATGACGACGACGTCCACGTCAGAGAAGCGCGAGGGCACGCCGGCGATGTTGAAGCCGTGCACGAGGTTGACGTGCAGGTCCAGCACCTTGCGCAGCTGCACGTTGAGGCTCTGCGTGCTCGTGTTGTCCGCGGACAGCGGCGTGAACAGCGTGCCCTTCAGGCAGACCTGCGCGCAGCGCGCCCCGCGCGCGCGCGTCAGTGGGAATTTGACCCTAGGCCTATAACACTTTGAGCAGAGTGACAACACTCCATGCTCGGCCAGCAAGGAGGTGAGGCAGCACGGCCTCATGCGCTATAACCTCAGACTGTCTTGCTCTGTCAACAGCAACGTCAGAGCTCTACTCCAAGTATGAGTATCACAAACCGCCCAGGGCTGACCACTGTGCGGTGCCCCAAAAGGGGGGCGCGGGAAACGCACCCGGTTCCTGCGGATGGAGTCCAGCACGTCCTCAGGTATTTCCGTGTTGGGGTGGCCATACAGGTCGCTCCCAGACACGCTGTCAAACCTGCCGCGGGCGCCCGCCCAGTCAGCCTCGCCACGCGCGCCCAGCTGCACTCCCGGCTTCAGAAGGCTCGCTGTGCGCCGGCTGGGCGCGGGCCTGGCGGCTGGAGGGCGGAGCAGCTTGGTGAAAGCTCAGCAGAGGCGTGCCTGCGCTGTCTGCCCTGCTTGGCAACGTCACACGTCCATACAGAGCAAGTTTGGCGCGCGTGGGCGCACTGCTCAAACTGGACGGGCGCCTTGAGCGCGTCGAAGACTTCGCGGACCGCCGCGCTGACCTCTGGCCCGATGCCATCCCCGGGAATCAGCGTGACCTTCTGTATCTTTGCGTCGCCCGGCGACGGCACGTAGCAAATCCTCGTGCGGACCTGCGCGCCGCACGGCTGAGGGCGCTGCACCCCTTGAAGCAGGCTCCCAAGTGTGGTGAAAGCTTCACTGTGCACCCGTCCGTTCTGGGGTATAGCAGCGGCACACGAGGTGCGCCGCAGCAGCAGCTCTGTGAGCGAGCACACCTGCTCAAGCTGGGACGCCAACGCGGGCGCAGCCGAGCGCAGGCGGCCAAGACCTAATACCGCGGCGCCCGCGCGCCGGAGCATTGTGCTTGCCGTCGCCTGGCTCCGGCCAGTATCTGAGCAGGGACGCAACCAGCTGCCCAGGGGCCCGAGGCGTGCGCCTGATACGCCAAGCTAGCTCTGCACCAGCAAGTGGGGCTCGTGTGCAAGCCCGGGGAGCATGTGCAAGTGCGAGCTCTGGCCCCTCGCTGTTCAGTTGCTCCAGAGAAGGCGCCCACCGACCAGCATTGCCAGTTCTATAATAGGTCTTGTCAAGGGTTGACTTGTACTCCCCCTCCTAACGCTCTCACTTCTCACCGCCGGCCTGTGCTTATCGGCAGGAGGTGCTGTGCAAGCAGTTGCAGGTCTGCCGCAGGGAGGCACGCCGCAGCAGCGCGGGCGCGTGCTTGACTTGTGCGTTTAGGGTTTGCAACCATGAGGAACGCACTGCTGCGCGCCGGCGCCCTGCTGCGAGCTTCTGGAGCACACTTGGGCCCGTCTGCATCCAGGTGGGGCGCCAGCAGGAACCCAAGTCTTGTCGGGGCATCCCGGCGCTCTCCGCAGGCCCACTGACGGTCCCCACTCTGCCTGTTTGGCCTCTGTATGGCCACAAGTATGCCACATACTTGTGCTGTGGACACGGCGTGTGACTCGCTGCCGGGCACTGTGCTTAGCTCCACCGCGCTGGCTTGGCCTGCAGCAGCCGTCCCCTTATGTGTAGCGTACTAGGCAAGCAGTGCTGTCTGTGGTGCTGTGCACACGTCCACTTCCTGCACAGAGACTGTATGTATGCGGCGGCGGCATGACTGCAAGCAATATGCACTGCCTCTGGCACGCCTGCTTATGCTGCTCATCTGGCACTCGGCGTCAGGCTCCGCCGGGGAGCAGCACTGCAAGTGTCCCTAGCCTGCGTGGTGTGCCTACGAGGGGGCGTGGCTGAGTGCACTGGGCAAGGTGCGGGTGCCAGCAGAGTCGCTCTGGAAGTGGCATGCTTGACAACCTGGCTGCGGCGCAGGCAATACAGCAGCCAGGCGCCCATCACAGCAACGCTGTTCCCTGGAGACGGCATCGGGCCGGAGATTGCGGAGGCTGTGAAGAAGGTCTTCAAGGCAGCGGACGCGCCGATCGAGTGGGATGAGCAGTACATTAGCAAAACGGCAGACCCGCGGACAAACAGTTTCATCACCCGGGAGAACCTGGACTCGGTGTTGGTGCGCCCTCTGCTGCCCCTGTGAACGCCGACACGAAGTCCAGGACTAAGCAAGTTCTAGTATTGTGTGTGCATTTTGTAAGAGCTAGCGAAGTGGGTGCTTGTTGCGGTTGTCATGAGCAACACTGAGAGGGAATGGAGAGATTAGAAGTTTGACATGCTATCATGTGGACAGCCCCAACCAGCACAGTGCCGGGCTGACAGCACATCATGCATGCTGACGATGCCTTGACCCCGGCGCCGCAGAAACACCGCATTGGGCTGAAGGGGCCCATGGCGACGCCCATCGGCAAGGGCCACCGCTCGCTGAACCTGACGCTGCGCAAGGAGCTGCTGGTGCCGGCCCCGCGCCCAGCCGCTGGGCACCCCAGCAGCCTAGGTCACCGTGACGCGAGCACGGGATACAATAGCAGTCAGCAGCCCCTGTAGTTTGCCCCGACTGCAAGATTGCATGCGCGCTCCAATCGGCACATATCACTCCTGCAGAGCCCCTGTGATGACTGATACACCGGGAAGTGGCCCTGCATGCCCAGAGGCCTCACTAGGCTGGTGCCCCAGCGCCATCATGCGCACGTTTGACGGTAAAGGGCGCACACAATGGCATGCCCACCGTGAGGGTGCCAGCACAGCAGCGATGGATCAACGTCCTGTTCTTTCGGCCCATGCTCGCGTGCGGTCGCCATTGATGCATGTGAGCGCTGCTGCCGCCATGCAATAGCGGCTCGCCCGAGCCCCGGGCCTGACCTGGGCGATCTGCGGCAGCTGTACGCGAACGTGCGACCGTGCTTCTCGCTGCCGGGCTACAAGACGCGCTACGACGACGTCAACCTGGTCACCATCCGCGAGAACACCGAGGGCGAGTACTCCGGCCTGGAGCACGAGGTGGTGCCGGGCGTGGTGGAGTCGCTCAAGGCGCGCCGCCGCCCGCGCCCGGCCGCCCTTGCGCGGTCCATGCAGAACAGAGGCTGCAGACAGAGGCTGGGGCGCGCGCTGCGCCGTGCGCTGCGAGGAGCTTGTGCGCCGCGTGCGTCCGGGCGGCGCCATGTGCCACCCCACCCCGACCTGCCTCCCGGCCAGGATGGCTGCATGCACAGAGTAGGCACCGATCTGCTGCCTGCGACGCGAGTGAGTCGGCAAAGGACCAGCTTGACGTGCAGCGCAGCACTGCTTCGCTTTCGCAGGATGCGCAACCAGCTGCCCTAGCTCTGCTCGCCCGCAACGCGCCGTGCCCCGCGCTGCCCGCACCAGTTTGCGCCGTCCCGAGTCCGCCAAAGCCTGGCTGTTGGCCTCGCTGCGTATGCATCGTCAGGACGGGAAGTGGCAGGACCGTGCCCAGGGTTCCTAGCTGGGGGCCGGCGAGCGCGCTGCGCGGCGGCGCCCCGCCTGACGCGCGGCGCGGCGCCGCAGGTGATCACGCGCAAGGCGAGCACGCGCGTGGCGGAGTTTGCGTTCAAGTACGCGTCGGACAACGGGCGCAAGACGGTCACGTCCATCCACAAGGCCAACATCATGAAGATGGCCGACGGGCTCTTCATCAAGTGCTGCCGCGAGGCGCGCCCCGGGGGCCCCCGCGGCGGCGGCCGCAGCGGCCCCGGACGTTTGCGGGGCGGGCTTTAGGGCGGGTGCATGTGGGCAGCGCTGCGCGCGCAGGGCTCTTCCGCAACAGCTTCCGGCCTTACGTCTGTGTGGGGGGACCCCCGCGTGACAGCCTTGTGTTGCCGGCGCCTGTGCCGCCGGGCGGCGCTGGAGGCGCCACGTGGGTACTGAGAGGCGCTTGCCTGTGCAAGGCGCCCGGCCCAAGCATTCAGCGCGGACCTGTCTTGGCCGCTCCCGGGACCCCCTAATCCTGGAGCGCGCGGGGTTGGCGCGCTCTAGCACACCGCCTGGCGCGCAGGCGCCTGAGGCTGGTGCGCCCGGCGGACGGCCGCCTGGGCCCTGGGCGGCGGGCGGGGCCCGCCAGGCGCGTCAGCCCGCACGTATGCGGCGCGCATGCCGGCGACTGAAGGTGCCGGCGTCGGCCGCGCAGGTGCACGAGAAATACCCAAACATCGAGTACCGCGAGATGATCGTGGACAACGCGTGCATGCAGCTGGTGAAGGACCCCACGCAGTTTGACGTGCTGTGCATGCCCAACCTGTACGGCGACATCATCTCCGACCTGTGCGCCGGCCTCATTGGCGGCCTGGGCCTGACGCCCTCCGGCAACATCGGTGCGCGCGCTGCCCTCAGTTCAGAAAGAGGACCAGGGTTAGTTTATGCTTCGCCTACCCCTGGGCGCGGCGCTGCGCGCGGCCGCGCGCCGGCGCGCTGCTTCCGCCCTGCGCGCGCCCCGGCACCGGCGGTGCCGCAGGCGGCGCGCGGCGCCCTGCTTCACAGGCGCCGGCTGAGCCGGGGACGGGCGCAGCGCTGATTGTTTTGTTTGCATAGCCGGCCGGGTCTCTTCGCTCAGTTTCCTTCCTGTCGGTATTCCTCAGCGGCAGGCGCGGCGGGCCTGGCGCCGGCAGCGGCCGTGCACGACGCTGTGCTCGGCGCCGCTGGCGGCCGACCCGGCCAGCCTGGCCCGAGCGGCCTGCTGCGCTCTGTGACTACCCCAGTACCTGCCCTAACCCAACATCCTGCTCAGGGCCAGCCTCGCGCGCACAGGCGCGGACGGCCTGGCGCTGATGGAGGCGGTGCACGGCACCGCGCCCGACATTGCCGGCCGCGACCTGGCCAACCCGACCGCGCTGCTCATGTCGGGCGTCATGATGCTGCGCCACCTGGAGCTCAACTCGCACGCCGAGCGCATCCAGGCGCGGCCCCGCGCCCGCGCCCGCGGCGGTCAGTGGGGGCCGCGCTGGGTGCCGTGAGGCGGGCTCGGCGTTTGCTCCTCTGCTCAAGTGCTTGCGGGCACCGATGCCACAATGATGAGCTGCACGGCCCCTACCTCGCATGGCGCGCACGCTCAGGCGTGCGGGTCACATGAAGCTGTGATAAGTGCCGCGAATAGCCTCCAAATAGCATCTAAAAGCGGCAGCGCAGAGTGGAGGCACACGTCTGTACACATGATGCGTGGAGCTTAGCCTCGCGCAATCCTGTCCGACACACCATGGTCGTTGAAGGGCCGCTGAGCTGGCCTTCGGCCGCGTGCAGTCGGCCGTGCTGGCGACGATCGCGGAGGGGCAGTACCTCACCGGCGATCTGGGCGGCAAGGCCAAGTGCTCAGAGTACACCAAGGCCGTCATCGACCACCTGTGAGCGTGCGGCGCGGGCATACCCTATACCCTATACCCTACCAAGGCGCAGGCACCGGGCGTCTTTGCGGGCGCCGGGCGTCTTGGACACACACGGCGCAGCTGGGCGCCGCTGGCGGGCGCGACGCCCGGCTCTGGCCGCGAGGAGCTGTGGTGGGAGGCGCGCGCGCTGTGGCTGGGTGATAAATCGGGCGAGCCGCACACGCGTGTGGCAAGACTCGCATCTGCACAGCTGCCGCAGGGACTACTGGGCGCTGCGACGCATCGGCGATGGCACCCACAGGCAGTGCGCCAGCCGCAGCGCAGCGGCCAGGCGGGCTGCCGCGTTGGCGGGGACCCCATTCGGGGTGAATTGAGTTGCGGGCTTGGGGGCAATATGGCAAGGGGTGGGGGGGGGGGGCGGGGGTTGTGTCTTGCAACTGTGCCTGGCCTGGGCTCATGCTGCAAGTGGGTGCTGCGCAGCCGGCGGCGCCTGCAGCTGCAAAGCGCTCGATCATTCTTTCAGCGCGCGCGAGAGTGCCGGGGCGCGTCCACGTGCCGCTGTGACAGTCTAGCTTAGAGGGTTTACTGGGGCTTCCCAAGGTGCCTGGGAGGGCATGGGCCTGTCATGCATGCTGCACAAAAGTGTTCTGCATGCATGTGTTCAAACCTGGACATGGGGCAAGTTTGGGCTGCATGTCGAGTCTGCGACGAAAGTCGCGCCATCTGGCGTGGCGCACGTGGCCCAGTTGGTATCCAGTGAGCGTGAGAGAGGTGCACTGGAGCGCCGGCAGCCCCTGCAAGGCACGCCGCTGTGCTTTACCGCACGCTGGCCCCTGTGTCCGCTGGAGCCTGGCCAAACCCCCACACCAGGACCTACTGCACTGGCCCACGTGCGCGCCTCCCCACCCATGACGGCTGCGCCAGCCGCTGCCCCGCCCTGTGTCACATTATTGAGACCTGCAGCAGCCGTCCTGACCCAAAGCATGCCGCACACTCTGGCCTGCCTGACAGAATCAGCCTACTGCGCTGCCCAGCCGCGCTTCATTGCCCTCAGAGCACCCCTTTGCTTCTGAGCGCCAACATTTGGCACGGCGAACCTCGGGAAACTGTCATTGCCGTCACTCCCTCGTTGCCCTCCAAAAGGGCATACCCCACAGATCCCCGGAAACCAGCTGACCCAACGCCCCAAGGCCCAGGCGCATCCGCCTGCGGGCGCGCGCAGCCGCCTCCGCCGCCAGCCGCCCGCCGCTTGGCCTGCCGGCGCCTGCCGTGGGCGCGTGCGCCGCATGTTCGCCGCCGCCCCCCGCCACGCGTCACCGCGCACCCTCACGCACGCGGTGCGCTCCAACCCCTCAGCGCCCAGCCACGCGTGCCCGCCAGGCCCCCGAGCGACCCCGGGCCTGGGCGGCCGGCGCGCCGCGGCGCCCCGAGCGCGCGCGCGCTCAGTTCTTGACGTCGAGCGCGAGGCCGAACTTGGGCGCCTTGGACAGGTCGGTCGCGTCAAACTGGCTGGACAGCGCCAGCTTGGTCAGCGGCTTGAGCTCAGTCTCGTACAGCAGCGACGCGATGCCCGTGTTGTCCAGCCGCGCCTTGGCCAGCGCGCCGCTGTCGAGGCGCTTGGCGTACCTGCGCGCGCCGCGGGGCGCGGCAGGATCAGCGCCGGCCGCAGTGGCACCAGGGCACCGCTGCTCAACGCCCATGTCACCCAGCTGAGCCCTGGCCGGAGCGCCGCTGCGCGACGCCGCCTGCGGCCTGTCCCCCGCAAAGGAATGGGGGATGGCTGTGCTGGGCGGCCGCCCCCGCGGCAACGCACGCGGCTGCGGCTGGAGCCCCCGGCAGCGGCGGGCGCGCGCCCGAGCGCGAACACGGTCGCCTCCTTCTCCTCCAGCTTCTTGGTGACCTCGGCGCCGACGGAGGAGGTGGGGTCGATGTTGTGCGCGTACGACACGTTGAGCACCTTGCCCATGTCCTTGAGCAGCACGCCCACGCTGTAGTCGCGCTGCACGTACCCTGCCGCCGCCCGCCCGCCGGGGTCACGGCCTCCCTGTGCAGCCTGACGCCCCTGGCGAGCTAGACGACAGCACTGCCCGCCTCGCGCCGCCCACACCGCCGCTTGCACTCGACCTCCTGCCCTCGCCGCGCCTCTAGCGCTGCGCACGTCATTGCACGCATGTGTGCAGCCTCCGACCGCCGCTGCCTGACTTGCGTCCAACAGAGCGCGCATCTATGTCTGTCGCCAGCTGCGCTTGCGTTGCAACCACCGCTGTGCTCGCAGGGCAGACGTTGACGGCGCACGCCGGTGCCTGACGTACGGACCACGGCAGCCAGAGCACACTCAGCCTCCCGGGCCGGGGGGCGCGGAGGCGCGGGCGCCGCGCCTGCGCCGACGCTCCAGCGCGTGACGTTGTTCTTGGCGGTGTCGAAGCTGGTCTCGCCGCCGACCACAATGTCGCCGTGGCCGGTCGTGACCGCCAGGTCCACCTTGGGCTGGCTGGTCAGGCTGACCGTGCTCTTGGCGGTCAGGTGCGGGATAGCGTAGTCCAGGCCCAGCTGCGCGCGGCGCGGCGCAGCGCATCGGCGCCGCGCCGGGGATGACGCCGTGGGGGGTGGAGTGCAGGAGCTGACAGAGTGGCTGCCGACGCGCCTGACAGCCACGCAGCGCGCACGGTGTGCCGCGCGTAGTGCTGCGCAGCGAGGGCAGCGCAGCGAGGGCCTGGCGGAGATCACCTTGCTCGTGGTTCAGATGCGACAGAGGCGCCGCATGCACAGACGATGGCGGTTCAGGAGCACATGTGCGTGACACGCTTGATACTATTGAGCGGTGCAGCGTGCTGCATCTGCTGCGGCAACGGCCGACCCGATGCGCTGGAAAGGAGTAAGAGCTCACCTTTGCGCTCTGGACCTCCGGCACCGTGCCGGTGAGCGTGACGTCCAGGCCGGGCGCCAGGTTGGTCAGGCTGGCGGTCGCGGTCACCTGCATGGGCGCCGCAGAGCTGCAGCGTACCCTAATGTGCACAAAAGCAGCGCTGCGCGCTGCTGATCGCCTTTTCGCGCCGCGCGGCAGGCCGGGTGCTGCCCCGGCGCCGGCACGCACGCGCGCATGCGCTGACAGGCGCGGCGCGCGACAATGTGCACGTCAGCAACTCGAGGTGAGGAATGTTCCGCACGCAAGCCCCGGCCCTGCCAGGGCCGCATTGTGGCACGGGAGGCCCCCCGGGGGCGCGCCGTGCCGGCGGACGAGAATGCGCCAGCGAGGCCCCACTGCGGCGTCTTGTAAGCCGACTTGAGCACTGCGTCGATGTGCTCATCCTTCTTCACGGCCGACGCAGTGAACTCCTGCGCGGCGCCTGTCTCGTCACGCGCTGCCGCGCGCGGCCTTGCGCAAACCCAGGAGGGCCAGAACGGGGGGCGGCGCCCACCACGCCGTCTGCGGTCCTGGTGGAGACCGTGAGCAGCTGGTTGTACTGGAACACGCCGACCTTGCTCCCATACAGGAGCTCTGCGCGCCAGGGCGGCAGGTCAGCCGCTGCGCGGGGAGGGGTGTCCTGCCAAGTCCGCCCATCAGGGCCTGCCCGCACCCCGCGACGCCTTGCCAATGTCGTAGAACGCCGGGACCTTCGTCATCTTGCTGGGCGGGCGCTGGGAGGCTGGTGGGAGGGCGCTGTTGTGTGGCGATGCTCTGTGTGAGGCTATGGCCCTGGATGGCGCTTGAAGCGGTTGACCCCCTGGCAAGCCCGA
>JAABUV010001753.1_pt1 | contig 30855 bp, 27 predicted proteins | sample 5559971 | NCBI WGS metagenome assembly JAABUV01 (sample SAMN10711881, study PRJNA513362) | rock metagenome | isolation source: Antarctica rocks | place: Antarctica: Victoria Land, Knobhead nord | collected 2015-12-19
ATAATCCTTATTAAAATGGGATCGCTGAAAGGAAGAACCGGATACTATTTAGTAAAGTCAGAGCGGTTCTTATTAACGCTAGACTACTATAAGAGTTCTAGGGTGAGGCTATCTACTATGTTAATTACATTGAGAACCTCATACCTAGCAAGGATAGGAAGTCCCCCTTCGAGAAATAGTACGGCTATAAACCTCAATTAATATACCTAAAGCTATTCGGATATTAGTACTATTCGTTCGACATATCGCTAAACAAGAAAAAACTAGATAATAAGGCTATTAAATACCGCTTCCTTAGCTATAATAGTAAGAGTATCTACCGCGTATAAGATATCAAGGGATAATATATTACTCGATCAGCATATATAGTATTTAATAAGAGGGCCGCCATATTATTAATAGACAATAATAAGCTCCTAATAGAGGGAGACTCTAGCGACGATAATATAGCAGACCTCCTAGGCCAGCTCTAAGCTGACTAATCAGATAGCGGTAATTAGGCCTTAGAGGGAGTAACTACCTCTAATCGACAGGGTGTTAAGGGAGTATTAGATAATACTAAAAATACTAATAATACTAATAATACTAGTAATAGATTAGTAATAAATTTTCTATCTAGCTAATTAATATCAGGCCTAACTAATAATATAAGTAGGCTAACTAGTCTAAATAGACGTGATTAGGATAATATACCCGAATTAAATCAGAATAAGTTAAATAATCAGACTGCTGATAATAGCTAAGCGGAGTCGGAATTACTAACTAATTAATATTAGAATAGTTAGGATGGTTCGACACGCCAAATTACTACTATAACACTATCAGCTGTCGTTAATAAATAATCGACTCGAAATAATAAATCTTAGAGAATTATTCCTGATATATCACGTCGTTCCGTTCGTAATAAACCACGGATCGACTATAGCTAGACGAATAAGAGGGGTATAAAGTCTTCTAATAACCCTGATAGGTTTAGAGCCATGCTCACCCGCGTCGTCGCCGGTACTAAAGAGCGTCCCTGCCTAACGTTAATAGACGAGGCTCTTAGTAGACCTAATAAAGACAAATGGCTCGCTACCGCCGAAGAAGAACTAGCTAATCACGACAAGTAGATAATATAGCAAGAACTATATCGACCACCTCGTAAAGTATATGTCTTGCTAGGGAGGTGGGTCTTATCCTATAAATATGGGCTAATAGGCGAAATCAGCCGATATAAAGTACGGTAGGTAGTTAAAGGCTTCTACTAAATTAAGGGGATTGATTTTAATAAGATATTCTTATTAACCCTAAAGGCATCGTTATAACGACTCCTCCTAGCCCTAATAGCTAAATATAGGCTAGTCGTCGAGTATTTAGACGTTATCGCGGCCTTCTTGGAATTACTTATTCAGGAAGAAATCTGGGTAGAGCAACCCCACCGCTTTACTAATAAATAATAAGGATACGCCTACAGACTAAATAAAGCTCTATATGGCCTTAAATAAGCGTCCTATAAATGATACGAAACCCTTTATAAGGCACTTAAGTCTCTAGGTTTTAAGCGCCTTAAGTATAATTATTACGTATTTATTAATACTATTATAAAAGTTATTATTACGGCTTACGTAGATGACTTACTATTTATAGCACGTAACCGGGACCTAATTACCTAGATAAAGAAGGAACTTAATAAGAGGTTCAACTTCAAATATATAGGAGACCTGAAAGACTATTTAGGAATAAATGTTGTCAGAAATCTAGATAACTATTCTATTTAGGTCAACCAAATAAAATATATTAACCAATTATTAAAATAGCTAGGCATAGAAAAATGTTCGCTAGTAAAATCGCCTATAGAACAAGTAAATATCGCTGTCGCCCCTAACGGCTATATAGCCTCCTTATCTGAAAGGGAGGCTTATTAGTCCCTCATAGGAGCACTTAATTAGCTGAGTGTTATAACTAGGCTAGATATTATATACGCTGTTAGTAACCTAAGTCATTCACTTAATAACCCTACTCCGTAATATATAAATACGGCGAAAAGGGTACTACGTTATCTATTAGGAATAGTCGACGACGGTCTTATCTATTAACCAGGCAAAAATAATAGCCTAGAGGGTTTTACCGACGCGTTATACTGTGACGACTATAAGACGTCTCGTTCTACTAGGGCGTACGTCTATAAACTATTCAATAGCCCTGTCGCCTAGCAATCCAAATTACAAAAGCTGGTAGCGACATCTATATACGAGTCTGAATATATTACTACAGCAGAGGCATATAAAGAAGCTCTGTATCTAGGCCCTATACTCGAAGAGCTAGGGTATAATAAGGGAGTAGTACCAGTACTCCTAAGCATCGATAACTAGGTAGCTATAAAATTAGCTACTAACCCGATTAATTATACTGCTATAAAATATATCCGAATAAGATATTATTTAGTACGTTAACTCGTTTCTAAAACTAAAGAAATCCGTCTCTAATAGGTTAACACTAAAGGCTAATGTGCCGATCTACTAATAAAACCTATCGGCCCTATTAACTTCGGCCTAGCTAGATAATAATTAGGACTAGCTCCGAGCGAAGTATAAGGGTATTTAGATATAGTGGTTAGCGACAGGGAGCCTACCTCGTTACCACCGATATAAAAGGGAGTGTTGGAATTCAGACCGGGTCAACCTCGGTAGTCACTAATCAGGACTAGTCAGGGGGCCTTGGCAGACTAATAGAGATTTCTCGTGATGGTTATTCCATTCTATATAGCTATATCCATCTATTAGTTATCATAATACTATTGCACTACACCCAAATCACGTGCAGATGACTCATTGACATCATACATTTTAACAGGTACGCCCTTGCTATAGGCGAGTGTTGCCTGACAATGCCCTTCGCAGCCTATAGAATTCTTCTTAGATTAGTGCAGGGACGTGGTATGTGGGGGCATTGGCAGGATCATCGCGTTTCTATGTAAAGTACATGTAGGCAAGATCAGTCACTGAGCCTACCGTAGGAGGTTTCACCTTTATATCATGAAGTATATATGAATTGCCGTAGAGTAATCTAGAAGCAGCCGGGTGAAGATTAGCAGCCCCTCATCGATCACATCGCGCTACTCAGAGCCAGGCAATGGTATCGATCTATCATCTTGTCGATAGAACCGGCATGCAAATACTTTGGACTGGACGATCATGCGCGTCTCCTAGCTGTCCGATTACAATGAGCCGGATCAGGCTCCCCTCTTCGGCTCCCTCAATGATCTCACCTGCTTCCCCTTATCCCCTTCGAGGCGGCACTGCTTCGTTTCCTATTCGAACAAATAGCACAAGGGTGTTTTTGAAGGAGCAGCGAGGGAGCATGACAGAGCATAAAAAAGCAAGAGTGATCATAGGGCTGTGCAGGGGCGCAGCAGATATGCACATATGCTATCAAGCACAGGCTGGGGAATGAGGAAGCGACACGGCTCTGTGGCATTCGTGCATGAGACCGTGTTCTATGCAGCAAGGTCACCTTGAGGCGTACTTCTAGCGGTCGAGGGCCGAATACACTAAACAAGATGTCCAATCCATCAGCATTCTCGCCTGGTACACCGCTCCTTCATCGTATCCTATGTCGTTCATATACTTTAATATCTAGAGTTCGCTGCTCTACGGTTTCCAGAGGTGATGGAACTTCTCGACGATGCTCGGCAATCCGCCAGTGGAGAACGCTCAAGTTTTGCGAGTGCGCCATGGCGGAGCTTGAAAGACTTCACCAAGGCGCACTCGGCATCGTCGATCGATTGTGACTGGCTCCATGAATTTGTCTCATCAGATGCGGTCTCTACGGGCAGTATCGGGCCAATATATCTGCTTAGGGTTCATTACAAAGAGACGAGAGATGCATCAGCCACTATCACCAAAGACTTCCGGCCTGGGTCATTTGCACCGCTCAAGCATTGTCTCGCCTCGAAATATATACGTGCGGTGATACTCTGTCATAGAGATAGCTCTCAAGTGGATCCGGCAATCCTCGATCTCCTATGGAATGAATTCAAGCTTGAGGTGTCATTCATGCGACATCACTTCGATTATAAAGAAATCAGCGATGAATCAGGCTGCCCTGAAGAACTCGGCAACCGTCTCAGAAAGGAAGATGGTCTAAATATAAGCTCTTCGAGTTTTGGCGGCCATTGGAATCCTATTCGTCTCCCGTCAGAAACGCGAGCCTCCGTCCTCCGCTTGACTGTAGACGCGGAATGCTTGTCTGTCTGCTGCAGAGGTGGTATTGGTGAGTCCGGCTCCCACTAGACATTCGACGACGTCGGAGGAATAACCGCGAAAATAGTCATCGCACTCATCCGTTCGAAAGCGCAATATCGGCAGCCACTAACGCTGTTGAGACCTGAGGAATACACGGACTCTTGTGCCAACGACCTTTTCGCTGCTACCGCCGATACATCCTTCATGAATCATAAGTTTCCTAGTGATTCATCTGAATTCTCTTGCGGAATTGTGCACTTCTACGCCCGTCTCTTAGTCCTAAGATGTTACGAAGATTATAATTTGCGTCACGATACGCAGCCGATCGACTTGGGAGATTGCGAGCAAGTTTGTTCCCCAGGCCATCCAGATATCGTAGCTATGCATCATCGGCGACTGGAATTGGTCAAATTGAAGCAAGCCTTGTCCGGGTATCTTGGACCACTTACTCCAGAGCATGAGTCATTTACCTTTGGTAAGGGCTCGGAGTTGGTTAATGATTCAAACAGGCGGAAGCTTCATAGTCTCGTGACCGACGTGGAGATGCTCATGTCATTGTATGATAATACCATGAGAACATACGAGTGGAGCATTCACGACACCGATTCTGACCACAAAGCAGAGCTGGCGTCGGAGCAATTGGCAGAGGCTAAAGAGTCAAAGGCCACGGCAATCAGCCTTGGGAAACTCTCCAACCTGGCTTTCTTATATCTCCCGATCAACTTTGTTTGCGCCATGCTTGGCATGAATCTGGGAATCTTTGGACAAGGAACTGTGCCTGTGTGGGTATTCTTCATATTGGTTTTCGTCTTCGGCCTCCTGACGTATGTGCCCGTCTACCTGTTCCCATCTAATGAAAAAAGAGCTCGGTACCACAGGCTTGCGTTTCACCTTGCACGACGCTCTATCTTTGCTGGATTCTGGTTTCTTGCCTTCACTATGACCCACGATGATCGGCAGAACTTCGAGATAATGAATTCCGGTCTTGCTCAAGTATGCTTGAGAGAATATGTGCGCTGGACCAAGGGCTGGAAGGATGAAAGGCATGATGGGCTCTTTGACAAAGCCACCTTGGGTAGCAAAGAATTTTGGAAGGAGAGAGTGAAGAGGATCTACGTTGCTATCGGAGAGTTGAATTCCAACGATCGAGCTACGGAACTCACCGTTTGACCTGATGGATGACGGCTTGTCTCCCATACTTTAAGCGAAACTATATGTTGTCTACGACCAGATTGATGTTGCAGCGGCCGTCCAAACTTGTCCCAGATGATCGTTAGCAAACGCACCGCCCAGTTTGCAGTACTCATGCAGCTTACCCTATTTTCTCCAACTTCATGGTGGAAAAGCATGATAAAGCGCCCTTGATGAGACCTGTGTCACGGCTAGTCCAGAAAAGCACAACCCTTTACCTGCGACACTCAAATGAGCAGGGTAAAGTATGAGCGAGTAGAAAGGGCGTTTCTTGTCAATGCTTACGGAGAGATCCGGTTCACTTCGTCAAAAGTCATCAATATAATGTCGCTCGACTATAAGAAACTCCTTGCTATTGTTTCAAAAGCTAGTCCTTTTGATACTTTCATCGTCACAAATCGCGGCGTTTTCGATGACTTCTTCGATTGTAGGTCCAAGTTTCAGTCTATGGCTTAGTACAAGGGCTGTCAAATGAATATGATCACGAGCTCTACTCTTCCTAATATCCAGCACAATAGCGAGCTGCGTTGTCTTTCATAGCTATTCATACCGGATATTGCGTGGCTGGCTCATACATTTTCCCTAGTACTTATGCAGTGGTGGCCAGGCTCCAGGCCAATAATCGCCACGAGAAGGTATACCAGAGTTTGCAGGGGAGGAATCTACCTCATATTTGCGTTTCCATGATGGAATTATGCATCGCCCCAATGTGAGATCCTCACTTGTTTCTGATCAAGACCACTTTGATCTTTTCCTCCGATCTCGCTCCACAGACGTTCTCAGACCCCATGCGATGCTTCTCCGACTTCATACATTGTCCTTTACGAAGTCTACTTTGGAGTGAATCGAGCATTTGCAGCGTACCTTGCCCAAGCGTTCCTCTTTCTTCACTCCTCTGCTTGTTGTTTTCGTCCAATCACTACCTAAGTCTTGACTAAAATCACTATTAAATCTCCTCTTCTCATTCTGCTTCGTCGCTTCTTCATCCTCCTGAGCCGCTGACTGAACCTGCTACGCTCCTGTATGCTATCAACACCTCATTTGATCTTGGCACTTCGACGTCGGGTTTGTAATGGAGACGCTGCTAGGCTTTGCCGTCTGATCAATCGTTCTTTGAAAATAGCAGGTGAAGCCGCGAAACTCTCATTAGAAGTGAGAGCTTCGGCTTGAGATTCTCAAATGATAGTCTGAGGGAAACAAGATCACTCAAGAAGCAGCATTTCCTTGCAACATAATGTTCATCTGGAGTGGACGCGAGACCTCAACTTGTTCGTCGTCATAAGATGATATAAGTCGCTGTAAGAGCTACTTGTCTCCTCTCAATTATACTGAAAATATAGCTTCTCAATCTGTTTTGGAATCCTCACCAGCACCGAGAGTTGCTTCACACAACTCAAACTCTCCATCACTGATGGCTACTTCACACACCTCGGAACCTTCATCATCACTGATGACTGCTTCGGCAATATAAGAATATTCCTCAATCACGTTCTCTCCCTCATACATATCACGCTCTGCGGCAAGCATAAGTCAACAATATTGACGGAGCAGACACATACTGTACCCAATCGCTTTCTGTTTCTATAAGTTATATTTCCTCCCTAGTGAATGTTACACGGAAATGTACAAGTCTATAGCTAATATTTTCGGGCTGTGAAACATGTTTGCGGTGCGAATCTGAAGCTCAGAAGAGTACTCTCTATTCGATGTTCTTACTTCGAGATGTATAGCACAGAGAACGGTCACGATATCGACTTGGTACTCCACAGGATTTCGTATCATTCGTGCGTCTTCCCTAAGTCCTAAATTTCTCTATATATATATACCTTCAGTTCCTACATTTGCGGCATGGACTACGCCGTATGTTCTTTGGCACTGAGCGATGACATGCGTCTTGGGTAATTTTCAAAGCTCTTTCTATACATATATACCGTCAGTATACACATTTGCGATAAGCTCCACGTGTCTTTACAGTAAGCCAAAAACATAATGGAGGCCCCCAATGGGGGGTCACCCACAATAAGAAGCCGAGGAAGCGCCAAACCGCTGATTGGGATAAGGAATTTCCTGGAAGGACCTGTGAGATCCCCAGTGGTCCCTCCGTTCATGATCGACAAGCGAGGCTTGGCTCCGTTTGTACGTCCTTCGGCAGTGAGTGATGTCGTGCATCTTGAGCGATTCCCACAGCTCTGTATACACAAATATACTTTTAGTGTCTACAATATTGTTGACCACGACTGTATATTCCCTTGCGCGCTACTCAGTGTCTCGCTGGATGATCATCAGCGAAGCACTTGCAAGATTCAATGCAAAATTTCCAGAGTTGCGATCTCTAAACCCATATGGACTTTTCATTGGGACTTGATATGAAAAGCCAGTGTTCGGAAAACGATCGTAATATCGAGATCCGATAACATTGTATCGAATTCGACCTGACAGACCGAAAACCCGATTTGGAACGGGTATAACTTTATCCTTTGCCCTAGCTGGACGTGCAACAGCTGCGCCATCGACATGAACGTTATACTTGCTCGAGGTATGGACACATGTATCTCGCGACACGATAAGCTTCCGATGGAGACGCTCTATGGTTTCCCCATAGCTCCTCGAGCGATTCGACAATTGATTGTATATTGTTGGATCGCTATGGATGATGTATCCAACGCACGGTATTGTGTTGGATTGATCGAAAACATTCTCGACTGATCTTTCTTTCACATAGAATCGTCAAGAAACTTGTTGGACTGTGCATGTCAAAGACATTGAAGTTGAGTCATTCAAAAAGTACTCGCTAATTTAGCGAGAACCAACAGATCACGGTCAAGCAAGAATCACCTCGAAAAGGAGCCAGGATTCGAAACTTCATGGCTTGCTTTGTTTCGAACCCAGATTCCCTGTTCATTCTTCATTGCCGCCTGTGTCGAAGACTACAAACCCTTCGAGGGCAGGCTTGTGAACGTTCCAGTCATGGGATTATTTCATGATATTACAGTGTCGTGCGTAAGAGGAAGATCTTACTATCAACGACATCGAGAATATTTTTTAAAATGAACGAATCCCACTTCTTTCAATTGCTATAATGGCCGGATAGTAACTAAGGTACGCAACAAAGTGTCTCCTCCAAAACCTACCGCTGCGAAATACGAACGTCATTGAAGGCCTCTGATCTCCCGGTGAAAACCCGCATATTATGATACACTTGGAATTCAAGGGGTCATTGCGACCGCTGTTGTCGACTCTTATAGAAAGAAGATGTAAGCGTCGTCGCATCATCATGAGAAGATGACGTTGTTGGTTGTTGTTCGAAATAAACAAGAGATGGGAGCTACATCTTCGCGGTTCCATTCTGTTTTCATTCTTGAGTCTCTGTCAGTTTTTCATTTCCATATCAACTGCCAGCGATGATCAAGCGCTATCGTGATCCATTTCTAATATATTTAGTCATCATTCACCACCTGTAAGATACTCGCGTTCTTGATGCTTACCGCGATCAGCAATCATCACGCAGAGAGTGTATGTGCGGAGACGAAACGGATGAACAATAACATCTCGCCGCCTCCGATGATCTTTCATGACCTATACCAAGGTCTCTTCGAAGGGATTCCCTCGGTGGCTTTCACGACGGACTCTCTCCGGCGGATTCGCACAAGACTCGACAAGTTATGGGCTCGGCCTTTGTGAAGGTTAAACTTGCTGAAGAGCACGCGGAATATAATGGGGATGGACAACCCATGATTTCAACGCTTCGACGAGTTCATTGATATCATAACAGTATATGGTATACTTTCAATTGCCGGGGGGTAAGATCACCTGGCTCATTTGAGAACTCTCTTTCAAAGTGTGATATTAAGCATCGTAAGTGTAAGTCTCCGTGAATGTGAAGACGTCGTGGAAGGGATTACGCGTAATGTTCATGCTTCTCGCAATGATAGTCTAATCATCAGATGAGACGGCTAAATCAGAATCCTGGTGTGGAGTTCTGGGAGTCAGGACAAATGTTTCAAGAAGTGATTGATATCAGTGACGGTCTCCGTCATGTCTCGAAGTTGTCTGACATATTTTGAACTCAAAGGCGCAAGAACCTTGGGTTGGGTCATCTCGAGATCAATTTCAGTAGTATCATTGACAAGTCTGGGAGTTAGGTACGGTGATGTTGCACAAAGGCAAAGGCAAAGGCAAAAGCAAGAAGGAGATCCTCTTTCCCATGGCTAAGTCGCGCTGTTCATCTATTACCTCTCACCTCTTATCTCAGCCACTTCAAAATCAAAACTCTTCCAACGTTGGCAACATTCAAGTGGTCCAGTTTCAACAAAATACCATAGCCCAACAAGCTCCTAACTGAGATAAAATACACAATTCTCGGTGTCATAACTCCATGGACGGACGTTGAGCGTCCGTTGCATCAGATTATCGCACTTCGAAGGGTTGAAAAAATATACTCCACAATTCGACATGACATAGCAAGCAGAGACAACCGAAAGCAAGACATGTGTTCGAGATGCATATCGCCAATGACCGCAAACAACTCCAATCTTATCCGGTAAAGCTCATACTCATATGTTGTACACGCACTTCGATACCACTAAATATCGAGAACCACCCTCAAAGCAATTCCTGAAGCCGCGTTGTAAGATTACAACGGTATACTCTGTTGGAATAGACCAGAGATAGAAATCCGCCGTCTGCTACGCCGATTATTACAAGCTGATAGTATACTCACTAAATTAGGCTGTCTATGGAAGCCTTCCACGTACTTCGTTGCCTCATAGGTGGCTAGTATCAATCAAGCACCAACGACCTACTTATCGGGTTACTAATGCTATTTTTGCAGTCTCAAATCAATCAATACTATATCTTACACGTATTCCGACGCCAATCGTCACGGGATGAATCGATAATAGAATAGAAGGTATCCAAAAGTGTCTATCGGATTTTCCTCAGGATTAGGTAAGATTTGATGACCGTTCAAACAGGCAGCATTCAACGGTCTTTTCCATATGGTGCGTCACCCACGCAGGCTACCTGCAATATCTTCATATCTTCCATCCATGATTATGGAATGACCATGACAAATGGTAGCAACACAGGTGAATGGTCTTAGAATCTCTTGGAAACCTTGCGCCGTTTTGCAAACAAACACTGGGAATTTCCCCATAATTATTCCAATATCAAATCCGTTATATATTCGAATCTACCTGCTGAACTGACGAGCAGTGGAACATATCTATCGCTCAGTCATCGTCGCTATACGTTAGAATGGCAGTCTTCTAACTCACAAACGCAGAGTTATGTATCGTGGTCTAGGGTGACAGTACAAATGGATGGGAGAGCCTGCTACCAAATTGGCCTGGAATTTGTCACCACGATGGCAATGCCTACGGAAAGGAGAACAGCAAGGCCTGACCCTCTTCTCTGTCCTACCAGAATAATCCTTATCAGTCGAAGCAATAATCTGCTCACGACACAAGTACCGGGATCTCGCCGCCTGCTCATTTCCTGCGGACCAATACGCGTCCCGATAACATCCTTTCCCGTTATCCAGACCGATCAAGGCAATAGACAACCGTTCTCGCCCGGGGCATAACGAACGAATAACAGTTGAAGATATCCTTCAAGACGATGTTCATATAGAAGGTACCAAGCTATCTTATCCATCACCAGAAGCGCCTCTTTCGTCCATCGTTGATTTCAGGGATACTCCACTCCTATCTTTTCAAGACCCGACGAAAGCCTGCGCCCCCACCTCATGCCGCTTTCGTATACTTTCCCCAGTTTCGCAGCTTTAACATTCAAGCATCTCACTACTGCAGAAATATCATAATTCTTTCATGGAGTCTTGCTTTACCTTAAAGCATTAGCTACAAAACTGATAATAGCTGGTCCTAATCTCTATATACTGAGTAGGATAGACGACACATGGGTTGGAGACATCACATTGTTCTGCCTTACATGCTCTTGCTATTCAATAGCTTATACATATGCTGAATAACAACGAGGACGTTGCTTCTGTTATTTATCAAAATGGCAGCAAGATAGGACTCAAAGCACAGGAATCCAGATCTGGCTGGTAGTGCGTACCTGAAACTGGCTAAGACAGGCGATGCAAGTTACCATCTTCCTAAATCGTCATCCCTTTCAACAAAAGAGGTCGGTCCCTATAGAATCCTACAAAAAGTCAGCCCTTTGGCGTACAGGCTGGAACTACCACCAAGTATGTCTAGGATAAGCCCCGTCATATCGGTGATTCATCTGGAACAAGGCAAGGCCGATCCTCTCGGCCGGACCATTCCCCCTCCAGCACCCGTGGTCATTCAGGGTAGAGAAGAATATGTGGTGGCAAAGATTCTGCGTAGGGGGCTGAGAGGCCGTAAACACGGCTATCAGGTCAAATGGAAGGGGTATGACAACACGATCTAGGAACCAGCAACCAATCTCAAGAATGCAGAAATTTTCAGGTTATTGCAATTATTGTGTTTGTGGAGACTGGAGAACTGTAGGTTTGAGAAAGCTTTCCCTCCTTATTGATCAATCAACATATACGAACATTCAGTCATTGCATCTGCAGACACTCGAGACCTTCCACCTAAGAGAGCTTTGCGTCTCCCTTAAGCAAGCAAATAATTGAAAATAAGTCAAGAATCGTTCAAGATTGGTTATTCCCAATCGTTCTCTTTTCTGACAAAATTGTCTTTCCCAGTCAGCTACGGTTCAGATCACTACCATCAGACCAAATCAATAAGCCTGAAGGGTTCTCGAGAATACAATACGAACGTAAAAACACAAGCAAACCATCTACTAGACAAAGCTACCAGAAATAATATAGGAGTGCGCAGAATACAAAGCCAAACGTGACCATGAAGAATCTCTCCACCTCGCATGTCCGACCAAACATTACACCAGCCGACCACTTAATCCACATGAGAGAGCATACAGACTCTACCCACCTCCTCTCCGCTAAATTGATTTCACACGAGATGGTAGCCTACGGCCTCACTGTCGCCAAAAGCGGGTACTCAGGTGACTCAGAACCTGATAGATATAAAGATTTGAGGGTCCTGGATCTATAGGATCTCATCGCCACGTCAGATCAATGCACAATAACCGATTGCTTCTGGGAGACCACTTCTCCGGCCCTACGATACGCGATGGCAAGCAAGATCCGTCATTTGATAGAAGATAAAGATAAGCCACCTTCAGCGATAGGTGTTGCATCGATAGCTGAAGGTGTACAATATAGGATCGTTTCATATATATATTCTATAACGAAGTCTCAACCTCGATCCTGATCATGATCAAGAATAGAGCTGATCTCCCCGAGCAAGAGATCTTTGACAAGAGTTTGGAAAGCGGCTTCATATTCTAGCCACAAATCGCCTTTGTATTTTACTAGAGACACCCCAAATGGCAGAAAAGGTCGGTTAGTCACCGATGAACTAGGACTAAACAAAGTTTATGGAAGTGATGCAGACCCATTGCCCCTCCAGGCTGATGTAATAGCCATTTCAGAGGTATTATCAGAACAACGAACGAATAACGAACCATCTCGGCCAAAATGGCTGCATCGATTCCTGTGGGATCACTGCACAACACATCATAACACAGGACGAGGATTGATCTTTACCTTGAACAGAACTTCTTAGACTCTCTCGAATCCTTCCAAAGATTTCTCTACATCCCTTCCTCAGTCGCAGGGAAAGAAGCGGAAAGGACAGACCAGACCAACATCTCAACATCCCTCATCGAAGGGTTACTGGCTTGGAGTCTCAGACTCGTCGGTATATATAAATCTCGAACCTTTTCAGCGGAGAACAGTAGAAAGTTTTGATATCAACGAGCTGACGTTTACAGCAGGTTGGAGATCCAAGCGTTCTCGGAACCGATACAGAGTGGCTGTGTAAAGTGAGCAAGGCTGGAGGATTATCGTGTTATAATGGAGGGGATTCGTTGTCTCCATCACCAATGTCATCGATCTGTCGGACAGCCCAGGGCCGAAGTCTCGAGTTGCCACGACTATAGCACAAGGCTTAAAGAAAGAAGAAAGAGGAGGGGGTGATAGTCTTAGAGAAAGGACCTTTGTGTTAACGAGGAGGGATGTATCACGAAATTAGTAATATCTTAGATAATAAAGGCTAGGTTTTAGAAATCAGCCTTATACTTAGATGAGTAAGCGGGTCTCGGCATGCTTGGCACTCATGTGGATAAGTGATGAGGGGTAATTAGACTAGCGTTGGAATCATGTATTTAGGGAGCCAGATGCCCCTATTATTCCTACTCCTTAGCAACCCCCATAGTAGCAACAATATTAGAAGACGACAAGACTCATCCTACCTTTTCTGGCGACCGGTGCGATGACGACAAAGTCACAGTCTTTCCAGTGTTCGAGAACCATGCTACGCCGCCGTCCCGGGGGGGTTGCTCCTTCGTGGCGTACGCAGCCACGTCGTACAAATTTTACAATATACGCCTTAGCGACTACGATTTTACCGGCAACGATGCCTTCTACGATTACCTACGGAAAGCCTAGTACACGACGTACTATTGAGCTAAGAATACTATACTACGGCGTCTACACCGGTCATTAAGAGTCGGAGCTTGGGGTCAGGTATTAGGCCTGGTGCGCCCTAGTAATAGGGGCAGATCGTCTACTTCTAAGAGCCATGGAGCTCTGTGGTAGGGTTCCTACGGCGAAGACACCGAGTGGGAGTCAAGATATCTTATATGAAAGGCCTGAATCAGGAAGACTATTAGTACTGCTTCGCGGGGGCGCTGCGCATATGTTCTCTGGAGCTGATGAGGGGTAATTAGACTAGCGTTGGAATCATGTATTTAGGGAGCCAGATGCCCCTATTATTCCTACTCCTTAGCAACCCCCATAGTAGCAACAATATTAGAAGACGACAAGACTCATCCTACCTTTTCTATAAGGTACAACTTCCTGACATCTCACTATCCCTCTGCTACCATTCCTCCACAGAAGCCGCAATATGAACAGTCAATCCTCCCTCCTAAATAGAAGAAGTAACACTTCTCGCGCACTTGATAAAAGCCATACTATAGCGTTCTTCAAATTGTCCATGTCCAAGTTCCGAACCTCATCGCGATCATCTACACAAACCTAATAAACCATGAAGACTCATATAAGAAGATCGAACCCGCCTGCCTTGCGAAGCTCATATGAACCCTCGTCCATCATCCTTCTCTACCCTCGAAGCTACCAGTAGAAGTCCGTGACGAGCTCTCTGCCCACGACGCTGGATGCAACACATACAACGTCGTAAGCAATCCAAGGAATCGAAGGAACCGATGATATCTGCCCAATTCATCAAGATATAACTTCGCGAGCACGACGTTGTACAGGCCATCCGTCGCAATTTCCGTCGTCGGTATCGCTTCCGTCTCTGGGTCGACGAAGATGGTGACTCGTTTGCGTCGGGAGGGAATTTTGAGTGTGCAGTAACCGTGTGCGGTCAGTTTGGCTAGTTCTGAAGATATGATCAGTTCGGAGTACACGAATGGGGACAGGATACCACTTACGAGGGTCTTTCTCGTGGTGTACCTCCACAGTCCTCCGATCTCCATCAAAGACTATTACCACTCCTAAGCGTGTCGTACGCCCACGACCTTTGGGTGTTTGGTCTATATGAGGGTTAACCCCCTCGGCTGCCGATGCAGCACTTGCTGTGTTCTTGGCGCTGTTGAACATTGACAAAAGACCGGATATATGGATCGTGAAGTCACGGGTAAGCACTGATACTGACCTTCAGAAACGGGATGTATCGAAGTATGAAATTTATCGTGTGACGATCATATTGAGGTAGTTGTTAGTTATGAGTTCAGTGAGGCTCGAGGCTGTGAGGTGGCACGAGAAGTCAGGTCGCACGTTCGTGCTCATACATTACCCTTCGGACCCACAAGGCAGTTCCCAAGGCTGATACTAGCTGCAGGCGCCCCATGTGACCGATATTGCGGGTGATACAACGTATGGTCCGTTCGGAGATTTCGAGCGAGAATCCCCGCAAGAAATCTATGCGCATTCTCTAGCCTCTCCGTGTTACGAGCGCACCTTGGAACATCTACATACCCCTGACGAATGCCTTGTCAGAATAAAGGATAGATTAGTCGTGGTCAGAGGTATGAATAGTAAGGCATAGAGCATTTAATTCCGAAATGGGAGGTTGTGGACTGATATTGCCGCAATAGCTATTGTATCGTTTTCCAGACAATGGATAGGTTATCTCCCATGGTCAGCGCCAAGGTTTTGCAGTTTTCCTGCATACGCTAGGTTCTTGTATCACCCTTGTTTCTTTTTATATCTCGGGTTGAACAGTCATTCTTTTGACTCGCCCTCTTTCGCACCAAGTCTGAGAACCCGCCTCAGTCTAACACTTCGGATGCTATTCCTAGCTATTAGTTCACTATTGAATGCATCCAGAATGCTTGCCCACCTCAGAATTGTAACGACCTTGTGCGACTCACAACGCCGAAGGCATTGAGGAATGCCTTCAACATTTGTCACGCTCGACCCGGAAGGGAAAACTGCGTCCAATGATGTTGATTGCGAGCCGCCCTGCCTGCAAGGCTACGAACACAACGACTGATCTAAGCCAGTGCCCATATTTCTTGCATAATGGTTACGTTCTTAACAGAGCACATGTCTGGTCATTCCGGCATGGGTGCTGTAGATAAGGGCGCTAGGCACCGTGAATTGGTGATCGTCTTGAAGAGGGCAGCTCCGAAGTCCTATGCCATGCGCAATCTCTGCATGCCCTCAGCTCTCATTGATCTAACATCCGATTGGCTTGGCCGTGGCAGGTTTCGGTGCGGCTCTTTGGCTACTCCCCTCGCTGATAACATTGTAAATGACAGCCATGGTTCCCAGGAGAGATCAATGGGGGCTTCCAATGTGGATACTTTCCAATCCGATCATAGTGATCGAGTCCCAGCTTAATGTCGTCCTACCTTGAGGCTACGCAGCGGCAGAAAGACGATGATATCGCCCCTTTTCCTAATGGTTTCGGTCAAAATGCGGATGAAAGTGCTGATTCAGCGTGGCGTAAATTGAACGTCCTCAGCTTAGGTCAGATTACCTAAAAAGAACAGCTAGAATATTGGCTGAATAATCTTTGTTAGATGGCGGAGGGATTCGCGGCTATTGGTCTCTGTTGGCTCTTGAATTGCTCATGCAACATATCGCCGTGGCAGAGGAGCAGGAAGATCAGAGGACCTATCATAGCTTCTCTCCTCAGCCCTGGCCTGAAAATGTTTCTCAAATTCCCCTCACGGCAGAGGAGAAACGCCAATGGCAACATGCCCATAACGACCAGGCAAAACTCCGCATACTCCCCAGCGCCCGAAGGTTTCTTCCGTGTCATTACTTCGATTACATATGTGGATCTAGTACTGGATCGTAAGTCTAATGTATTCGCGATCCATGAGTCCTACCCGCTACTGACCCGTGTAGTATCATAGCCATCCTGTTGGGGCGCTTCCGCATGACCGTTCCTGACTGTCTGGATGAATACCGAAATCTAGGTCAGGAAATCTTTGGAAGACCTCGTACGTTTTTCACACTCAGATTTGGGCTTGGTGAGAGATACAAATATAAAGCGACGAGGTTAGAGAAGGTTTTCAAAGACGTATGCAAGAGGCGCAATGAGGAACCTGATCAAGCCCATGGGAAGATCTTCTTCCCGTCAGCTCAAGGTTTATGCAAAACGTTAGTATTTTCTCCTTGACTTTGTCAGCATCTATGGTATCATATGAGGCTAGAAGGAAAGCCCTTGAAGCGGTAGCTTGATCTAAAAAGCCAGACCCTGACAGATAAAGCATGATAGTTACCACATGGTGGACTCACTAAGCTTACGAATATATAGATTTGTGACTACTATGCAGAAAGATGAGGGCAAATTTGATTCATTATACCTTATCCGCTCGTACGATCATATCAAACGAGTCCCACCTGATGCTTCGACTAAACCGACACCCCAGTCGACCACGGGACTAAGTCGAGCCAACACTGGTTCTTCTGAATTTGGCTCCCGAGAGAAAAGGAAGGAAAAAGGCCTGCCCGATGTCAATCATGAGCGTGCACAGAGTTTTGAGGTCTGGGAAGTAGCTCGAGCCGCCACAGCAGCTCCGCTATATTTTGAACCAATGAAGATTGAGAGTACCATGCCTGATAAATACACACTGTTTACCGATGGAGGTTTCGGCATTTCAAACAACCCCGTGCGGGATGCAAAGATCGAGATAGAGAAGCTCCATGGAGATACATCAATCGGCATTGTCGTCAGCGTCGGCACAGCACGGAAGAATCGAGAGGAGAGAAAGGTAGCCTTCTGGTCTACAATTGCACGCTTAGCAAGATATTCTATCGAGATGACCACTTGTCCCGAAACCAACCATGACCACATGCAACATGAATCTACGACTCTCAATGAAGACGAGCGCAGGAAATTCTCATATTATCGACTGAATCATCCTGGTGGGCTGCAAACTGAGTTGGATGAGTGGAAACCCAAGAAGAATCGGTTTAGGAGTAAGGCTGCCGGGACGAAAACAATCGATACCATCACGAATGTATTCAATGCGTGGGCCAAAGATATAGCAAACCGGCAGGAGTTTCAAGCATGCGCTGCTAAGCTTGTTGCCCGTAGACGGCTACGCAAGGACACTCTGGGGTGGGAGCAATACGCTACTGGCGCTCGATACGAATGTCGAGAGATAAATTGCTTCGGTCAATACGATCGTAGTCAATTTGTCGGACACCTCCGCTCCTCTCACAAGGAATTGGACGAACAGAGAGTGAGAGACAGGGAGCTTTGTTGCAAGAAGGATTGGCGTTATCAGCGCGCCCGTGAGCCAACCCAAAGATAGGGTCATAGTCAATACAATGTGAGGTGATCCTCCTTGGAAGTTCAATCGGCTGACATCTTCAATTGAAGGACCTTCGCACATGTATGATTTCGTACCGCACGGACTATGCAACGGATCGAGCGCATAAGACGGTGCGGACTGTTGAAGGGTTTTGCTTTCCGCCTCTGTGCGAAAGTCGACGAACGGAGGTCATCATATGTTGTAGAGCCTCGAATTCGAAGCCATGTACACATACCAGTGATATCATTGAGATCATTATCCGTTTTATTCAGAATCCAGGCGATCGATGACTCCTGTATCCCATCTCGGTGGCTGAGTTGTCTTTAAAATGGCATTCGGGTGACAAGATAAACTTGTGGAGGGGACCCCATTGGCGGAAGACCACCACCAGAAGGTCAACTACTTTCGCTACAGATCATGGCTTTTACCTCGTAGTAAGCTATAGACCGGTGCGTTATACTGTTAGATTAACGGCGACGGCACTACATAAGCATAGTATGAAGGAAATAGTAGAAGCCTTTGGTCGTAAACTCCCGCAAGTAAACTTTGTTTGGTGCGACGCCAAGGCCTTGATTATATAATATTCTATTCTTTCTTTAGCCAATCAGTAAGTCATAACTTCGTCGCAACGCGGGCCTCTCTATCATCAGTAACGGGTTGATCCAAACTGTTGTAATGGAGGTACTTGTCGAAGAACAGACAAGAGTCATTATGCTCCATTGTGATTGAGAAGCTTCAATGGTCAGCCTTGCTGGAAAATCAGGCTTCGAACGGGCAACAAGATAAGTAGGAATATCGGATCCGACTCACTCTGCCGTCTTTTAATATCGTTGTCAAGGCTCCGTGGATGCATTACGAAAATGCGATGCGACCGACATCCCGCAAGTCTGAGCTAGAGATGCCATGTAGGGTGCCACCCATACCATAAATACGACGAACATGGCAATACTTCAAGGTGAACACACTTTTTCCTTCCTATGAGCAATCAGAAAAAGGCGATGTCCGTCCCGTCTTAAACATAATATCTCCTTATGCAATCCCGAGTCGCGGTCTTCCGGGTAAACTTTGCCACTCCATGCCCCCTCTTACTAAGCCAAATCCATCACTTACATCTCCAGTACTTCGTCGGGAAGTTGCTTACGAGCGCGGTCAATGTTGGGACTTTCCCATACTACCGCATATTTCAGTTCAATACTCTACGACCTATAAAGCTCCTAGCAAGATCCACCGAGCAACCTATGCTTCACAACAATTTGATATCCCAGATAGATCGCTGGCGATCTCGCAAGCTCGACGAGCTGCAATTTGTCTCCATTGCTGTAAGTTTACTCTATCCTCGCACGACCGATCCTCCAGGCCCAGACTTCAATCCCTCGGACTGACTTATTACTCTCACAGTGTGCTATTCTAGCTGCTGCCGTGATAGGTTCTTTCTCCTGGACTGGGATCAAGGATGCATACTGGTTAGCATCGGCATTCTGGTTTTCCAGCCTCATCTTATCAATACTCGGGATATTGCTCCCGGCGCAACAAATTACAGTGCTCCGTCTCTTGGGAAAGCCTTCGGCTTCGTCAAAACATGCATTAAACACCACAGAAGAAATACGCCGATTCCTCCCTTTGTTCTTGACGAAGAAGGAGGAGCCAAGTCCACGCACAGGACTCTACCCAGGGAGCAACGAACTCGGTGAATGGAGACCGCGTTGGAAGATGGTATTTACATGGCAGTGCCCGATCATGTTCATGTCGTACTCCGTTTGTTTCTTTTCAGCCGGGCTGACCATTTATGTGTGCACGCCGCTCATAAGGAGGGACAGCTGGAGTGCGAATTCCAATGTAAGTCAGAGACGACTTCCATCGACGCTGTCCAGGCGAAAGGATGCTGCTGACACGGACTGAGGTGGCTGTGATATTTCTAGCAACCGGCACCGTAGCGGGCAGCACTTTCGTATTCTGCTCGTTCTGGGTCTATCACTATGTTGATCTGGAGCACGACATTCGATATCCTGCCGAGGAAGAGCCCGAGTCGCCTTTTCCGAGCACATTGCCGACTGCTCTTGATATCTCCGAGGCACCACTTTCTCGTTCTGAAGGAAAGGTACCCAGTATTCAAGAGTGATATACCTTGTATAGGGAATGCTGAAGCCGGAATGATCGCACCTCAACGCACTAAGACCACCTGTGAAGTATTCAAACCTCTACGCATTAGGACCCAGAAACCTCAAGGGCCAATTTCTTAATGACATCTCGAGCAACATCAGACCCTGCAACCTAGTTCATTTGGGGGTTACCTTAGTGAGGTGGAGGCCTGTACTATCGATCATGCAGAGCAGAGGGAGGGCGAAATACTATCAATACTACATCCCGCCCAGTAAAGAAGTCTCTTTTCCTTCATTCACATGGATCCAGGTGTGTCCTGTATCTGGATCTCACCCACCGTCTAGGAGCTTGCGACCTGGGCGCCCCCGGTTATAGGCTGTGATCGTCTCAGCCACTCCGCCTATCAATCCCGAGACCCTATCGCCTAAATACAAAGATTCCATGTCTAGCTTTCGACATACTACAGCAGTTAGCGAAGGCCTCCACGACGTGCGGCCGTCGATATAGCCTATATATACTAACAGACGTCTTATCGTAGTCCCCGTGGTCGACTTATTATAGCCCTATAGCCCCTACAGACGCCTTGCTGCCCCCGCAGACGTCTTGTTGTAACCGCAATATGTTGTAGCCCTCATAGACATCTTATCGTAGCTACTATACTGCAGGGGCTACAGTGTTACAACAAGACGTCTGCGGGGGCTACATCAAGACAACAGCAGGGCCTACAGTAAGATAACGACAGGGTCTGCAGGGCCTCCAGCATAACCGCAACAGCGGCCACACGGCCTACAGCAAGATAATAGCAGGGCCTACAGCATGACAGCAGCAGCGGCCACAGCGTTTACAGCAAGACAACAGCAGGGGCTACAGCAGCCATGATGAGGCCACAGCGGGGGCAAATATGGAGGGCGGCGATAGTAGGGTTACAAGCCGGGGGGCTAAAGAAACACCATAGATAACGTATACAGGATAGTTTACGGCTTGCTATTAATCCTTTCTCTTGCATTATTACTGTAGCTATAGGAATGCTACCGTAAGAAAGGGGACAGTGGTATCACTAACAACGCGCTCGTGTATCTCCAATGCCAACGCACGCGGGCTCGAATCGACACAAGCCAAAACAAGTGGTATCATGCTTTAACGAATGTTCCAAATCAAATACTGCAACCGCATCACGCTTAGTAGTAAACTTTCTCCTTGTAGATTGGTGGTCTCGCGCTCTCGTGATCCCAGGTCATCTTGCCCTTGTCGTCGAAGAAGGCAGCCTCGTCCGTCATCGGGATGACTTTGCTGGAGTGGTGACATTCCTGCCTGCTCACACCCATCTCGTCTCTTGGAATCCACAGAACCGGCGTTTGACTGGCGATGGCGGGGTGGTAGAAGGCGTCCCGCTCGACCACCGGGTCGTAAGCGATCTCTGCAAAGCCACGGGGCACGAGACGACGCAAGGTTGAGTAATCTGTATACATATGGGGAGCAAGAAACTTGGTGATGAAGTTTGGTTGCTTGTGAGGTGCCTCGGGAAGCGCCTTGCCATTGCTGTCGCTACTGCCTCCCAACTTGTCGGCGGCCGTGACATGAACACCCTTCGTGTCGTGCAAGTGATCGCCATTGGTGTGACCATCCTCAAGTGCCAGAAGGGCATCTTCTTCCGCTTGAAGTGACTTGGGAAGGTACATCATCAGAGGGTCCAGGGCCGAGTTGAGCGACATATGGAAGAGAATGACGAATATGAGGTATGCAATCATAAGGATCAAGGGGCCAATCGCGGTACTGATGGCGAAGAGACCGATGAGACAGAGAATTCCAAGGTAAGCCCCGGTCGTGGTCTGCTGCAGCGCTCGTGGGTAGACGAGTCCTTTCGTGTCAATGTTCGCGTTGAAGACGAAGAGCAAGTTGTAGCGATACGCCAGGTAGATGAGATAAAGCCCAATTGTAGCGAAACCTAGCACTAGGGGCGCAATGATCGAATAGGTAATTGCTGCTATCAGTTAGACAGAAAACGACAGTACAGGGAACACTAACCAATGACTGTCAATAGAGTGTAGATGGGGAAGACGGTGCCCCAGCCCAAGCTCGATAGAGTGACGAATCGTTTGTACATCTTCCGTGGCGTGCTATCCAGGAACTTGCCTAGCACTCGGAACAGAATAACCCCGACAAGTTGCAGCACCGCACCGGAGCTGATGGTGAGACCTTGAAGAACAAAGTAGGCAATGTAGAAGTTTGATGCTTGTGGAAGGCTCCCAGCCAGGAGCGTAGTGGCGCTGCTAGGCTGCTGAAAGATTTGCACACCAGCAGCTGAGGCACCAGACGTTATTGTTGTGACCAAGAAAACCTGGATCACCTGGAAGAGAAAGTATGAATTTTGTACACGGAGCTCTACAGTCGATAACGTTGGCTTTCCAGCAAGCTTGGCCATCTTTCGCAAAATAATTGGCAAGAGAGCCATGAGAACGGCGAGCAGGATCGTGGGCAGAAGACCTTGGACTAGGCCAAGGATGACAGGAGGGATCTTGTTGATGAAACTCAGAAATTTGATAGGCCCGGTCGATAGATTATGGATATTGGAAAGAATGCCCACGAACGCAACAGGGATCGACCAGAAGATGATGAGCAAGGCCACGAAAGTCATTGTAACGATGTTCATGATGATCCTCTTGGCCCATCCCATCTTCAAGTTCTTCCAGATGATCTCGTCAGGATTGATGCCGATAAAACGAGGAGACATATGAAGGGGCTGATGATGGGCAATGCTTTGGTAGGCTGCTTGTGCTTCTGTTTGCGTGTAGAACTCGACGAAAACCGAGCCGATGAAAGTGCCTTCTCCGCGACGGTACTTGTCTTGTAAGGCGTTGACTCTGGGAATAAGGCGCTCGAGTTCCGACCTGCACCAATTGATTGTATCAACCTTCTTGCCAATGAGGAACTTCAAACGGTGAGTGGGCCTCTTCTGCGGTTTGACCCAACGGGCAGCCAGGGAGCCGGATTCACCCTCGACACCGGCGTTGTGTCCTACATTGTCGTCATGATGGGACCCTTTTTTCGTAGCCTTGACACGATTCTGTACCGCTGTCTTGACAAGCTTCGTCTCGGCGGCCTCCAGCTTCATCGCAACTTTGTCCCGCTCCTCCACGAGCTTCTCAATTTCTTGGCAATCGTTGGCAATCCAGAGGTTCTTGACTTGCTTTCCAAACATCCTACGGAGTTTTCCCTCATCTAGGTAGTCCTTTGGCACAGAGGCGAAGAGTACGGTCCTGGAGGACATGCGATTCGCGTACAGTGGGGAGAGGAGGTAGGCTTGGCGCAAGTTGATGAAGTAGATGCTCTCACGCATCACCATGTAGAAGACGAAGCCTTGCTATGTAAGCTTGACCAGCCTGGCCAGTTGAAGCGGGTGACTTACTGAAGAAGATCCATGCAACAAAAGTGTGTGCATAATAACGGTTCTTGTTACCTGGGATGGTGGTGTTGATGTTGCTGAATGAAAGCATGTTCAATTGTGTCAAATGCCAACCGCCTGTAGCGTTGACGGGGAATAAGACGGGCCATGTTATCAAGCAGCCGAAGAAGCACAGAGCGACGGAAATCTTCAAGTATCGAAGCAAGAGGAAGCCGTCGAGAGATTGGTGATTGAGGACGTAGCTATCAGGGATCTTGTTGAACGTCTTGATCCAATTGAAGAGTCCACGAGGCAAGTCTGGCGATCGCTCCCTGGAAGTGGTATTAGCAACAAGTAGGAGCAGACGTGGGCTTGCTTACTGAGGGCGAAGAGAGCCGAGGTAGGTTCTGGGTGCATAGTTGCGTCTGAACTTTGTGCGGAGGATGAGGAAGAGGCCAAAGTAGATTGCGGCGACCAGTCCGACGGGGATCAGGGTGGAGAGGAGCGAGGAGAGGGATGGAGAGTTCGCTGGGCCTTTCGTCGCAGAACCTTGCTATTCACGATGTCAGCGTAGTCAACGAATGACCAGAGTAACCTACACTCTGGCGAGGGAGAAGCGCATGATGGACAGATGTGGGTGGGTCCATATTGATGGCTTCGTATGGCTGTCTACGCTCTCCAAGAGCAAGAAGCCTACTCCGTACAGAGCTCAACCGGGGCGTATTGTACGGATGCTGTGAAGAATGCAACTGTTGGTTGTGCTAATAAACAGGCTTGATGTTGATTTCTGGAGAATGCGACGGATGATGACGATCCAAGCTGGAAGGGGAATGGCCAGGCTAAGGGGCTAATGTAAGGTAGGAGCACATACGCGCTTTCCTGTTCTTGCGCGTCCAATCTCCCCCTACCAATCGATTCAGTCCAAGCGGAGGATTCTGATTCAAATGGGACACGGTGAACGTCAAAGGAGATTGAGTTGAACAGAGTTGGAAATGCTGTCCCGCTAAAGATGGGGAAATATTCTCTTTATTCCTTTCCAGACCACAATTGAAGCAAGCCCCACTTGTCCAATCCTTACTGCAGGGCAACCACTTGATATGCATGCGCCACAGCAATCCTGCACAACGATAACTCAATCCATCCTGCAACGTAATCGATCTCAGCACGGTCCTTCGTCTTGTTGATGTGCACGATGGAACGCGCTTGTCTATAGTAAACAACTTCACAAGCAGAATTTCGCCACTCTTCCTGATCCTTGCACAGCTGAAGCACATTGTCAAACCGAGCTATACCAAGTGTCATAATGGGGCTAATCTGAATTCAGTCTAGTGATCCCCTTGCCGACTGATCTAGAACAACCTAAACCAACTTTTCTTTCTCTTTCAAGTGGCTGTGCTGTGCAGATGGAGTGGCGGAAATCTGAGTGGCTGCCACTCGGACTTGCGCTGTAGATGACCCTCTCACGCACATAGTACTCCTCTCTTGTTGTACTTAGAATCTTCTGACTTTTTACCAAAGCGGTGAATTATCAGCTGGCTTCACCCATGATTCAATTACAATCAAAACACGCGGAGAAATCCGAGATCCCGCTCATGGAAGCTGAACCTGCCGTGCTTGGTGGAGGATGCGTTGACATTGGATAGTCTACTGCTACCTCAGTATACTGGGAATACTCGAAATCGAGTTTTTTCCGGTGCAGAGCTATGTACGCTCTTCAGCTCGTGGCCAGAATTCCGACCACCGAGCTACTGCGATTGGGCTTTAAAGCTTCGGTCAGCCTGAAAACCTGCACGTTTCGGAGCAAGACCGATGCAGCCTCGCCTACTCTGTTTCGGACTCGGTATGGTGCATTTGGTCGGAGGAAATCAAAATTGGCGTCCAAGTCTCTGGGAAAGCTACTGTTCAACTTGAGGCTGCTCTCTTCTTCAGCTTGATCATAACCCGGTAGGGAGACTTCCTCAACCTCGAAGACAGAGGGGGGAAGGAGAGAGTGTAGGATAGCTATTTTAGCGTTGGATGTTGGTGTTGATATTGGGGTATGAGGTTTTGATCCTATATAGGTGAAAAGCTGAAGGTGGATCGGTGTTTAATGACTTTCAACCCCTTCAAAGTCACTCCCTGGACTGTCGCCCAACTTACATGCACAGCTTCGACATTCTATCCTATCCATAGGAATCCGAAGAAGCAACAAGCCCCAGCCGTCCTGAATTATCGGCCTCAACATAAAAGGGATCCTGCAATTCGCAATTGCGGTAATACGGGTCTGGGGGGGTTTGGTGGTTGTGTTGTTTGAGGTAGTAGGCTATGTTGTAGATGAGTTATCAAACCTACGTTCGAGTGGAACTCCAGGGCGCTCCTTTCGGACAACAATAGAAAGGGTCAAGGATAGCAGGCCGATCACATATTCGACCCATGGTGGCAGTGCGTACCAGACAACGCGGAAGAATATTGAGAATTCCGTATGTAAAGTGAACTATGAAGAAGATTAAGGGAAAGGCTAGGTAGGATTACCTTGCAGCTATTCCTAGAGAATTAATCGTAACGAAATGAATGGGTTGATTCATAAGATGCCACACGTAACAATAGATAATACGGTGCCTGCACCGATCATCCAAGTCCATCTCCCCACGGTATTCCATACTTTAACGCCTCCTGCATGGAAAGGTTTCGCGCTTGTTGTATTGGATGATGAGCTGTTATTAGATATCAAACCAGCAGTCGGTCCGGGAACGGGACCTCCTTGGCTCAGTATCGCATCTGGCACTGAATTTGTACTACTCGTAGCTTGTGAGGTTGATGTCGCTAATGTATGACTGCCAGCTACCAGTATCCCGTTCGTGCCGAGCGATACGGGCTCAGACGCGATTGTGAGTGCGGGCAAGCCTGAGGAGATGGTGTTGGATCCGAGGACTACGAAGCCTGAGTTTATTGGGGAGATGGAGTAGGGGGTTGATGCGATTGTGATGATATTATTCGTTTGACCGGCAAGCTGATTCATTCCTAATGTATGGCTTCCGGCTACTAGCACCCCGTCCCCGCCAACTGAGACTGGCGTAGATCCAATTGTGACAGCGGGCGCTCCCTGGGTAATGGTATGGGAGCCCACTACAACAAACGAACCAGTCTCTCGCGCGGTGTAGGACTGAGATCCGATCGCAATGATACCAACGCCACTGGACCCAGAACCCGTCCTCGAGGGGCTTGGATTGCTGAGTGGGAATGAAACTTGGGGTGCTGAGCCTCCATTCGATCCTGGCCGTAGTGTTGGATCTGAGCCTACGTTCGAGGATCCCGACTCCGAAATAGGCGGAGAGCCGGGTTTCGAAGAGAAACCGGAGGACACAGATATAGGTGAGCCCGGTGCAACGCCCAGGCTTGTACCTGAATCTAACATAACCGGACCTGATGCACCGCTTACTACAGCACTAGCCTTTGGGGTTGAGTCGACTTTAGACGGGCTGACATTGCTCGATTCTGGTCCATGCTGTGTGGTTCGACCCTGCTCCGGCGGTGCTGGGCTTCCTCCACTTGCACTGGTGGCCTTGTTCATACCTTCGGGGACATTTGGAGCATTGGACTGCTTTGCTATTTCTGCACTCTCTGGCCTCCCGGTCAGGTAAGCCCCTCCTAGTGCGGCGTTCGGCAAAGCGTCTGTATTAGGGACTTTGAGAGGCCCAAGGGATGGTGTAGATATGGACACGCCATTCCTGTTCGAACTCTGCGGAGGTGCAACGCTCGAGCTACTCATTGACTGGGAACCTGAACTCGGGGTGGGACTTTGCGCTGGCATGTTTGGCATGTCGGTTTGAGACGGCTGCAGAACGGCGTGTAACCGGGACATCTGCATATCCGTCAAATCGTTCGCATCAAAGGCTGCTACGAAAGTTCGCGCTGACGTAGATCGTGCTAAGGATAGTTTTGCTGGGCTCAAAGCCATCCCCATTGCATCACCTAGATGCTGGGCGCTTGGCGTCGTTACGGTCGATGTACTTGTGGAAGCAGCGCCGAGTTGGCTGCCCTCAGTGGCGTCTTGTTGCTGAAGCAGGTTGGTATCTGTAAGATGGGACTCTTCGCCATTGGGGAGAGAAGAAATCACACTCGCTTCCGGCTGGACGTGGGCCTCGATAGAACATTCCACCACGAAAGTGGCACTGCCGCTAGATTGGGGACTCCCCGAGTTCGCATAGACAGAGATCAATCTCTTTCGCAGCAGTCCTTTCTCGCCATTGGGTCCGGCACATACTGCACTGCTGTCTGTTGGATTAGATACAGGGTTTGAAGCTGTTCCGGTTGCATTGGGATAGATGTAAGGCGGGGCGGTTCCCGTTGCGTTGGGATAGTTGTACGGTGGTGCAGCAGTTATATCTGAAAAGGCATGAGCTGGTGTGTTAGAAGTAGTGCATGGTGCTATATGATGCTTAGTGAATAGACTCGCAACAATTCGACATTGTACGATGTGACGTACGATTTGCAGGTACGGTTGGTGGTGCCACGGGCAATCCCGAGCCATTCGGTTGTGGATCTTCCGCGTTACATGACAACGAAATCATGAAGATCGTCCAAAGCAAAGGCACGAAGCAATGCATCTTGTCGTGTTCCAATGAAGAAGACAGACATTGCAAAAGAGAAACCTAGAGCCCGAACAACGTAGTAGGAGACGGAGAGAGAAGTAGATTAGCTAACATCGAGTGATCGGGGCCCACAGTCGCCAAAACTCCTATATCCCGAACGTAATCATCCACAACTTGGCAAGCTAATGTCTGGTGTTTCATACAACATGATTGACATTGTTGATTGATTGTTTGGTGCGGCTACCAACCTAGTAGCGTCCCCTCACACGCATACTGTACTAGGTATCGGCCCGCACCTTGGAGGTCCTTGCACTGTCTCAGATCAGGTTCTTCCAGAATAATGCTCGATGAGCTGTCTGCTACAGCTTGACTATCGAATAAACATACCGAGCGTCTTCGAGCATAGCAGGGCCACCACTGGAAGGAGAGCACAGCTTGTCAACGTAGCATCATTTATCGGTATTCTGGTAGACCCGTAAGACTGAGGGTGATCTACCTAGTATCGTGTCTGCTATGACTGAAGATTGACCCGTTGTTGTCTCAGAGATATGGCTGAAACTTCGATCTAGCCATATCGGGCTAGCATTGATCTATCACCCGTCGCGTATTCAACCGCGCCGTTGATATCCAGCCGTTTACCAGATATAAAACAACTTCTCATTGACTCGGAGGTCTAATGGCGCTTCTATGCATTTCATCTTCTCTCGGGAAATATTCCTCTGTCAGGGTGGGAGGATACTCTGTGATTATGCAGGACAGGATCAAGGTGAAGATCAAGCTGGTGGCGCCTGGGCCAACATGGACGATGCACATGTCTATTGCTAGTCACTTTCCTTACAAAGTCCACGTCCACTGTTTCATGGTCGAAAATACTTGACTTCCTACTTTCTCGTAACTCTAATGATCGCTGTCGCTCGTGTCATTGCGTGACCACTGCCATGCCCCTCACGAACTGGTTGCACCCTCGAGCAACGGGCCAGGTAAAACCCTTTTCAGTGCCTACAAGTCAATCCTGGGATGGCAATGACGGGTACTGGTCCACGTTCCTGATCCAAGTGGGTACACCGCCGCAAACATTCCGAGTGCTGCCTGCTACCAACGGGGACGAAACCTGGGTTCCCATACCATTGGGCTGCACGAATGCCTCCATACCGAACCCTCCAAGCAACTGCGGTGATTTACGAGGAGCCAATCCTTTCCAAGTACATCCTAGCCAGGGATTCAACAGCGATGCATCCTCGTCATGGCAGTCCAACGGGATCTTCAACCTGATCAGGGAGGAGAACCTTGGCATCCACGAAAATGGCGAGTATGGATTTGATACCGTCACAATCGGTGCCGATCCAAAGGCTCCAACCCTGCCACATCAAGTCGTTGCCGGCATTGCCACCAGTAATTTCTGGCTGGGATCTTTTGGCCTGGGCCCCAAGCCCATAAACTTCACCGCCGCAGTACCGAGCTTCATGGCGAATCTTGCCACACAAAAGCTCATTCCCAGCATGTCGTTTGGATACACAGCAGGCGCAAAACACAACACATCAACTCCTTCCTTTGGCAGTCTCACACTAGGTGGGTATGACAAGGCACGCTATATTCCCAACGATGTAGCCTTCACGTTTGATCCCAATGACTCGCGGAGTCTGACCGTCGGCGTCCAATCGATTACCGCAATAAACACCTTTCAAGGCACTGTGTCCGCTATAACGCCTCCAGGGATTTACTCGCTCATTGATTCCAGCGTGCCGGATATATGGCTTCCTCGTGCTGCCTGCGACCTTTTCGAACAGGCGTTTGGTCTCAGCTATGACAATACTACCCAACGCTATCTCATCGACGACGCTACACAAACGAAAATGAACCAACTGAACCCCACCGTCGTCTTCAACATCGGCCCACTTGCCGACATCCGAGGCAAACAGACAGGATCGAGCCAAGCGTCCTCCGTGGCTATAGAACTGCCCTACGCAGCATTCGTCCTCCAAGCAGACTATCCTCTGTACCCAAACGCAACAAACTACTTCCCCATCCGCCGCGCCGCAAACGACACCCAGTATACCATCGGTCGAGCGTTCTTACAGGAAGCATACATCACAGTCGATTACGAACGATCTATCTTCCACGTCTCCCAAGCCACCTCCTCAAAAAGGAATGATCAGCAGCTCACAGCTATCTCATCGATCGACTCGACCTCCGACACCACCAGCCCTTCGCGTCATATCAGCGACGGCGCCCTCCCAGGAATCATAATCGGCGCCACCGCACTCTTCTTCTTCCTCTGCGCTCTAGCCTTCTTCTACATCCGTCGCCGCCGCCGCCGACATCAACAGCACAACCCCCCCAACAACATCAACAATACCGCCCCAACACAATCCCAAACCCAAACCCAATCCACAAACTCACACAACCAATTCACAGACCTCTCATCCTACCTCTCCCCCACATCCACATCAACATCCAAAACCAACACCAACCCCAACTGGCCACCACCCCTCGAAGCCTCCACCCACCC
>JAABUV010001754.1_pt1 | contig 30844 bp, 24 predicted proteins | sample 5559971 | NCBI WGS metagenome assembly JAABUV01 (sample SAMN10711881, study PRJNA513362) | rock metagenome | isolation source: Antarctica rocks | place: Antarctica: Victoria Land, Knobhead nord | collected 2015-12-19
GTACAGGGGCGCTTGGCTCGCGCATGATGCGCGCGTCCGTCAGCACTTTGCCAGCGCGGATGCCGCCGTGATGGCCATCCTTTGCTCGCCTCACGTCTGCCTCTACAAACGTCAATTACGGAGTCTCAAGACGCGCGGGCGCGATAGTCATACACCATCGTCGATTCGCCGACTTCATCGTTCACCGCGCTTGTCTTCGTTACGTCCATCGTCATCGCTTGCCCTTCGTCTTCGACACGTATCCCGTGCGTGCTTCTAGTATAGCTGATGCCGACTTGCTTATGGCGTCTTTCGGCGTCGACAAAACGCTAGCGCCCTCAGCACGGGTCATTGAACTGTGGCAGCCAGGCTGCCTCCGCGGCGAAGAGGTCGTCGGTCATGCGGCGAATGTCGGCGAGGGTGCAGACGGCGGCGGTGAGCGGGTCCAGCATGACCGCGTGGCAAATCGCCTCACGGTCGCCGTGGACACCGCCGTACGTCGCCAACTCCTGTACGTTGATCATGGTGCGGTTGAGCGCGGCGAGCTGCGGCGGCAGCTCGCCGACGACCACCGGCTGCACGCCCATCGCGTCGACCAGGCACGGGACTTCGACGCACGCCCCCTGGGGCACGTTGGTGATCAGGCCGGTGTTGGGCACGTTGCCGTTGAACCGAAAGGGTTTGTTCGTTTCCATGGCGTTGATGATGCCCGCGCCGTACTCGTCGCTGCGCCCCGTGGGCAGCGGCTTCGTCCCCGCCGCCTGCGTCCGCACATCGTCCAGGTAGGTCGGCAAGCGTTCGCGGCACTCCTTGAGGTATCCGCCCGTGTGACCCCAGTCGAACCAGGCGTCGTGCGGCGAGGTGAACCGCGCGACGAGGTCGTCGATCATGGCGGGGGACTTGCGGAAGTAGGGCGCGTACTCGGAGGCGTGCCCGCTGCTCTCGGTGACGAAGTACCCGAATTGCTCCATCAACTCGATCCGCACCGGCTCCTGTCCCACGATCGCGGCGTCCCGGACGCGCGCGCGCAGCCGCGGGTAGGCGTCCTCGCCGCGGTGGCGGAACTCCAGGAACCAGGCCTGGTGGTTGATCCCCGCCACGCGGTAGGTGACCTCGTCGTAGGGCGCGTCGATCCAGCGGGCCAGCATGCGCGAGGTGCCCTGCACGCTGTGACACAGGCCCACATGGGGCCGCCCCGTGGTGGCGACGGCCCAGCAGTTGATGGCCATGGGGTTGGAGTAGTTGAGCAGCAACGCCTCGGGCCGGCACAGCGCGTCCATCTCGCGGCACAAGTCGAGCAGCAGCGGGATCGTGCGCAGCCCCCGGAACACGCCGCCGGGGCCAAGGGTGTCGCCGACGCACTGGCCGACGCCGTAGCGCTGGGGGATGGCGATGTCGTGCGCGTAGGCGTCCAGCCCGCCGACCTGCACGGTCACGATCACATAGTCGGCGCCGCGGACCGCCTCGGCGCGGTCGAGCGTGGCCTCGACGCGCGCGGGGAGATCATGCGCCGCGATCATCGTCCGCGCCAGGTCGCGCGCCAACTCCAGACGCGCGGCGTCGATGTCCATCAGGCTAATCGTGCTCCCCTGCAGCGCCGGGAACGACAGCAGGTCATTGATCAAGTTGCGCGTGAACACGACGCTGCCCGCGCCGATCAGTGCGATTTTAGGCATCTACGTAATCCTCTTTCCTTATTTCCTTCCCCCTCCGCCCATGGCTAACTGGCCCCTCGGACCCTAGCCGCAGGTCCGACGGTCCAGCGCACCAAGGGGGGAACCTGGGGGGATGGCTCCCCCCAGACCCCCTCCAACCATGGCGCGTGGGGATAGATAGGAGCGGCCATGGCTAACAATTCACGATCTATTCAAAAGCCTGAAGGTAGGGGCGCTCAGCCTCCCACATTTCGTCGAACAGGGCGCTCAGTTCAGCCGGCGAGCAGACCGCCGCGCTGAGCGGGTCGAGCTGCAGCGCGTAGCGCGCCGCCTCCTTGTCGCGGTTCAGTAGCGCGTCGACCATGAGCGTGTGCACGGCCATGTGGGCGCGGTTGAGCGCGGCGAGCTGCTCGGGCAGCGCCCCGAAGTGGCAGGGCTGCACGCCGTTGCGGTCGACCAGGCAGGCCACTTCGACACAGCCGTCGGGCAGGTTGTCGATCAGCCCCGCGTTGCGCACGTTGCCGTAGATCACCTTGGGCCGCTGCAGGGCGACCGCTTCCACGATGTCGGCGCCGTACTCATGGCTGCGCCGCAGCGGGACCTCGCGCTCCCCCTCCAGCATCGCGCGGATCTGCCCGTCTTTCTCCTCGCGCCAGCGCGGCCAGTTGTTGGCGTAGAAGCCGCTCTCGCCGAGGTAGCCAGCGCGGCAATAGCGCTCGACCAGGTCGGGCCGGCTGCGGAAGTAGGGCACGTACTCCGAGAAGTGGCCGCTGCTCTCGGTCACAAAGGCGCCAAAATGCAGCATCATCTCGAAGCGCACCGGGTCGCGCTCGTACACGTCCGTGACGGCAGCGCGCTCGCGCAGGCGCGGGTACATGTCCTCACCGTGGGCGCGCAGTTCGGTGAACCACGCGTTGTGGTTTATGCCGGCGCAGCGCCACTCCAATTCGTCGTAGGGAATCTCCAGGTACTCGGCCAGCAAGCGGGAGGTGTGCTGCACGCTGTGGCACAGGCCGACCGTGCGCATGGCCGTGCCCGTGAGCGCGGCCATGGTCAGGATCGACATAGGGTTGGTGTAGTTGAGCACCCAGGCGTCGGGGCACAGCCGCTCGCAGTCGCGCAGGATCTCGAGCCAGGCGGGTCCGGTGCGCAGCGCCTTGAAGATGCCGCCCGGACCGATCGTATCGCCGATGCACTGGTCGATGCCGTACTTTAGAGGAATGTCGTAGTCGTGGCGCACGTTGGCGAGGCCGGCCACCTCGATCGAGTTCACGATGACATCGCTGCCGGGCAGCAGGTCGCGGCGTTCGGTGGAGGCGCTCACGCTCCAGCGCTTGCCCATCAGGGTGACGATGCGCTCGGCGATGCGGCGCGCCAACTCCAGGCGCGGGGGATTGAGGTCAATCAGGGCGAACTGCCCCTCGTCGAGCCCGTCGATAGCAAGGATGTCTGTGATGATTTGGCGCGCGAACACGGCGCTCCCCGCGCCGATGATGGTCACCTTAAACATGCCGATTGGGCTCCTTCTCTGGTTCTCTGGGTAACTACTCGCCACTCGCCTGCATTATTCATGAACACCCGTTGCACCACGGAGACACGGAGACACGGAAATTTTGTAGGACAGCCTGGTGTCCTGCCTGGCGACCTACCAGGGACGTTGACCCCTTTTCCGCCCTCTCCGTGCCTCCGTGTCTCCGTGGTGCATAATCCAGACTAGCCCTTGAGCGCCCCGGCCATGAGGCCCTCGACGATCTGCTTCTGAAAGGCCATCGCCAGGATGAAGACCGGCGCGATCACGACGAGGCCCATGGCCGCCTCGTTGCCCCAGGCCACCGATTGGTTCTGTGGGTTCACGGACGCCTGCGTGATGCCGAGCGTCAGCGTCGCCGTCGCGGACGAGCGGCTAAAGATGAGCGGCAGAAAGAACTCGTCCCAGGCCGTGATCAAGTTGATTAGGAAAAGCGTGGCGAGCGCGGGGCGCAGCACTGGGACGACGATCCGAAACAGGATGGTCGGAAAATTGGCCCCATCGACCTGCGCCGCCTCTTCCATCTCAAGCGGGACCTGCCGGATGAACGAGGTCATGATCCACACGCTTGTCGGCAGCAGCAGGTTCACCAGCAAGATCAGGATGCCCTGCAGCGAGTCGATCAGGTTGAGGCTTTGGAAGGTCTGGAACAGGGGGATGATCGTGGCGATGGTCGGCAAGAACCCGGACACGAGCATGGCCAGAAACAAGAAGTTACTGCCAGGGAAGCGGATGCGCGCGAAGGCATAGCCCGCGAGCAGGGCCACTAGGACCGAGAAGGCGGCGGAGAGCACCGACAGCAGGCTGCTGTTGAGGAACTGTTGCCCTACCGGCACGAGCGCCGCGACGTTCTTGAAATTGATCAGCGACGGATGCGCCGGGATGTAGTTGAGCGGGATCCTGAACAGTTCATCGATCGGCGTGAAGGCCGACAGCAGAATCCAGTAGATCGGGGCGAACGTGATCATCAGAAACAGCGCGATCGGGACGTAGAACGCGACCTGGCGCAGCATCACGCCCACGACGAGGCGGCGGTTCGCACGCAGGGCGGCTTGGGTTCGGGTTATCGCCATCTCAACTCTCCTTACACTACTATTAGCCCGGCACAGGAACACGAAGCTGGCCAGGCTGATGACTAGGACGATGAGGAAGGTGAACACCGCGATCGCCGAGCCGTACCCATAGTAGAGTCCCGAGAAGGCCAGCTTGTAGACCTGGTAAGACAGGAGCGAGGTGGAGTAACCCGGGCCGCCCTGTGTAAAGCCGTAGACGATGTCGAAGCTCAACACGCGGTAGGTAGCGATAAAGATGGTGAGCGTAATCAGGATCGGGGCCATCAGCGGCAGCACGACCGAGCGGTACGTCCGCCAGGGGCTGGCGCCGTCGACCTTGGCCGCCTCATATAACTCGCCGGGGATGTTCTGCAGGCCGGCGAGCAGGAAGATAGCGGCCCACGGCGCGTTCTTCCAGACGTCGAGCAGGATGACGGCCGCGCGGGCGCCCGTCGGCGAGGCCAGCCAGACCGGGCGGACGCCGGGCGCGACGCGCGCGATGATGTCGTTGATCATCCCGTACTGGTCGTTGAACAGCCACTGCGCCGCCGTGGCGATGACGATGGTGGGCATGGCCCAGGGCAGCAGGTTGACGGCGCGAACGAGGGTGCGCCCGCGGAACGTGCGGTTGAGCAGGCTGGCGATGACCAGCGCGTAGATCAACTGCAGGATCGTCGAGGCCACCGTGAACGCGAACGTGAAGCCGAGCGTCGCGGTCACCGTGGAATCCTGGAAGATGTTGGCGTAGTTGCGCAGGCCGACCCAGTGTGTGTTGACGTTGAGGGGGCTTTCGTTGGTGAAGCTCTGCAGGATCGCGTGCGCGAACGGATAGACCGAGACGGCCCCGCGCCACAGGATCGCCGGCGCGATCAGGGCGTAGGCGAGGAGCACGCGATTAGACGGCCTGCGGCGGCGTGTCGTCACCCTCGTCGCGGTCGTCGCTGCTGGTACCGATGTCGTCGACATGTTTGGCCTCGAATTGCTAGGCGGCCGTGCGGGAGTGCGCCGGCGTCGAACGGTCGAATAGCTGGTCGCGGCTACCGCTCACAGCCACCTCTGTCCTCATTCCTCATATATCGCGACGACAGTTCCGCGCGCGGGACGGCGCGCGGGACTGTCGTCCGGACGAACGCTACGAGTTCTGCTGGATCTGATCGATCTTGGACTGGGCCTGGGAAATAGCGGCGTCAAGCGAGAGTTGGTTGTTCAGGTACTGATTGATCGGCGACTCGAAGGCGTCGGTGAGGCGTTGCACCTGGGCCTGGATAGGGCGGGGACGCGTCAGGTGCTGCTGGTTATAGAGGGAGACGAATTTGGCGTAGCTGATCGCCTGCTGCGTGCGCGCGTCGTCGAGCGCCTTCAGGTTCGCCGGCAACGTTCCCTCCGCCTGGGCAATCGCGACCTCGGGTCCTTGCGAAGTCACGTAGTCGATGAATTTGACGGCCATGCCCTTATTCTGGGAATACTTGCTGACAGACCAACCCCACGAGTCGGCCAGCGTGGTGTTGTTGGCCGGCCCTTTCGGCGGAAGGGCGACGGCCGCCTTGTACTTCTTCGTGAACGATGGACTGGCCTCGAACTGGGCATAGAAGCCAGCCCACACGGGCCACATGGCGAGACGCCCGTCGATGAACTCGTTCTGGAGGGTGGTGTAGTCGGCGCTGACCGTGTCGGGCGGCATGATCTTGTAGGTGTGCAGCATGTCGTAGATAAACTTCAGCGTGGTACGCGCGGCCGACGTCTTGAGGTGGAACGGGTCGGCCCCGGCCTGGCCCATCCAGTAGCACGCCTCGTTCCACAACTCGCTGTTGCCGTTCTTGCCCGCGAAGCCGAGGCCGTAGACACCGCCCTTGGTCAGCTTCTTGCCGGCGCTGACGAGCCCGTTCCAGGTAGTCGGAGCCTCGAGCCCGGCCTTGTCGAAGAGGTCTTTGCGATAGAAAAACACGACCGCTCCCGAGTAGCCTGGCACGCGGTAGAGGTGGCCATTGTACGTGCTCAGCTTGATAGGACCCGGACCAATGACCGACAAGTTCGCCTTGGAGACCTGCCCCTCAAGCGGCTCGAGCCAACCCGCGGTGCTAAACGTGGCCGCCATGAGCTCGTCGATGTAGTAGACATCGATGCCGGTGTACCCGGACGAGAGATACGTCGTGAACTTCGACACGGTGTCGCCGAAGACCTGCGGCTCGGGATTGTACTTGACGGTGAGGCCGTTCTGCTTGCCAAAAGCGTTGATCACGGAGAGGAACGCATTCTTGTTGGTGAGGTTGCCCGCGTAGGCGACGTTCAGCGTGCCGCCGCTCGCGTCCACGAGTGTCACCCGCGACGCCAACATCTCGGGCAGGGCGGCGCCGAGGGCGACACCGGCTGCTCCGAGACCTACCCGCCGCAGAAAACGCCCGCGATCGACCGCTTGCGCCACGCCGACGCCCGTCATCTTGTCCGCGCTATTATCCATCTCTCTATGTGTCATGTGCTGTGTCCCCTTTGACCAAGACATATGCGTGACAATGTAAAAGATTGCGATATCCAACGGGGCGCCCACGTACCACGGCGCCTCACGCTATGACTCTACGCCGACGCCATCACCCCCTTCCACTTCGTGTAGTCGTTGGTCAGCCACGCCGGACGGGGCGCCGCAGGAGGCGCGCACGACCACGGTAGTCGGTATTATCTGAATAACGGGCGGGAGACCGGGTCGGTTGATACGCTCCATCAGCTTGCGCACCGCGACCTCGCCCATCACCTCCTTCGGCACGCGCACCGTTGTCAAGGGCGGGTCCAGGTCGCGCGCGAACGGTATGTCGTCGAACCCGGTGATAGCCAGGTCGTCGGGCAAGCGCAGACCGCGCTGTTTAGCGGCGCGCATGGCCCCGATGGCGATCGTGTCGCAGCCGCAAACCAGGGCGTCCGGCAAATCATCACGGGCCAGCAGCGCCTGGGCGAACGGATAGGCGCCCTCGGCGGACCAGGGTGTCTCGATGCGGAGGGTCGGGTCGAGCGGCAGCCCATGGCGCGCGAGCGCCTGCGCGAAGGCCTCGGCGCGTTCGTCTTCGACGGGCGAGGGACCCAGGAACGCGAAGCGGCGGCGTCCCAGCGCCACGAGGTGGTCGACCAAGCGGTACATAGCGCGGCGCTTCTCGATCGTGATTACGTCGACGCGGGTATGCTCATCCCAGCGCACGCGGTCGTTGCCGCCCTCGATCACGACGGTGCGATCGTGTTCGACCGCCCGGCTGAACGGGCGCATGCCGACCAGGATCATGCCGTCGACGTGGGCGCGCGTGAGTAGGCTGCGCTGGTGGCGGCGTTTCAGGTCGTCGATCGTGAAGGCGAAGCGCAAGTGATACTCCTGCCGGATCAACTCGTCGTCGACACCGTCGAGGACGGGCGACCAGAACGGGTCGGAGAACTTGTAGGACACGTTGCCGAGGACCAGCCCGACGTTATAAGTGCGTCGCACCTGGCTATCCACCCGCCCCACCAGGCGTTGCGCCGCGTCGTTGGGCTCGTAGTCGAGTTGGCGCACGGCTTCCCAGATCCTCTCCTGCGTTTCGGACGCTACTGGCCGCGATCGATCACCGCTCAGGGCGCGCGAGGCGGTCGAGATCGACACTCCCGCCAACTTGGCGACATCACGCAACGTTACCGACACCAATACGCTCCAATTTTAATCCAACCGTTTGGATAGTCACCATGGTATCACCGTCGTCGCGCTCCTGTCAATGGCTGGCCGGCGTATCTTGCCCCCAATCCGCTTGCTGTTGCGTGCGGAATCGCGACGGCGCCCTCCGTTTCCTAAACCCCGAGAGGCAACGGGTGGGGTGGGGGCAGTGCGCGCAGGGTCGCGCGATACTCGCGGGGCGCCTGCCCGCACACGCGACGGAAGGCGACGTAGAAACGGCTGGGCGATCCGAACCCGGATTCCAGGGCGACATCGAGCACGTTGAGGTCGGTCGTGGCCAGGAGGCGCTGGGCATCCGCGACGCGGTAGTGCGTGAGGTAGTCGACGACGCTCATGCCGAAGGTCTGGCGGAAGATGTGCATGGCGTAGTTGGGGTGGAGGCCGGCGGCGCGCGCGACGTCCCCAACGGTGAGGTCCTCGGCGTAATGTCCGGCGATGTAACGAGCCATCCTCTCAGCCCGGGCGCTCCTCCCCAGGCCCGCTGGCGCCATGATGTCTGGGGTGTCCACCGTGAGGGAGAGCGCGAGGCGGCGCAGCCGCGCTTCTATTTCCAGGAGCGCGATTCTCCGGCGTTCTACCCCCGTATCGCGCACGTCGTCGAGCCACTGCCGCGCCAGGATCGCATCGAGAGTCCCCTGCGCCGGTCCCCGGTCCACCTCCACCACGGGGCGTCCGTATATGATACGGCTCGTCAACGCCTCGGGCAGACGCCATTGCAGAACCAGGGCCAGCGGGATGGTCAACCAGCACAATGTCGTCGCTGGAGCGAGCGCGACGATGCGATGGGGCACAGCGGCCCAGAAAAACGCTAACCGCCCTGCCGTCAGCGTCACCGGTGTCCCCCCGAATAGGTAGCTGACGGCCCCCTCCTCGATGACGTTGAGTTCCACCTCATTGTGCCGGTGCGGACGGCCCATCAGACCGGGCTGTCCGCGCCAGCCGGTCAGGCCGAGGGTAACACTGTCCCGTGCGATGTCTACGGCGTTCGGATGGGTCATAACCTTATGATGCAGGATAGTTTGACCACAAAACAAGAGGACACTCCTCAATCCCCATGATATCGTTACAACTATGGGGTCCATATGGATCCCGCCGATGCCTCTCGCGGCATAGTCGTAGGGCTGACTGACAGTGCCGAACGCCGCGCCACGCGCCGGGAATGTCCAGGCCGTCGGCCGACGTACGCATGCCGTCGTTTGTCTGGCGGCTTCTGCTGTGGGAGACGACAGGGGAAAAGGAGCGAACAGTGGTGACCGCGACAGCAGACACAGCGCCCGTACAAGCGAGGCGCTCGCCGTATCATTTGTCCCCGGAACAGGTGCGGTTCTTCGACGACAACGGGTATTTGATCCTGCGCGACTGGATCCCGCAGGATCTGCTGCATGCGTTGCAAGAGGCGGGCACGGCGTGGATCGAGCGGGGCCTGACCATGGGCGAGGACGACCCGCGGCACAAGGATTTCGTGTTCGCCCAGCGGCCACATGGTCGCGCCCTGTTCCGCGTCAACTACCTCCACGACCAGGGGCAGCCGAGTTCGCTCGCGCTCCTCGGTAGTCCGCAGGTGCTCGGCGTCGCCGAGAGCCTGTGCGGCCCGAACTTCGTCCCCACCTACGAGTCGATGGTCTTCAAACAGAAGGGCGACGGCGCGGCCATCCCCTGGCATCAGGATGCGGTCCACCCGCACCGCCACCATCGCATCTTCAATTTCGACCTCTACCTCGACCCCTCGCATGTCGGCGGGGGCGCCTTGCGCGTCATCCCCAAAACGCAGCGGGAGAAGCAGGATATCTGCGCCTTGACCGAGGAGCATGGGTGGGACGCGCCCGGCATGGTACACGTCGAGATGGAACCGGGCGATGTCCTCCTTCACGACGTGATGGTCGTCCACGGCTCGGAGCAGGTAGAAGGGAAAGCGCTGCGGCGCACGATCTACTACGAGTTCCGGCCGGCCGAGGAGATCCTGGAGGACGGGCCGTGGGATCGCGACTGGATCGACCGGCGCCTGCGCCTGATTCCGTTGGGCTTACGGCGCTACCAACAGGCCTACCCCGAGAGCCCGCGATTCGCATGGCGCGTCTCCGACGAGTTCCGCCCGCGGATGTCGGAGGACGAACAAGTGGAGCTGAAGGTGGCCCATGTGGTCCATTCGGGCGGGTCCTATTGCAGCGCGGGCGACGCCGGCGCGAAAAGCGTGTAGTGATCAGCGTGGTGTCGACGCTTCCCCTCCCTCTCCTATAGCGGGCGAGCGCCAATACGTGACAGTGGCGCGCTCGTCTCGTCGAGCCACGCGCTCGTCCAGGGGCATAGGCATAGGCGGCCTGGACGCTCACGCCGGCGCGCTAGTGAGGGGTAAGTGTAATAGAGCGACGAGAGCGTAATCGGGGCCGGGGGCGCGGTGAATCCCACCCTCATCACCTCCTTCGTGCCTGCCCGCTGTCCGCGCCCCTGTGAGGCTGGCGGCCAGCCCGCCGCGGGCTGGCCAGCCCCGTCCCCTCCGCGCGCCCGTGCGATCACACCGCGCAACGGGGCGCGACACGTCATCGCGCCCCGTTGCGCGCGTCGCTCACGCCATTGTCGCGGAACCCCCGAAATCATCGACCGCCGGGAACAGATCGCCGGCGAGGGGTTGGCCGTCTTCCAGCCCCAGCGGATCGGTGACGGGGTGGGAAATCTTGTGATAGGTCGTCCCCGCATCCGTGTAGATGACGACGTGGGCGACGCGCGGCTCGTCGGTGAGGTTGGGCGTGGCCATGTGCGCGCAGAGCGCGTGGTGGAACGTGCAATCCCCCGCGCGCAGCGGGATCGTCACACGCGGCTCCCACACCAGGTCGGGACTCTTCCTGAACAGGTCGTGCGCGTCGGTGAGGTCCTGCGCGGCCAGGTCTGCGCGCGTGTGCGAGCCGGGGATGAAAGTCATGCAGCCGCGCTCCACCGGGACGTCGACCAGCGCGATCCACGCTGAGAGCGGGTGGGTCGCGTGGGCATGCGGCCAGAGGGGCTGGTCCTGATGGAATTCGGTGGGCGCGTTGTTGTGGGGCTGCTTGATCAAGATCTGGTCGTGCCAGAGCCGCAGCGAGACGCCAGCCAGACGCTCGGCGATGGCGCCCACGTTGGGGTGCAGCGTGAGGCGCTTCATCGTCTCGTCCTCCCGCCACACGTTGACGAGCTGCAGGAAGACGCGCTCCGCTTTGCTCCCCGCAGTGTTGCTCTTGTCCTTCAACCGCTGGGCCGCGTCGAGCGCCGCCGCGCGGAACGCGGCGACCTCATCGGGTGAGATGACCCCCGGAATGTGTACGAAGCCTTGCCGCCGATAGGTCTGGATCGTGTCATCCGAGAGTGTTTCGGGCGTCGTGCGATAGACAGCGCGATAGGATGTGGTTGTCATGGCGTTCCCTCCTAATCGTCAAGAGCCCTTCCGCTCTTACAGCCAGTATGAGGGCCGATGGACGGCCGGTGTTAGCCCCTAACGCGCGGCTCACTAGCACAAAATTGACAACCGCTCGACAAGGGCTATGCTTAACGGTATGGACGATCAGACGACACCCGTACTCTATGCCCGGCGGCGGATCTTCGCGGCCGCGCACGCGCCGATCTTCGCCAATCGCGTCGTGCTCGACGGCGACTTCGAGCTACACAGCCACGATTTCATCGAGGTCATGGTGATCGGCGCGGGGCACGGCGTCCACCAGACGATCCACGGCCACCAGTCCCTCCAGGCGGGTGATATCTACATCCTGCGGCCGGGGGTCTGGCACGCCTATCGCGCCTGCCGACATCTGGAGGTGTCCAACTGCTGCTTTGGGCTCGAACTGCTGCAACGCGAGCTTGTGTGGATACGCGACGACCCGCTGCTGAACTATCTGCTCTACAGCGGGCCGTTAGGCCTGGATCGACGCGGCATCTTGGCAGCGCGCCTGTCGCCCACGGCGCTCGCGGACTGTCTCCACCACATCGACGCGCTGCATCGCCTCGGTGTGGCCGACAGCCCGGACACCAAGGTCGATCTTATCGGCCATCTCCTGCTGGCGCTCGCCCAGCTCGCCCATCATGTCAACCCGGTTGGCGAGGCGGGGACGCGCCGCCCAAAACCCGTGCATGACGCCGTCGTGCACGGCATGCGCTTGCTGGAAGAGGACCTCGCGCACCCATGGTCACTCGCGGACCTGGCGGGACGCCTGCACATCGACGGCTCCTACCTCGTGCGCTTGTTCAAAGCCCACACGGGCTTGTCGCCCATGGCCTACCTCGCCCACCAACGGGCCGAGCGCGCCGCGACACTGGCGCTACAGACCGATTATCCGATAGCGCGGATCGGCCGGGAGGTGGGGTGGCCCGACCCGAACTACTTCGCGCGACGTTTCAAAGCCTATTTCGGGGTCAGCGCCACGGCCTATCGCGCGCGGTACGCCGGTGAGGTCGGGATACCTGACGACCACACACACCACTATGCGGAGGGTTCAACCGGAGGATGAGCGATGCCGGGATCGCTTAACCAGCATATCCACCGCCAGCACTCATATCCACCGCCACCATACCTCACGGACCCCACCCCCATGATATAGCGACGACTATGAAACCGATGTCACAATCGTCACTATGCGGCGCTTTGTTAAGCCACTAGAACGGCATGATGTGTAACTGGTTGCATATCCGCCCGTTTTCTTCTATACCACACGAAGCCGATGGATAGAGGGCCTCGTGGCGCGTGCACGCACTGGCCGTGGGGGTGACATAGGCGCTTGCGCGCCTGTCACGGGAGGAAACACGGCTTTTGACCGTCAAGGGGTCGTGAGCGTCGCATGAGGCCGGCCACCATCCCTCACCTCTTGACAACGATGCGGGCAATCGTCTATGATAGGCGACATGAAACAGGTTACATCTTCCAGCGAGTCCGCGTCGGGTGTCACGATCTACCACGTCGCTGAACGGGCGGGGGTCTCGGTCGCCACCGTTTCCCGCATGATCAATGGGAGCGGGTACGTCGGGACGCACGCACGTGAGCGCATCCAGGCGGCCATGGACGCGTTGCGCTTCGAGCCCAACGGCCTGGCGCGCAGCCTCACCACGAAACAAAGCGAGTTGGTGGCGCTACTCCTGACCGACATCGCCAATCCTTTCTCCGCCCAAATCGCGCGAGGCGTGCAGGATGTGGCCCAAGCCGCGGGCTATATCCCCATCATCTGCAGCGCCGACGACGCGGCCATCGAACTGAAGACGGTGCGGACGCTGCGCCACAAACGCGTCGACGGTCTTATGTTGACGCCGACCGAGGGGGAGCGCAACGCCGAGAACGAACGCGTCCTGCACGAACTCTGCGACCGCGGTCTAGCCATGGTCTGCATCGGTCGCCGCCCCGTCCATCCACACGCCGACGAAGTGAGCACCGACACATTCGGCGGCGCCAGGCTGGCGGTCGCCCACCTCGCCGCTCTGGGTCATCGCCGCATCGCCTTCATCGGCGGCCGGTTCAGCCGTGGCATTGCCATGGGACGGCTCGGTGGCTATCGCCAGGGACTGGACGAGGCCGGGTTGCCCGCGCCGGTGCAGCTGGTGCGCGAGGGCGATCTCGATGAAGAGAGCGGGCAACGCGAGGCGCGGGCGCTGCTCGCCCTGCCCCAACCGCCGACGGCGATCTTCTGCGTCAACGACCGCACCGCCTTCGGCGTCATGGCCGCCGTGACCGCCCAGGGGCTGCGCGTCCCCCACGACATCTCCATCGTCGGTTTCGACGACATCCCGCTGGCTGGCCTGGTCGCCCCGGCGCTCAGCACCGTGCGCCAGCCCGCGCAGGAGCTTGGCCGGTTAGCGGCCACGTTCCTGCTCGAACGGATCGCCCATCCCGACGCGCCGCACCAGCGCAGCGTCCTGCCGTGTGAGCTTGTCGCCCGGCAATCGAGCGGCCCGCCCTCCGCGGGTGGCTAACTATGTCATCACCCCCCGCCGCGCCCGTTGTGGCGCGCGCGCTGTCCCAACGTGAAAGTAAGGAGGAGCCGGAACGATAGAGTAAGTATAGAGACCATCGCTGTGATACAGCTGATGACGCGCGCGTCCATTCCCGTATAGACCAGTAGACCTTTCCAATGTAGACCAGTAGACCTTATTTGACTCGATTCTCGCGGAGGAGTATCCCCATGGATGTGATGAAGCCTGTCTCACGCCGCACGCTACTTGCCGGCGCCGCCGCTGCCGGCGCCGTTGTCGCCGCCGATTCTCTCCGACCGGCGTCCGCGCTGGCCAGTCGCGCGGCCGCCGACCAGGTCACGTTGCAGTTCTGGACCAACCATGACGCGGTCACCGACGTACCGCTCTTCAACAAGGTGATCCAGAACTTCCAGGCAGCCTACCCTACCATCAAGGTCAACCTGACCAACTATCCAGGCACGAACTTCGACTCCGCCGTCATCCCGACGCGCGCGGCCGGCGGCACGCTCGCCGATGTCTTCTATAATCGCACCTTCGCCACGGCCGATCGCGCCAACCGCGGCTGGACCCTCGATCTCACCTCCGACATCGCGCGCAACCATGTCACCGTCAACGACTTCTGGTCGGCGGAAGTCGCGCAGATGACCTGGAAGGGCAAGCAATATAGCCTGCCCTATGATTGGTCCGACTGGGGCGTCTTCTACAACAAGACGATGTTTGACAAGAAGGGCATCAAGTATCCGCCATCCGACGGCAGTTGGACCTGGGACGAGTTGCTCGCCATGGCCAAGGAGTTCGTGACGATGTCCGGGTCGCGGCAGACGACGTGGGGCGTCGACATCGCCAGCGTGCTCGGCAGCGGCTGGGGCACGGTTGGGTATGTGCTGGCCTGGGGCGGCAAGTGGGTCAGCCCCGACCTGCGTTCGTTCATGGTCAACACGCCCGAGGCCGTCGAGTTGTTCCAGAAGATGCAGGACACCATCTACGTGACGAAGGCGGCCCCGCGCAGCGGCGCTTTCTCCGCCGGGTTCGACCCCTGGAGCAGCGGCCAGTTGGGTATGTCGGTCAATGGGTCATGGGCCACCCTGCAGATGCGCAGCACCATCGGCAAGCGCTTCGACTACGACGTGGCGCCGCTGCCGAAGGGGCCGACCGGACGCCGGCCGATCTCGCCGGCCGGCGGGGCCTGGTCCATCCCATCGACGTCGAAGCACCCCAACGAGGCGTTCGCCTTCCTCAACTTCCTCACCAGCACGCGCTCGGACCAGATCCTGATCTCCGAGCCAACGCGCAGTATACCGGGCCGCAAGTCGGCGGTGCCCCTCTGGGTCAGCACGGCCAAATCCGCCAAGCTGCCGCCCGCGCACGTCTCGGTCTTCCCCACCACGATCAATGAAGCGTTCACCGTCCCAACGGTGCCGTACTACAACGAGTTGTCGACGATCACCGCGAACGCCGTCACCGCTATGCTCGGCTCGAAAGCCAACGTGAAGCAGACGCTGGCCAAATGGCAATCCGACGGCCAGACGGCGATCAAGAAATATCGCTTCTAATCGGCGCCAATCCGATCAGCCTGGGGCCGGCGGCCGCGACGGACGGCCCCGGCGCCCCTATCTATCGGCGCCACTGTCTAGCAAGGAGAAGGAGAGAGACCATGGCAGTCACGGGCGTGCGCGCTGTCACGGGACCGCATCGGCCGCGGCGGCGCTCGACGCTGGCGCGGAGAGAGGCCATCTACGGCTACATCTTCCTGCTCCCCTGGCTTATCGGCTTCCTGTGGTTCACGGCCGGTCCGGTGCTCGCCTCGCTGGGCCTGAGCGTGACCAACTACAGCGGGGGGAACGCGCGGGTGTCGTTCGTGGGGCTCGGCAATTACGCGGATATGCTCGGCAAGGACCCGCTGTTCTGGCAATCGATCAAGGTCACCGCCATCTATTCCATCCTGGCCGTCCCGCTCGGATTGGCGTTTTCACTGTGCATCGCTCTGCTGCTCAATCGCCGCATCCACTTCCTGCCGGTCTGGCGCACGCTCTTCTACCTGCCCGCGCTGATCACGGGCGTGGCGCAGGGCCTGCTCTGGCAGTTCATGCTCAACGAGCAGTTCGGCATCATCAACGAAGTGCTCAACACGGTCAACCTGCCGTCGATCCCCTGGCTGTCGAGCGAATCCTGGATCATTCCGTCGCTCGTCCTGGCCACCTTATGGGGTAGTACCAGCGGCATGCTGATCTTCCTGGGCGGCTTGCAGGGTATCCCCACCGAGTTGTATGAGGCCGCCGACCTCGACGGCGCCGGCGCCCGGCGCAAGTTCTGGAACGTGACCCTGCCCATGCTGACGCCGACCATCTTCTACAACCTCATCTTCGGCATCATCAGCAGCTTCCAGGTGTTCACGTTGATCTACGTCGTGACCAGTAACGGCGGGACTGTTGGCGGCCCGAACTACGCGAGCTACGCCTGGTCGGTCTACATCTATCAGACCGCCTTCCAGTTCGGGCGGATCGGCTATGCGGCGGGTCTTGGGTGGGTCCTGTTCGCCCTGATCCTGCTGCTCACGCTGGGCGTGTTCCGGTCGGCGCGAAGGTGGGTGTTCTATGCCGGCGAGTAGAACGTGTGGGCAGTCCCACCATGAGGGGCGCGGACAGGACGGAAGGCGGATATATGACCAATAGCAGCATCACTCCCGCCGTCGGGGAACGGCGGCCTATGGCCCACCAGAGCACCGCACGCCAACCACTGATCACCGTCCGCCGCGGCGCGGGGCGCCTGCTCACCTATGTGGTGTTGATCGTGTTCACCGCTGTGTTGCTCTTTCCCGTCTATTGGCTGGCGTCGGGCAGCCTCAAGACGCCGGACGCAATCGCCGCCTATCCCGTCATCTGGTTCCCGAGCCCGCTGGCCTGGGGGAACTACAGCACGCTCTTTCAGAGCCTGCCTATGGGAACCTACTTCTTCAACACCCTGTTCGTCGCCGTCTGCGCCACGATTGGGACAACTTTCTCGTCGGCGATCGTGGGCTACAGCTTCGCGCGCCTGCGTTTTCCGGGCCGCAACGCGCTCTTCGTGTTGGCCCTGAGCACGCTCATGGTACCGAGTTTCGTGACGTTGATCCCGCAGTTCGTCATGTTCAAGAGCTTCGGCTGGCTCGACACGTTCGCGCCGCTCATCGTGCCGCAACTCTTCGCCAATCCAGCGTATCTGTTCCTGACGCGCCAGTTCTTCCTGACGCAACCGCGCGAATTGGAAGACGCGGCCAAAATCGACGGCTGCGGCTACGTCCGCACGTTCTGGAGCATCGCGCTGCCGCTGATCAAGCCCGCGCTGATCGCCGTGGCTCTGTTCACCTTCCTGTACAACTGGAACGACTTCCTGGGGCCGCTCATTTACTTGCAGAGCAGCGACCATCTCACATTGCAGCTCGGGCTGGCGCAGCTCCAGAGCCAGTATTCGACGCACTTCGAGTTGATCATGGCTGGAGCCGTCGTAAGCACACTGCCCGTCATCGCGCTGTTCTTCATCGGGCAGCGCTGGTTCATCCAGGGCATCGTCGTGACCGGCGTGAAAGGGTAGTGGCCGCGCGATCGGTGAACACAATGCGTGGGGTAAGGATTGGGTCAGATAATGTTTAACGTGTGCCCGCAATGCGGCCAGTATAGCGACGAGAAGACGATCGATCCTCAAGGGCCCTTCGCCATTTGTCCGTTCTGTCACCATCCACACCGATTCGTTCAGCTCCCCTTGTTCGTCGTCACCGGGGCCAGCGGAACGGGGAAGAGCACAATCGGGCTCAACCTCGTGCGGATCTTCGACCGCTGCGTGACCATGGACAACGATATGCTGTGGGGCGCTGTCCCATGGTCCCAGGGCGACGACCATCGGGGCTATCACAACACCTGGCTCCGCGTCGCGAAGAACATCGGGCAGTCGGGGCGGCCGGTTGTCCTCCTTGGAACCGCCCTGCCCGAGCACTTCGAGCCATGCCCCGAGCGGCGCTACTTCGCGCAGACCCACTACCTCGGCGTCGTCGCGGACGACACTGTCCTGGCCGAGCGTCTGCGCGGCCGCCCGAACTGGCGCGGTTCCGGGACACCCGCCGTTGTCGCTGACATGCTCCGTTTCAATGAGTACTTGAAGACGAACGCGCGGACCCTTTCGCCGCCCCTATCGTTGCTCGATACGACCGCGATGACCGTCGCGGAGAGCACGAGGGCGGCGGTAGAGTGGATCAGCGCGTGGTTGCCACCATGAGACGATTACCTCCTCCGCCGCGAGTGGCGACGACGGTTACGTCCCGCGATCAAGAAGTCACGCGGCGTTGCCACACCATCGCCAAAACAGTAGTCGCGGGATGCTGGACCACGCGCACCCGCGCACCCGTCCGTTGCCATGAGGCCCCGCGTGCGGGGAGGGCAGTCGCAGGCATGTCCCGCACATTCATGCTGAAAACATTTAGGATTAGCAGGGGGATAAAATGGTCACGTTGAGCAGAGACGAGTATCGGGACAAGGTCTACGCGTGCTGGCTGGGCAAGAACTGCGGCGGCACGCTCGGCGCGCCGCTGGAGAAGGCCTTCGCGCAGGAGGAGCCCTTCGCCATCGACTGGTACCCCGAGCTGCGCGAGGGCGGTATCCCCAACGACGACCTGGAGATGCAGCTGATCTGGCTCAAGGCCGTCGAGGAGGTGGGCTTCGACCTCACGGCGCGCGACCTGGCCCAGTACTGGCTCGACCACATCGGCTATAACTGGGACGAATACGGCCTGAACAAGACCAACCTGCGCCTCGGATTAGAGCCGCCGGTCTCCGGTCACTACAACAACTGGTTCGTCGATTGCATGGGCTCCCCGATCCGCAGCGAGATCTGGGCGTGCCTCGCCCCCGGTCTGCCCGCGCTGGCCGTGCGCTACGCCTACGAGGACGCCAGCGTCGACCACGCCGGTGGCGAGGGCGTCTGGGGCGAGCTGTTCAACGCCGCCGTGCAGTCGGCGGCGTTCGTCGAGCGCGACCCGCACACGCTGCTGGATATCGGCCTCTCCTACATCCCGCCGGAGTGCGTCACGGCCCGCGCCGTGCGGGCGGCCAGGGAAGCCCATGCGTCCGGCGTCGACTGGCGGGCGGCGCGCGAACGCGTGCGCGCGGCGGCCCCGAGTTACGTGGCGCAGTATGCCCCCGCGAATATCGGCTTCCAGGTAATCGGCTGGCTCTACGGGCGCGACTTCGGCGACGCCCTCTGCACGGCGGTCAACTGCGGCTATGACACGGACTGCACGGGGGCGACACTCGGCGCGTTGCTCGGCATCATCGGCGGCCGCGCGGGTTTGCCAGAGCGCTGGACCGCGCCGCTCGGCGAGACCATCGCCACCAATGAGAGTTGGGGCGGCCTGCGCGCCACCTCAACCGGCCGTAACCCCGTGCCGGCGACGCTGGGCGAGTTGACTGACCGCGTGTGCCGGCTGGGCGAACGCCTACTCGCGTCCCGTGGCGCGTCGCTGCGGATCGGCGACGCGACCGATCTACACGGCGCGGCGGGCGATACGCAGCAGGACGAGGGGGAGCGCTGGCAAGTTGCCAGCGTGTCGCAACTGGAACATCGGCTCCAGACGGTCGTGGTCCGTGTCGACTATGGCGGCGATCCGGTCATCGCCCCCGATCGCCCCACCAACCTCACCGTCCTGCTGCGCAATCAACGGAGCGCCGCGCTCACGCTCGACGTCGCGCTGCACGCGCCCGCGGGCTGGGTGGTCGAGCCGACGCCGCCGCGCGAGGTAGCGCTGGAGACGTATGGCGACGCGACGCTGCGCTATACGGTGCGCGTCGCCGACTCCGCGGCCATCGACAATAGCAATACACTCCAGCTCGATGTGCGGCCACACGGCCGGCCCGCCGAAATGGCCATCCCCATCGTACTCATCGGCGCGCGCCGCTGGTTGTTGTGGGGTCCGGAGGGCGCCGCCGACGCCACCGCGCTACTGGACCAACCGCTGGCCCCCGAACAGCGTCTGGACGCCCTCCCCACGCACGGGCAGGCCACGGAGGAGGGGTGGCGCGTCACCGCGGCTAACGGAAACGCGCTCCCCGACGAGATCGGAACGAACTGGACGGGCGCGCTGTACGCGCGACTGTTCCTGTGGAACCCCGAGGCGCGGGAGGCGCGGCTGGGCGTGCCGGCGACATGCCCGCGCAAGCTCTGGCTCAACGGGCGCCTCGTCCACGAGGTCCGCCAGCCGGCGCTGTTGCGGCCCAACTATGGCGGCGATAGCGTGTCGTACGTGGACGTCACCCTGAACCAGGGGTGGAACGCGGTGTCGATCAAATATACGCGCGACGCCGCCCTGCCGCCCTTCGCCGCGCACCTGACCCTGAGTACGACGGGGTTGTACGATGGCTTGACCGATGTACGCTGGACCCTTGTGCCGTGGGATCATAAGGAAGCTAAAAGGAAGTAAGTAGGATCAGGATGCCGATACACATAGGATGTCATCTATGGAGTTTTGGACGGTGTACCGTCGCCGAGGCGGCGGCGATGACGCGCGCGCTGGGACTTGATTGCCTCGACCTCGGCAACGCGCGCGATCTGGACCCCGCCTACATCGCTACACACGTCGACGAGGAAGCAGAGCGATTCAACCGGATTCGCGCGGAGACCGGCATCGCCTACATCGACTGCTTCCCGCAGGTCGACGAGGATGGGCTGCCCTTCACCAATAACCACCCTGATCCCGCCGTACGCGAGCGCTATCGCGCCCGGTGGCGGGGCTTCTTCCGCTTCGCGGCCGCGATCAGGCTCGGCGGCGTCACCTTGAGCCCCGGCCGTTATTGGCCGGGAGAGGCGCCCGGCGCCAGCTTTGACCGCGCCGCCGCGGAGTTGCGCTGGGCCGTGGACGAAGGTGGCGCGCATGGATTGAAGGTGCGCATCGAGCCGCATATCGAGAGCGTGACGTGGCGTCCTGAGTTGGTCCTGGAGATGCTGGACGCGGTACCGGGTCTCACCCTCACTCTCGACCACTCGCACTTTATCTTTCACGCGCTGCCGTTCGAGCACATCGCCGTGCTGCACCCGCATGCGACGCACTGGCACGCCCGGCAAGCGCGTCCGGGCAAGGCGCAGTGCCGGGAGCGCGACGGACGGATCGACTTCGCACGTATTGTACGGGAGTTGCACACCGAGGGCTACGACGGCGTGGTTTGCCTGGAGTATGTGCACGGCGCCTGGCTGGACCAGGACAACGTGGACTGCCTGACCGAAACGGTCACGTTGCGCGACACGCTGCGTGAGTTCCTCGCGCCAGGACCTTGACTCGTGACGACCAACCTGGCGCCAACGCGCCCGCACGGCGCATACGTGACTAGCCCGGTGGGAATCGGCGCCTGTCTTCCAGACGCGGGGCATATGCGTCATCACCCCCTGCTGTCCTCCCATCAACCGCACGACACACGTCAACCGCACGACGCGCGCACCACCAAGCGACAGGGCAACCGGATGACGCCGCTCTCTCGCTCCCCCTTCATCAAGCTCAACATGCGGCTACCGGCCCGCCGCCCTAACTCGTAGATTTGCATGTCGACCGTCGTGAGTGGGGGCCGCGTTTCTTCCGCGAACACCTCCCAATTATCGAACCCGACGACGGCCACATCATCGGGAACGCGCCGCCCGCGCGCGCGCAGGGCCTCAATCGCGCCACTGGCGAGCTGATCGTTGCCGCAAAAGAGCCCATCGATCCGGGGATCCACGTCGAGTAGCTGGCCTGTCGCCTCGTAGCCCCAGCGCTGGCGCCATGCTCCCGCGCGCACATGGTCGTCCGGGAGCGTCAGGCCGTGTTCAACGAGCACATCACGCATGGCGTCGCGGCGCAGTCGTACCGCCCCCCAATCCTCCGGTCCCGTGATGTGGGCCAGGCGGCGCCGGCCGGCGTGGAGCAACTGCATGGTCGCGAGACGCCCGCCCTGTGCATCGTCCGGCAGTAGGCATAACGTATCAGGCCGATCCACGGACGTATACACGTAGAGGATAGGCGTGCGTGCGCGGCCGATATCGATGGGCGGCCGGGGATCGATCTTCCACCCCAGCACGATGATGCCCTCGACGTGCTTCGCGAGCAGCGAATCGATGTGTTGCCGTTCGCGCGCCTGCGCGCCAGGAGAGTGATGGGGGGCGGGGCACAGGAACACGGACATATGCTCCGCGGCCAGCGCGTCCTCGACGCCCAAGAGGAGCGGCATGCTGAAACGTCCATCGTCAGTGGTGATGAGACCAACGGTGTGGGTGCGCCCCCGCAGCAGGCTCTGCATCAGGTTGTTGGGCCGATACTCCAGGCGTACGGCTGTGGTCTGCACGCGCTCGACTGTTTCCGCGCGCAGCTTGCCCTGGCCGTTGAGCGCCTTGGACGCGGTACCCACCGACACACCAGCGACGCGGGCGACATCCTGGATCGTCGCCGCGCGGCCAAGTTCTGGCTCGAGCGACCGCTCATCCATGTGGCCGCCCATAGCCCATACCTCCGTCGCGCGTTTGATCGCCTATCACCACGCCACGATACCCTCCCACCCCTGATCGATCGTGCCGGGTACGCTGGCTTACGCCGGCGCTGTACGCCCATGCCCGCTCACCAGTCTCGCGCGCATCACACCGCACGATAGTTCTTGCAAAGTGTAGCACGCCACGCGGTGTTGGGCAATTAGTTTTCTTAGCGGGAGTCCTTCCGACGGATGCATGTGGCTGATCGGAGCATGACCGGGTCGCAAACAGCCCGCATCTGGCCTCATCTTTCAGCCTTGACAATAGTGAGTGTCATGGTGTACTATCGTGATCAGTTAAGGAAAACTATTTTCCATATCCGCGGCGACGCGAAGTAACGCCCGACCCCGTGGGCGTCAATGAGTCACATGTGCGCGCCGCTATGTGGAGGAGGTGAGGCAGCGCGCCACGGAACAGAGCAGGGCGTTCATCGGGGGCGGCTCGCGGGGCAACCACACATGCATGATCATGGCCTGCCCCGCCTGGAAATCATTTTCGCGTAGCAGTATCGTCGTAGTAGAGTGAGGACGTTCGATGAAAAGACGACAGTTCTTGGGGCAATCGGCGGCGCTCGGCGCCGGCCTGGCGCTCGCGTCGCGCACACCATTAGCGCTGGTCGAGGCGAGCGCGTCGCGCGCATCCGTTCCCGCGACCTTCACGTTTTCCACCTGGGGCGACTACCGCTTGTACCAGGACGCTTTCCAGCGCCTCCAAAAAGCTAATCCACACTACGCTTCGGTCCAGTTCACGAACCAGGAGGCGGCCGCCCAGGGGTCGACGACCGGCGCCGACGTTCTGACGCAGCGCCTGCTCGCCGGCTACGTCGCCAAGGCCTATGCCACCATGCCGGACGTGTGCGAGCTCTCGAACGGCGCCCTGCCGGAGCTCGCGGCCGCCGGCCTGCTGGTCGACCTGACGGACCGCTTCCGGCCCTATCTCAAAGGCTTGGCGCCCGCGGTCATCCAGGCCGTCAGCTACAAGGGACGGATGTACGCCTGCCCGTGGCGGGCCAACACCTCCCAGCTCTACTACCGCGAGGACATCTGGAGCCAGGCTGGGGTCAGGGCCGATAATATCAAGACCTGGAACGACTACATCGCGGCGGGCAAGGCGATCAAAGCCCACAAGTTCTCCGACGGCGTGCAGCGCTACATCACCAACAGCGGCGCCACGCCGACCTTCAACACCAATCTCTTGACGCAGCAGGGCGGCCAGATCTTCGACCAAAACGGCAAGCTGCTGATCGACACCGACCCACGGTTCCTCCGCGCCTTCCAGACGCAGGTCTCGCTCATCCAGGCCAACGTCACCTCGCAGGTGACCTCGTTTACCCCTGCCTGGTTCCAGGGCTTCAAAGACGGCTCCGTGTCGTCCGTCTACCTGGAGGTGTGGATGGACCAGATCCTCCAGGAAAACGCGCCGGACACGGCGGGCAAGTGGCGGGTGATGCGCTACCCTGCCTTCTCCGCGGGCGGCGGGCGTGACGTGGTCGACGGCGCGGCCATCGTGGTTGCGATCAACAAGCCGGGCCTGGACAAGGACCTGGCGTGGAGCTTCATGCAGCACAGCTTCCTCAACCCCGCTGTGACCGTTGCCCTGTGCAACAAGTGGTTCTTCCCGCCGGCCTATTTGCCCGCCACGTCGAGCGCATCGTTGATCTACAATCGCCCATCTGCCTTCTATGGCGGCCAGGTGCTCGAGACGCTCGACCGCACGGTGCAGCAGCACGCCTATTCGCCCATCTACAATAAGAACTACCCGACGGCGCTGCAGGACATCAACCAGGCGTTTGCCGATGCCGTCGTGGGGAAGCAATCCGTGAGCGCGGCGATCAAGAAGGCGGCGAATAATATCCGGAACGCCACGGCATAGTCCGCCTGTTCCGGCATGTCGCGGGGTATCTCAGGCGCCGCGTAGGGGATGCCGGCGTCCAGCCGGCATCCCTCACGCGGGCCGTGCGGTCCGACAACCGGGCGAGCCTAGCCACAGGACACGGCGCTGTATGACGATCGTGAGGGGGAAAGCGTATGCAAGCAAGAGGCGTGAGGGCGGGAGCAACCCCCACGACGCATCGACATGGGTTGCGCGCGCGCATGTGGCGCGCGCGCAACGCCTATCTGTTCATCGCCCCGTTCTACGTGGCGTTCCTGATTTTCGGTCTGGGGCCTATCCTGTTCAGCTTCTACTTGAGCCTGGTGACGTGGTCGGGCTTCGACCAGATACGCTTCGTGGGCCTGCATAACTTTCAACTCCTCTTCAGCGACGACCTGTTCTGGACGGCCCTGGGCAACACAATGTACCTCTGGCTGGGCCACATCTTCATCATGCTGGCCCTGGCGCTGGTGCTGGCGCTCCTGTTGAACGCGCGCTGGCTGAAGTTCCGCGGCGTGTTTCGGGCCCTTGTCTATCTGCCCAACGTGGGCGCCGCCGCGGCCGTCGCCCTGGTGTTCGCCATGATCTTCGACACCAACTACGGCATCCTCAACCGCCTGCTCCACCTGGTCGGCCTGCCGGCGGTCAACTGGCTGGGCAGCGCGGACTGGTCCAAGCCGTCCATCATCATCCTCAATATCTGGAATATCACCGGCTGGTTCATGTTGATCCTGCTGGCCGGTCTGCAGACCGTCGATCCCGTGCTCTACGAGGCCGCGGCGATCGACGGCGCCAACGGCTTCCGCAAACTGCTGCACGTCACCTTGCCCGGCTTACGCAAGATCCTGCTCTTCTGCTTCATCATCGAGACGATCGGCTCGCTGCAGGTCTTCGCCGAGCCGCTCGTCCTGACGCAGGGCGGCCCCGATAACTCGTCGCTCTCGCTGGCGTTGTACCTGTACCAAACCGGCATCACCAACCTGCGCCTGGGCTACGCGGGAGCAATCTCCCTGGCGCTCTTCGTGCTCACCGTCACATTTTCGCTCGTGCAGGCGTGGTTCTTCCGCGGGGAGGCAGGCGCCGAATGAACAGCATGACCCGGCGCATCGACCGCGCGGCCGCGCGGCGACAGGTACGACGTGGGGCCAGGGGCGCTACATGGCGTACGGTCGCCGGTCATGCCGTCGCCTACGTCGTCCTTAGCGCCCTCGCCATCGTCTTCGCCTTCCCGCTCGTCTGGATGATCTCGACGGCCTTCAAACCGGCGGGCGAGATCTTCAATCCCGGCATCAACCTCATCCCCACCCACCTCACGCTGGACAACTATCGCTTCGCGTTCAGCGCGGCCCCGCTGTTGCGCAACTTTTTCAACTCGGTGTTCATCGCCGCGACGACGACCGCGCTCAGCCTGTTCGTCAGCTCGCTGGCCGGCTTCGCCTTCGCGAAACTGGAGTTCCCGGGCAAGCGCGGCCTCTTCCTGATCATGATCGGCACGCTCATGGTACCGAGTTTGGTCGGCATCCTGCCCCTGTTCGTCATCATCAGCAAGCTCGGCTGGGTGGACACCTACCAGGCGGTGATCGTGCCGAGCATCGCGAGCGCCTTCGGCATCTTTTTCATGCGCCAGTACATCCAATCCATTCCAAATGAGTTGCTCGACGCCGCGCGCATCGACGGCCTGCGGGATTACAGCTTCGGCCTCTACTGGCGCATCGTCGTCCCGCTCATCAAGCCCGCGTTGGCAACATTGAGCATCATAGGCTTCATGGGATCGTGGAACAACTTCATGTGGCCGCTCATCGTGCTGCGCAGCAGCGCGATGTACACCATCGTGGTGGCCGTGGCCGCCCTACCGTCCGCGCAGTTCAACACACCCTACGGTCCGATCATGGCCGGCACGACGATCGCCGTGGTCCCGCTCATCATCCTGTTCCTGGTCTTCCAGCGCCAGTTTGTGGCGGGCGTGATGCGTACGGGACTAAAAGGCTAAGAGTAGATGAGGAGAGAACCATGACGAACTGGGCGAAACATCCCGACAACCCTGTTGTAGGCCCCGGCTATTGCCGGCAAGCCGTCTTCGATTGCTGTGTCATGCCGCTCAAGACCGGGCTCCGGATGTGGCTATCCTGGCGCGACGTGCAGTCCATCGCGGTGAGTGACAGCGCCGATGGCGCCCAGTGGGCCGCTCCCCGCATTGTGCTGGAACCGGACCCCGCGAACGCCTGGGAGCGGGATGACATCAATCGCCCGCATGTGCTGGAGGTGGATGGCCGGTGGTATATGTGGTACACCGGCCAGAATCGTGAGCGGCAAAGCGGCGCGATCGGCCTGGCGACCAGCGCGGATGGTCTGCACTGGGAGCGTGTCGGGGCGGAGCCCGTGCTGGAGCCGGCCGGTGGGTGGGAAAAGAGCAGCCTCATGTGCCCCCACGTCCTGTATGAGCAGGGCCGTTTCCGCATGTGGTACTCCGGTGGTGAGAAATATGAGCCGGACGCGATTGGCTATGCCGAGAGCGACGATGGCATCCACTGGCGACGCGAGCCCACGAATCCCGTCATCCGCCCCGCCGGCGGATGGGAGTCCGACCGGGCCACGGCGGCGTGCATTGTCCCCTACGACGGCGCCTATCTGGCCTTTTACGTCGGCTTCGCCACGGGGTTTGAGGAATCGCGCATCGGCATCGCCCGCTCCGTCGATGGCGTGCATGGCTGGGAGCGCTACGGCGGCAATCCCATCATCGGACCGGGGCCCGCGGGGAGTTGGGACGATTGCAACGTGTACAAGCCATACGTCGTGCGCTTCCGCGATCAGTGGTACCTCTGGTACAACGCCAGTCGGTTCAGCGATCGGCGGGAACAAATCGGGCTGGCCACCACCCCCGGCCTCACATGGTAAGGCGACAGGCGCGGCCGTGCGGAGCGTGCCGCGCACGCATAGGTGAACGACGGTGGCGCGAAACGACGGTGGCGCGAAACGAGAGGATAACGCCGTGTCCATGCTGACGTCAGACGATGTCCCGGTCGTCAGGGGGGACGATGACGGGTGGCGTGCCCGCAACGTCCCGTCCTTTGACTGCCCCGACCCGGACATCCAGCGGGCGTACGACTTCCGTTGGGATGTCTACCGCAAGCATATCAAGGAGACCCCGGACGGCTATGTCGTCACCGAGTTCCTCCCGGACGTGCCCTGGGCCGGGGCGTACAATACCATCAGCGCGTCGGCCGGCCATCATCTTTATGAGGGGCGGTGGCTACAGCATACGAGCTATCTCGACGACTACGCGCGCTTTTGGTTCGGCCCGAAGGCTGAACCTCGCCGCTACAGTTGCTGGCTGGCCGACGCCATCTATGCCCGCTATCTCGTCACGGGCGACGCTCGCCTCCCGCTGGCCCTCCTGGACGACCTCGTGCGCAACTATGAGGCGTGGGAAACCGAGCGACGCGATGCGAGTGGCCTGTTTTGGCAACTCGACGACCGCGATGGCATGGAATATCAGATCGGCGGCAGCGGATACCGACCCACCATTAATAGCTACATGTATGGCGACGCCGTGGCCATCGCGCACATCGCGACGCTGGCCGGTCAGGTCGACGTGGCCGCCACCTACCGCGGCAAGGCGGCGCGCCTCAAAGGGCTCGTGCAAGCGCGCCTATGGGACACGGACGCGGCCTTTTTCAAGACGCTGCCCACGGCGATAGCGCTCGCACAACAGGCGGTCCGCTACGACGGACGCGCGATGGGGCCGCGCTACGCCCCCGGCGCGTTGGTCGATGTGCGCGAGCTGCAGGGCTACGCGCCCTGGTATTTTGGGCTGCCCGATCAGGGCTACGAGGCGGCCTGGTCGCAAGTGCGCGCGCATGGGGGCTTTGGGGGAGCCTATGGCCCAAGTACGGCCGAGCGGCGACACCCCTACTGGCAGGCTGCTCCATTCGTGCGGGATCACGACTGTCTCTGGCGCGGGTCGTCGTGGCCGTATGCGACAAGTCAAACCCTCGTCGCCCTGGCCAATCTGCTCAACGACTACCAACAGAACATCATGCGTCAAGCGGACTACCTGGAGATACTCCGCGGCTACGCGCAGTCGCATCGCCTGGCCCAGCCCGACGGGAGCGCTATCCCCTGGATCGACGAAAGCTTGGACCCCGACACGGGCGAGTGGGTCACGCGCGCCACGCTCTACGCGCGTGATAGGCGGGATAAGGATCGGGGACGCGACTACAATCATTCCACCTACTGCGATCTCGTCATCACAGGCTTGGTCGGCCTGCGCCCACGCGCCGACGAGATGATCGAGGTGCGCCCTCTTGTCCCAGAGGGGCAATGGGACTACTTTTGCCTGGATCGTGTACGCTATCACGGACAGACCCTGTCTATCATCTATGACCGTACGGGGCATCGATACGGCAACGGACCCGGTCTGAGCATCTATGCCAACGGGCGAGAAATCGGCGCGGCGAACAAGCTCCGCCGCATCGTGGCTCCCCTCCCAGCGCGCTAAATGCGTCAATGCATCGTGCTGAAAGGCGCTAGTGCCCCGCGCGCGTGGAACAACGCCACACACCTGCGTCACACCGGCGTCTCTTGCCCCCAGTCCGCTTGCTGTTGCGCGCGGAATCGCGTCGGCGCCATCCCCTCCTTATGGCGAAATAGGCGCGAAAAGTAATAGGGGTCATCGAAGCCAACGGCGGCGGCGATGTCCTCCACGCTCCGCGACGTCAGCGTCAGCAACTCCTTAGCCCGACTCAGGCGTATGCGCAGCACGTACTCCTTTGGCGAGTAGCCGGTCGCCTCCTTGAAGCGCCGCCGCAACGTCGAGTAGCCCATGCCGCTCTCGCGAGCGATCGCCTCGACGTCCAGGGGCAGAAGGGCCTGCGCGTCGAGCCGCGCCAGCACGCGGCGCACGCCCCGCGACGACGGGGTATCGCCGGACAGCGGCGCCCGGTCGACCCCATGAGCCACGACGATCAAGCGCTGCGCCAGCGTCGCGGCAAGGAGACCGGCGAGTGGTCCTCCGGCCAGGAAGTCTGTCTGTATCTGGGCGAAGAGCGGCGCGATCTCCGGGACGGCGTCCACGGGGGTCACGGGTCGCGCGGGGGACAGGAAGCCGAGGCGCGCGAACGTTTCGGGGAGCGTCCCCTCGAACATGATCCACTGTTCGGTCCACCCGCCCCCATCGGGAGCGTAGGTGTGCATGACGCCGGGGAAGAGCCAGACGAGGGCGTGGCCCCTGATCGGCAGGCGGCCGGTGGTCGCGGCCGTTTCGATCCACCCCGATCCAGCGCTCACGTAGACCACGGCATAGCCGTCCAATGTGCGCGGCTCGCACGCCCATGTCTTGCGCGCCGTCGCGCCATAGCCCGTGCAACTCAAGCCCAGCAGGCGGTGTGTCGCGGCCGGTGTCTCGTAGCATACGACATCCCGCATCGATTGGCCCTCCGTGATGTCATACGCTACCACGCCGGTGAGCATAAAATCCAGGCGTAGAGCGATTGGTGCATGGCTTTGCCGCGCGGGCAGTGCTACCATGGTCGTATCGGCCGTCGAGTTGTACGCGCTCACGAGAGCGAATTATCCACGCAATGGCGAGAGCGAGAGCGATATCGTAGAGATATAGAGGAGGACGCATGACAACAGCAAGTCCCAACATTTCGTTGACCAGCAACGGGTTCCCCTTGTCCACAGCCCCCAACAGATTAGGCCGGCTCACCCCCACCGACCCCGCGCGGTCGCGCGACGACCTATGGGAGCAGTACCGCGCACAGGGCTATCTCTGGCTCAAGGGCATCCTCGACCAACGGGAGGTGTTGGATTTCCGCCGCCGCTACTTCGCGGCCTTCGTCGACGCCGGTCTCCCGATGATCGCGCCGGGGACCGACCCGGTCGAGGGCATCTTCGACGATGGGGCGGAACCGGCCGACCCCGGCCTATACAACAAGGTCATCATGGAAATCGTACGGTGGGCCGAGTACGAAGCGTTCTGCTTGATGGCGCCGATGCGGCGCTTCTACGAGACGTTCCTGGAAGGCGCCCCTTATCTGCACAAGCGCAAGCTCATCCGGCACGGCAAGCCCGGCGACCGCCAGAGCACGGGCGCCCACTACGACCTCATCTACCTACGCGGCGGGACCGACCGCATCTGCACGAGCTGGATCCCCATCGGCGACGTGCCCGTGGAGCGCGGGGGCCTGGTGTACCTCGAAGGCTCCGATGCGTGGGGCCGCACGAAAGAGGCGGAGTTCGCCGCCCGCAACCGCGACCTGCATCCCGAAGAGCGCATCAGCGCCTATAACAAAAACATGGAGGGCGGGTGGCTCTCCAACGACCTGGCGGCGATGGCCGACGACCTGAACACGCGCTGGCTCGTGGCGAACTACGAAGCGGGCGACATGATGGTCCATAGCCCCTACATGGTGCATGCGTCCACCATGAACGTCGACCCCACGCGGCGCATCCGTCTCTCGACCGACATCCGCTATCAGCGCGTGCGCGACGAGATCGACGCGCGCTGGGGCAATCACTGGACGCTCGGCGACATGCTCTAAGTACTACAGTTGTAGATAGTGGTATAATGAGGGTGCAGACTTTATGCCCCCTCCAAGGATACCTCGATGCCCGCTGTCTCTCCCCTCACTACCCC
>JAABUV010001755.1_pt1 | contig 30843 bp, 29 predicted proteins | sample 5559971 | NCBI WGS metagenome assembly JAABUV01 (sample SAMN10711881, study PRJNA513362) | rock metagenome | isolation source: Antarctica rocks | place: Antarctica: Victoria Land, Knobhead nord | collected 2015-12-19
GGCGCGCCGGCGCAGGACGTGAGCGGCGGGGAGCCGGTGGCGGTGGAGGGCACCGAGCTGCCGCTGTGGGGCCTGGAGATCGACCCCGAGCGCGCCCGCGACGCCTTCCGCGCCTTTGCCGGCAAGGACAACGGCCAGGCGCGCGCCGCCCGGCGCCGCGCGGTTCCTTATCTCTGGCGCCCGTGCTTGGGCGCCCAGGCAGGCGGCGGCAGCGTGCTCGCCGCCATCCCGGCAGTGGTGCGGCGCTTGGGCACTGCAGGCAGGGTATTAGGGCCCGCCGGCCGCTGACGCGCGCGCGGCCGCCAGGGCGCCAAGGACTTTTTGGGCGGCATGGGCCTGGGCATGCTGGCGGGGCAGCTGGCCGATCTGAAGCTGGGCGAGCTGCTGGACACGCCGCCGCCCGGCCTGGACGAGGCGGTCGCCATCGCCAAGGCGCGCCGCCCGCGCGTCGGTCAGCGCAGGGGCGCGGCCGGCGGCGGAGGGTATGCTTGGGGTCAGGCCTCCCGGCGCACGGCACGGACCGGCGCGGCTGCGGCGCGCAGGTGGTCGAGTTTGTGCGCGGGGAGAAGTACGCGCGCTTCAGCCGCATCGTGTTCGACACCGCGCCGACCGGGCACACGCTGCGCCTGCTGACCGTGCCCGACTTTGTCGAGGCCTCGCTCGGCAAGCTGATCCGGCTGCGCAAGAAGCTGGCGGCCGCCGGCGGCGCCGTGCGCGGTCTCTTTGGCGCATCCGAGCAGCAGGACGAGGCGGTCGCCAAGCTGGAGCGGCTCAAGGTGCGCGCGGGGGCGCCGGGGCCGCACTGCTGGGGCCGCCGCCGCGCGCGCGGCCGCCTCGGTACCCCGCGCACTGGCTGGCGGCCGCCCTGCCAGCCGAGCTCGAACAGCATGTGTGAGTGCCGCCGGCAGAGAGACACGGCCGTGCCGTCGCAGCGGCCGATGCGGCGCTGGCGGGCGCGCATGCGCCACGCAACCTGCGCGTGCGCCGACGTTGCGCCGGCGGGCGCGCAGGAGAGCGTGGCGATGGTCCGCGAGCTGTTCCGCGACCAGGCGGCCACCGAGTTCATCATCGCAACCATCCCGACGGTGCTGGGCATCAACGAGTCAGCGCGCCTGCTGCAAGCGCTGCGCAAGGAGCGCATCCCCTGCAAGCGCATCATCGTCAACCAGGTCCGGCGCCACGCTGCGCCTCGGCGGCGCCCGCAGTTCTACCTTTTGACCAGGGCGCGAGCATGTCAACGCGGCGCGAGCGCGCGCCAGATTGCGTCTCAGCTTGGGGCGGCGCGCAGACGGTCCGCCCGCCGCGACGAGCAGGGCAGCGGCCCGGCGCGCCGGCGGCCGGCGACGGAAGCCTGACCCGGACCCCAACGCCGCGCAGGTGATCAGCGAGACGCTGGGCGCCGCGTTCCTGCGGCTGCGCCTGCGCGACCAGGCCAAGGCGCTGGCCATGCTGCAGGCCGCGCCCGAGCTGGCCGGCCTGCAGCAGCTGCGCGCGCCGCTGGTGGACCTGGAAGTGCGCGGCCTGCCCGCGCTGCGCTACTTTGGCGGCCTGGCCTGGCAGCCCGTCGCCGAACGCATGGCCGCCGGCGCGCGCACTCGCCCGCGCCGGCCCTGCTGCCTGAGCGTGCCGGGGGGTCGGCCAGGCCACGGGCGCCCGTCGCCGTGCACGCACTGGCGCATGGTTGGGGTCAGTGCGGCCTGCTTGCTGTCTCACATGCAAACAAAAATGCAGCAGACGGTCGACCTGCACGTGAGCGAGCGCTGTGGAGCGCGCGGCTGCGTGCGCGGCCGCTGACGCCGAGCGGCGCCGCGCAGGCGAGGGCCGCAAGTACTTCATGCTGGGCGGCAAGGGCGGCGTGGGCAAGACCAGCGCGGCGGCCGCGCTGGCGGTGCAGCTGGCCGCGGCCGGGCACAACACGCTGGTCGTGTCCACCGACCCCGCGCACTCGCTCTCCGACTCCCTGGCGCTGGCGCGCCCCCGCTGCCGCAGGAACGCGCGGGGCGCGCTGCAAGCGCAAGCCGGCGGCGCCGCGGCGACGGGCCACGGCGGCCCCGCTCCTGGCGCCGGATGCGTCACGACTGCGAACCCGCAGCGCTGGCAGCTGATCAGGCTCGCCGGCCGGGCCTGGCTCGCGCGCGCGGGCGCCGCTGTGCGCTGAGCGGCCCGCGCGCGGCGCGCGGCAGGATGTGGGCGGCGGGCGGCCGGTGGCGGTGGAGGGCGAGCTGCCGCTGTGGGGCATGCAGATCGATGTGGCGGCCGCGGCGGAGGAGGTGCGCGCGGTCGGCCGCGACGACGGCGCCAAGCCGCTCGACGACTTCCTGGGCAGCGTCGGCCTCGGCGCGCTCGGCGAGCAGCTCAAGGACCTGCGCCTGAGTGCGCCCGCGCCCGCGCCCGCCAAGGCCGTGCGCGCGGGGGCCGGCGCGGCAGTGTGTTCCGTCAGGTTTCAAGTCTGCGATCAAGGTCCCACTGCCCGCGCCGGGGCGGCCGAGACAGCTTGAGTCGCTTGTGCTCGCCCCGCGGGCGCGCCGCTCCCTCGCCAGGCGCGTGCGCGCCGGCCGGCGCGCCGGCCCTCATCCTATCCGGGCGCGCCGCGGCCAGGCGAGCTGCTGGAGACGCTGCCGCCGGGCGTGGACGAGGCGGTGGCCATCAGCCGCGTGGTGCAGTTCATCAACTCGCCCGAGTACGCGCACTTCAGCCGCATCGTGTTCGACACGGCGCCCACCGGCCACACGCTGCGCCTGCTCACGCTCCCCGACTTCCTGGACGCGTCGCTCGGCGCGCCGCCCGGCCGGGGCCAGGGTTGCATTCCTGCCTTGGCACAGGGTTGGCTGCCGCCGCCCAGCGTGCGCTGCGTGTTGCGCTCGCAGCGCAGGGCCGCGGCGGGGCGCGCGGCGGCGCTGAGGGCGCCGCCGCCGGCGCCGCAGGCAAGATCGTGCGGCTGCGGCAGAAGCTGGTGGACGCGGCGGACACTGTCAAGGGCCTGTTCGGCGTCAAGAAGCAGCAGGACTCCGCCGTGAAGCGGCTGGAGGCGCTGCAGGCGCGCACGCCCCCAATGCTGCCAGGCCGGCTGCATGCGCGCATTTGCGCACCCGTGCCTGCTGGGCTGCCTGCGCCGCGCTGGGCTGCACAGGCGCCCGCATGGCGGGCGCGCCCGGCGTCACCGCCGCGCGCGGGCCCGCAGGCGCGCATGGAGCAGGCGCGCGCGGTGTTCCGGGACGCGGAGTCGACCGAGTTTGTGGTGGTCACCATCCCGACGGTCATGGCGGCGGCGGAGAGCGTGCGCCTGGCGGCCGCGCTGCGCGCCGAGAAAGTGCCCGTGCGCGCGCTGCTCGTCAACCAGGCGCGCCCGGCGCGGCTTGGCGGGCGGCTGTGCGCTGCGCTGGGACAGTGCACCGCCTGGAGCCGGGCATCTGACGCGGGGACGGCCGGCGCTGCCTGCGGAGCGTGCGAGCGAGGGCGGGCGCCGGGCGCCGGCATTTGTCTACACAGGGCCCTACACGCAGCTGCGGCGGCACCGAATCCTACCCTGCCCGTGGCGCAGGTGATCCAGGAGAGCGCGACGCAGAGCTTCCTGGCGCAGCGGCGGCGCGACCAGCAGCGCGCGCTGCAGCTGCTGCGCGAGGACCCCGGCCTCAGGCGCGCGCCCGCACCCGCGCGCGCCCCGCGCGCCAGCGCGGCCGGCACGCCGCCGCGCCTGTGCCCGCCTGCGCGTCGTCTGCGGCGCTGGCCTCCGCGCGGGGAGGCACAGAGCTGCAGCTGACGCCGGGCTGCGCGCGCGGCGGCAGGGAGCTGCAGCTGACGGAGGCGCCGCTGGTGGACCTGGAAGTGCGCGGCGTGCCCGCGCTGCAGTACTTTGGCAACCAGGTCTGGCAGTGAGGCGGCAGGCTGTAAGCGGAGGCGGGAGCACGCTGCACCGTGCTCTGCATGACGCACCTCACTTTGAGGCGGCCAGAGCAGGCTGGCACCCACCTGGTGGGAGACCAGCCTCCAGGTGGAATAGGAGGTGCCATGGCAACGCCCTACCAGGGTCCAGCAGAGCTCTCCCAAAGCACGGCCTCCTCACTCAGCCCCAAGCGATAGCCTCCGATCCCAGCCTGGCCTGCAGAGGGCACGCAGTGCTGTGCGCTCGGCGCTGCGGCCCAACACCCACAAGCCACCAAGTGGAGACAAGCTCCTGGGCTGCTGGCACACCGCCTCCTGAAGGCTGGCCAGGCGCCTGCCGCCTGCAGCTGGGAACAGGGCGCCGCGCCCCGCGATGGAGGGGCCGCAGCCCGGCGTCGCCTACCCGGTCACGCTCGGCGGCACGTTCCAGCGCGGGGCCGACGCCGGCTCCTTCTGCCTGCTGCGCTACGACTTCAAGCCCGCGTCCGCGGGCACCTTCCAGAGCGGCCGCCTGGAGCTGGACCCTGCCACGAGCCGGGTGCGGGAGGGCGCCTGCCGGCCGCGCTCCGTCGCTGGCCTCTGCCCGCGCGCGCTCTGCGGCCTGCAGCTCCCCGCCTCGCCTGCAGGGCACGGTGGAGCTGCCGGACAGCAGCACGGGGCAGTCCGACCTGGCATTCCACGGCCGCCACGAGCGCAGCCGCGACGAGTGCATGGACGTCGTCGCGCTGTTCGACGAGGCGACCGGCGCCTGGCAGTTTGAGGTGGTGGACAGCGTGGTGAAGACGCTCAAGGCCACGCACCGGCGCGCGCCCGCCCGCGCTGCGGCGCCCGCGCCCATCCACAGCACCATGGGCAGCCCGCCGACGCGGCATTGCGTGCGGCAGGCGGCCGCAGGAGGAGCGCGCGGCCGCGGGGAGCGGTGCGGAGGACGCGGCGGGCGCGGGGTCCAGCCCGAGCGCCGCCGAGCCCGCGGCGACGCAGGTGCGGGCCGCCCGCTGCGCTGGGCGTGTGCGGCCCCTCCAGTCGGGCGCAGCGCGACGCGGTGACGCGGCAGCGGGCGGGCAGCGGATCTGGGGGCAGGCGCGCCTGGCCGGGGCGCAGGCGCGGCGCAGAGCACAGCAGGCGCCGCGCTGGGTCCTCCGTCTGTGGTCGCGCATGGGCGACCCCTGGGCGCTCGCTGGGCCTGCCTCAGGCTGCTGCGCCGCTGCGCAGTCCGGCGCCGCCGACGAGGCCATGGCGGAGGGCGCGCTCGAGGCCGCGGAGTCCGACGACGAGATGGCGCGCGCGCTGGAAGCTGACATGGAGGGTGGGGACGCCGACGGCGCCGACCCGCCTGCGGCACTTGCCGCCGAGCCCGGCGCCGCGCCCCGCGCTGCGCCTGTGGCGGCGCCCGCCGCGCCGCCCGCCGCCGAGCCGGGAGCGGTGCGCCCGCCAGGCGTGCTGGCCCTCTGGCGAGTGCTCTTCTCCAGGAAGACGGCGCCGTGACAGCATCCTGGGGCCGGGCAGGTGCAGGCCGCGCCGGCGCCGGCGGCGGCGCTGGGCGCGGGCCCGCAGACGGCGCTGGAGCGCGAGTTCTTTGCGAGCGCGGCCGCGTCGTCGTCCTCCTCGTCCAGCTCGTCCTCCTCGTCCTCCTCCGACGACGAGGACCTCAACCGCTGCTCCGACGACGACTCCAACGCGGACGCGGGCCACTTCTGAGGCCTGCATGCGCGGCGGCGGTGTCTGTGCGCTGCGCAGACCCTGCCTGCCAGCCCAGCACAGCCAGGGTGCTGTGCAGCCTCTTTCAGTGCTCAGAGACTTCCTTCCTTCCTTCAGTGTGCTGGTGGCACTCCAGGTAGCATGGGCAGTCGTAGACTAGGGGCAGGCGCAGGGCAGGCTAGGAGCAGGTAGACCAGTTGGGCTTGAGGCGAGTTGTGACCTGTGCAGCGCCTGTTAGAACGGGGCTCGGCTGTTGAAAACGGACCAAGCTGTAAGCCGGCGGTAGCACAGCAACAGGGCAACACAGCGCAGCCCGAGCATGCGGCACAGGCTCGCAACAGTCGCAACATGCAACCTCGACCAGTGGGCGCTCGACTTTGATGGCAACCTCGCCCGCATCGTTGCCTCCATCGAGGAGGCCAAGCGGCGGGGCGCGCGGTACCGGGTCGGGTGCGCCGCTGCATTCACGCTGGTGGCGCGCCGGTGACATTGATTGGCCAGCCATGGACATGGAGTGGGAGTATGCATCATTAGGATAGTATACACACACCGCATAACTCCGTGTTGGCAACAGCCGCCTCGCCTGTCGCCGCAAGCTTGCCGAACCGAGGGAGCGCGTCCCGGAGGAGCATGCGCGCCGGCGCGGCGCCCAGGCCGGAGCTGGAGGTGCCCGGCTACGGCTGCGAGGACCACTTCCAGGAGCTGGACACCATCCAGCACAGCTGGGAGGCCCTGGCGGAGCTGCTGGCCGGCGGCGCGACGCGCGGCATCCTGTGCGACGTGGGCGTGCCGGTCATCCACCGCGGCGTGCGCTACAACTGCCGCGCGTACCTGCTCGACGGCCGCGTGCTGCTGCTGCGGCCCAAGCTGTCGCTGGCCGACGACGGCAACTACCGGCGCGCCCCGTCGGCCCCGGCCGCCCGCCGGCCCCGGCCGCCCGCGGCCGGCCGCCGCGCCGGCGGGGCCTGACGCCGGGCCGGCGCGCAGCGAGACGCGCTACTTCGCGACCTGGAAGCGGCCGCGCGAGGTGGAGGAGCATGACCTCCCGCAGGCGGTGCGCGACGCGACCGGCCAGGCACGCTGCCCGCTCGGCGACGCGGCGCTGCGCTGCGCGGACGCGGTGCTGGCGGCGGAGACGTGCGAGGAGCTGTTCACGCCGGCCTCGCCGCACATCGGCCTGGCACTGTCGGGCGTGGAGCTGGTCGGCAACGGCAGCGGCAGCCACCACCAGGCGCGCCCCCTGCTCGGGCGCGCGCGGGGCGTGCGCGCTGCGGAGGCCCTGCGCGGACGCCCGGCGGTGCTCTGGCGCGAGCGGGACGCCCGCCCAGCGGCGCTGGCGGGAGGTAAGGGCGCCCCCGCGCCCTGTCAGCCGCGTGCCCAGCATGCCCGGTCCCCCGCGCGCGCGCGCGCCCCGCCCCCGACGCTGCCCCCGACGGCGCGGCCGCGGGCGTGCAGCTGCGCAAGCTGCACCAGCGCCTGGACCTCATGCGCAGCGCGACCGCCAAGGCGGGCGGCGTGTACCTGTACGCCAACCAGCGCGGCTGCGACGGCGGCCGTCTGTACTACGACGGCTGCGCCTGCATCGCTGTCAACGGCGCCTTTGTCGCGCAGGCGCGCGCGGCGCCCCGCTCGGCGCGCCGGCGCGCCCGGACGGCCGGGCCCTGCGCGACGGGCGGCCGGCGCGCGTGCATGCGGCGCAGCCCCTTCGCATAGTCCTTTTCAAGCTGCGGCGAGCCGGGTCGCGGGCGCGGGGGCCGGCAGGGCGGTCAGTTTGGCGTGGCGGAGGTGGAGGTGGTCAGCGCGACGGTGGACTTGGACGAGGTGGTGTCCTACCGCGGCGCCGTCGCCAGCCTGCAGCAGCAGGTGCGCCCGCGCGCGCCCGGGCCGCCCAGCTGGCGGGCGCGCTGTGCGGCCACGCCGACGCGCCCGCTCGCCGGCCCGGCACCGCAGTCGCGCCGAGGCCGGGCGCGGCGGCGGGCCCCGACGTCAGGCTCTCAAGGCCGAGGCTCACCGGCACGGCGCGCGCCGCACGCCAGGCGTCTGCGGCGCCGCGTGTGCCGCTGGTGGACGTAGACTTCCGGCTGTGCCATGGCGCCGAGGAGCCCGTGCTCGCCAGCCCGGCCATCGAGCCGCGCATCCACGACCCGGAGGAGGAGATCGCGCTGGGTGCGGCGCCCCCGGCCGCCCGGGCCGCTGCGAGGGCCGCTGCGGCGCGCGCCTGCCGCGCGCATGCGCGCCGCCGCGCGGCCGCGGCCGGGCGGGCGGTGACGGCGCGCCGGCGCGCCGCAGGCCCGGCCTGCTGGCTGTGGGACTACCTGCGGCGCTCGGGCGCGGGCGGCTTCCTGCTGCCGCTCAGCGGCGGCGCCGACTCGGCCGCCGTGGCCGCCATCGTCGCCAGCATGTGCCGCCTGGCCGTGGACGCCGCGCAGGCGCGCGGCCTGGTGGGCGGCGCGGCGCGTGAGGGGGCTGGGCGCGGCGGCGCGCCCACGAGCTCTGGCGCGCAGCGCGGCTGGCCAGGGCCTGACGCCGATGCCGCGTCGCTGCGCAGCTGCCCCGCTGCCCCACTGGCGCGTGTGAGTGCATGTGATGCTGACGTGACCATCACCCTGATCGGCGGCAGGCGGGCGACGAGCGTGCGGCCGCGGACGTCCGGCGCGTGGGCCGCTACGGCGACGCGGGCGAGCTGCCCAGCGCGCACGCGCTGGCCGGCCGCCTGCTGGCCACCGTCTACATGGGCACCGCCAACAGCAGCGACGCCACGCGCGCGCGCGCGGCCGCGCTCGCTGAGCAGGCGCGCCCGCCCGGCCCGCGGCGCGCAGCCGGCCCCAGGCCGTCCGGGCCGCCGACCAGGCTTGGCGCCCGCCTGAGCAACGACCTGTCGACGGCCGGGGGGCTGTCCCCGCGCTTGACCCCGCACGCGAGCCGGCGGCCGACCCCACCCCACCCCGCCCCGCCGCAGGTGGGCGCGGACCACCTGGACGTGCGCATGGACAGCGCGGTGGACGCGCTGGCCGCCCTCTTCGCGACCATCACTGGCCGCACGCCCCGCTTCAGGGTGCGCGGCCCCAGCTGGCTCCAGACCGCGGGCCTTCGCACGGCTGCGCCCGCCTCGCCTGCCCGGCGCGCGGGCGAGGGCACTCCTGTGCGGCTCAAGCTGGCACGCCAATCTTGCCGCGCCGCCCGCGCGAGCCCGCGCGCGCGCCGCGCCGCAGGCGGACGGCGGCAGCGGCGCGGAGAACCTGGCGATGCAGAACATCCAGGCGCGCCTGCGCATGGTGCTCGCCTTCCTGCTGGCCGCGCTGCTGCCCTGGGTGCGCGGCCGGGCGGGCTTCCTGCTGGTGCTGGGCACCGCCAACGTGGACGAGTGCCTGCGCGGCTACCTGACCAAGTACGACTGCTCCTCCGCCGACCTCAACCCCATCGGCGCCATCTCCAAGCTGGACCTGCGCCGCTTCCTGGCCTGGGCGGCGGCGCACCTGGGCCTGCCCGCGCTGGCCGCCATCAACGCCGCGCCGCCCAGCGCCGAGCTGGAGCCGCTGCGCCCGGGCGTGCCCGCGCAGGCGCGGCCCGGCCCGCATGCGCCCCCTGACACTGACTCATATTGCTGAAGCGGTGGAGCGGGGTGGAGCGGCCGCGCGCGGGCGGCGCAGGTGGACGAGGTCGACATGGGCTTCACGTACGCGGAGCTGAGCCTGTTCGGGCGCCTGCGCAAGGTGGCGCGCTGCGGGCCCGTGTCCATGTTCCACCAGCTGCTGGCGCTCTGGCGCGACAGGCGCGCCCCCCGGCCGCCGCCCCCGTCGCGGCCCGCCCGGCCGCGCGCATGCGGCCTGCGCAGCAGCCTTGGCGGCTGCCCGCCCGCGCGCCGCACGGACCAGCGGGCCCGCCCAGGCGCTGTGGTCCAACCTGCCAAGGGCGCGGCACGGCGCGCGCGGGCCAGGTCGCCCGCGCTGGTCGCCGCGCGCGTGAAGGCGTTCTTCCGCTTCTACGCGCTCAACCGGCACAAGGCGACCACGCTCACGCCCGCGTACCATGCGGAGAGCTACTCGCCGGACGACCACCGCTTCGACCACCGCCCCTTCCTGTACAACACGGCCTGGCCCTGGCAGTTCCGGCGCCTGGACGCGCTGGCGCGCCAGCTGGAGGCGCAGCGGCCGGCGCTGCCCGCCGCCCCCGCCCGCCTCGCCGACCCCTCCCAGGTCGGCTGACGCGCCCGGCCGGCGCGCCGGCGTGCCTGCCGGGCGGGGGCCGGTCCCGGCCGGCCGGGGGGCGGGGCTGTTTTGGCGCAGCTCGGAGCGCGGCAGGGCTTGGGGAGCGTGCGCGGCCTTGTCGGACGTGTTACATGCCGCATGTAAGCAAGCGCACACACTCGAGCACAGCACACACAGGCCAAAGCGAGAACCGGTGGCAGGATGTGAGACTGCAGGCATCCGTTCATGCCCCCCAGGCTCACTTGCGCATCTGCCACATCGCGCTGTTGGCGGCCGGGTTGGGCGGCGGCGTGGGCGTGCCGCCCAGCCCAAAGCCGCCCGGGCTGCCAAAGCCGGCAAAGCCGCCGCCGCCCTGCGCCGCCGCGCCAAACCCGCCGCCGCCCTGCGCCGCCGCGCCAAACCCGCCGCCGCCCTGCGCCGCCGCGCCAAACCCTCCGCCGCCCTGCGCTGCTGCGCCAAACCCGCCGCCGGCCTGCGCCGCCGCGCCAAACCCTCCGCCGCCCTGCGCCGCGGCGCCAAACCCGCCGCCGCCCTGCGCGGCCTGCCCGAAAGGCGACCCACCAGACCCCCGGCCAAAAGCCGCAAACCCGCCGCCGCCGCCGCCGCTGCCACCGCCGCGTCCAAAGCTCCCAAATGTCTGCGCGGGCGGGCTGGGCGCGGCCGGCGGCGCGCCAAAGCCGGGTGTGGCCGGCGTGCCAAAGCCTGGCGTGGCCGGCGCGCCAAAGCCGGGCGTGGCGGGCTGGCCGAAGCCCGGCCGCGCCGGCTGCCCAAAGCCTGGTCGCGCACGGCGCGCGCGTGAGCAGCGCGTGCGGGCATTTGATCGCGTCATGTCCAGGAAGAGCACACAGCGGGCGAGCAGGATTGGAGTGAAAAAAGAGCAGGCCAGAAGGCGCCACCCGTGGTCAAGTCGGCGCGCACCGGAGGCCTGGCCAAAGCCCGTTGCGGGCGCTGCCGCGCCAAACGCGGCCGGCGCACCCGTCGCGCCGCCAAACACGCCGCCGCCGCCAAATGGCTTGCTGGCCGCGGGCGCGCCAAAGACGCCGCTGGGCGCCGGCGCGGCGCCGCCGAACAGGCCGCCCGGCGTCTGCGGCTGACCGAAGGCGGGCGCGGCGCCGGCCGCGGGCGCGCCACCAAAGCCCAGGCCGCGCCCAAACACGCTGGCGGGCGGCGCGCTGGACGGCGCGGGCGGCCCGCCCAGGCCGAAGGAGCTCATGGCTGCGCGGCGCGCGCGGGTCAGGGGCGGCAGGGCACGCAGCCGCTCTCCCTCAGACTGTTGCGGCGGCGCTGCATGCGTCACAGCGGGGAGACGGCAGGCCACTGCGGCCGGGCCGCGCACCAAAGGCGGGGCTGGCGCTGGCGGGTGGCGGCGTCGCTGCTGGGGCCTGGGCCGGCGGCGCCGCCGCCGCGCCGAACATGGGCAGCGCGGGCGCGCTCGCCGCGGCGGCGGCGGACGCTCCGGGACCCGCGCTCGCGCCGCCTGCGCCGCGCCCAGGCTCTGGTGGCTGTGCGTCCTCGGTCGAGCACACATGCGCATGCGCCAGGCCCGGGAGCACGCTCAGAGGCGCCACAGCTGCGGAGCATGCTCTTGCAGGCGAGCGCGCACCAAACGGTGCCGCGGCGCCGCCGAACAGGCCGGCCGCAGACGCGCCGCCGAGCGCCGGCGGCGTGAGCGCCTGCCCGAAGCCGGGTGCGACGAACAGCGGCTGCGATGCCGGGGCACCCAGGCCCAGCGACGCGGCCGGCTGCGCGGACGCGCCCGCCGCAAACGCAGGCGGCCACGCCGGCGCCGCCGGCACGGGCGTCGGCACTGGCGGCGGCGGCGCCGCGCTCGCGGCCGCCGCCAACCCAGATGCGGGCGGCGCTGCTGCGGGCCACGCCGGTGCGGGCGAGGCCGCCGCTGCCGGCGCCGCTGGGCCGATCGTCTGGCCGCCGCCCGCGGCGCCCGGGTCGCCGAACAGCGTGCGCGCGGGCGACGGCGCGCCCGCCTCGGGCGGCTTGGCGGCGGGGCCGGGCGCCGCCTTGGCCTTGGCGGCGCCCAGCGCGCGTGCGCCCCACTCGCGCGCCTGCTGCATGGCCGCGCGGCTGGGCACGGGCGGCGCCTTGGCCGCGGCGGACTTTGGGGCGGCGGGCGCGGCGGCGGGCGCTGGCGCTGGAGGCCCCGCGGCCGGCGCAGGGCGCGGCTTGGGCTGCGCTGGCGCGGTGGGCCGTGGCCGAGGCGCCGCGGCCGGACTGGCGGGCGCCTCGGCCGCCTGCGGCGCGGGCGAGAGGCGATGCAGCATGCGACCAGGCGATCGCACCCCGTCCTGCGCGCAGGCCGTCATGGCACTGCCTGCACAAACCAGGCTGCACTGCCGACCATATAATGGAGGAGGAGGCGCACCTGCGCAGGCATCGGGCCGGGCACGGGCGCGGCGCCGGTGCCGGACGCCGCCATCGAGGAGGACCCCGCGCCCTCCAGGCCGCCCGCGCGCGCCTCGCCCGCGCGCGCCGCGCGGCCGGGCGCGGCCGCGGCTGGGGCCGGCGCGGCCTGCCGGCCGCGAGGCGCGGCAGCGTCACGAGCGCCGCCGCATCTGTGAAGCCATGGTCTGGCGCACGAGAGCGACGCACAGGAGCAGAGCTGGCAGGGGGGCAGCCTCGCCCGCACCTCCGGCTGCGGGGGCGCCCCGCGCGTGACCAGCCGGCGACGCGGCGGCGGCGGCGGCGACGCCGCGGCGCCGGGCGCAGACGCCTGCGAGGAGCCCTCCGACGCCGAGCGCTCGGCGGGCGCGTTGCGCGGGCCGTCGGCGTCCGCGCGCGCGCGCGCGCCCTCCCGCTGCTGCCGCCGGGCCTCCCTCAGCGGACAGACTTGCGGTGCGCTCGCAGCCCGGCACCAGCGCTCGGGGCCGCACCTGGGCGCGGCCCTTTGGCGACGCCATGGCCGCGGACGTGGCAGACGCGTCCTCGCCGCTGTCCAGGTGCGGCCGCTTCTGTATGACAGGCGCGGCGGCGGGCGCGGCGGCGGGCGCGGCGGCCTTCGGGCGGCTCCACAGGTTGCCAAAGGCGCCTGCCAGGGGTGACGCCCGTTGGCGGCAACACACACAGCATGCAACAGCGGCAGCGTCTGCCTGCGCAATCGCCCACGCCCGCGCCCGCACGCACGCACGCAGCCTCGCGCCTTGCAGGCGCGGCGGCGGCGGCCAGGCGCACCTGCGGCGGGCCATGCCGGCGTCGCAGCCGCTGCGCCAGCGGGCCCGGCAGCTTGGACGTCGCCGGCCGATGGGCCGCGCCCGAGCGCTCCGCTCGCCGCCCTGGCCGGCGCCGGCGCTGGCGGCGCCACACGCTGGCGCGCCGCGTGAACGATGATGGGCGGCGCGCGCTGCACGGGCGGGCCGCTCGGCTCGGCGGGCGCGGGCGCGCCCGTCGCGCGCGTGACCCGCAGGCGGCCGCCGACCGAAGCCTGGCGGCCGCGGCGACAGGCGTGAGCGCGGGGTTGCTCGTGGGAGGCAGGGCGCGGCCAGCAGGGTGGCGCCAGCGCAGGACCGAGACGCGTCCGGCAAGCATGCTGGTCATACTGGCGCCTGCCAGGCACAGCCACGGCGCGGGGCACCTTTGAGAGCACCAGGCTGCGCAGGTGCGGCGCGCCGGCCGACGTCCACACGCTCTGCGCGTCGCCGCTATCGGGCGCCGCCGCTGCGGGCGCTGCCGGCAACTCCGGGCGCAGCGCTGTGCCGGGGCTCCTGCGCGTCGAGTGCCAGCCGGGCGCGTGCCTGCGCGCGCGCAGCCGCCTCACTGAGCAGGGGTGCCAGGCAAGGGACGTGCGCCCGAGTTCAGGCAGCTGAAGCGCAACCGCATTGCCGCGCGCCGGGCCGCGCATCCGTTGCAGCGGGGCGGCGCAGGGGGATGCGCCGTTGTCGGGCGCGCCTGCTGGCAGGCTCCACCGGCAGAGCGTCCAGCCGAGGCGGCAGCCCCGCCTCGTCCCCGTCGTCCTTGCCGCCGGCCAGGCCCATGGCCTCCATGCGCTCGCGCAGCCCCTCCAGGCGCGCCACCTGCGCGGCCGGGCCGCTCAGACAGGCACGTGCGCAGCCGGCTGGACAGGAAACAACCCGGCACGTGCACCCTGCCCATGCCCACTTGCCACACATTGCGATAGAGCCCACAGCGGGGCGGCGCGGGCGGGGCGCGCGCGCCTGGGCGCGGGCGACGGCGGCCTGCGCGTTGACGGCGCTGTAGAGCTGCAGCGAGGTGGCGCGCTGCGGGGGCGTCTGCAGCGCCGCGCGCTCCGCGCGCGCCTGCGCGCGCGCGCGGCTGCGTGGCCGACGTGCGCAGCTGCTCATGCTCCGCAAGACAGGGACGCCCGGGCCCTTGGCAGGCGCGCTGCGGGGCCTGCGTGCAGCGGGGGCGCGGGTGGGCCGCCGCACCTGCAGGCAGTCGAGCAGGTCGGCGACCTGGCGGCGCAGCGCCGCGCAGTCGGCCTCGGCGCGCGCCGCCGCAGCCGCCAGGCCGGGCTCCAGCGGGCTCGCGCCCGCGGTGGTCGCCGCGTCGGCGCCGCGGAAGCGCAGCAGCGCGTCCGCGCGCAGCCGGTCCTCCTGCGCGCGGGCGCCCGGGTGACGCCCGGGCGCGCTGCTGCGCGGCGCGGTCCTGGCGGTGGGCGCGGCGCGGCGCGCACCCGGCAGCCCTGCTGCAGCGCGGCAAAGCGGCGGCGCGCGTCGGCCAGGCCCGCCGCGAGCGCGCCCGCGCGGACGGCCAGCGCGGCCGTGCGCCGGCAGGTGCCCAGCGCGTGGCCGGCGGCCGTCTGCGGCGGCGGCGCGCCGCCGTCGGCGCCGGGCGCGCCCAGCGCGGCGCGCATGCCCCGCCCGAAGCCTGCCTCCATGCGGCGCGTCTCGGCCAGCGAACGCAGGAAGTCGGCCTCCATGGCGGCCACCTCCGCGCCCGCGCCTGCGCGCCCGGCCGCGGCGCTGGGCGAGCCGGCCACGGTCGAGCTGCACGCTCGCTGGCGCGCGGCGGAAGGGCTCACCGATGCGCAGGCTGCAGGCGCGGGAGGGGGCCCGGGCGCGCGCCTTGGAGCTGCGGCTGCGGCTCGTCGTTCGCGGCCTGCGCCGGGTCGGCCGCCGGGCGCACGCTCGGCGGCGGCGCCGGTGCGTGCGCCTGGCGCGCGCGCGGGTCCCGCGGCGCCGCGGGCCGCGAGCGCGCCTCCTGCCCCTGCCGCGCCGCAGGCTCCCCGGCGTGGGGGCGCGCTGCAGCAGGCGCGCTTGCCGCTGGCTGGCCATGCAGCGCACGCGGCGCAGCACATGCAGCATGCACACGCCGGCCCTGCCTGCCTGGGGGCCGCGCACCTCGTCGGGCGCGGGCGGCTCGCCGCCCTCCCGGCGCGACTGCACCTCGTCGTCATCGTCCTCCTCGCCGCGTGCGGCCGGGCCCGGGCGCGCCGCGCGCCGCCCCACTGCGCCTGGCGCGCCGGCGGCGCTGCCGGCCGGCCCGGCCTCCTCCCGATCCTCCTGCTCCGCCTCGTCCTCCTCATCCTCCTCAGCGGCAGCGCGTCCGCGCCCGCTCGGCGGAGCGCCCGCCGCGCTCTCGCCCGCGCCCTCGTCCTCTGCGGGCGCCTGCCCGCCCGGCGCGGCGCCCGCCGCGCTCTCGCCCGCTCCCTCGCCCTCGTCGTCCAGCTCGTCGTCGGACGGCAGCGCCGCGGCGGCCGCCTGCGCCACGGCCTCCTCCGGCGGCCCCGCGCGCGGCGGCCCCGCGCCGCGCTCCCGCGCCATGGCGCCTGCGGCGCCCGGCGCGCTCTCGCCCTGGCTGCTGCTGCTGCGCTCCGCGCCACCGGCGGCGTGCGCGGCCTCCGCGCGGCCCGCTGCAGCCTCGCCGCCGTCGTCGTCGTCAAACTCGTCGTCCGATGGCAGCGCGGTGCCGGCGGCCGCTGCTGCCGCCGCATCCGCCCTGGCCGGCGCGGGCCGCCGCTCCTCGGGCGCCCGGGCGGGGCCGGCGGCGGCGGCGGGCGCCGGCCCGAGCGCAGCGGCCGCCAGCAGCGGGGGCGCGCCGGCAGGCAGCGGCAGCGCGGGCGCCACCGCGTCGCCGGGGCGGTCCTGCCGCGCCAGGCTGAACAGGCGCAGCCGCGCGTCCGAGGTTGCCACCAGCAGCAGCGGCGCGGGCCCCAGCGGGCTGCCCTCGGGGTCCGGGTTGGGCACGGGCAGGTCGGTGAGCGTCAGGTCGACCGCCAGGCCGAGCACGTAGTTGTCGGCGTCGCCGGGCGCGTACGGGATGCGGATGGCCGCCCACTCCTCCGCCACGTCCAGGCCGCGCGGCGGCGCCGCGCCCGCCTCTGCGCCCGCGCAGCGCCCGCCTGAGCTCGAGCGCGTCGCGCAGACGTGCAGGCGCCCACGCGCCGCGCTGCGGTCGCGTAGCGCGGCCCGCACAGCGACCAGGGCACGCCGCAGACGCGTCCTTGACGCGGCCGCGCACCGTACAGCTTGACGTGCTCGTCGTTGGCCTTGCGGTGCGCGGCGACAAGCGCGCCCCAGGCCGGCACGCGCGCCAGGGTCAGGCACGGCCCCGCGCCCGGCGGCGCGGCCTCCGGCGCCGTGCGCGTTGCGAAGAACTCGGCGATCTGCAGGCCCGCGGGCGGCCGGCCGCGCTCCCAGGCGGCCCACTCCAGCACCGCCAGCGGTGCCGCGTCCTGCGCGGCGCGCCCGTGAAAAAAGATGTTGTGGAAGAGAATTTCCATTGATGGCTGGCGCGCTCCGCGTCCTGCCACGCTCGGCTTGCCAGTCTCAGGAGGGGCAGGGCAGCACGCACAGGCCGCCGGCGCGCCTGCTCGTCCTGCGCGCCGTCGGCCGCCTGCGCGTACACGCGGCTGGCCACCAGCAGCGCGGACGGCCCCGCCCAGGCCAGCGCGTCCACCGCCAGCTCCAGCGCCTCTGGGCCCTCTGCCGCCTGCAGCTCCTGCCGGCGGCAGTGGAGCGGTCCGCGGTCGGGCCGCGGCGCGCTGTGGCAGGTCACGCGCCAGGACAGGGTGCAGCAAGCGTTCATCGGGCGCGAGGCTGGGCGCCGCGACCGGCGCAGGGTGCACAGGTGCACTGTCTACGCCGCAAGCCTGGCAGGCAGGCGGCCGCCGCGGCCGCGGGCGGCACCCCGGACATGATCCGCGTGGTGAAGCCGCCGTACTGGCCGCGGCCGCCGGCGAGCTCGCGCACGGTGACGCCCTCGCGCCGCGCAAAGGCCAGCAGCGCGCCGTCGTCCGACCAGGCCGCCGCGGCGACCTCTGCCTCCGCCGCCTCCAGCTGCGCGCCCAGGGCGCCCAGCAGCAGCGCGCCGCCCGCGGTCACCACGGCGCACTCCGGCGGCGCCGCCGTCCGCTCGCCGGCCGGGCGCCACGCAAACTGCGCCGCAGCCCCGCGGTTAGTGCCGCACGCGCGGGGAGCTGCGGGACCGGCCGCGCCCGAGGGGGCTGGCCGGGGAGCGCCCGGAGCGGCTGGCAGCGTTCACACTCGGGGATGCACTCGCCGGCGCGGCGAAGGGGCGCGCCTGTCTGAGCGCGGCGCCCTCGGGCAGGCGCCACGTCGCCAGCGGCTCGGGCGCCTGGCCGGCGACCAGCGCGTGCAGGCGGTGCACGTGCACGGCGCCGCCGCGCGCGACGGCCAGCAGGCGCGCGTCGGGGGAGAGCGCCACGGCCTCGGCGGGCGGCAGAGTGCAGGCGCACACGCCGTCGCCCACGGGCTCGAGCTCCCTGCGAGCGCGCCGATGCATCGGCGCGCGCCACAGCTCTGCCGAGCGCGCCTCGGTCGGCGCGCGGGCGCGCACCTGCCCTCCTCGCTCTTTACTGCCGCCGTGACCAGCTCGCTTGTCCGGGCGATGTGCACGCCTGCCGTTGGCAGGCGCCCTGTTGAGATGCCTGTCACGGCATCGGGCGCCCGGCCGCAACGCCAGCGCACCTTTGTCGTCAGCGTACACGGTGATGCCGTGCCTGGCGGCCACCGCCAGGACCTGGCACGAGCCTGCTTTGCCCGCGCCGGGCGCACATGCGCCCGCCGGCGCGAAGCACACCTCGCCCACGCGCTGGAAGACGTAGCCGCTGGCCGAGTCTGTATTGGCGTCGTGCAGGGCCTCCACGGACACATACTCGTCGCCCATGGCCGCGCCGCTAGGCCGTGCGGTGCGCGGCGCCTGTGCTTGCGGCGCTGCGGTTTGTCATTGTGAAGTACACTGGCGTCGCTTACAGCTGTGCGCTCTGTTCTTGCGCCTGTTCTGCTACCTGCTGCTTCTCTCTGCCAGGTGAGCAGCAGGTGAGCAGAGCAGTCTCTGCATGCAGTCCTTACATGGCCCCTGACATTGCCCTGCCTGCACATCAACACGTCCACCGCGCTACGTCTCTACCGCTCTAGCTGTCTCCACCGCCATCAGGCACAACAGCGATCAGTGCCAGGCCGCCCGCGCGCCCTGGACCAGCAGCGCGAGCGCGCCGGCGGCCAGCCCCAGCCCGAGCGCGCCGACCAGCTGCCAGTTCCGCCGGACCTCGCGCTGGCTGAGCCCCGCGTCCGACAGCGCCTCGTACAGGTACAGCGGCGTGCTCGCCAGGCCCAGGCGCACGAGCACGAGGCCGGCCACCGTGCTGAGCGCGTTGAGCGCGCGCACGTACGCGCGCAGCGCCGCGCTGCCGTAGCGCCGCCGCGTGTTGGCCGCGCAGGCCTGCATGAACTCCAGGTCCTGCAGCGCGTGCGCGTCCGGCAGGCGCGCCGCCGTGAACGCGGCCGCGGCCTGCGCGCGGGCGGGGCCGCGCCGCGTCGCGCCCTGTGGGCGTGCCGGCTGCGCGGGAGCGCGGCGCACGCGGGCCGCACCTGCTGCGGCGTGCTCGTGCGGTCCGGCACGGCGTCCAGCACCGCGCAGCTCTCGAGCGCGGTGTTGCAGCCCTGCGGCGCAGGCGTAAGTTGTCACGCGGCTGTCCGGGCTCAACACGCAGCAGGGCGCGGCAGGCAAGCATGCAAGTGTCACGAGATCCAGTCTATATACTTCGGGCACCTCAGGGGCGCTGCTGCTCGGCAGGGACCGTGGCCGGAGGGGCGAGGCAGGAGGCGCTGCGACGCGCCTGGCCGAGCGTGGACGTGACGGCGTGCGCGCTGTCGCCCAGCAGGATCGCGCGCCCGCTGTGGAATTTGGAGCACTGCGCGCGCGCGGCGCCGCCGTCCGGGTGGCAAGCTGCGGGGTAGAGAGGGTGCGCATGCACAGGGGGGCATGCGGGCGCAGGCAGGCCGGCTTGTCCTTGTGCGCATGCAGACAAGGCGCCACGCACGTCCGCGCGCCTGGCAGATGTGCCCGAACGCGCTGACCGCCTGGCTGCCCGAGCATGTCTGCGCCGCGACCTCGTGCCGGAAGGCCCCCGGCAGCTGCGGGAAGGCCGACGCCAGCAGCGCCTCCTGCTGCGCCTGCTCCAGGTTGCTGGGCTGCACCAGCATGCCTGGCGCGCGCGGCCGGCCGGGGCTGAGCCGGCTGCTGCTGCGGTGCGGCCGCCGCCGCCGGGACACGCCCTGCACGCAGGATTGCGCCCTCCGACAGCGCGCGCGGGGCGCGCGCGCCTGACACGCGGCCCTGCTCGTCGCGCCACATGGTGGAGCTCGCGCGGCCGGCCTTGGTGGCGTCGGAGATCATGTACAGCCACTGCCGCGGCGCGTGCTCGGCCGGGATCTGCGGCGGCGCGTCCACGCCGTGGAACGTGAGGTAGCCGCTCTTCTCTGGGCGGAAGCGCACCGCCACGCGCAGCTCCGGGTCGGCCGCCTGCGCGGCGCCGCGCGCGCTGAGGCCGGGTCCGGGACGGCGTCGGCGCACCCGGCGGCCGCCGCAGCAGCGCCGCCGCGGCAGCGCGCCTGCAGCAGGCCGCGGGCGGTGCTGTTGGCGCCGTCGGCGGCGACCAGCAGGTCGTACGGCGCCTCGGCGCGCCCGTCGGGGCCGTCCAGCACGGCGGTGCTGCTCGCCGCGTCGATCTCCCGCAGGCTGTGGCCGAAGTGGAAGCTGATGGCGGGCACCTCTGACGCGACGTCCACCAGGTCCGCCGCGAGCCCCACGCGGTGCACCTGGGCGCCGCCGCGGGGCGTCAGCGCCCGCGCGCGCGGCGGGCCCTCGCCGCCTGCGAGCGAGCGACCGCCAGAGCGCGGCGCACCCGCCGGCCCGGCGCCGGCGGCAGCGCGCCCGGGCTCGCACCAGGTATGAGGAGCGCGGCCGCACAAAGGTCTTGCCGCTGGCGAGCGACACGATGCCCTGCACAGTCGGGGAGCCCTCCGAGCAGCACGCCGGCTCCGCGCCCGCGGCCTCCAGCGCGCGCCGCGAGCGCTGCGACAGCATCATCTGGGCGCGCGGCCGGGCCCCCGCTCGCTTACCGGGCACGGGGCAGCCTCAGGACCAGGCCCTGTCCGCAGGGGCCGGGCGGCGCACGGGGTAGCTGTGCAGCGACGCCGCCAGCCGGTCGGCGGGCCGCTCGCGCTTCTCGTACACGTCGACAGCCATGCCCCGCCGCGCCAGGAGCTGCCGCCCCGCATGCCTAGAGCTTACGGCAGCCTCTACCGCAAGCACGACTCGCCGGTCCTTTTGCACACAGCACTAGGCCTGGTGCGACCATGTATGTCCCCGGCCGCGCACGCACCATCGCCGCTGTCGAGCCCGCGGGCCCTGCGCCGACCACGACGGCGTGCAGGCCCTCCCAAGGATTTGTCCGCACAGCATCCGCATGCTGCACGGTGAGCGCGCAGAGCACGCGCGCATGCCTGCGGGGCCGGCTCGGCTTGGCAGCGCCGTGCCGGTGCGCGAAGCACTGCCCGTGTATGCTGAGGAGCGCCATCTTGTGTATAATGAGAAACCGATGGCAGAGCGCACCAGGGAGCGCAAGGCCACGCAGGGCCTCAGCAGGGAGGCAGCACCTCGGCGCAGGCGGTTACATGCAGACCTCCCATTACAGTGAGGACCGCAGGCTTGGCGACAGCCTGCTGAAGCACAGCAGCTGCTTCCACGTTGGGCACTTGGCAACGCCGTGCAGGCATGGGTGTGCAAGGCTGTTGCGGGTTCCGCGTGCGGCACGTGACCCATGGCTGCCCGCGGCTTTAATTCGGGCGTGGCGCTCGTGTCTCCGCGTGCCGTCCTACAGTTGGGCACATGCGTGCGAGCAAGCTGCGCACGTTGTTTTGGCAAATGCAGGGCAAGTGATGCAGGGGCCCGCCAGTTCAGGCAGTCTGCGCGGTAGGTGACCAGACGCAGCTTTGCTGCTGTCCACTTGGCACTTGAAGGTAGGGCAGTAGGCAGAAGCGCGCTGCTGTTGACCTTTGTCGCTGCTTGCAGCTGCAGCACCGCGCCAGTGCCGACGATCGCAGCGCGCGCCGGCCACCCTTTCGTTGCTTGCCTTCTGCGCCGCTCGCCCATCCCCCCCCTTCACTTCTGTACGGCAGTGAATGATAAGCGTTGTGTGAACAGCAAATCATATTGTCCCACAGCTGGGGCACGAAGCGTGTGCTGAGCGCTCTGGTGCATCCAAACACATGCCCAGCCGCTTGCGCTGTGCGCAGCAGCAGGACCAACCTCCGAGGAGGGGTGCTTCGGTGCTGAACAAGTCTGGCTGTCCTGGACTCGAGAGAGGCAAGCGCTGCTTGGGAGACCCTCACGCCTTCCATGGCCGGTGCCCTAGAAGGCCTGCTGACCCACCGCGGAAAGGCGGGGAGTGCCAGGGGAGTGCCGAACATCGCGGCCGGAGAGGCACGGGGGCTTGCGGATTCAGTAGCGGCGGTCCTGCTGTTTTGCCGCGTAGTGCACCTGTATCAGCGAATCCAAGTTCACATCCCTCGCGACAGGGCGGCGTGCAGCGGCGTGCTGCCCTGTCAGCAATTGTGGGCGGACAGCTGGTAGCTCTGCGACCCTGCAGGTAGCTGTCTGCATGCACGCCGCCAACCAAGGCAAGTAGACATCGCACCGGGCGCCATGGCAGAGCAGAGCTCCGGCCGCAAGGCTGAGCAGCCGCGGCCTGCGCGGGAGGTCATCCTGGGCGATGGCGCAGCCACGCTCACGTTTATGGTGATCAACTCTGTGTGGGATGAGGTGCTAGCGCGTGCCGCTGCCCGGTCCTCCTGCTCACGGACAGATGACAGAGTGCAGCGGGGCTGGAAAGGCAAGCGCTGATCCCGCAAGACGTTTTGATCAAGCTTGCGGGCGCGCCGACGCAGCTTGCAGCGATGCTGGCGGTTACGACGGGCCTGGCGCTGCGCACGGCCGGCCTGATCGTGCTGATAACCGGGCTCATGCTCTACGTCCCGTTCAGCGCAGCCCTGTTTAGAGCGGGTGCGCGCTCGGACGTCGCGCCCTTGTCTGAAAGCAGAAGCCTGAGCTTGTCATAGAGTGTGCCCTCCTGCCTGGTGCTGACATAGATACGGGTGTGAGGTGCGCAGACACCTCGTTCAACCCGCTCAACAACGCGGCCTTTGCGGCGGCGGGCAAGGGCGCCTCCGCCCTGCACGTGGCGCGGATGGTGCGCGGCCACTCGCATTTGTCAACCAGGGCACATGGTCCAGGTGCCGCAAGGCGGCCAGGGCGGGCGGCGCGCAGGCCGCCCAGGCGCTGGGCGACGCAGTGGGCACCGCGGTGGCGCTGCGCTGGGTGCCGCGCGGCTGGCAGGGCCGCTTCCGCACGTTCGACCGCGGCCTCAAGCCGGGCGTGTCGCTGGCGGCCGGCGCGGCGTGCGAGGGCGCGCTGTCCTTCCTGATCAACCTGGTCGTTCTGTGGAGCCTGGCGACGCGGTGCGGCCCGCCGGCGGCTGCACCCGCGCGGTCAAAAATCCTTTCTGTGTGCTGCCACAGTGTGCCTGCGGTGTAGGCCGTGTGTTCATGCAAACTGAAGAGTGGCGTGCAAGCGCCGCTGTCGGCCTGGTCCGCCAAGCAGCGCGCTGCGCAGGCGCAAGCGCCTGGGCTACGTGGCGCCGCTGGCGGCCACGGTCATGCTGGCGCGCCCCGCGCGCGCTCCGATCGGCCGCACAGAGCTCCCGGTGTCCACGCAGATGCTCGGGGCCAGCAGAGCGTGTGCTCGGTGGCGCCTTGGTGTTGAAGAAGTGCTTGGGTGGCTGCGTGACACAGCTTGGGTGCTGCGCTGGCGCTTGCAAGGACAATCGGCTGGGCAAACGGGCGCGGGTCCGCTGCGCGCCAGGTGCTGGCCGGGTGGCCGACCGGGCCGGCAATGAATAGCGCGTGGGTGTTTGGCTGGTGCGGCCCCCTTTTGTGAATGAGCACATGATTTAAAGACTGCCAGAGTTACCTGAAAGCGCAGCGTTGGTTGGTCCACCACAGCCCTGCATGTGCACTTTGTGCCCAAAGTGTTGCTCAAACTTGGGCTGTCAAGGTCTGTGTTTGGTGGCTATCGTCCTTCGCGCCCCGTGCAAAGCCTGAATGCACATGCAGCAGACGTAGAGCCTGCCATGACCCTGTACAGCTGAGGCGCGCAGGTGGGTGCAGTTCAACGGCCACAGCGCCGCGCAGCACGTGGTCATCTACTGGGCAGCCCCGCTGGCGGGCGCCGTGGCGGCCGGCGCGCTGTGGAACGCGCTCACCGCGCCGCCGCGGCGCAGCAAGCCGAGGGCGCCCAAGCCGCGCGACGCCCGCAGCAGCCGGCAGGCGCCAAAGCGCGCGGCCGCGGCCAAGCTGCAGAAGAAGGATGAGTGAGAGGGGCGCCGCACGGGGCGCCGCCTGGGCAGCGCGCCCGGCAACACCTTGTTCGCGTCTGGGGGCGTTCGCGTCTGGGGGCGACGTCTGGTCGGCCGGCTCTGGCGTGGTCGGGGTCTGTAACAAGCGACTGCGCGCGCTCTGCGGCTGTCCACATGCGGCAAGCCCCGGACCTCACCGTGGCGCACGACCTCTCCGCTGGAGCAGCCTGCCCAAACAGGACCGACACCAAGCAAGCCAGCGGCCGCCGGCGGGCTGCGTGCAAACCTGAGGCGACGCCGGGGACCGCGGCCTGTAGTGGGCTGCATGCGTGGGGGCTGCACTTTGCGGCGCAGCCACTGCAGCAGCAGGCGCAGAGCCTTTGCCTGGCGTGGCTGGCCAGCTGCCAAAGGTTGCACACTGCTTTGCGCTGGGCTCGCTGCCTGCTGTGGCTCCAAGGCTGCCGCACCTCGCCAGGACGAGCTACCCCGTGGCATGGCGTAGTCGGGCGCAGCGGGGTCGCGGCACCCTGGAGCGCATGCCTTTGTGGGCACGCGCGTGGAGTGGGCTCTTGTGGAAGCGGCAGGCTTGCTCGACAAACCGCACCGGCGCGTCGCGAGGGACAGAGCCGGCCTTGTTGTTCAGCAGGCGCTATTCTAGACAGGCGCAGCAGCCAAGAAGCTGTGCAGCACCTGGCAGGAGTGTTGCCCAGCCTCTGTCGGGCACCGTTACACAAGCAGTACAGAGGATGGATTGCCCTTGGTGTGTGTAGAGGTTTACTGCGCATTGCGCTGGTGCTTGACATTTATACACGTGAGCTCAAACGCGAGGTGCGGCAACGTCTCTGTGCAAAGATGGACAAATACAGTGAATGAGGAGCCTCGTATAAGGCGGCAAAAGCAAGCTTGTGAGTGAAAAAACCGAGCTCTGGCGGGAGCTGGGGTAGGGTCGCAGGGACTGAGTGTTCGACAGCGCTTCTGCTAGCACCAGGCTGCAACCTGTCCGGCTGCAAGCCAGGGACAACTGCGCGCGAGGCTCGATCGCCGGTGCACTGCGAAGCGCCAGGCGGTGCGCCCAGCAACAACAGTGCGCCTCAAGCTTCCAAGCTCCCTTGTAGAGTGCTGCGTGCTGCTGGCGCCACGCGCACTGGCTGCGCGCGGCCGTCACGGTGCTGCAGCAGTCTGCGCCTGTTGAGCGCGCGCGTGTGCGGCGCGCGCAGGCGCCCCGCAGCCGTCACCTGCGGCGGTGCCAAGCCCCGCCGGCGCGCGCGGCCTGCTCCGCGGCCGCAACAAGGGTGCGGGCACGCCGTGCGGGCGCGTCAGACGACAAGTCCAACGACGTAACAGGCTGCAGGCGCGGCCTTTCGTGGGGTTGCTGCGCCGCTTGAGCTGGCGCAGGGCTGCTTGTGAGGTCTCCTGCATGTGGTCTGTCAAGGGACGGCGCGTGCTGGGGCACGCCGAGGCACTGGTGACTCTGCACCAAAATTTTCTTGGAAAAGCCTATGCCAGCCGAGGCGGCGGCCTGCTGCTCATGCAGTCTGTGCCAGAGGCACGCGTGTGTCATACTGGCATGTCGGGCGCCTTGCCTAGCCTGCCTTGAAGCGGGGGCCTGCCGCCAGCTTACGGTGCCAGCAGGTCTGGCTGCTGGCGCAGGCTGCACGTATCGCTGTGTCCAGTGCCTGCATGCACTCTTGCGGATGCGGGAGGCTGGGCTGGGCATGCGCAGCCGCACTTGCTGGCGGGCGTTGCTGCAAGCTGCCATTTTTTAGGGCTGCGCATACAGACCGCCCGTCCTTGCTGGCAGCATGTGCCGGCCGCCTGACGCAGCCGGACTGCATGCGCAGCCTGCCAGTGCCGTGCTGCTGACACGGTCTCGGACCCGCAGCGGTCTGCGCCACCGCTGCAGCAAAGCATGACATGGTCTGGGCATGGATGCGAGCATGCGCAGGGCGCCCTACAGCTTGTGCAGCCTCGTACCAGGCTCAGGGGCGCCGCTCAGCGCTAGCACACGTGCCGTTGAGGGAGGTGCCTGCCATGTGCCGCACGCCGACGCGCTGCAGGACGTGCACCAGGCGGCATGCGAGCGCATGGTAGCCACCTGCAGGGCCCGGTGAGGACTGAGCCGCGCCAGCGCCTGCATGCGTGGGGCGCATGCGCTGCACCCCGCGCACACTAAAGCCGAAGCTCTGCTGGCGCGAGGGAGGCATGCGCGCAGTCTGCCGTGTGCTCACGTGCCCGTGCGGCGCAGGTCCGCTGCGCGGCCTGCTGCACGCTGGTGCGTGAGGACCACAGGCTGCCACGCGCGCCCAGGTGCGCCCGCAGCTCGCGTACACCCAGCGACAGGCGTTAATATGGGCGCGGCTGTGTTCTCATGCTGTCTTCGGTATACTCTTTGCCTTGCCTCGTGCGCGCCGCGCGCTCATGCGCAGCGGTCAGCGGATGTCAGGCGCCGCACCGTCGTGTCGCCTGCCAGAGGCGGGTGCCTGCATCTAAAGGCACGCATCAGCGCAGGCAGCGAGCGGCCTCCCTCATGCTTGTGTGCGGTGACGCCGCGCAGGGGACCGCAACAGATGACGCGCTCACCCGGGACGCCGCCGCCGCGGCCTGCAAGCGGTGCAACGTCCCGTGCCTCCTTCGCCGCGGACATCGAGGCGGACGGCGGCGTCGCGGCGCTGGTCAGCATGCTGGCGCTCGGCGTCCCTGCTAGAGACCAGCGGACGGGCGCTGGCGCGCTGGCGATCCTGGGCGGCGGTGAGGGCGGCCCAGGGTACCCTGACCCTGACGCCCGGTACCAGGACAGCATCAGGGCGGCCGGGGGCATCGCGGCGCTGGTGCGGCTGCTGGCGCCCGGCGGCGCCGCGGGCGTGCAGCGGCGGGCTGCGTTCGCGCTGGTCGGCCTGTGCGCAAGCAACCCCGGGAACGAGGCCTGCGTGCGGGAGTGCGGGGGCATCACGGCGCTGGTGTGGCTGCTGGCGCCCGGCAGCCCCGATGGCATGCAGAAGCCGGCTGCGGCCGCGCTGGTCAGCCTGTGCATGAACAACCCCGGGAACGAGGCCTGCATGCGGGAGTGCGGGGGCGTCGCGGCGCTGGTCCAGCTGCTCGCGCCCGGCGGCGCGGCCAACGTGCAGGAGACCGCGGCCTGGGCGCTGGCCGAGCTGTGCCAGCGCAGCCGCCAGGCCCAGCACGCGGTCGCGGCGGACGGGGGCGCCGCGGCGCTGGTCGCGCTGCTGGCGCCAGGCGGGGAGGACGTCCTGCGCAAGCAGGCCGCGCTTGCGCTGTGTTACCTGTGCCGCGGCAGCCCCGTGGGCCGCGCCAGCGTGAGAAAGTGCGGGGGCGTCGCGGCGCTGGTCGGGCTGCTGGCGCCCGGCGGCGCGGCAGAAGTACAGGAGGCCGCGGCGATGGCGCTGGGGCCGATCTGCCTCGGCGGCGCCCGCAGCCGGGACGCCATCAGGGCGGCGGGGGGCGCCGCCGCGCTGGTCGGGCTGCTGGGGGCCGGCGGCGCGAGCAGGTGGGCCCTCATGGCGCTCTGGCACCTGACAAACGAACACCCGGGCACCCAGGAGAGCGTGCGGGCAGCCGGGGGCGTCGCGGCGCTGGTGGGGCTGCTCGCGCCGGGCGGCGCCGCCGAGGCGCACATGTTTGCTGCGGGCGCGCTGGCAAACCTGAGTGCCACCAGCGCCCAGAACCGCGCCAGCATGACGGAGTGCGGGGGCGTGGCGGCGCTGGTCCGGCTGCTGGCGCCCGGCGGGGACGCCGCCGCGTGCGAGGCGGCAGTATGGATGCTGTCAGACCTGGCTGGCGACGCGCAGGGCCGGGGCGTCTTGCTCGAGGCCGGGGGCGTCGCGGCCCTGAGGGGCGTGGTGGCGCGCGGTCGCCCGGCGCGCGCGCAACCATGGGCGGCCGACGCGCTGCGCAACCTGGGGGCGGCGCCGGGGCGCCGCGGCGGGCGCCCGGCTGCTGACGCCCAGCGGTGCAGCCGCTGCGCGCGCGCTGGCGGGCCGGGCCGCTGACGCGCCGCGCTGTGAGTGCCTGTACCAGTGCCGAGGGCGGCGGCGGTGTGGCCGCGCTGCGCAGCGCCGGAGCGTGCGGCAGTGCTGGCTGGCTCGCGCGCTGCCGTGGGCTCGGCGCTGCCCAACAAGCGGCGTACCTGTTGTGGGGTGCGTGGGGGGCTTCCAGGCGGTGCCCAAGGGCCGCAGCGTTGAAATTTTGTAGCGCCTGCCAGTGTAGCCGGTGCCTGGCACCGTGTCTGTTGTCGTGGTGGTGTGCGTGTGAGCGTCAGGACAGGCTTGGCATGTGTGGGACGGTGTGACGTACGAGTTTTGGCAGTGCACGGAGTACCCAACAGCGGAGCGCCCAGTGGCCCACTTTGAGATGCGCACCAAGTTGCCCAGCTGGAGTTTCCGCGCGGCTGCCGGCCGCGGCGGGAGGCGCGCTCCGCGCGCGGGCGGGCCTGCCCTGACCGCCGTCCGCGCCGTGCACGCACACCTTTTGTCACCTCCTGCCTGGCGCTGCGCTGCGGCGCTGCCCGTGCTGCAGCGGCAGTGTGTCCACACTGTGCAACCTGCACCTGCGTCGGGTAGAAAGACTGGCAGGGGCGCTGCGTGCGTCTCTGCCCAAAGCGGAAGGGCGAGGCCAAGGCGGTGCTCCAGCACGCGATATCCAAGCGGGCTCAGCGTGTCAGATGCGTCCGAGCCTGTCACAAACGTGTTCTGTGCCGCTCGAGTGCAGCACCACTTCACGAGCACGTCGCAAGCCCGTTGTGGATGCGCTGCGCCGCTCCCGAGCGCTCGACCATGCCCAAAGGTGTCGCGCCCTCCGCGCCGGCGCCGCCGCTGCGCTGCTGCTGCGCGCCGCCGGGGTCCACCGCTCGCCATCGTCCCAGCGGCGCTGAGGCTGCGGACGCCCTTCAGCAGGAGCTGGCCCAAGCGCCGGCCTCTCGGGCTGGGCACAGTGCGTAGTGATGAGTGGGCGCGATCAGTCATCACCCTACGGGCTGGGGACAACCTTCCTCGCAATCAACCTCCTAGGAAGAAAACATCTAGCTGGGTTGGCAGTGTCCTACCAGGCCGAGCGTTGACAGCGTGCCGCGTAGGGGAGCTCTTGGAGGACCCCTGTCTCAAGTCTGCCTGGGTCGCGCATCCAGGGCTCTCGCAGCCTGGCCCATGGCGCCTCGGAAAGCCGGCGACCGGGGCACTGCAAAGGTGAGGCACGCGCCGGGCGTGGGTCGCTGGGGTCGACCGCCGGTGTTCTGAGCGCGCGCCGCCGCCGCGGCAGGCGGGCCGCCTCGCGACGCTGCCCGCCGACCTGCTGCCCCGCATCGTCGCGCACGTCTGGGCGCGCCGGCCGGCGCGGCCCGCCGCCGAGGAAGTGCGCCACGCCGCCAGCCTCTTTGGCGTGTGCCGCCGCGTGCGCGACGTGCTGCGCGCGGAGCCGCTGCCCCTGGCGCTCGACTTTTCGGCCGCGCCGCTGAGCGAGGACCAGCGCGCATGGCTGGCGGCGCCCGTGCGCGTGGGGCGCATCGAGAGCGCCGCCTTCTTCACGCCGCGGAGCGAGGCGTCCGGCGAGGAGGAGCGGCTGTGGCGCGGCGGCCACGAGGCCTTTCTCGCGCGGCACGGCCGCGCCCTGCTGCGCCTCTCTGGCGTGCCGCTGCGCCTCGTGGCCACCTTCGACCCGAGCGCGCCGCCCGCCCTAGACCTGAGCGGCCTGCGCCTGACCGCGCTGGGCCTCGACTGCACCGTGCGCCGAGCGGACAGGCGGCGCGAGCTCTGGCTGGCGCCGGGCTTTTTGCCGCATAGGCTCGTCGAGCTCGAGCTGCGCGGCGTGGGCACGGTCGGCCAGGCGCTCCTGTTTGACATGGCGTGGGCCGCGCACCCGGCCCTGCGGCCGGACGCGCGCCCGCCGGCGCTGCAGCGGGTCAGCGTGTCGGGGCGGTCCCGCATGCGGCTGGACGGCCTGGCGCTGCTGCAGGGGCTCGCGGCCGCGCCCGCCCTGAGCGTGGACAGCGGGCGCAGCCACCTGGCGGTGCACGCGCGCGTGCTCGAGCGCGTGCGCAGCCTGCACCTGCGCGGCGCGCCCGTGTGCCTGGACTGCCCGGCCAGGCGCGGCCAGTACGAGCGCCTGGCGCGGAGCGTGTGCCCGCCGGAGCTGCAGTCTGTCACGCTGGAGGCGGCCGCGAAGAAGTCGGTGCTGTTCTGGTTTGAGATCAACCCGTACGCGCTGTCCCTGGGTTACGCGGACTTTGCGGACGACCTGCCGCACACGTTTCGCGCCGTGCTGCGTGCGCTGCTCGAGCGGCGCGCCGACCGCTTTGCGTTCGAGGTCGGCGTGCTGCCGGGGGACCCGAGCGCGCTGCGGCGCCTGGCGTGGCGCGCCTGGCCGCCGCAGGGCTCGCCGGCGTGGACGGCCGCGGCCGAGGCGCACGCGCGCGCGGCCGCATGGGCGGACGAGCCCGACTCTGACTGATCGGGGGTCGCGGGGCGGGCCGCTGCGGGCCCCGTCTGATGGACGGGCGTGGCCGTGGAGCGTGCGAGCGCCTTGAGGTGCGCTCGGGGCCGCTCGGGCGGGGCAGTCGCGCGCGCGGCACGCTTTACAGCTGGGCGCCTGGCGCATGTGTCGGGCCGCCGCGGCGCGCTCGGGCGGGCGCGGCGGCCGAATGAGGATGCGCTGCGCTCCTGTGGCAGCTGGGCGGCGCAAGGTGTCTTTGCTTGCACATGGGGGCGGCACAGGCGGCGCCTAGCTCGCGCCCGCCGCGCTGTGCAGCCGGGCGCCTGGCGCAGGCGCCGCTTAATACCTGTTCTGCTTGCGCTGCTGTGCCGGTGAGAACGTGTGGTTGGCTGTGTGCTGTGGCGTGCCGTGCGGACCTGCTTCACCTGCTGACCTTTTCTTCAAGAGTATGGTGTCAGCTGCTGTCAGCAGCAGCGGCGCATGCGAGCTCCTGTGACATAGCAACCTCTCTTGCCTGTGTGCAGCGTGCTGCAAGGGCCGCCGCCAGGTGGCCTGTTAAATGAACAACACGGCCCAAGCCTGGCACACACTCATTCTGGTGCACGCAGCCTACTCGGTGTCAGTTGTGTGCTCATCTTCAGCATGCACGCAAGCACCATTGCATCATCCCGTCATCACGTCACAGCGGAAAGCCCACGGCCAGCAACGCGCCCCTGAAATTCTGGTCTTCATGCTGCCCGGCGCCCTGCACGACACTGTCACGCACGCGCAGTACACCCGCACGCCCCTGTTGCAGCAGGGCGGCGACAAAACCCAGGAACGCCGCGCACGACGGGCCAGGGGCGGGATACGAGGTGACGAGCGCTAGGTTCCTCAGACAGGGGTGCGCAGCCGCGGCCTGAAAGCTCGGGCAAAGCAGCACGCTGCAGCGTATAAAGGTCAGGCTGCGCAGGTATGGGAAGCGAGCCAGGTTGCCCAGGGCGC
>JAABUV010001756.1_pt1 | contig 30835 bp, 36 predicted proteins | sample 5559971 | NCBI WGS metagenome assembly JAABUV01 (sample SAMN10711881, study PRJNA513362) | rock metagenome | isolation source: Antarctica rocks | place: Antarctica: Victoria Land, Knobhead nord | collected 2015-12-19
TGACTGGTTTTGACAATGAAGATCTAACCTGCCGACCGTTGAGATCCTTCCTCGCCAATCCGTCGAGGTCTTTGGGATCATATTTCGCCGCTCCATTGGCCGTTACCGCCTTTTTCAAGAAGCTTACCCAGACTTGCTTTCTTGTGTCGAGACTCAAGGGGTCGTACCTCACAGCCAGAGTGATTCTGCTCTGGATTGCGTCATCGAAGTCCCTGACCCGATTGGTTGTGAGAAACATAATCCCTTGGTTGTACTCGAGCTTTCGGAGGAAGACCGAGACCCGAGCGTTTTGATGACTTTCGATGGAGCGCGCCTGCACAAACACATCTGCTTCATCCAGAAGCACAAGCGCTTTCCAGTGATGAGCAAGCTGAGAGATGTGGGATAATTGATCCTCCAGCGTCTTCGGGTCATGACCCAGCTCTCCGGCAGACACCTGGACGGTCAGTATACCCTACAGCATCGAACGGAAAGAGCGCATACCGCGTGAAGTGGCCGTTTCAGATGCTCCGACAGTCCTTCCGCGGTCAAAGTCTTACCGGCCCCAGGAGGGCCACTGCACCGTACGTCAGTACATGAACATCCGAACAGGTGTTGAACACATTACTGTAAAAGCATAATCAGACCCCGCCCCTTTCCCACCACGAAGTCGTCAAACGTATGGTTGGATGTTTCGCCAAGATGAGCTTTAGCGAGGGCTAGAACAAGGTTCTTTTTCTGGGAGGGGATCGCGAGATTGGCAAAACACGATGGATTCCAAACGATGTTGGAAATATCATCCACCGCAAACTCAACTTTGAAGATTGTCAGCTCGTTATCGCATCGTGTCATTGTCCCGCGAGAGAGAGGAAAAGCTCACGCCATAATTTATTGCCAAAGCTCCACCCGCGCACGGTTGGGCTGCAAAGGAGCAAAGCGTCCTCGTTCATCTGACTTGGCTCCGTGCCATTGCTCTTGACCAACTTTTCAGGCTCGAAAGTGTACCATCCAGCACTCAACGGGTGTCTCTCGGTCAATCCGCTGATACGTGGTCTGACGTAGTTCGGGTTGTTCTCACGGAAGAAAGCAGCATCGACCATGATTCGACTCTTGACAGGAACTTCAACCACCTCCCCCTTCTCCATAAAAAAGGCGTTTCCGTGGTACTGAAGGTACTGCACGCCCAACAAGGAAACAAACCGCCGGCCCCGTTCTATAAGACTGGCCCTCATCTCGCTTCTGCGCGGATGGTATTCAAGGGGAAATGCGTCGAGGGTGTGCCCAGTGACGACCAACATCTCTTCAATCAATGCATCCCTCGTACACATCAGCAGTCATGGCAGTGGCAACATCAAACGAAGCAGACCGTCCTACCTCAGCCCGACGTCAAAGTAAAAGTAATCTACCCCCGTTACCCAGCTCATCGCAATAGCTAATCCCGATTTAGGATTACGAACGTCGCCAAAGACAAAAGCCTTCAGCGACAACAAAGTTACATTCAAGCACCAGAGCTGCCCGGAGAACCCTCACCGAAGGTTGTGGAATATTGCAGAATCCATTATTGCGCGAATCAAGGTCTTAGAACACTTCGACCAGGATTACTCCCACAGCGACCGTTCATCCACCAATGAGCCAATTCTCGCGAACGACGAAGCCGAGCGATCACTTTACAAGATAATGGAAGCCGCTCTGGCGCGTGTTTCAGTTCTAGAAAGGAGGAGGGATATATCTTATAATTCTGCATTCAAAGCATCAAATGGAACTGAGTGCATCGTAAGGGGATGTGGGGGTGATCTGTCGAAGCGAGAGCACGCTGTCCGCCATATAAAAACAACGTCCACCCCCGAGCATCAGGTCGCTGCTATAGTCCTGCAGCAAACAGAGTGCTTGGAGTGTAGCAAGAGTTGGAAGACCCCATCTGGTCTTATTCATCATGAAACAACAGCTCATGGTGAAGCCTATACTTCGAGAATGGATATCTTCAGACCATTATTTGAACAGTCTTCCTGTACGCGTCTTGCTCGATTGATTCGCAAACATATTTGCTTACTTGTTGCAGACTCTGTGGGTGGAAATCCTTCCAAGCAGTCATTACATTCCCAAACCCACGATGCCATTCCAAGCCCCACGTTTCCATCGGGCCCAAGTGTTCCGTCCGCCGTTTCTGCTTCGGAAAACTCGACACCGTCATCTGCTCCCGAAATCCACCACCTTTCGCAAATTCCTGTCTACTGCCCGCAGCCAGACTGGCCTGAGTCAACCGATTTCAATGCCTTTACGGACGCTATATCTGCAAACTCGGCGCAGCAGCCTACGCCTATCGCCGCTCCCTCACATCCTACTTACTGCCCACAACCAGAATGGTCAGAACCCAATGACTTCCAGCCCTTTACAGAGACAACAATCTTAGCGCAGGTACCGCAGTCTGGTCCTATTGGGTACTCGCTGCCCGAATGGTCCGAATCAAACGATTTCAGCCCCAATGAAGCTCCTGCGAATTTGACACAGCCGTCATTTTCCAAATTCAGTAGTTTTCCCCTAGATTCCGCCGGTTGCCAGCAGCCAGATCGCCCTGAAGTGAGCAGCCTTCAACGTTCATATGCGAATCCCTCAAACGGGTCAAGCAACGTCTACCAATCTAGTCAGCCTGCTTGCTCAGCGTACTGAACATCGATACTTTAAATAAATTCATAATAGAGCGTACGCGGGTGGAGAAGGGCGCTTGATGGGGTCCAGGATCATTTGATGGTGGTTGAAACGGCGCAAAATGGCAGTCTTCCTTTACTAGCTAATCGTATCGCCCTGATCATTTGACTGTAATACGTAATCATCGCATTCACGTTGCCGAAGAATAAACAAGAACACATGTCGTCATCCATCGGCGACGTAAAGCTATGCTTCACAATCTTGGTACTGTTCTACCACCACTCATTGAGACGCGAAGAAAGCGAAACTCAGTCATGTCGCAGATTTATTCTTCCCTCCGATCAGAATGTAGACCCCTCCTCCTTCTTTGGAGCAAACAAGATCTGTTCCGCCTTTTAAATAAACCAATGATCCCTTTGACCATGGCACCTCTTTGCGTTCGTTGGTAGACCGTACCTCAATCCAGCGCGGCAACCCTTCGGTGACGAGGGGAATAAGCACGTGATAATCCGTAGGGAGACGTATTCGACGGATAGGGTGATTTTGAACGGTCGTATTAACGCGTTCGACCATCTTGAATGTGGACTGCGTCTCCGCAGGTGGTTTGACAAAGCTGGCAATCTTTGGTCGGACGATGACCTGCCTCGGGTTAGCAGAGCGATCGTCTGTGATTGTCTACGGGCTTACCTTTGGATGAACATTCGTTGCGTAGAATTCTCGAAGTCTTTCGCAGGCCGGGGTCCAATTCATCCTGGTTGTGATCTCATCTGTGGCTGAGGTTGTTCCTGACTGCAGTTCCGCCACTGCATTATCGATCAGATCAGAATCTATGAGATTCTCAACGACTTGCACCGAGTTTTCGTATACTTCGCTGCTCGATGACATGTCTGGCGTCTTTCGATCGATGCTGGTGTGTTTAGACTTTATTGAGGGGTCTCGGGCGGGGCTCGTGACTTCCGTAGCATTTCCCATATCCATGCTCTTGCCGGACAAGATGATTCATTTGTAGGCTGACGATTAAATAGTAAGTTACTTGCAAGAAGTGGGAAAAGGGTCACTAACCGATACTGGGAAACAGCAGATGGGTCCATCAATGCTTCAACTGCTGCTATACCACCGAATTTCAACACTCCGGAGTAAGAGATTGGCGAACATCTTGTGATGGCGACAAGGCTATTATATCTTGAAAGATCTCAAGGAGATGAGCCCGAGAAGTAGGCAACGAGGCTGCAAGAAATTACGAAAAGGCCAATAAACATGACCAGCACGACGACAATGCCCACCCCGGCCACGTCAGGCCGGCTTTCTTATTAGACATTCTCGATAAATCCGACGTGACGCCTGAGAAACAGCAATACGCCTCCTGGATAGCAAATCAATTTTTGAGACTTCAATCCGGCACGCATTCCTCCATACGAAGCGAGTTCAAGATGGCTGGAATTCCTATTAAACATATTCATTCTGTCACCGCAAAGTCTAATTTGGGAAGCTGTTTCGCTGATCTTTGAGCTCTATGCAGTTTCCCCGGCCCAAATTTGGGAGTTTGGGGTTGCAGGGAGTTGGCAGCTTCCTTCGACCCAAATTTGGGAGTTTGAGGAAATAGGGGGAACTTGCTTCTTTCATCAAGCTTACCTTCAAGAATGAAAGCATTTATGAGGTTCGATTGTTTTCTCAATTCTTGGAAAACCAACTGGTGGTCAAGGACTTCAATTTCTGCAACAAAGCCTTGCATCACCAAATCTCAATCTTTCGGACCTTCATTATTCTTGTGGGGACTCATGCTAGTCACGATCTGCCTGCATTAGCTTGCTGCCTTGTTTTGTCTTATCTTTCCCTTGCGTGACTGTGTCAATGCAAGAATCTTGTTGGCAAAGTGACTCTAGCTTCTGTGAACATCGTCAACTTTGGCTCTGCCAGATTACAGCAACTTTACAACGATGTTTATCATTCAATGTTCCTTTCGAACGCTGGAACACACAGCTCTCCGCCGCCCTACCCATCATCAGTCGACGATGTACCGTGTCGCTGGTGGGAAGATGGGGCGAAGAATATCCTTCGTGGAAACGATCTTCAGGATATCAAACTGGTTTGTCGATTTCGCACTTACAGTGACGAAAACCTTCCAAGAGAAATTCTGCACACGCGATGGTTACCATCGCTGAACACGTTCTTTCTCAACCTTCACGGAGGCGACCGGCAAGCTGTCAACGACCTAAACAAAGATCAGAAAGTTGAGGGAATATTGGAGAAGCTGGTACCGCCGTTGCCTTCCTCAGATCTATCGGACATCCAGGAACTACACGAGCTGTTACGAGAAGAGGATGTGTCACAAAGTGCCTTAGGCCTTAGTGAGGCAAGCTGTTCAGCATTCAAGAGGATTCCCTTTTCAGACTGGGCTAGGTCAGCGCGCGATCCTCACGAGTTGGTAGATCTCATGGATGATTTCCTCGACTGGCACGGCAGTTTGCAGGATATCGTGGAGAGCCGTTTAACAGACAACCCTGACGAGATGGAAAAGTACGTCCAAATGGAAACAGTACGTGCCTCCGTGGTGATTGAAATGGTTCAATTGACTCAAATCCACACTAGTTGTTGCCTGAGTACAGTCCTGCTCGTTGGGCAGTGTCCCAGGGCTTGCAACACCATCGTTGGAACACAGATATTCCTCAACCTTGCCATCAGTTTATTCTCAACGAACCTAAGGCCTTTTTCACACGCCAACACCAGAACCACATTGCAGCAGTAAGACAATTGGCCGTTTTGGAGTTGCGCTTTCAACGGATGTTCTTGAACGAGGAAGAGGTTGATTGGAGCCAGCGGTTTTGGACGAATGTCGATTTCTTCGAGCAAATCACAACAACGCCTGCGACAGAAACAGCTGATCTCCTCACAAAGCTCGATCTGAAGGAACTTCGCTTAGTCCCCCCACAAGAGTTCATTGATGGCAAAGGTCATCGTCTTCAGCATGTGCATAGACGGTGCAATCGGTTATGTGAAGCCATCCAGGAGAGCATTGTCTTTGCGGAACAGCTCAGTCCTCTTGTCGCACGCCTTGCTGAGGTAGGTTTCATATCAGTATCGCTCAGATCGAGCCATAAATGACATCTGAAGCAGGAACTACACGCCAGACGGAACTTCCATTCTTTGATTCCGACACTCCAAGCTCTAAGAGAAACTGGCTTCGATGAATCGGTCTTGCCAGAGCTGTTTCCACTCATCAGTAGCGATCGAAACTACTCTTGCTATAGAAAAGCATACGGAGAAGCGCCAAGCGTCCCCTTCCTACCACCTCACATCCGACAAATCATCCATTGTCAAGAGATAGGATTGTCGCAGATATACTCCTTTTTGACCTACAAGAACCCAGCGAATTTGACCCCGGTCCAGAATTTCGGAAAGCAGGAGGGCTCGCATAACCAGAAGCAGCCTTCATGGTGCTCCTGGGCTTTGACCTGGACCAAGCTACTGCCTTGTCTTCCGATTGCACGTTCAGTGGAATCATAGTTGCAGGGAACGCACGGAGCAGTGAATAGCAAACCATTACATTTTAAATCAATCGAGTCAGTCCTACTACGTACGTAACATTGTAATTAAAAATGACATGAAAGACCAACTCCCTTAGATAGTGCGACGAGGAGATTCCTTTATTGGCTAATTAAAATGGGTTCGGGCCGCGGCAACATCAACTTGTTCCTAGGATCGCCTTTCCCACAAGTACCATACATATCGAAGCCTCACTGCGTGTTGGATCTATGGAGCAGAAGTCGGAACTTTAGGCTTGGCGCAGATGTGGGGGCAGAGCCTCAATCGTCACAGGCTAATCCCAATGAGGCCAGCCGAGGGCATACTAGGCTGACGCCGTGCATTGTGCGCCCGGTTCAAGAGGATTTCTGCCAGGACAATATGGCGACGATCATGATGCCTACGATTAGTGTAGCCTCTGATGCCGGACTGAAATCCACCTCGCAAGATCGACGAGGCTATCACTTCAGGCTGATACCTCGAGTTCTGTTTCCCCAGAACTCATTGCATGGACCTTTGACTTTCTCCTTATAAACTCACTATCTCTTTGAACTTCGCTCTGCTTTACACCGTCCTCTCTACGTGAGACACTTTACTTTTATCTCTTCCATTCTAAGTCAAACTCTTTCCTTTTCTATCTGCGTGGGTTTGAGATACACCCCTCGCTGTGGGTCCAGATACCTATCTCTACCGACATACACCTGCCTACGCCCTCCGTGCGTACTCAGTAGTGCAGGTGAAGTGCAATCACTCCACGTTCCCTTCACCGCCACGCGGTCTCTTGCTGCCACGGCCGCTCAACACACGTGATTCTCCGCGTGCGCGCCGGCCACTGCCTCCACTGCGAGTCTGCCCTCCACAGGACTTCTCCTCTGCCGCCAACGGCCCTGACAGTACCTGTCCAAGCCTCTCGCGCAAACGCTCCAGATCCGACGCTCCCCCGTCTCCACTCAGCTCCGGCACTGCCACGCCCTCACGAGCTGCCACCTGTCCCACGACGTCCCGGTACACCTGTACCTCCGCCTCCGTCCTCCGCGTCCTCTCGCCAAGCTCGTGGAACAGCTTCACTCCAACCTGCACCACCTGCTGCGTCTCCGCTTGCCTCTACCGCGCAGTCAGCAGCACCCTCCTTGAAACCGCTACGCTATACCCACGATGCTACTGCGTCCTCTCAACTCATCATCATCAGCCGGCTCCTTCTGCTCGGCCGTCTCATCGATGATGTCCTGCCACTTGCGTTCCTTCTGCTCCGCCACGGTTCCTTCAACCGACAGCCTTTCTCCAAAAACGTCGCCATCCTTCTCGCAATACGCCATCTTCTTCTTCTTGAAGTCCTTATGCTGTCTAGGCTTCGGCTTTTCAAACCGAATAGCATTCGTATCCCCCTCAATTGAAAACATTGCCGCCGCATCTTCCGAATGCTTCCTAACCGGAAACGAAACCACCACATGATAATGCGGCGTACCGTCCTGGTGCAGCTCTCGACCACCAAACATCTTGACATCAGCAGGCAGCATCGCCAACAGCTTCCGGTGAAACTCTTCCTTCGAGTCAATCTTCGACTTCGACCACGTGACAAAAATGTTCTTCCCATTGAACCGGTATTTTCCACTACCGTCAGGCTCTTCTTCGTCATTTTCCACAATTTCCTCCTCCTCATCGTCATCCATGAATGCATCCCCTACGGCTGGAATATCTGCAAAGTCCGACATTGTAACGAGGGCGATTGCGGCGCAAACGGGAGGGGGGCTCTCCCTTCAATTCCTATGCCTAATACCTACTGCACGTTCTTACGTGCCTGGTGGAGTGGTATGGTGTGGTGGGTAGGTAAAAAGGTAGAGGCTGGTAATTAAATCCCCAGCGAGAACGGGGAGGAGGTTCCCTCTTTAAGGCATCCCCCCCCTTACAGATGGAGCCACTTTTTACAGCTGGAACCACTTCTTTCAGGTGGAGCCACTTTTCTTCCGATCGTCATGCATTAGCGTTCCAGCACTAGGCCCAATCCATTCAATAAACAAATGGCTCCTGCTGTAAACTGCGTTCCAGCGGGTGTCGAACGGACGGTACCCATGTCAGTTCCAGTCGGCCTATAGGAGTGCGTACCACGGTAGGACCAATGTACCTTTACCGCAGAAGTGACCTCGCATTCCACGTTCCAGCGTTCCAGGGGAATCATATAAGAAAGACTGGCACCTTTCTTCTCTGGAACGCCTGACTCCAGCTGTCGCTTTCGTCTAGGGGTTTTCGAGCCCCCCCTTGCTCACGCACCTACAACCCGATCCTCTCTTCATCGAACTTGCTCATCCATCGGTTTACTCTTCCTTTGTGCCTTCTACCCACCTTTGTGCGCTTTTTCTTCTTTTTCCGTCGGCCAGCCAGCTACAGCGAATCAGATTGAGATCATCAAGCGCAACAGATCGCTTGCCTTTCTTAAAACCAAGCAATTCGACGCCGCTCTTTCCGACACGGGCTTCCCCAACTTCAACCCCAATCCACAGAGAAGGCACTGTTCCGCGCCGCCGAAGCCCTCTACAACCTCGAACAATTTAGCGAATGTTGCCAAGTGCTTGAACTGCTTCGCACCAACTTTCCACACAATAGCCAAGCCTCAGTGTTTCTTGACCGTGCTCAAAGTCGATCCCTAGAGCAGAAGACTGGAGCGTACAACTTCAAGCAGCTCCAGGCAAAGGCTAAGAAACTTCGACCGCCACACTTAGATCACGCTACTTATGTTGGGGCCGTTGAGATAAGACAGACGGAGTCTAAGGGTTGCGGTTTGTTCGTCACCAGGGCTGTGAAGGCGGGAGACTTACTCTTGTGCGAAAAAGCATTCAGTCATGCTCACGTAAACGAAGGTCCGGGTGACGGGGATGAGAGTAGCTCGAAAATTAGCCTATTGATTAATCCTGAGACAAGTCAGGGAGTTAAGGGCGCACATGCAGACCTCATCAAGCTCATCATGCAAAAGCTCTATCGCAACCCATCTGTTCCCCCAGCTTTCATCGCTTTGTATCATGGACCTTACGAAGGAGTGAGCACGTCGACGGTCGATGGAAAGCTAATAGTTGATACGTAAATGCGCTCTTGAACGAAGTCGTCGATGATCGTATACTGACTATAGTCGCATGCCCAGATTTCTCGTCGAACGAACTTCGGCTGTCCAGTCTCCAGTCTGGCTTCTCACACCGAGGCCCGTGACCGGTACCCTCCCTTAGCTAACAAAACTACAGAACCAAAAGCGCACTATTCGTGCGGCATCTGGGTGCATGCATCGTATATCAACCACAGCTGTACCAGCAATGCCCGCCGCGCATTCATAGGCAACATGATGATTGTGCGCGCGTCCCGCGACATGGAAGCCGGCACCGAAATCACGTTCTGGTATCACAGTCCCGATGGTACCAGCGCGAAGGACTCGCACGAAAAGCACAAGCAATTGGGTTTCGTCTGTGGGTGTGCCATCTGTCTAGATGCTAGGGCGACGGATGCTGTTGTCCTTAGGAAGAGACGAAAACTGATGGAGGATCTGAAGCGAGTCTTCAACTCGTCAGCGTTGCGCGGCGTCGAGATGGAGAAAATCGAGCGCCTGCTCGACACACTGAATCAGACGTACACGCAACCTGTGCAAGATGTCCCTCGTCTCCTCCTCTGGCATCCGCAACTGGCGTTGGCGCGTATCTACGTGGCCCAGAACAAGACAGACAAGAGTATAGAGTCGGCGGTGAAGGTTCTTACTTCGCTTGGCTTTGTCGTTGTTGGTGCTGACTCATCGGACACACGCTTCGCAATTGTCACGTGGGGCTTACTGGTGAATCATTTGGTGGAAACGTTCCTGCATATACGAGATGCCCTTACTGCAATGGGGGCTAGGGAGGACTCAGGACGCGCGGAGGAGTATGCAAGGACTATGTATAGAACCATAGTCGGCGAAGACATGTCATTTAATGCTACTTGTGGGTAGAGGGAACGGTGCTTGGAGCAAGAGCCGCACAAAGAAACAAGCTTTACTGAGTAATCAACTCCGCCTTCCGAATTCAACGGAACGTTCTTCCGTGTTCTCATTTGGCTAGCGCCTCCATACGTAGAAGGGGTATGCGGATTATAGCGCAGGCAAACCGATAGGGCAGATTTGCCCTACGATCTAAATTTTAAGGTGAAGCCCAGTTATATCGGAAAACCCATTTAGCTCCCCTCCAAGCATCTACTTCTAATTCCCCCTCCAGCACTCATATTTGGCTCCCTTCTAAGCATCCACTTCTCGATCCCCTTCCAGCATCCACTTCTCGACCCCCCTTCAGTATCCACCTCTCGAACCCCCCACCCCTGGGTAGCAGTGCAGATAAATCTGAGAACTCCGCATCTCTTTTGTACCCCGAGGCTGCCCAGCTGATGAGCAAGAAGTCATATTTATGCCCCAAGTTCGCTATTCGAAACAAAATGCGACCCGCCAGCACATCTGTATCCACCATTCTGCTTTATCCAACGATACCCCGCAATGCACACACCCATATCCCTCAACTTGGTTTGGACCTGTGACTCTTCTTTCCGCCTCCGTTCAGCATCTTCGCGGATTTTTCTAAGTCTTTCTTCAGCCTCTTCTTTTGCACGCCGACCAGCCAGTTCTTTGAGTCTTGCTTCCTCGTGTCGGCGCTTCAATTCCTGCAACTCTTCATCTCTGGCCTTTCTTGCAGCCAAGAGTTCCACTTCCTTTGCAAGGGCAGCTGCCTTCGCGGCTGCCAGACGATTCTCCTCTTCAGCAACAGCCACAGCATTGTCGATAGAGCTTTGAGCTAGTTCTTGGGATGCTTTGTCAGCTTGAAGTTGGTCCCAGATTGCGTCTGTAACACCTATGTCGCGTTGATCTGACGCTTCGGACATTTGTGTAGGCTCGTCAACAGCCGCTACTGGATTTTCAGACTCGTCCTTGGCCGGTGCGGTAGATTGCATCGTTCCCAGTGTAATTGGACGATCAACTAGATCCTGCGTAGCTTGTTCGTTTTGCTTTAGTCTTGTTGAGTTTGAGCTGCTGATGACTGAGCGCGCTCTTCGTCCGTTCAAGAAGGTTGTGAGGGAGTCCATGATTTGCCAATGGGATACGGTCAATTTCGCTGTTGAGTTGCCTACATTTCGAAACGTAGCGCCCGTGAGCGTCTTGGAGATAGTTTGAACGTCGCGGCCATTGCCCCAAGAAGGAAGACCAGAAAGCTCTCGAAACAGGGAGATGATTTCCAAGGATGACGCACGTGTATCTGTTTGATCAATAGCGATGCCTGTCTTTCCGAGACACTGCTGAAGAAATCTCCAGCAGTCCTCTGGCTCCATGTTAGTAAAGACAACTTCCTCTGAAAAGCGACTTGATAATCCTTCATTAACACTAAGGAGCTCATTCATGCTATCTTCATAGCCCGCGAGGATGACGATAATCTTTCCTGCGAATCGAGGCTTTGTCAGGCTATCAACGAGCTCATTAACAGCCTCTGCCGCGAAAGCACCTTCTCCTAGACGATAAGCCTCATCGACAAAAAGAACCTTTCCAAGAGCCTTTTCGAGCAGCTGGATTGTCTTTGGTCCTGTCTGCCCTACATATCCAGCAACCAGGTCTGTAGCAGAGCACTCATGGACATCCGCTGTTGAGAGGAAGCCCATGTCGTAAAAGACCTTGCCCATCTTGCGAGCAGTGGTGGTTTTACCCGTGCCTACCAACGAAGGCACAGTCAGACAGAAATTGCAATGTTAGTGTAATAGTCGCACTTACCAGGTGGACCTTTGAAGATGAAGTTGAAGGGGATATGCTCTCGAGGATCAACACCTCTTGCCCTCATACTAGACGAAGTCTGCACAAACCCTTCCAACTTGCCAACGACTTCGTCGCAGCCTAGGACATCCTTGAAAAGCGCTCTACAGTTGACGCTTGCGTTCGCGCTCCTGTCAAAGTTCGCGTCAAAGTCGTGGGGCTCGAAAAGAACGTCAGCGGACCGACCAGACAGTGGCTTTGCCGACTGTCGGGTTTGATGTGAGGCTTTGGCATGACTGATCATGTTTTCAACTTCTCCTGCGTTGCCAAAATTGGGGCGGTGTCGAGCTCTGGCAAGCATCGATATGGCAACATCTTTGGCCTCCTCTGTGGCTTCTAAGCATTGCTTCTTGAGTTTGAGCTCCAGAATCTCCCGCAGCTGATCGTCGTCAAAGTCCTCGAAATCAAAGGCGTCATCTAATGCAAATCGCCGAGAGAGGCCCGGATTCGTGTTTCGAAACATTTCTTCCAACTTTTCCTTGTACCCTAGGAGCAGGACACATCGATCTTCACCCAGGGTGCTCTGGACCTCGGCGACTATTGTGTCCACAACAGCGGTCTTGTATGGATCAGACGTTGTGCTCATGCCAGCGCCACCCGAGTACAACATGTAAGCTTCATCGACAATGAGGACTTTCCCTTCAGTCGCTTTCAAGATCGCCTTGGTGTTCTTCTCGGATTCTCCCAAGACGCTTCCCACGAAATCTGCCGGATTCTTGACAACGACTAAAAACAGTGTGTTAGTCGTTTTGAATCAAATCGAAAGCAAAGAGAACCGCATCAGGTCGATCGTAGTTACCCAATAAGCGATTGAAGAGACACGGCTCGCTGCCCAGTGTTTCAAGCGCGGGAATGAAGGAGTTACTGACCTTCACCATTCGAGAGGAGTCCCATGTCCGCTAGCACCTCGCCGTAGAGTTTCCCCACAGATGTTTTCCCCGTCCCAGGAGAGCCGAGGAAGACACGATTCAGGCTCACATCGATTACCTCTTTCTCTTCCAATTCCCGTTGATAGTTGGTGTGGATACGGTCGAGGAGGCCCTGCATAGATTCCTTGACGGCCTTAAGCCCAGTCAAGCCCTGTAACTCTTTCCACGCATCACTTTGGACTATTGCTCTCGACGGCTCCGGGCCAAGAAGGTCTTCCTTTTTGAAGAGAAAGTCGTCCGGCCGGACCCCGGCGACGCGTTCCCGGTGAAGGCGATCAGCTTGCCGCTCTGAAATCCTTGCTAGAATGTTTTCAAGAGCGCGCGCGTTGCCAAAGCCTTCACGCCCTCGCCCTCGTCCAAGACGTCGTACAGCTATGCGTGCATAAAGGCCACCAACGCCTCCCTCAACTTTCATCTTCCCGTCGTATTTCTTCTGGATCCGCTGACCAAGCATCTGAAGGAGTTCTATGTCTTTGTAGTCGGCGAACTGAAGGCGGTATGGCATACGGCTGTTGAAACCTTGGTTATGTTCGAAGAATTTCTCCATCTGCTTGTTATAGCCAGCGAAAATAAAGACAACCTTCCCAACCTGATTCTCAATCTCCGCAAGCAAGAAATCAAGGACCGAAGCACCTCCGTAATTATGTCCGGAAGCAAGCTGATAGGCTTCGTCGAGGAAGAATGCACCCCCACCCGCATTGACAATCGTCTCAATATGTTTTTTGGCTCCAGCAACCCCATCATTGGCAAGACGAGATCCTGAGGTCTCGACGAATTCATTTCCTGACAACACACCCATGGAAGTAAGGAATTTTGCGTAGAGGCGAGCTACGGTCGTTTTGCCTGGAGATTACACGGTCAATAACCCGGTTAATGTATTTGGACACCACCTTACCTGTCCCGGGATTGCCTAATAAGACTATCCCATATCTTTCGTCCTTCACATTCGTGTTCTGCCTTAGGGCGGTGTCGGCCCTTGCCTTGATCTTGAGAACCTGTGCTTTCACTTCTTCTAAACCAGTCATTTTCATGAGAGAGTCAATGGCACTATTTGAGGCATTGTCCACGCGCTTCTGCCGGTCCCATTCACTTTCTGACGGCGAAGGGGCATGCTCATCTTGAGACCCAACTTCCTTGGAATCTCGTACATCATCTGCAACGCCATTATTCGAAGTGACAGTCTCGCCGCTACAAGGTACAGAAGTAGTCCGAACATTTGGAGGATCGTTTGCGTTGACCGGAGACCTTGACGAACGTCCCGCTAAGACCCTGGCATCCTCTAGGTCTTGCTTTCTCTGCTCTAAAGACTGTGCCATTTCTTTAGATATTTGAGAATCCACAATGGTTTCCCTTAACGTCTGTATCTCTTCATCCAATCTGGTCAATTCGGCCGCATGTTCTCTTTGTTTCTGCTCTCGTCTCTGCTGCCGCACGAACTCTTCTTGCAACGATTTCTGCTGGGAACGTTTCTCATTCTCACATAAACGGCACGAGGCCGGTTTACTTGTGTGACATCTCCAGGATTGTACATGGCCTACGGGACATTTTGATTGAACCAAGTGATTGCATTCCATCTTTGAGTGATCGAATAACTGATGGCATCGACGTGGGCAGATATGCACACCACACTGCAATGAAACGCCGCTGAAGGTAATCCAGTCAGCGCATAACGTCGAAGAAAAGCCTTGCAGAGCTTACCACGGCTCACTGCATCCGCCATCCGGACACTGGTCGAAATCCTTGGGACAGCGTAAAACGGATTTACGATCCGGATGTCGTTCACATTTAACGGGGAATCCATCGTAAATGTGCGAGCCGCCTTTGAGCAGGTTTATAAGATTTCTCCACAACTCTTTCCCTTTACGGGCGTCTAGGAACGTCGTTGCGTTACCGATCAAGATAAGAGCATTTCGTGCGCGGGAGAGGAGAACATTGAGACGTTCTGGAGACGACATGAACCCGATATCGTGATGGTCGTTACTTCGAGTTAGGGACGCAACGACAATATCGCTTTCTTCTCCCTGGTAGTTATCTAGACAGGTCAGTATCCTTAGCAGGAGATTCTGTCATACGTGTGGAGCCATGAACGCTTTCATGCCTGTCCGTCAGATTCTGCCTTGGCAGTATTTCGCCAGCTGAATCTTCTCGAAAATGTCCGCGGTATTGCGATTCCTAACCCACCCAGAAGAAAAAAAATTATCTTACCAATGGTCGAAATTCGAAGCCGCCGCTTTTGAACTTGAGCTGTCGCTGCGGGCATCAACCCGGCTCGAACCAAATCATACGAATCAAGATCATTCAGGACTGGGTCATTCTCTTTTCCCAGGACCTCAAACAGGAGACGCAACTGAGCCAAATATGGTGTCAGAACTACAACTTGACCTGTCCCGTAGCCCTGCTGAGCGAGATAACGCACGCACTTGAGCGTCATTTGAGCCTCGAAGTTGTTCTGTCTTGATGACGTTGAATTCCCATCTTTCCAGTCGGGTGTATCGTGTGTTTCCTCTTCCAGATTTTCGTGGTTCAGAAAGATCAGATTATCCTGGAATCCTTGTAATGCGGGACGGGTTTGAGTGCCTGGTGCGTCAGTCAAATCTGGATAAGTGAGGTGACGGACCAGGGATGAGATTTCTGGTCGCATGCGGTGCTGTTGCGAAAGAACTTGGTGAGGGAAACCCCGAAGTACAAGTCTCTCGAACAGTGAGCGGTTCAGATCATATCCATCTCCTTTTTCTATGCTAAGGTCGTGATGAGTCTTCGGTCGAAGCTGCTTGTGATCTCCGATCAGGATTGCTTGCTCGGTTTCGGGTCCGAGGGCCGTCAAAATATGGCTTTCCAGGATTTCCCCAGCTTCCTCAACTAAAAGTACATCAGGCGAAGCAGACTGAATATTTTGTACGTGCTTGGCAGCGGCTGTGGTGGTGCAACCAATGATTCGCTTTACCTGAATGATCCGCCTGTTCTTCTCGTTGAACAGCGCGTTAATATTGGCTGATGTCTCGCCATACTGCTTCCCACAGCTGTAAATCCTCGAAACGCGCTCTTTGAGGATGTCTGTCTTCCACCTTCGCAACGCCGCAGTTCTCTCAGGATAGGTCATTTGCCAGACCGCCGGGAATTCGGCTTGCGTACCAGAGTAAGTTCCAGCATCCCAACCGCGGGCCCAACGGTCAATTAGGTAAAATCTGTCCATTGCTTTGCCCTTCTTGCCGACCCTCACCATGCCATCAGTCTCATCGGGCAACATGAAGGCTTCATAGAATTCCGGGGTTTCCGATTCGAATTCGAGGTAATCCAGGAGATCGGATTTCGACACAGCCTTTGCCTGATAATTCGAAAAGGCATTGTGAAGCCGGTCGGCCTGCTCTGATGCCTCGCTTTGCCGCAGGTTGATAATATCCCAGTCATCTTTTGTCAATCTGAAATCGCTGTTCTGCGCTGACAGGACTAGAGGTTGGGTTGTCGTACTGGATTTTGCGGCAGAACCAAGACGAACGATGCTATCACCGGGTATACCTACCTTCAAGAGGTCTTCCAAGAACTGGTCCAATGCGTGATTCGTGTAGCAGACGACCAGAATCTTCTGCGATGAAAATCGATAGATTGCTTTGGCAATCAAGGCTCCAATGAATGACTTACCGGTCCCTATCAAAGTCAGCCTGGCCAACGAAGAGAATAGTGAGCTACCCTAACCTGGAGGTCCTTGCACTAAGCTCAAACGCTGTGTCAGACTTGCCACGAAGCACTCAACCTGTGACGGATCTAGTCGTGTTGGCTTGGGTAGTCCTAAGGCTTGCCGAAGGTCGCATGAAGGATCACTCCGAATCGTGGCAACCAAGTCAGTGATAGAATTAGATTCCAGTAATTGGGGGCTCCGTAAAGCTTTCCCTGGGCCCCAGTGTAAGATTTCGTCTCTCAGCAATAGGTGCCTGGTATTTTGAAGCTGCCCTAGAATAGGTGCGTAGGCAAATATTGCCGTATTCAACTGGACCAACCGAACAGACTTCGCCAATTTCAGGCCAAGGAGAGCTTTGGTGGTAGACCCTTCGGTTCCTGAAAATTGTACACATAGGAACGGGGGATTGTGTGCCAATAGGTCTTCATTTCTGTTGATAGTCACCAACGCGACTATTTGTCCGTCAGCGATGAGGCAGGCTTGAGATTGGTGCTTAAGAAATTTGCGGTTTTCGACGATAAATTTCTTTCGCCGATCGTATTCCAAATTCGGCAATTGGGACAAGTCATTCAAGCATTGTAATCGTAATGACCATGACTGGCGCTCATCGCACTCGATGCCGTCTGTCGCCAACCCGTCAATGAGCAGTCCCTTCCGGCGGCCCTTTCTCGAGCCAACAACCACCTGAAGCTCTTCCCGTAGGTCTCGGAGCATGTCCTCGCGAAGGAGACGAAACTGGTTGTCGATATGCATCGCAAGACGCCCTGATTCAGGGCACTCATCAATTTCTGTGGCCCGACGAAGGTATGGAGGTTCGGTCGACGCTAGCTCATCTGGGGTAGGCAGGACGGTGATCTTCCTAATGTCCAAAAAATCGTTATCATGTCGACCGCCAGGGCCTTCGCCATCCAAATGTTCAGGATTTGTGACTGCGTCAATAATATGCTTGATCTTCTGTCCATTAATCCGTACCTCCAGTTGCGAACATTCGAGGAATTTCTTCTGAATAAGAGGATCCCTGGCAACGCCGTAGTAGGCTGGAGCCTTGTCCACGGGGAGAGAGATGAGCTGCAACAGAAGCCATGAGAAACACTGCAAAGCTTCGTCTTCCAGGCAGCCCGTTTTCTGCGCTTTCACAAAAGCGTCCCAGAAGATCGGAGGGTCAGTAACGGTAAGGATGAGTTGTTGAAGAAACTCGCCCCTACAGACGACTTTCAACTCAGGATCCTGGATGTACCGAAGGAAATATGTGGCAGAAGTGTTGAGAAACTCGGATGACACGTCTAAGCGCAGAGCTGATTGTAGTACTGGTAGCCCTTTCGGACTACTGATTAGCCTCTCAGCGCATTTCACCGGGTCAGGCTGGTCGCAAATGGCTTCGGTGAAGAGCTTAACATTTTGGGAGCTCGTAAGTGCTTGTTCTCCCGCTAAGACTCTGCGGAAAAAGTTCCTTAGCCTGCCGCTTCTAATATTATCTCGCCGTCCCGGCAAATTGGAAGACATGAGGTGTGTTACAAACGGAATCTGACGCTATACTCTTGAGCCTCAGTTGTGAAGCTGACTCTCAACCGCAGACGAGATCAGTCCCCGCAGTTATGTGCAAGGTCCGATTAGTCATCATAAGTAGTGGGGCAGCCTAAGATCCTTGCCAACCAGATGAGACCACGCGTCAAAGCAGACATCATAGTCTGTCGCTTTTGAATCTCGCACGTCATGCCCTGAAAGCTGTTACAATGGCTGACGCTTACGATGACCCTGACTTTGGCATCGGTGATTACTCTTTTCTGAGAGGGAGAGGAGGTAGGAGATACGGAACAGGCCAGACAGGCGAGAGAGGCAGTGGGAGAGGCAGTGGGAGAGGCAGTGGGAGAGGCAGCGGGAGAGGCGAGCGAGGTAACGAAAGAGGCCGAGGGAGAACCACTGCTCGAGGAAGTGGAACAAGTTGGAGATTTAATGATCGTAGTGGCAGAAGTGCCCAAACTCACGATTCATTTGAAGGACAGCCGGTGGGCGATTTGCTTGGGACAATCACTCTTACTGAAATACAATCATCGGTTCGTTTCAAAGACACGGCCCTCACGATTACGGACTGCCAGTACATAGCGTCCTACAACTGGTTGGATAGGCAAAAGGCAACAATCCTAGTTCCAGGTCAGTACGCGAAAGACATCTTGAAAGTCAGAACGTCACAGCTGATCTTATAAAGGTGCACCCCCTGCTTGGAGTCCGCCAAAAGAACGTCCGAGTCTCGAAGAAGATAAGGACACATATTTAAGGGACCCAAATGCTGCTCGCTATCCACGCTTTCCAACTGAGCCGGCCATTCGGGCTGTCTTCGCCTTACATCCCGATTTTGAAACTGCCGCAATCGATGTAGTAGGATGTGGGAGTACCATGGGAAATTTGATCAGATTTGCGAACTCGGTTGAGAGAACTTTCCGGTTCTACATAGAACGGATCGGTAATACGGTATTTCTGGTTCGAAAAGAAAGTTCACCAACGGCGTTGATTGAAGGAGTCCGGGGATACGGCCACACATTTCCAGAAGCATACACAAGCTGGGAAGGGGACGTGAAAGATTCAGTGTCACATCAACGCCTCATAAAGTACGTCTTCGGTGGACTGAGATGTCTGGTACGCAGTGAGAGCGACGGTTACCTCAAAGATATGGCGGGTTCTGGGAGCAACCCGCTCCCAATGCCACTCGACTTACTGGAATCTTCAACAGACGACGGACTTTCGTCAATATTGCTGGCAGTAGAATCGATCGCGGTCAGCGAGAAAGCCCTGGACAAAGACAGTGATCTTACAGTCAATTTTGCCGGTCATGAAGTCCCTCAAGGCGCAATTTTCGACCTGAAAACCCGCTCTGCCCGCCGCGAGATTGATATGGAGGAGGTATATCCGCGCTTATGGGTCAGCCAGATAATGAAGTTTATCATCGCCTACCACAACTCCGGAAAATTCAACGACATCCGGGTTCAAGACTTGGGCGATAGTATTCACGACTGGGAGAAACGAAACAGAGAACTCCTTCATCGATTTAATACAGTTCTCCACCAGCTTATAGATTTTGCGAAGCAGCCGGAATGTCACAAGATAGAAGTTCGCCGCATTGCGACAGGGCCGTTACAGATTCGGAGATTGGACGATGATTATTGGAGCGCCCTACCACCTGATTTGAAGGCAAAGTGGGCAGGGCGACCAGTGAGCGAGTATTATGAGTCAATTGAATCGGCCTTGACACAAAAGAACTCAGAGAGTACGAGTAGTGGAGATGAGGACGATGGTCTCCATGACTATTTACGTTTCTGAAAATCAGACTGGGACTTCACCGCGAATAGGTGTACTGGGGCTTTTGGAGGCAAACCCAGAGGGCAGATTGGGCCTTCTGAACAAACCCGCTTGGCTCCCATCCTAGCATCTATTTCTAATCCCACTCCAGCATCCATATTTGGCTCCCTCAGCATCCACTTCTCCCCCTCGGCAGTACCTTTCACGGTACCTTCTTTCACAGTGCCGGCTTTCACGGTGCCGGCTTTCACGGTGCCGGCTTTCATGGTACCAGCCTTTACGGTGCCGTCTTTCACGGTACCATCTTTCATGGTACCTTCTTTGTCCTATCCGGCTGCATTCCTTGGCTGCTCGAGAAAGATGAACACCTTCTAAAAGGTGTAGACATCGACAAGGGCTGAATCAATCATCCCGTCTTGATTTTGTCTGTCGATCCACTGGACCCGAATTCTACTATACTCGTTGTGAGCATCCTGATTTCAGGAGCCTATAGAGGCTTTTATAAAAGATCCTTATGTGTTAGACAAGGAAGTTCTCGCACTTTTGGTTGAGAAAAACGGGGCAGCCGGGATTCTCGATGGGACATATGTACCAACCGGCTAAGCCTTGAGCAATCTCTACAACCATGGCAGAAGGATCAACATCGTTCTTGCGCCAGAACGTTTCGTTCCTATTTCCTCCAAAATTAATAGGATTTGGGTGTTGAGCAAGTGAGTTTGTAGGCGAACCATCGAATCGGCGCCCGACATCTAACACGGCTGTCATTTACAAGTAGCAGAAGGGGGAAGGAGAAATTATCGGTGAAAGGGATGTGAAGCAAGGGTGGGGGAGGCCCTGCAAGCAATATCTCATTCGATAGAAACAGTCCTGGGCAGAACGAGGTCGTCTCGCTGCGCCAGATTTGATGTAAAACTGGAAGGAGAACAGGGCGTGCAAACGCAAGGAATGAAAGAGTGAGACCGCTTGGTCAACGTTCTGCCTTACTCTCTTGGCCGGTAGCAAGATCAGCAATGATACCAGAGGTATGGAAGAGTCAGCAGAGAATACGGAAAGTGTCTCCCAGCTGTAAATATAATTTGTCAAAATTACAATAGGATTCAAAGATCGCTGTGGCGAGCTTGTACATCCAAGAGGTTTAGGTTTGATGCTACGGCGCAAGGCGGTGTCTACTCCTTTCTTTCTCTTGCTAAGACGCATCGAATTTCAGAATCTTTGATGTCGCGCCAAGAGCTCGCTGGCGATAGATCTGCTTCTGTAGCTTCTCCCGTTCTACTCATGTTGCCCGCTCCTCAAATCCACCTCGCGTTTTATAATTGATCGTAATATCATGCTCAGGGATGCTCGACGCTGTATTTCTTGTCCTGTAATGATTCCCTTCTGGAATTGGAACATCAGCCCGGAGAGGAATGAGTACGATGGCGAGGATTATTAGTTGGTCGTACTGGAGTACAGATAGTACTAAATATAGCAAAGACGGCTCGAGTTGCCAACGCTGGAGGTGGTCCAATGGAGTGCAGGTGGTGATGAGTCTAGGGGAAGAGGAAGGGAAAAGTTGGCAGCTTGATCCATTGGTGATCCTAGCAAGACCTCTTGGCAGCGCTTAGCAATGCCAGCAACACCCTCGCCTTACTGTGTCCTGTCTCAAGACCAAAGGTCTCTTCAGACGGTATTCTCAAGACCAACGCCGTTTTCAGACGTATTATGTCTGGAGACTAGCGTCTTCAGGCGAGAACTGTCCTTAAACGGCTGTCTCCAGACGAGAACTGTCCTTAGACGGCTGTCTCCAGACGTGGCATGTCTTCAGACATGTGTCCGAAGACATTATCTGTCTCGGGACCGCTGTCTCCAGACAATACTTGTCTGGAGACACTTCTCGTCTGAAGACGCTAGTCTCAAGACATATCACGTCTGGAAACACTCGTCTCAATACAGTATATGTCTTGAGAGTCTACATTTCAGCGCCCAGAACATCTTTGGCTTTTTCAAAGTGCATTTTGTCAATATGTACAGAGTATCGATCCGTTCTTGCTTCTGCTACCCAATTCATGTTCTCTAACCTTCAGGGGAAAACAAGCGCTACTGGGACTACCATTGGTGAGAACATCAGAAGAGAAATGGGAATAGCTAATTTGGATTCGATGAAAGATACTCCTACGATATCGTTACCGGTTTTTTTAAGATGTATCACGAGAGGATGAATTCGAGAATGTGCCCGGTTGGCCCATAACATACGAGCAGTTGGTTTCGCAAGTATTAGGACAACCGAAAGGGAGGACCAGAAATGATGAGGTAACCAGAAATGACGGGGGAACCATAAATCTATTTTTGGGGTGGACCAGCTATGGCAGGGGGGAAAGGAACCAGAAATGGTCCTCAGGGAGCCAGAATTGAACGCCTAGAGATCCGACAAAGCTGGAGCTGATGAGGATCCAAAGAGCAGTATGAAGTCCATAAGTGTATTGATATTCCTCCAGCGTCGTCGGAATGTACGTCCCCAAGCGAAAGGTCATTTAATGATACAGCCAAGTCGTGCTGATAGAGGTTGGAGAGTGGAGGTGGGCTGCTGACGGTTTGCGGTGTCGGAAAGATGACTAACAGCTTACAAGGGGCGGGGCTAGGGGCGGGGCTTAGGGCTATGAGCAGAGCAGTAGGGCTGCCAGGTAGGCTATGAAGTGGAGGCAAAAGCAACGGGGTCTCCAGTCACTACCACCTCTTCTCTTACAATCAGACAGCATGTCCATTCTGCTTCGACACCAGACGCATTCGGCCTTTGTTCAGAATTATGTGCGATTGCTTACACGGTTTATACATAAGTCAATCGCGACGAAAGACTCCAATACGATCATTAAGCATATCCCTTTTCTAAAGAGAAGCCTCGTTTCAAGGTCCTTTCACTCCTCTCCGGTCGATCACAGTAATTGCGACTTCGGCAGCCCTTGTGCCTGCTCTGAGTGCATGCAAGACCGGAGGAAGCAGATATGTGAAATCTGCAGAGTCCGCCCGACCGTGCATCAATCTTATGGAGATTCTCGCGACCGGAAAGGCATACGGTCCTACAGCTTTACCTCATTTTGTGAGCAATGCTGGCAGGAACGTGAGACAGCGCGCAGAGAGAAAGAAGAGAAGGAGAAGCAGATTTTGGCCTCGTACAAGGCGAGAGTGGCTAGCATGTTGGACAATGTGCAGCAAATTCGCTTGACGGAGCAAGTTCCCGTCGTTTGTGCCGTCGACAAGTTTATGACTGAAGTCAAACCTGTGCACAATTACACCCCATCACGGCGGAGAACGGCTAGGATGATGGACGAGGTGCGGAAAATACGCTCGACGGAGCAGGTTTCCTACTTGAATGCCCTCGAGAAATATGAGTCTGAATTCAGAGAAGTCAGATCTGTGCAAAGTCTTAATCGCTTCCGGGGGAAGTTCCAGCGCCGAATTATCGATGATTTATCCAAAGAGCTTCAGATTGTGAAGATACGGAACAAGTACATGTGCAACAAGCAGCGAGTCGACGCTATGGATTTCAAATTGTGGTTCTTCGCTGATCGGCCATACTATGAAACGTGAAGTTTCTGTGCGCGAATTATCATATATCTCGCGGACAAAAGTTGTCGTGTCGAAGCTACGGCCCGGTACCTGGCCATCTTGGCTCTGGAGTGGAACCTAACATGCGGCGGGGTTAATCAACAGATTCCTTCTTACAAAATGGGGATCTTTTCGAGTTCGAAAACGATAGTTGTCGGTGTGGACGTGACGCACCCCTCTCCTAGGAGCCGCGAGGGCACACCGAACGTTGCAGGTGTTGTCACGAAGCATTGATAAAAGGTGTGGTAAATGGCCTGTTAATTCTCCCAAAAGACTTCTCTCAGGAAGGAGGATGGATGGTGGATCCTGGCTTGCTTGGAAACCGCATTGCTACGGGGAGGACCGAGCTCCCAGGAGGTTGTGCCTAGGATAGCGTAGGTCTAGGGATCCTGCCCCTTAAAGAGCCAAGTGTGAACGTCGCTCTCGGGAAACTGGGTCTAGTAGTGGCAGCTTGACTAGGCACAGAGCAAGATGGAGGGGACTGGAAGTGTTCCCAGGGGGAACCAGAATGAGAGCAGGTGGAGGGACCAAAATGTTGGCCTCGGGAGACTGGAATGGTGGCCTGGGGATCAGAATTGGAGTAGATGTGGGGGATCCAAATTGGAGCCTGCTTGAGACCTGATTTGTACCCCGAGGGACCAGAAATGGAGCAGAGCGAAGGAGGAGGGAACCAGAATTGAAGCCCAGCAAAATCGAGTTGATGGGCATCTAGAAGAGGAGCAGGAGGCCAGGATTGGGGTTCTCTCGATTTGCCTGCCTCAGTTACGACTCAAGATCCGCATGACTATTCTATGTATGTAAAGCGTCGACGAAATGGCCACACTTCGACCTAGTAACTTGAACTGTGCGGCTTGTAGAGCAAAGTGCCGCAAGAGATTATCCGAGCATATTCGTGACATCGAGCTACCGGAGTTACCTTAGCAAGCTCAGGCCCTGGCCGATGAACGTAAAGAAAGAGTCCATAGTTTATTCACGTGATCTAAATGCCCAAACGCCAGCGAATAAGTTCTTCAGCCACATTTACCCTACTATTTTGAGCCGCAAACTACCTCCCAAAGGAATTTGTCACCATTGCAACGACGAAGCATATCGTCCTTAGTAATCACGCCACTACTCAGACTTTTTGCCGTTTTGGTAGCAATTCCTCCCGGTCGTAACATAACCAATCAGCAAACCATTTCTTGCACTCGTTTTGTTACTGACGCGATTAGCAATTATGGGAATTGACGCCGGGTTCGATATCGTTCCACGTTTGTCTAAGGGAGCAGTGGACAGGCAGAATTGGCAATCGTTCATCAAGGTCATAAAGGAACGCTACCAAAACGATGACCTAGTAGAGATCAAACCCAACTATCTCCAATTCAAAGCGGGCGAGCATCCACTGCTCCCTTTCGAGGGTCATAAGTTCTTGCGCTTCAGCTCAGGAAGTCACACCAAGGGAGTAAAGGAATACATCGATACAGTCACTCGGGTCGCACAGGTCAGCTTTGGCTCTCGGATCCGATGTTGGAACGAGGCTGCAGATGAACGGGGCTTTTACAACTGGCAAGAGGTCCATACCTCGATCGAATCCTATGAGCAGGTTTGTTGTTGTATACTCAATATGACTGTTGAGGGTTTCTAAATCTGAATCAGCCCGATGAACCGGAAATTCCAACTACCATAGCTCAATTCGTGTTTGGGACTGACCCTATACGTGAGTTGGACCTGCCGTTCTTTGAGATCCTGACAGTACCAGGCAAGGGAAAAGGTCTTGTAGCTCGCTTCAATATCGCCAAAGGCACACGTATACTTTACGAGAATCCCCTTTTTACCACTTCACACTTGTCGCCAATTAGCCAGATGGAAAGTAATATTGCAACGAAGCTGAAGTCGCTATCAAAGACCCAGCAACGACAATTCCTTTTGCTTCATAACAATTTTCCTGGCAAATACCCGTTCAGCGGTGTTGTCAAAACCAACGCTCTGCCCTGCGGTCCCAACTCCGTGATCGGTGGCATCTATCCTACCATTTGCCTCATTAATCACAGCTGTCTTCCAAATGCTCACAATAGTTGGAACAGCGATACAAAGTGTGAAACCATCCACGCAATCCGTTACATCAATGTGGGGGAAGAAATTACCATCTCCTACGACAAAGGCAGTCCCTCTGACTCCCGACACACCCATCTGAAAGATGCATTCGGCTTCGACTGCAATTGCAGTGTTTGCTCCCTCCCACTTCTCGAGCTCCAAACCAGCGACGCTCGCCGCCTCCAAATCCAACGTCTAGACGACGCAATCGGTGATTCGGACTGCGTGATGAATAGGCCAGATGATTGTCTAGCAGATTGCCACTCCTTACTTCAAGTCCTTGAGGAGGAGTATCATGGTGGTGCTGGTGCCTTGATTGCTAGGCTTTACTATGACGCCTTCCAAATCAGCATCACTCATGGCGACCAGGCTCGAGCGAGCGTTTTTGCGAAGAGGGGTCACAAATCGAGAGTAATTTGCGAGGGGGAGGATAGCCCGGAGACGCGGAAAGTGAAGAGTTTGATGGAGAGACCAGCGGGCCACAGGAATTTCGGGGCTTCTACGAGGTGGAAGACTGCTAAAGGGCTGGTGCCGAAAGGGCTGGATGCTGGTGAATTTGAGAGGTGGTTGTGGAGACAAGGGAGGTAGGGTGTTGTTGATCGGTGAAAACATGTTGCTGTGTAAAGCGCGCAGGACAATGATCCTGGATATGGAGATTTTACATCGAAAAATGGCCATAATGGTGTAGAAGTAGACTTCCGTTGAGCGTCCGACTGCTGGCTTGATATGAGTGTGGGTGCTGCATTGCGACTGTCATTTCAATCCCAATTCTGTTTGCATTCACAGAGTCCGCAGCTGGATTTCTTGGGAGAGGTTTCCTGGACCCATTCTCCCAGGAGGCCCAATAGAGCTTGGACCCCTTTTGATTCACTGCCGGTTCTCCACCACCCTCATGCCTAGGAGTAGTCTCCTGGGATGACTTTTCTAGGAGGGCCAGGATGGCCTAGTTGGAGTGGGTGGGGGGATCAGAAAGGGAGCCTGGGGTTACCAAAAACGGGGCAGGAGATTCAGAGATGACCGATGCAGCAAAAAGTAAAGCTCAGCAGTTCATCAGAAGAAAAGCCTATCTAGTACAAACGGTAGATCAACTGGCGATCATATCAAGCGGACCTTGCACTAATTATCCGCAAGAAATGACAGGATTATACTTATCGACTGATCTCGAATCCGGACCCTATATAATCTAGATTTCATGTATGAACCTGAGCTAACTCGAGATCTTCTGCCACTCCACATGAAATGACCAAATACAACTGGCCAGTAGACAGAAAATACAGCGATGGGACTTTGTCGACGGACGAAATAGAGATTACAGCTCCAGAAAGCACCGGCGAAAAAGGTAGATAAATATCGCCGCAACGAGCGCTGTAGAAGAGGATTGAATACTTTCTTACTCGTCGTGAAGGCGAGAGTCAAGCTTTTCGAACATGTCAGTGCATACAGACGACGCCGGCGTCTCTGTGGCATCCGTAATCTCGTCCGTGGCGGAGGTGTTTGATGGAGATGAACGGTCGGAGCTCATCAAATGAGGGGTCGATGTTCCAGGGCCGTGTTTGCCATAGAGCTTCGTCGTCTCATTCACGAACGCATACGTGAATTGGGGCCACGTGTCGAGTTTCACGTCTTGGTCGTGATCTTTGGTCTGTTTGGACCTCTTCTTCCGAGCCGGCATGGTTTCGGTTCGCTGCCGGATCTCCCCCTTTTGACCCCTTTGGTGATCTCGATGCAGTGGACATCCTGGAGGTGAAATTTCATCTCCAGGACGGACGGAAAAGCCTCGACACATTTCGGTCTCGGATGTGGGCATTGAGAGACAGTGGGGATTCTCTCCCTTCGAAATACAATTTTAAGGGTGCTACCAAATACTATCGCGCTGTGCTCTGCGTGTGAAGAGAATCATGAATTTTCGTCACATGATGCATAATGCGCGCGCGCACTTTCGGTCACGTGATCGATGTGCATTAGTCAACAGCAGCCGTTACCGTAAAAGTTGTAGTGCCTCAGGCACACACCTCATAGGCATCTTCGGCAGCTGGACCGGACTATGACACTCCTCAATTCTGCAGGTGATATTATGGGTTCGGCCCGCGCTGATACTAGTGTCAAAATTAGTATAACGGAAGATCAATGTGCAATATTGAGATTCTTTTGTGACAAGCCCAGCGAGAAGACGTAGGCTATGAGTGTAGAATAAATCGTGGAAATTTTTCTATCGGGCTCAACGAGAAACCTGAAGGGAGTAAAGATGTGAACACTAGAACAACAAAACAGATCAGCGATGCTCCAAATTTTCAAAGTGGGGAGTGAACGACATCACCTGTATTTGGCCGAGTATAATCGTTTCGGACAGAAGCAAATAGATTTGGTTCTTTCGAGGTTTTGGAGTAGCGAGAAGTTGAAGATAGCCTTGGCGCAAATTTGAGAAAGGACAGATTGTGACAGATGAATGATGGAAATCGCCCAAACAGCATCTATTGAGATGGTAATACTTTTGAGCAGTAAATATGTTGATAGATTGGTATTGATGCGTCACTAGAGTAGATCCCCACCCGCATGAGGGCTCCTCTGTCTGGCAACAGAATCATCATCGGACCAAAGAGAAGTTCCGTTTTTCCATTGTATGGAATCCATAATCACGTGATGGAGCTAAGGAAGTTCTGGGCGTGGAGGCATTCTTGTTCCGTCACGTGACTTGGCACCCTTTCCGCTAGTGATTTATGTCAACCTGTGATCAGTCTCAAGGTAGTCCGCGTTTGGAAGTGAAAGCAGGTAAGGAGGATTGTGTTACGATGTCAAGGAGCATCTGGAACGATGTCTCTGATCGGGGGGACGTAGCCGGGTACGAGCGGCAAAAACGGTAACGAGGGTGAGACGAAACGGGGGCCCGATTTTAGGTCCTTCTTAAACGAAGTGTGGAATTGTTTATCGGTTGATGTGAACGCTTGACATCAAGGCAAAAGTTCACCATGAAATTTATTGATCGATATGATGAAGAACAATTTGAGCGTTTCACAAGCCAAATCTTGAAGATGTTTGCCGCAGCAAAAAGGCGAAGTTCTTCCCTTGACCGTGTAAAACCCCGATATACAATGCTTAATTCTGTGATTGTTGAATTCCTCAATTCGAATTTCTTCGCCCAAATCCCGTGTTCGTAAAATCAATCAATCCCTTGCCCAAGAATCCCGTGTTCCCAAGAATCCAATCAGGTAGATAGGAACGGCCAAGGCAGTTCCATATCCGTCAGGGAGTGGGGTACAATGCATCCTCACGGCGCGTGCCCAGCGGTAACTGTTCAGCGCACAATCTCAGTTCTTCTACGGATTTGCTGACAGTTCTTGATCGGTTTGACAATTCACTCCAGTACATCGTACTATTCATCTACATCTCGCGAACCGAGTTTCATCGTGCTTTTGGTGTTATCAGTGTCTCTACGAATTCACCATGGATGTATACAATGTTACTGAGCAGTATACTGAATTGATCAACCGTCAGAAACAGACGTTGCAGGAAGCCAAAAAGCGTCAAGGTCAGCGACCTCGCGACCGGAAATCCAGAGAGCATGCATACGGCAAGTTCATGGTAGCCCTCATGTTAAGTGGAAACAGAGAGCAGAAACACCTGGTTCATTCGTCGTTTGTTCCGCCAGCATATCTACCATGCACCACGCCTATGACCGAGTTGAGACACGTCGCGATTAAAGATCTCCAGCTTGAGACACACCATCGAGGTACCTATCTCCTTCTACGATCCATCACGCCGCCTAGGCGCATGACAGCCATTATGGCAGTCATGGAGGATAAGAATGGTGATGTCATAATGCTAGAGCCTATCATGACAGAGAAAGATCATGGTGTAGTCTTCACATGCTTCACGGGTTTTCCAAGGCTGAAAAGCAGGCTTCGAGGTGGGATATGCCTTGCTCTTGAACTTTCCACACAATTCAGACTTCTTTGACCACGGAGCAGCTGCAGCTGGCTCTTCAGCTTGAGGGGTAATGTCTTCGAGGTTATCTGCCCATTTCGACAGGGCTTTCCCTTTCTTCTTATCCTTGATGGAAGTACCAAACCAAAAGACTAGTCCCACATTGACTCTGGCTTTAGCCACGGCTGCGCATAGTCGGGGGTTGGAGGCGGACGAAGAGGAGATGCTTCTTCATCATCATCATCTATGAAAGCCTCGTTTGAAACAAGATGCGTAGAGGCAATCGTGTAGGAATTAAGCAGAATGTCTGGATCCGTAGCAATATAGTCTTCGGTATGTGCGTATTGACTGAATCAGACAAATGTACCCTTGTCGACGTCTTTCAGCAGAGCACATCTCTTCTTCGCATCTGTCATGTTTCTATTGACAAGGACATCAAGGGGTTTCGAATGATGAGGTATGAGTGCAGAATGGTTTTTCTATCGGGTCCAACGAGGAACCTGAAGGGAGTAGAGATGAAGCACCACAATAACGAAACAGATCAGCTGTGCCCTTTATTTTCAAAGTGGAGAGAGAACGACATTATCTGTCGTATGAAATCGCCATGCAGGCTGCCTTTAGTAGTTGACCGAGTATAATCTCTTCGGACAGAAGCAAATAGAACCTTGTGCACTAATGCAGCTGGAAGAAAGGGTTCTTTCAATGTCAGCGAGGTTTTGGAGTAGCAAGAAGTTGAAAATAGCCTTGGCGCAGATTTGAGATAGGACAGATTGTGACAAATTGGTTATAGTACGCTACTAGTATAGATCCCCGCCCGCATTAGGGCTACTCTTAATTTTAATCAACGTCCAAATGATTGTCCAACATTGTATGCCCAGCCAACAATTCCCATATCAGTCTTAAGGTAATCCGCGTTTGCAGGTGGAAGCAGGCAAGGAGGTTGATGTCAAGAAACCCTTGGAACTCTTTCTCTAACCGAGGGAACTTAGTCAGGTGAGAGCGGCAAAAACGGTGACGAGGGTGAAGACGAAATGGGTGCCTGATTTTAGGTCTTTCTTGGCGCTTATGTGACGGCGCTGAGTGGTCTACTATACTTAGTATTAAGTCGCGGTACCTCTCAGCGCTTACATCTTATATATATACATTGACGAAGTGCTAAATCAAATGCCGGTTGATGTGAACGCTTGACATCAAGGCAAAAATTCAACATGGAATTTTTTAATTGCAAACGAATTGTGTTTCAAGGAGTCGCGCGAGTATCTCTACAATCTATCTTGTTTTCCCTCGAAGGGATCGATGAAAACAAAGTTCTTAGGCTCACGAACACTTTTCTCGCCGAAGGATGTCTCCGTTACAAGGAGATGAATCATATTACTGCCCTAGTTGACGATCGCCGACTCAACGAAGCGTTACACAAGG
>JAABUV010001757.1_pt1 | contig 30826 bp, 47 predicted proteins | sample 5559971 | NCBI WGS metagenome assembly JAABUV01 (sample SAMN10711881, study PRJNA513362) | rock metagenome | isolation source: Antarctica rocks | place: Antarctica: Victoria Land, Knobhead nord | collected 2015-12-19
GCGCGGCCTGTTCCGCGCGCTCTACGCGGGCGGCCGCTACGAGCTGCTGGAGGCTGCGCTCGCGTCGGTCGCGTCGGACCCGCTCAGCGACGTGCTGGCCGCGCACGCGTTCGTGGACGACGCGCTGACGCTGTCGCTGGCGGGGCGCCTGGCGCCGGCGACCGCGCTGCGGGCGCGCCCTGGAAACCCTGAAATAACACCCCCTGACTTAGAGGTGATGATGCGGCGCCGCCGCTGCAGCGCCGGCGGCCGCGCTGCGGGCACGCCCTGACATAAAACACACCCAGAGCTACCGGGTATGCGGCGGCGCTGCCGCTGCAGCCCCGGCGGGCGCGCTGCGGGTGCTGCCCGCACCTTGGAGTTGTGCTGGTTGACAGCAGGCGGTCGAGCCACCCCCTTTGGTCCAGGGCTGTGGCGGTGGTCGCCGGTCCCTAGGGCGCCGAGGCGCCCGCCCGTGCAACGAAGCTCTTGCAGCTGTGCACCACAGTGCCTGATCAGCACACAGCACAGCACCGGCGGGGAGGATGCGCACCGCGGGCGGCATCGGCGGCAGAAGTGCCGAACAGGGGGTGCGAGCTGGGCGCGGGCGCGCGCGCGGCAGGTGGCGCAGGCGGCCGCCAACGCGCCCGCGGCGGCCGACGGCGTCGGCCAGTACCTGCTGCTGCTGCCGGTCGTGGAGGCGCTGGGCGAGTACGAGCGCCTGCTCGGGAGGTGCAGGGCCCTAAACCCTGAACCCTATATAACACATGCCACAGGGCTGTGTTCAGTATCGTTTGCTGTGCAGCCTGATGCCGCTGCTAGCGGTCGGGCGCCGGGGCGCCGCAGCGGCCGCCCGGGCCGCTGCCGGCGCCGCCATCACCCCGCCTCGCCGCAGGCTCGCAGCGGCTGACCCGCCGTGCGCGCGCGCGCAGCGCCGGCAACGCCACGTGCCTGGCGGCGCTGCGAAACTTCACGACAACGCTGCTAGCGCCGCACACCGCGCGGCTGCTCGCCGGGCTGAACGGCACGGCCGCGCCGCGGGCGTCCAGCGCCGCTGGGGGCGAGCTCTCGTCCGCCTTCCTGGGCCGCCTGTCCAAGGCGCGACTGGGGCGCCGCAGGGGCTGGCTGTCGCTGGTCCTGATTGGCTAGGGTTGCAGCAGCGCAGAGCGGCCGCATGGCATCGGCACACATCCTGCCATGACTGCACTAGTCACGTCTGGATGTGTGGCGCAGCGCAGCAGCAGGGTGCCAGCGTTGAGATGGGTCATTGCAACTTCATACCGCCTGCGGAGCTGATGCGAGCGTGCACACGACGCAACTGCACTGCTACGTTTGTTGTGCACGCGCCCATAAATGTGCAACAAACCGGCCCGGGCTTGACTCGCCCGGCCTGCGACGGCGCAGGGTAATGTGCTGCGCGCGGCAGCGCTGGCGGGCGACCGCGCCGCGGCCGGCGCACTGTGCGCGCTCGTGCGCGCGCACCCGCCCGGCGCCAATAGCACGCTCGACCCCGACTGGCGCGGCGCGGCGTACAGCACCGCGGTCGTGCAGCCGGCGGGCTGCAACCTGGGCAAGGACGGTGTGCGGGCCCGCCGGCCAGTTTGCCTCGGGTAGCACCAAACCTTCTCTGCCCCGCCGCGGCGATGCCGCGGCGGCGCGGCGGCGGCGCCCGCCGACCCGCCCGCTGCGCGCGGCAGGCCGCGCGGACGTCTGGACCGTGATGCGCGGCGTGTGGGAGGCCGGCGGCGACACGGCGGAGGCGCGGCGCGGCCTGTTCGCGCTGCCGTTCATCTCAGGGCCCTCGCTCACCAACGTGCGCCCGGCACCCGGCCCCCTGCCCGCCGCGGCGCGCGCCGGCCCGCATGCGCTGCAGCCTACCGCCGTGCGTGGTTGCGGTCATACATCAGCGCACGCCTGCCAGCCCCGCTCGCCTGCCGCGCCTGCCGCGTCGCACAGCCGGCGGCCGGCAGCTGCACTCCCTGCGCCACGGGCTGATCCCTACGCGCTGGAGGCGATGTGCTGGGCAGGCAGAGCCGCGATCCGCTGCGTGATGTTGGTGATGATGTGAGCAGTTGTGTAATACGCCTCATGCACTTCAAGCGCGTATGTGTCCCGGCATGCACCGCAGCGTATCCAGCTGCAGGCGTATCCAGCTGCGGCACTGCAGCGCGCGCCAGCCCGGCGCACGCGGAGGCATTGGGGGCTCCACACGGAACACGTGCCAGACGCCTCATTGCGCGCGCGCAGCAACTGCTGGACATGGTGACCGGCCTGCGCAACGCGAGCGTGCGGCCGGTGACCGAGATGGACGACCGCCTGGCGCTCGTGCGCGCGGCCAACCGCGACGCGTTCGGGCTGGTTTTCCAGTACTTCCGCGGCCAGTGGGAGGCCATCCTGGGCCGCTTCGGGCCGGCGGGCGCCGGCGCGCTGCTGGAGCAGGTGCCGCCCAGGACCCTGCCGCTACCCTGCTGCAGTCGAGCCTGGCTGCCGCCACCTCGCTCGAGCGCATGCCGCTGTCTCTGGGTGTGGCGCGCGGCCGCGCTGCCGCTCTCCACGGCAGCGCCCGCGCGGCGCAGGCAGCGCATGCGTCGGCGCAGTGGAAGGCCGTGCCGAGCGCCTCACACAAGCCGCCCTCAACTACTGCGCACCCTGCTTTGCACCGTACCTGACCCTAACCCTAACCCTAACCCTTTCTGCACATGCACACGAGCTGCCCCGCCGCCGCGCAGGTGGCGCTGCCGGCGACCGCGGCGCAGCTGGCGACGGCGCGCCGGTTCTTTGACGGCGCGGGCGGCGCGCCGGGCGTGGGCGCGGGCGTGGCTGCGGGCGTGCGCGACCGCGTCGTCGGCCGCGTGCAGGCGCGCCCGCGCCCGGGCGGCGTCCGGGGTGTCCCCCCGACCTGCCTGGCGCGGGTCAGGCTGGCGCGCGGCACGCAAGGGCTTGGGCCGGGCATGGGCCAGAAGCGCGCTGTGGCCGCCATGCCATGCCGGCACCTTGGCGCAAATCGCGCTTGATGACGCATGCATGGATCGCGCTTGATGTCGAGGGGGGGAGCAGACGCGCGCTGCGGCGCTGGGTTCGGGCCTTGCGTGCCAACGCGTGACATGGCGCGGGGCCGCGCAGGCCGAGATGGCGTGGCTGCAGCGCTACCAGGGGCCGCTCTGCGACTTCCTGGCCGTCAGCCCCAGCAGCGCTCCCTGAGCGCAGGGAGACCTCCCGGACCCGCCCTGGCTTGCGCCCGAGCGGCGCGCTCTTCGGTTTTGGCAGCGGCGCGTATGCATCGCTGCGGCGGGCGCCGCGGCGCTCGGGAGCAGTACGCGGGCCTGCCAGCCTCGCGCAGGGCGGCCTGCTGCACCCATGAGTATGCCAGCGGGGAGGGATGGGTGAGGTGGGTGGGTGTTGGGTCGTGCGTTTTGTCAGGCTGTGCCGGGGTCGTGCATGTGGCCATGCAGAGTGTTGGCAGAGGCTCAAGTAGGGGCGGCCCTCCAGCGCATGTGGCCGCCACTGCTGTTTGCATGGCGCTGCTGCGCCCTAGCACGGATCGCCATGATACGATGGCGATTCTTGGCCCTTTCCTCTTCTGGCGATGGTGGTGTCATGCGAGGTTGCAGAAGTGGCCCCGCATGGCCGCAACATGCCGGCAGGAAGTATGACTAGTGATGACATTAGCAGGAGCTTATGTGCACTGCACTCATTCTATGCTCAATATGCAAAAGAAGTGCGCTGCTTTGTGGGACTGTTGCCAAGTGCTCCTCATCTCTGATTTATGCCTTAGCAGGTCGACATGCGTGTTAGCCAGCGGTGCACCTGGAAGTGCGATGGGCATGGTCCAGCATTCACATGGAGTGTGCCACTCGTGGAGTGTGCCACTGCTCTGTAACTGATGTTGCTGATTTGGGCGTTGGGCGTCAGGAAATAAGCAGTGTGGTGCTTCACAGACTACTGGCCCCTGATGTGGTCATAATTTCAGACTCAGAAAGACTTGCTTACACACTGGAGTCGTCATCCTGTGCCATATTTTGCAGAAACGTCGGTCCATGCCTTGACCGTGTGCATGCGACGCCCAGGCAGAGCAAACGCTAGTGCCGCCCCTTGTGCATGGGCACTACGCAGCACCCCTTGCACATCTACATGCCCGAGCCGCATCCCACGCACTGCAAACAGCGCTTGTTTTACACAGGAGCAAAGAGCAGCCAGCAACAAGTTCTCTCGGTTCCCGCACACGCTTCTTCAAGTATACCAGGCAAACGCATGCTGGAGAGCACCAACAAGGGCCACGCGCACTCACACGCCCGAGTACCCACTGCACCTTCCGCCTCTGCACATCACAAACAGCACGAGGCGCATCCGCCCTCAGCTAGCTGACGCAGAGCTCTTTCGCACGGCAGCGAGTGGGATGACAGCTCTCAGCAGTGCAACAGCCAGCCACGTTCTCTGCAAGCCGCTGCGCAGCGCCTGACACCCTGTCACTGAGATCCCTGGGCACCGGGCGGCCGCTGCCAGCCCGCCGCCAGAGCGCCTACTCGTTGTTGTCATCCATCTCCTCGTCCTCGATCTTTGGTGCCAGGTAGAACCTGCGCATGGACAAGCAGGCGCGCTACAGACCTGTGAGACAGTGCGGTGCGCCCGTGCCCCTCCTGAGTGACACTGACTCACCGACAGGAGCGCCTGAGCCTCTGTTGTCCGTCGTGAGAATGGGGAACCAGCAGGGGTAGCAGTGGCATGGACTTGTACCATGTGCATGAGGCAGTGGAGGCAAGCCCTGCTAGCATCACATCGGCGAGCATCCTGCGGGCTGCACTCTGGCAGGCGTCGCGCAGGCGCTCGCTCCCGGGGAGGAGGATTAGGGCAGGGTACCCTACACCCTACGGCTGGCCGGCCAAGCAAGCATGCGCCGCGGGCGCACGAGATGTGGCCGATGTCGCTGATGCGGTACTCCACCACCACGGGCAGCTCCTTGGACATGGACAGCGTCACCTGCGGAGCATAAGTTTAGGGTTACCATCACCTTGTCAGCGATGCGCATCCGGCAGGGGCCCACGCAGGCACGCAGCCGGCCTCCGCTCGCCCCGCGCCAGCCCGCCCGAGGCGAGGCGAGCCCGCAGGTATACCGCGCCAGCGGCCAGCTGCTTGCGGGAGGCACGGCAGCGATGACGTGCTGCGTGCATGCAGGACGCTCGCTCCCACGGCCATGCCAAAGCAGCAAACCTGCCACTCCCAGGCCTATCTTAAGCAGTGTCCACCAGGGGCCTCGGGCCTCGCATCGCAACGTGCTGCATCAAGCGCTCGGCGCGCAGCGGCAGCCCCGGCGCCGCCCGGCGCCCGCGCGCGCCCGCCGGGCGCCCGGGCCCCGACCCCCCACCCGCCCAGGCCCGGCCGCGCCTGCGGCGAGAGCGGCGTCGCCTTGGCGAACGAGTTGAGGTACCGCAGCGCGAACGTCAGCGCGACCGGCTCCTGCATGTCGATCACCGTGTTGTCCTCCGGCTTGTCCGCGGACGTGCTCTGCCTGCGGCCGGGTGGCCGCGCCTCAGCGCGGCGACGCGGCGACTGCGTGGATGTGGCCAGACTGGTGAGTGCCGCTTGCACGGTTCCAGCTTGCCCGCAAACGTGCTCTGCCTGCGGCCCGGCGGCCGCGCCTCAGCGCGGCGGCGGAGGAACCCTGCGCGAATGGAAGACTAGTGAGCGCCGCGCGCGCAAATTAACGCAGCGGGCTGCCCGCAGACCCCTGCGGGCTCATGCTCTGCAGGGCGAGCAGGGTACCCTGCACCGCACTTGGCCCTGAGCAAATAGCTGCGCAAGCGTGTCCAGCAGCGCGAGCGCCCTGGGGCCTTGATCAAGTTGGCTCAGCATGGGTGAGCTGCGCGGCGCCGAGCGGCACGCTCAAGGCACCCGCCGCAGTGCGCGGCGCCGGCGGCATGAGCGCGGGCGCCCGCCGCCTCGGCTGCACGCAGCGGAGGCGCCGCTGCCCCAGAGCGGCCCGCGGACCTGATGGTGATGTTCGCGGAGCCGATGTCGCCGCTCGTGGAGAATTTGACGCCGTCCTTGGTGACCGAGATCAGGACGGTGTCGCCGATGCTCGACAGGTCCCTGCCGCCGCGCCGGCGCGAGCCGGCCTCAGCACGCCGCACGCCGTAGATGCCCGTGCCCGGCTGGCGAGCAGGCGCGCTGCCGCGCGGGGCTGTAGCGGCCAGGCTGGCCAGCCGTATCAGGCCAAAGGTCAGGGCCGGCGCTGCAGGAGCAGACGGTGCTGCCGGCTGCCGGGGCTGCGTCTGCCGCGAGCGCTGCCAGGCAGCGCAGCGCTCTCCTCGGCCGCTCGGCCCCGCGCCGAGGGCGCTCCGGCCCTCTCGCGGGCGACCCGAGCGCGCCACGCCGCACAGCCGCGCGCGCAGCACGTGGCTGCCAAAGCGCAGCTTTCTACCTTGCGGAGCGGCGCAGTTGTACCACCAACAGTCAGGCAGGTCGTGCGCAGGTCGTGCACAGCGCGCAAAGCGGCCCCGCTGCGCTTCGCTCCCGCTTCAAACAGCGCCGCCTTTGGGGCCGCGCACAGGCGTGGGGCGCGCACGACGTGGGCACCAGGCGGGCCCCCGGCGCGCACTTGCAGATGCGCTGGAACTCCTGCGCGGGCATCCGCACGGTCGCCGTGTACTCGGTGTCCGGGATGCCCAGCTGCTCGCTGTCAATGTCCATCAGCTTCAGCTCAAAGTCGCTGATGCGCTCCTGGTTCTCGCTCTCGAACATGAACGTGATGGTGTCGCCCTGGTCCTCCGCCTGCGCGCGCGCGCGCGCGTGAGCGCCCGCACCGCTGCCGCAAACGCACGCCTTGCCCTTCAGTGCCCCACTGCTGCAGGCCGCCGCCGCGCGCCGCCCGCATCAGCAGCGCGCAGGTTTAAACAGCGCGCAGGGAAGCAGCGGGACTCGCCGCGCGCGCTCCCCGGGCGGCCCACCTTCATCGTCACAATGTCTTTGTCGTTGGCGCACTTTAGCATCTTGGCCATATTAACCAGGTTCATGCCCATGCTGATGTTGCGGTCGCAGCGGTAGTGGTCGAAGCCGTCGGATCGCAGCATCATGGACACCAGCGACACGTGCGAGGTGTCCATTGCCTGCAGGCCGAAGCCAGTGCTGCTGCAGTCGAAGTTGCCATCGGTGACCAGATCCTTCACGGCGTCCAGCAGCTTCTTGAGCAGGCCGCCCTGGGTCAGCCGCGCCTCAAACATCGTGAGGGGCCGTCGCCTGGCGTGCGCAGGGGCTCTTTTGGCTCCGAGAGGAGGAACAGTTGTGTTTGCGCAAAGCCCTGTTAGGACCTTGGCGCAAGTCTGCTGCTCGCTGCCTCGAGCGCCTTGTTACAGGATAGAGGCTCAAAGGCAACGCACTGCTGACCAGTGCAGCTGATGACAGCCCCTCAACTCTGCCCATGGTGGTCATGCACCATGCGCCGATAAGGTGTTCAGGCGTGCAGGTGGTCCAGCTGCGCCAGCTCAGCCTGCCACGCATGGCGGGCGTGAGGTGGCACAATGCACACCCAAAGCATTACACAGCACCAACACGCTGCGTGGGCATTACCTTGAGCTGCTCCATTTTCAGACCCATGGCGCGTTGCAGCTTGCCACGCTCGCCTTCCGACAAGTCCTGCGGGTGCACGTGCTGTACGAGACCCGTGTCTGACTGCGCACTGCTGGCAGACAGTAAGGGCGCGCCATACCTTGAGCACGGTGTCATACGCAGCAAACGCCTCCGCTACCGCGCCCTTCGCCGTATCCACAGACTCGTTGAAGTACGTGGTTTCGGCGTCCTCCTGCACACGCACGACAGAGCTGAAAGCGCCCGCGGCCAAGAGGGAGGTGATGTGCAAGGATCCGCGGGTTTTTGAGCCCACCTGCGCATAGTCAATCTCCTCCCGCGCCGCCACGAACAGCTCGTTAACGCGGTCGATCTGCGCGCGCGCAAGACAAGCTAGTTCTGTCCAGCGTCAGTGCGCCGACCTCGGCAGCCATGCGTTCCCCATGCAGTCACACCATCCTCACCTCTCGCGCTTTGTCGTCCACGGTTGCGCTGCTGTAGCTGTGCGTGCCCAGGACGCGGCAGCGCACGCAACGGCAGCTCGACTTAGTCGCGCTGCTGTACCGGTGCGTGCCCAGAAGCCGGCAACGCGGGCAGCGGCAGCTTGCGACACAGGCGCGCTGCGGCCACAGGGCATGCTGTACGCCCCGCCCCGCTGCGGCACGTTGCTCAGGAGCGCTGCCCTGTCTCGCTGCTGGCACGGCCGCCCGAGCCGAGCGCGCTGCCGCTGCCTCCGCGCTGCGCACGCCGCCAGGTGCTGGGCAGTCAAAGGCAGACGTGAAATCCCTGCGCCCTTCTGCCTGGAAAGTGCGACCCTCTGCTCCGGCGCTGCTGTCTGCGAGCGGGGCTCTGCGGCGTCTGGGGGCGCTCGCCAGCTCTGACTGGAGCAGGGCTGCGGCCAACTCCCCCTGCAGCCCCACCAGGGCACGCTTCCGCAACAGCATGCCAGCAAAGGACCGTGTGAACAACCTGCACCTCTAAATAGAAGGAAACAAGCGCTCAGTGGTTCCACCAGAGCAAAGCTCGAGCCTGATGTATATAGGGTCTGCGTCCAAGGTTGCCCAGCAGTCGAAAGGGAGGCTGTGCGCTTGGCTGTGCGCTTGGCTGGCGGGGAGGGGCGCCTGGGCCTGGGATGGCAGCAATCCCGAGCAGGGAGGTGACCACTGCGCAGGTGGCCGCCGTCACATTCGGCTTTTACAGCGACGCCGAGGTGCATCGCACCGCTGGGTTTACGAGTAAAGCGCTGCTGCCGCTGCCTATCCTCGCTCAGCTTGTCTATAACAAAAGCGCAATCTTTCTTTGGCTCGTCATCTGCATTTCAATGACGCCGCCCCGCGCGCTTGCAGTCTGCTAACGGGGAGGCCGTGGCCCGCAGGTGCGCAAGCTGAGCGCCAAGCAGATAACCGTGCCGCAGGCCTACGACGCGCTTAAGAATGCGCAGCCGGGCGGGCCGTACGACAAGGCGCTCGGGCCCCTGGAGCAGCATGACAGGTGCAGACCTGATGAGGCGCTTCCAGCCGCAGTGTACACCGCCTGTATCACGCAAGCAGCGGAGGCTGGCATGCAATGAATTTTACTGTGGCGAGCGCACCGCTGGCAGCTTTACGCGGGCGACTCCACCTGCAGCGCTGGAACTCCTCCCCGCACACCTGCCGCCCCTCTGCTGCCTGCATATCTGCTGTCGAGGGTGTGCAGCGGCTGTGCTGTCACTCAACGCGCCTATCCCGACTCGAGAGCAGCCGACCGAAACAGCTGCGCGGCTTGAGACCCACTGGCACCCGCCGGCGAGCACCCTGACGGCGTGCCTGCGGCCGCAGCTGCGCGACGTGCGGGCTGCGCTACGTGGCCTGCCCCGGCCACTTCGGGCACGTCGAGCTGGCGGTGCCCGTCTACAACCCGCTCGTCTTCATGTGCGCCCCCGCCCCACCCACGCTGTGCGCCCTGCCATCAGATACGTGCTGGAGTCTGCTGCCTGTGCTGATGCTTGTGGAGCAGCTCAGCTGTGTGCTTGGCTGCTCTCACGGCGTGCGCATCGCGCACTCGCTGCTCAAGGTGGACATTTCTGTGTGGAGGTCCGAACTCAGTCGAAGCAGGCGAGGAGCCGCAGGCGGGCGTCGCCACACCTGTGTGTCAGCGTCAGACATGCTGGCCTGACACGAGCGCGGGCGCCGGCGCGCCGCAGGTCGCTGTTCAAGCTGCTGCGCTTCACCTGCCTGCACTGCTTCAAGCTGAAGCTGAAGCAGTCTGTGGTGCGGCGCCTGGCACGGCTGAGCCTGCCCTTCACGTGGAGTGCAACATTCACGGATTGAACATACGTCCTCGAGAGCACGCATCGTGCGCGCTGCCTGCGGCCATGCATGCGTGCATGCCGAGCAGGGCATTGTGTCGGCACGCACGACTCCGCATTGCCAGCGGCGCCGGCGTGCTTGCCGCAGGGCCGGGATGCTGTGTGTTCAACCCTAACCCTGCTGTCAACCCTAGGCAAGCCCCCGCGCAGGCGGACCTGTACGCGCGGAAGTTTGCGCTGCTGGCGGAGGGGCGCCTGGCGGAGGCGCTGGCGGCGGCCATCCCCGGCCGCGGCAGGGGCAAGGCTGGCGCGGACGGGGACGGCGGCGGCGGCGCGGCCGAGGACGCGGCCGAGCCCTCGCTGGAGCAGCAGAAGGGTGCGCGCCGGCCGCTGCCTGGTCCCTGTGATGGAGCGAGTACGTTGAATATGGTAGGAAAACCAAGCCAGGTTCCTTGTAATACCTCTACAGATGAGTCGGAGATGGGCAGCTGCTGGCTGCGTTGCAGCTGGGGTCAGGGCAGCGTGAGGAGTGCGCCGGGCTGCGTGACCGCGCATAAGCAGCGGCCCTCCTCTAGAGCCGCTCTGCTTGTGCTCGCATGCTCTGCCCTGCAGGTCTGCGCTTGACCAAGGTCGGTTCGCTGTTCACAACACACGCAGCGCAGTGACAGAGGGTGGCGCGCGCAGCCGCGGCCCAGCTGGCGGCCAAGCTGGCGGCGCTCGACGACGCCGCGGCCAGCAGCAGCAAGGCCGGCGGCGGGCGGGCGCGCCGCGGCGCGGGCGCGCCGCGCGACGGCGCAGCGGCGGCGGCGCGGGCGCCGGGGCTGCGCGCGGCGCGCGGGCCCGAGACGTCGCTGACGGTCGAGGCGACCAAGGCGGCCGTTGGTGCCTTCTTCCGCCAGTGCGCCACGCCCAAGGGGCGCTGCGAGAACTGCGGCGCGTACAACCCGACGCTGCGCAGGCGCGCCCGCCCGCGCCTTGCGTGGTGGGAGTCCCTGCGGGGCTTACAACAGGCCAGGGCACGGCACAGGTGTGCTTTACGTCTGGGCCCATGCCGCGCACGCACGTGTCATGCTGCATGATGGGAGGCCCGTCTCGGGTCAGCGTTCAGGGCTCACCATCTGTGCTGCCGAGCTGAGCATGCGGCGCGAATGCTGCTTTTCTGGGAACCCTGTTGACAGGGGAGCTGATGGCACGTGCGCAGCGCCCCCAAAGCCAGCCCTCCAAGCGGTTGCGCAGCTCACAGGTGCCGGGAGCAGCCTGGGAGTTGCCGCTGAGGGCACGCCCTGCGCCACCACCCGTGCCTCCGGGTTGCGAGCGCTCATGCGCCGCCGCCCCCGCGCAGGGAGGGCTTCAGCAAGATCTTCCAGCAGCCGCTGAGCAGCAAGTCCGCGGCGGAGAACGCCCGGCTGGGCGTGCGCCTGACGAGCGCGCTCACCGTGCCGGCCACGTCGGAGGCGCGCGCGCGCCCTCCTCGGCGCGCTGCGCCTGCGGGCGCTGTGCTGTAGCTCTGAACGGGAGCTACGCATAGGTCTCTTGTCCACGCTTTCATTAGACAAGGCAAGTTTTTTTGTTCAATCTCCGAAACAAGTCTTTCTGGCATGTGCTCACGCCGCGCCGCACACGTGCGCGCGTGCGCGTCACCGAGAGGCAGCATCATCAAACACCGCGCGAGGGGCTTTCCAGCCTGCGGGGTGATCTATCGGTTGCCACAGCGAGCGCTCCGGCGCTAATAGCTGGTCACGACCCGCTGACTGCCCAGTTACGAACCGGAGCAACAGAGCATGGGTATGCACTCACCGCGTCTCCTGGCATGCGCACTGGGCTGGCTGCGCGGTTGCTGCGGAAGACGCGAGGGCGCCCATGACCCCCTGCAGTCAGGGAGGCGCCGCCCTCTCACGTGGAGGGCCACGCGGCACATGCTTGGGGCCCGTGTGGCAGACGAGGGCGAGATGCTGGTCAGCTGGCGCGCAGGGCCGCCGCACCAGCGCGGCGGCGCTGCCCGGCCAGCCTGGAGCAGGCAAGCCAGGACCCGCAGAGCAGGCCGCTGACATGAGCTCGGGGCGCTGTGACGCACCGCCTCGCAGCTTAGGGACGGCGGTCTCTGGCGCCCCGCGCGGTCGCCCAGGTTGAGGCGCTGGGGGGCGAGCTGGCAGAGCAGCTGGCGGGCTGGGGCGGCCGTAGGGTTATTTTATGGTAGGCATTCGAGTAGGGTAGGGGCTCTGACGCCCCGCGCGCTTGCCCAGATCGAGGCGCTGGAGGGCGAGCTGGCGGAGCAGCTGGCGCGCGTGGCGGCCGCGGCGCGGCAGCGGCGCCGCGGGCGCGCGCCCGCGGCCGACGGCGCCCGGGGCGCCCGGGGCAAGCGAGGCGGGGCCGGCGAGGCCGGCGCCGCCAGCGGAAAGGAGGAGGACGAGGAGGAGGGAGAGGAAGAGGAGGAGGACGAGGGTGGGGCTGAGTCCGTTGTGGCGCGCCAGGCCGGCCTGGCCGGCGGCGCCGAGGCCGACGGCGCGCCGGACGGCAGGTGCGGCGCCAGGGGCAGGCACGGCCTCGCGGCCACCCGGCGTGGACTGCAGCGTTCGAGCCTGCTGCGTTCCTGGGGCCGGCTGTGCACGCGTCGCCTGCCCATGCGCATTGCTGTGGGGTTGTGGCGGCTTTCAAGGCTGTCAGGACACAAGTTGTGAGTGCGCGCGCGCGCTCTCGCACGACAGCGCGCAAAGAGCGGAGTGACAAGCTGGAGTGCACGCACGACAAGGATACTGTGCGCCTGTTTTCATTACATTGTCACGATGTCACGGAGAAAGGCGGGCGCTGTCTGCCGGCGAGCGAGCAGACCGCGCTGGTCGCGCCGCCTTTTGTCTGCATGCGTTTCCAATGCCAGTTCTGCGTCCGCCTTTGCTGGGACCTCCTCGCTGATGGCTACGAGCTGCGGCGACGCCCTCGGCGTCCATGGTGGGCCGGGCCCGTGCAGGCCCGCCATGGACGCCGGGCACGCGCCGCAGGCCGTAGCCACCGGCGAAGAGGCCCCGGCACAGGCAGAGAGCCAGAGCTGGCACTCGAAATGCTCGCAAACAAAAGGCGGCACGACCTGTGCGGTCTGCTCGCTCGCGGGCAGGCAGCCCCCGCCTTTCTCTGCGACCTAAGCATGCAGTGTCCTCATCGTGCGTACACTGTGACCAGTCTGTTGATGGGAGACGGGCGCCGCACTTACCAATCCCTCTAGCGGCGGGTCAAGCCCCCGTCCGCATCCCGCGCATTGCAAGCGCCCTGCAGCCCCGCGCCCCGCCGCGCGCGCGCAGGCCGCGCTTCATGACCGTGTCGGAGGTGCGCGAGGTCATGCGCCGCATGTGGGCCGCCAACGCGGGCGTGCTCGCGCGCGTGTACCGCGCCGGCGAGCCCAGCCCGGCCGTGCCGCTCGGCGGGCGGCCCGGGCGCGGCGCGCCGGGCGGCGCCCAGTTTGCGCACGCGTTCCACATGTTCTTCCTGACGGTGCTGCCGGTGCCGCCCAACCGCGTGCGGCCGCCCAGCCGCCTGGGCGACGTCGTGTACGAGCACCCGTACAACACGCAGCTGCAGAAGGCGCGCCCGAGGGTTTGTGAGGGCCTGCATGTCTCGCACAGCCTGATCTCCCAAGGGCCAGAAAAGACATGGCCCACCTGTATTTGTACATGAGCCATGTGATATTACCGTCAGTCACTACGCCTTGTGGTGGCGCGTGTAAAGTTTCCACATGCAGGGATGAAGCGCATTCATGCTGCTGGCAGGCTGTCTGGCGCGGGCCTGCCCGCCACCGGTCATTGCTCGGGCTCAATGGTTGCGTTGGAGCGGCACCCGAGGGCGCGCCGCTCGCCTGCATGCCCGCCTAATGGCCGGCGCGCCGATGCGCAGATCATTGGCCTGAACCTGGACATCGTGAGCCTCAACGCGGCGCACACGGAGGCCGGCGCGGCCGCCGACGCCGCGCCCGCCGACAGCGCGCTGGCCGCCAACCGCGAGCTGCTGCGCCAGGTGCCAGCCAGCGACCCGCCTTTTCTCAGGGGATCGCCCGAGGTGCCTGTCTCATGGTGACGCCTGAGCGCAAGCTCTGTGCATCGCCGCTGTGGGCCTGGTGTGAAGGGTAGTGTAGGGTAAGATTAGATATTGTAGGGTGGGCTTGATTGTGGTGCCGCTGCGTGCCGCCTGTGCGCAAGCTCTGTGCAGGGCCGCTGTGGGCCTGGCATGAGGGGGCTGCCACACTGCAGGCTGGTAGAGACGACATGCAAGTGATATGGCGGATGTGAGCGTTGGCACTGACTCGCCTGAAACACCCACTGGTGCTGACTGTCCCGCTACTCCGCCACACAGGTGGACCTGGGACGCAGCCTCCGGCTATGGCTGGAGCTGCAGGCGGCTGTGAACGCGCTGCTGGACTCCTCGACCGCGCCGGAGGCCGGCGTGCAGGCGCGCGCGCGCCGAGAGGAGCGCTTCGCCTCTGCCCGGAAGCGCGGGCGCTGGAGGAAAAGTTTTTTTTGTTCCACAGCAGCGTGACTGGCGAGCATGCTGACCCACGGTGCCGACCGCGGGCCGGCCTGACGCGGCCCCCGCCCCGGGCGCGCAGGGCATCCGGCAGATGCTGGAGAAGAAGGAGGGCCTGTTCCGCAAGAACATGATGGGCAAGCGCGTCAACTTTGCCGCGCGCTCGGTCATCTCGCCCGACCCCTTCCTGGGCGCGGGCGAGATCGGCGTGCCGCCCTACTTTGCGGCGCGGCTGTCGTTCCCGGAGCGCGTCACGCCCTGGAACGTGGAGGCGCGCCGGCGCCGGCCCGCGCGCGCGCCGACAGGATAGGGTCCAGGGTTAGGGCGTAGAGCCTGCGCTCGGCAGCGCTGCGCTCCAACGTGACGCGGCGCGCGTGTGGCTGCTGTCTGTTGGGGTTTTGCATGTGTGTCCCTTCCTGGTTGCGCGCCAACGTACCCGGACGCGTGCTGTCACACAGGCGCCGCCTGCGCTCCGCGCGGCACACACGCCCTTGCGTGCGCACAGCCGCTGCACCCTTTTGCTGTGTGATGTCAAGCGCCCGCCCTGCCGCCGCGCACACCTGCGAGAGCAGCCGCCCAGGGCGGCCGGCGCGCAGGAGCTGCGCGCGATGGTGCTGCGCGGCGCGCACGAGCACCCGGGCGCGGTGGCCGTGGAGGACGAGAAGGGCGCCGTCGTCAACCTGTCCCGGCTGTCGCTGGAGGCGCGCGCGCGCTGGGCACAGGGACCTACCCTATCCCATGATTCTAAGGCGGAAGTGCTAGCCCTGACTGGGGTAGCAGCAGCAAGGCTGGCAGGCCTTGTGCCGCAGGCTGGAGCAATGCTGGGGCTTTCTGGAGGGTGCGAGCGTGAGCCGGGGCTCGTGTGCGCTGCGCATCGTGTTGCTGGTGAGGTGGGTGATGCTTTGGAGAACAGGATGCCCCTTGGCAGCGCGCACTCGAGGCCGGGAAAGGCGCGTGGCCACGCGCGCACGTATCTCAGGCGGATGCGCGCAGCACGTGTCCGCCAGTCACGCACGAAGATATGCAGCACGCGTCAGTCAGCGCCGGGCCGGCGCGCCCCGCAGAAGCGCGAGGCGGTGGCGAAGCAGCTGGCGGCGCGCGCGGGCGCGGGCCGCGGCGCGCCCGGCGACGCGGGCGCGGGCCGGCGGCGCGCCGGCGGCGGCGTCGGCGGCGGCGGGCGCGGCAAGATCGTGTACCGCCACCTCCGCGACGGCGACCTGCTGCTCACCAACCGGCAGCCCACGCTGCACAAGCCCGGGCTCATGGCGCACCGCGCGCGCGTGCTCAAGGCGCGCCCTCCCCTGAGAAGCAGCTCCTAGCTCTGGGCGGCCCGAAGCTCGCCCTGCACATGTGCAGGAGCAGCGGTGTTGTCGCCGGCAGGGCGGAAAATGGATAGGCGTCACCGGGCGAGCCACACAAAGTGTGGCACTAGGTAGTACCTGCCCCATCTTCTGCCTTGCCGGCAGAGGCGGCGGGGCCCGCCGCGCCCGCGCGCGCGCAGGGCGAGCTTCGGCCACATCTAAGCTCTGGGCAGCACCGGGGAAGCCACATGTGCACTGCACACAGTGCTACCGGTCTCCCTGTGCCTTGCCAGCAAGGGCGGCGGGACCCGCTGGGGTAGAGAGGGTTTAGCAGGGTATGATAGGGTTAAGGTATAGCACCTCCGTGCTCCTTACCTGATCGTGCGTGCGCGCAGGGCGAGCGCACGATCCGCATGCACTACGCCAACTGCGCGACATTCAACGCGGACTTTGACGGCGACGAGATCAACCTCCACCTGCCGCAGGCGCGCTGTCCCCGCCGGCCCCGGCGCGGCTAGGGTCAGGGTATGGCCATGCCTGAGGCGTCGCCCCAAGCTCGGTACCAGCCCATGCGGGTCGTCATCATCCATGCCGTCCTGTGGTTTGGTCAGCAAAATGATGAGGCGCGGGGCGGGCCTTGTTTGAGTGGGGTTCCGGGCCGCCAGTGAGGCATGCCCTCGACTTACTTTATGTGCCCGATACAGTCAGCGTCAGGCGCTGCGTGCGTGCGGCCTGCCGCATGGTGCGCCAAACCTGCCGCATGACGCGCCAAGCCTGCCGCCCGGGTGAAACCCTGACCCGGTGCGGCAGGACCACCTGGGCCGCGCGGAGGGCTACGGCATCGTGCACGCGGACGAGCAGTACATCGTGCCCACCGACGGCAAGCCCATCCGCGGTCTGATTCAGGTGGGGCTGCGCCGCTTCATACAGGGTTTGGGCGAGCTCGTCCGTGGGGCTGCGCAGCTCTGTGCAGGGTTTTTGGCGAGCCCGTGCGTGGGCTGATCCAGGTCGGGCTGGGCAGCTTCGTGCAGGGTTTCGGCGAGCCCGTGCGCGGGCTAGTCTCGGTGGGGCTGGGCGGCTCTGTGCCGGGTTCTGGTGAGCCTGTGCGCGGGCTGATACAGTTGGGGCTGGACGGCTGCATGCAGGGTTTCGGCAAGCCCGTTCCGCAGGGTGCTTCAGGTGGCGCTGGGCCTTCGCAGTGCCGCGGGCCGCAGTGTTCTGCCATCCATGCCAGTGTCAGTGCGGCAACTCACAGGCTGATGAGCGCAGCGTGCGTGCTGGCAAGGACCAGCTCTCTCGCCGCGGCTCGACAAGTGCTCTTGACATGCGGGCCGCTCAGCACCTGCGAGTCGTGCATGGACACATGCACTGCTTCCCTTCTTTCCGGGGTGTACAGCACCTGCGGGACGCGGGCGCACATGCGGGCTGCCGCAGCGCGCGGCTCTATGCCTGTACCCGAAGCTTATACCTAAGCATATGCCCTGCGGCGCGCGCAGGACCACGTGGTTGCGGGCACGCTGCTGACCGCGCGCGGCACCTTCCTGACGCGGCCGGAGGCGACGCAGCTGCTGTACGCGTGCTGCTCGCCCACGCGCCCGGGCCTGGTGGACGAGCGCAACCTGGGCCTGCCGCCGCCGGCCATGCGCAAGCCGCGCCTGCTCTGGACCGGCAAGCAGGCGCGCGTGCTCCTCGCCGGCAGGCGCCCACACTATTCGACTTCACGCTGCTACGCTCTGGAAAGGCGGACGTGTACTGCCAGAGCACTCTCTCGGAGTGCATGCGGAGCCGCCGACACTGACAGCGCCTGCCACGGTGCCACTTGCGTTACCTTCTCGCAGCGGCGTCATGGACGCGCTTCTGAAGCAGAGCCGTGGAATTGCGCTGGCGCGGCGCGCGTCTGCCTCGCCTTTTGAACAGTCCCTAAGCGAGGGGTGACGCGCGCGCTCAGGTGATCACGGCAGTGCTGGCCTTCCTGACGCGCGGCATGCCGCCGCTTGCGCTCAACGCGCCGACCAAGACGCCGGCCGACTACTGGAGCGCCGGCGGCGCCGCGGAGCTGCGCTGGCGCGGGCGCGCCGAGCCGGTCGCCTTCCCCAAGTCGGCTGACGGCGAACTGACCGTGCTGTCAGGCGAGCTGCTGACCGGCGTGGCCGACAAGGCCGTGTACGCCAAGTTTGGCCTCGTGCACGCCGTGCAGGCGCGGCCCGGGCCGCGCGCGCTCCCGGGCAGGGCGGGCGCAGCAGCGTGTCATGGTCCGAAGTGCTTGCGCGAGCCTGCAGGCACCAACGCGCTTATGTGTGTTTTTTGCGGAAGGGCCTACACAGTAGCAATCCTTCCCACTCAAATGCTGGGCGGCACGCACTCGCTGTAATGTTGTTTTCCGCCATCATGGGCAGGAGCGAGCCCCTTGCACGCAATTGTTCTGGAAAATACATGGGATAAAGATTTCAGGCGGCTCTGTTCAGCAGCAGTTTCTCTGGGGTCTCGCACATAGTTCGCGCAAGGGTCGGCTGTTCTGGCAACCGAGAGAGTCATCCATGCTTGGGCATCTGCCAGTGCGCATCATCGCCAAGCTACGCTCAGTGCAGCTGCGGCGTGTGTATTAGCGGAACGTTGATATGAGGATGAGCGTGCCTGTGCGCCCCGCAGGAGCTGTACGGCAACGCGATTGCGGGCCGCCTGATCAGCGTGTTCAGCCGCCTGTTCACGCACTACCTGCAGGCGCGGCCCGCGCCTCAGATATGCGCGCGGTCTGCGGCACGAGGCGTGGCTGCCTGCTTGTGCCGCCGTCACCAACACCGCGCTGGCCTCCCCAAGAGTCTGCATCAGAATCCTGCCAAGGAGATTTGACTACTGCGTTCATGTATTGCATGGCTGCATTGTTGGCACGCCGCAAGTGCTGGAAGAATGATAAGAAAAAGCTTTCAAAGTGTTTAGTTCTGTTCACTAGGCAGCGTGTGCAGCATGGCAACAATGGCAGGTACAGCATGCAGAGCAAAGGTTGGATCAGCCCGTTTGGTGCTTGCTACAGACGCCTGTGCAAGGAATCGACAGGGAAGGCTGTGCATGTGTGACTGGCAGCAGCACTCAGCAGGTGCGGGGCTTCACGTGCGGCTACGACGACCTGCTGCTGGTGCGCGACGCGGAGGCGGCGCGCGGCGCGCTGCTGGCGCGCGCGGAGGGCGCCGCAGTGGCCGCCAGCGCGCGCTATGCCGGCGTCGAGCTGCCGGCCGGGTACGCGGAGGGCGAAGTGGAGGTGCGATTGGGCTCTTTCCAGTGTGCAGAAATCTGGTCGTAGGTTATGAGGCATCTGATACAGAGCAGGCAGCGTGACCAGCCGTGCAATGAGCAGAGAGGGCAGCCCTCGGTACACAGGCAGGCACGCAGCCGGCAGCCGTTGTTTGATAATGCTCTTCCTTGTCGGTACTGGGCGCGTTGATCAGCTCAACACCTCAAGTGCAAGGGGCTGCCGTGGGAAAGCTGTCTATTCATGCGTGTGAAGCCTACCTGGCACCACAGGTAGGGCACTGTTGCACGAACCAAAGACGCAGAGGCGTAGTGCCTGGCTGCACGGTTGTTCACCGCGGCAAGCGCGAAGCAAAGGCACGCGCTTGCGCTGCATGGGCTGCAGAGGCAGCCCTTGCGCGGCGGCCCTTTCTGTGATGCGGTGGTGATAGCGCTGTGCATGAGCGCAGGCGGCAAGGGCCGGAAGGGTGAGGCGCCGGTGCAGGAGGCGCAGGCGGCCCTGCATGGCAGGATGTGATGAGAGCGCTGTGCATGGGCGCAGGCCGCCAAGGCCCGGGAGGCGCAGGCGCTGGTGCAGGAGGCGCTGGCGGCGCGGTACCGCTCCGGCGCGGATGCAGGTGCGCGCGCGCTGCGAGCCCGGGGCACCCGGGGGATACGCACTAGCGCAAACCGAGGCGGCTGGGCGCTGCTGATTGCGGCGCGCGCGAGCCGCGGCGACACGGGGCGGTGCCGCTGCGGGGTGCCGGGTTGCGTTGGCCACCCCGGGCGGGATGCGCGCTGGGGCGCAGGACGCAACAGGAACTAATGCGTCACTTCAACACTGCGTCGGTGCTATATCTGCATGCGTGTCCTCTTCACGACCACGGCCGTTCAATCACACTTGCACTGCTTGCTGCATGCCCTAACTCAGATTAAAGAACCCATGGCTCATCGCGCGCGCCCGCAGGCCCGGCGCACGACGCGGCGGTGACCGCGGCGCTGCACCCGCTGGGCTCGGACGTGGTCAAGGCGTGCCTGCCGCGCGGGCAGGCCAAGCCCTTCCCGCTCAACGGCCTGTCGCTGATGACGGTCACCGGCGCCAAGGGCTCCGGCGTCAACTTCAGCCAGATCTCCGCGCTGCTGGGCCAGCAGGCGCGCGCTGCGACCCCGCCGCCTAACAGAGCCCCAGATATTCGCGCTGCTGGGCCAGCAGGCGCGCGCTGCGACCCCGCAGCTTGACATTCTCAAACGGGGCTTTACAAGGGCATGACCAGGCTGTGCTGTCGTCGGCCACCGCTGTGCTGCCTGCGCGCTCCCAATGCCTGTGCCTTTTGGTCCTCCTGTCTAACCGCTGCTGAAGGAGAGCAGTGCATTCTGCACATGGCTCTTGCTCGGCTGCGCCAGCCCCCTGTATGCAGACAATATGCTTGTCTGCAGGTTGCTAATATAAAAGTGTAACAAGGACATCTGGCGCCAGGCTACAACGGTGCGGCAACGCGGTGCACGGTGTCGCAGAGGGTCGGAACCCTGACCCTACCTCTGCGTGCCGGCGAGCGCAGGAGCTGGAGGGCCGCCGCGTGCCGCGAATGGCGTCCGGGCGCACGCTGCCGTGCTTCACGCCGTTCGACCCGGGCGCGCGCTCGGGCGGCTTCATCGCCGACCGCTTCCTGACCGGCCTGCGGCCCCAGGCGCGCCCGCCACGCAGAGTTAGGGGTTTCACTCTGTCTCCGATCTGCTCTGTTGATGTGCAAATCGCAGGATGCGCTTATGAGCAACGTCCCAAACCAAGCACGCGCTCTGTTTGCCTGGTACTGAGCCGGGCGCGGCCGCGCGTTCGCGCAAGAGTACTACTTCCATGGCATATGGCCGGGCGCGAGGGCCTGGTGGATGGGGACTTTTTGTACAATCCTAAACCTAACCCTTCTCCTGCGCGGCCGCAGGAGTACTACTTCCACTGCATGGCCGGTCGCGAGGGTCTGGTGGACACCACGGTGAAGACCAGCCGCAGCGGCTACCTGCAGCGCTGCCTGGTCAAGAACCTGGAGCCGCTGCGCTGCCACTACGACGGCACCGTGCGCGACGACACCGACGTGCGGGCCCTGGCGCCCCGGGGCGCCTTGCGCTCCTGCCTGAGCCAGTGCGGTCTGCCTGACATGGTGCTGAATTAAAGTTATACTTTTGCCGAAGAAAGCGACTACACTGCTTTGATAGTCGAGCCAGCCGCGACGGGCGCGTGCAGGGTGCAGGTGTCAAGGGCCGCGGCAGGGCATGAGCCTGACGCACTGGTGCATGCTTAACCATTCCAAACCCTAATGCTCGAAATCAGCGGGCCCCACGGTGACCCCCCGGGGCTCCCGCCGTGCGGCGGCAGGTCCGTCGTGCAGTTTGCGTACGGCGAGGACGGCGTGGACGTGCTGGCCACGCCGTTCCTGACGCGCTTCGGCTTCCTGGCGGCCAACGCGGGCCGCTTCGCGCAGCGCCTGGACCTGCCGGCGGCGCTGGCGGCCTCCCGCACCGCCGGCCTGGAGGCCACCGAGGCGCGCGCCGCCAAGCTGAGCCGGTGCGCACGCGCATGCGCCACGACTTCTTAACAATGTATGTCAAAGTTTATAATGCAGCGCGGGTGGCCTGTCCTCGTGGTGCGTCTCTCGGTCTTTTTTAAGGCGCCGGCTCGTTGCCCGCTGGCGCGGGACCCACGGAAAGCAGGGCCCGCGGCGGCCACAGGCGCGCGGCGCGCCGCAGGCGCCGCCAGAAGCGGCTAGCGCGCGGGGAGGCGGCCGCGGCCGCGGCGGAGCCCCCGCTGGGCGCGCTGCTGCCGCCCACGGCGCTGGGCGTCATCTCGGAGGCGTTCGGCGACGCGCTGGCGACCTTCGTGCGCGACAACCCGGACGGGGTCCTGTCCGCGCGCGGCAAGCGGGTGTGCCGCCGCAGCAGTGCCGCGCCGCCGTCGCCCCGGCACCTCGCACGCCCAGCTGTGCCAAGATTTCAAGGGTCTCTGCTTGTAGTGAACATGCAGACAACGTTTTGCCCCATTCAGGCCTTGGTGGGCCCGGGCGCGGCGCATCTGCTGTCTAGTTAGTGTGTTCTCTGCAGCACGTGCAACTGAGCGGGACCGCCGGCGTGCAGCGGCGTGACAGCGACGAGCGGGCGCCGGACCCGCGCGCGCCAGAGGGCTTTGCGCGGCTTGCGGAGCTCAAGTTCCTGCGCGCGCTGGCGGCGCCGGGCGAGGCCGTGGGCGTGCTGGCCGCGCAGAGCGTGGGCGAGCCGTCCACGCAGATGACGCTCAACACGTTCCACATGGCCGGTGCGGGCCCTGGCTAGGGTAGGGTTAAGGAGGATTAGGGTTAGCGCCTGCTCTGCGCGCCCCGCCAGCGGCTCAGGCCGGCGCGGGCTGCTGCGGTGTGGCCGGCGTCGGGCTCGCCTGCATGCTCGCGCGTCTCCAACACGGCCGGCGCCGGCCCCGGCGCGTCTCTGCGCGCTGCGGGCGGCTCAGCTGGCAGCGCAGGCTGCTGCGGTGTGGCCGGCATCGGCCTTGCTCACGGGCTCGGGCGTGTCCCACACGACTGGCGCCGGCCCGCGCGTGCGGGAGCTGGGTGGCCCAGGCCAGGGGTGCAGGCTGCCGAGGTGCGGCCGTCGCCTGGCTCGCCCGCATGCTCGCGCAGGTCCCCGCATGCGCATGCGCATGGTGTGCGGGGCACGGCCGGCTGCCGGAAGCCCCGGAGCCCCGGGGCGCAGACTGTGCAGGCAGAGCCGTGCGCTGCGCTCGACGCAGCTGATGCGCGCCCCCGTGTCTCCCGCGTGTCTGGGCGTCAGCAGCAGTCGAATGACGGGTGAACCAGGGAGGCCGGTGTTGGAGACGTCGCAGACGCCTGGCCTGCCCACCGGCCTGTGCTGCCACGTGCAAGCGACACGCAAAGTGTGTGGGACGATGCTTCAAGTCGAGGCAGTGTTACGAGCGCGGGATGCGGGCGTGTGCGGCGCAAGACGCGCCGCGCCGGCGCAGGCCGCGGCGAGGCCAACGTGACGCTGGGCATCCCGCGCATGCGCGAACTGCTCATGACGGCCGCGCGCAGCATCAAGACGCCGGTCATGACGCTGCCGCTGCGGCCAGGCGCCGCGCGCGCGGACGCAGAGGCGCTCGCCGGCCGCCTGCGCCGCCTGCGCCTGGCCGAGGCGCGCGCCGCCTCCTGACTAATTTTTACGTACATTACCTTGGCCTTACGTACATTACCTTGGCCAAAAGGGGGCTCACAGGGGCTCACACCAAGGCGCCTGCAAGCGGTCTGCCAGTGTGCGCTGCCCGCCTGGCAGGCAGCCGAGCACAGCGCCGCTCGGCCCTGGCTCACACGCGCCTGCGCCTGGCCGAGGCACGCGCCGCCTCCCGGCTGGGCAGGGCCTCGCAGGGGGCCCGGCCTGCGCGCGCTGACCGCTCCGCCAACAGTGAGAGTGACCAGCCTTGCTTCCACTGTGCGAGCAGGCTCTGGTCTTGCATGCTGGGGTGCAGGGGCGATGGAGGGGTGCTGCAGTGGCACGCAGGGCTACGCCGTGACTGCGTGCACCCTACCCTATGTAGGTGCTGGAGGGCCTGGAGGTCGAGGAGCGGCCGGCGGCGGAGAGCCCCGGTCAGGAGTTCGGCCGCGCGCGCGCGTTCACCGTGCGCCTGCGCTTCGCGCCGCCGCACGCGTACCCGCCCGAGGCCGGGCTGACCTTTGGCGAGGCGCGCGCCCGGCCTTCTGGTCTGCTCGGCGCCCCTGCCGCTTGCTAGTTGGCTCCACACGATAACGCGTGTTGCTTTACCCTGACCCTCCCGCGCGCGCAGGTGGCGCGCTGCGTAGACGACGTCTTCCGGCCGCAGCTCACGCGCGCGGTGCAGCGCGCGCTGCGCGCCGCGGGCGCCGCGTCCGCCGTCAGCAGCGTCGCCGCCGCCGGCCTGGACCCGGAGGAGCGCGCGGCGCGCGGCGGCGGCGGCGGTGGCAGCGCCGACGGCGGCGACGGCGCCGCGCCCGCCAAGGAGCGCAATGACAAGGTGGGCGGACCCCTCGAGCGCCTGGCATGCCGTGCCTTGGCGCCGGTGAGCGCCTGTGGCCGGAACGTTTGGCAGTCTATGACTTGTGGTGGCGCCTGCGTCCTCGTCTGCGGGGCCCCTCAGAGCGGCAGGACGAGGCCGAGCGCGCGGAGGCGGTCGCGGGCCTCAGGGCGTGCAGGCATGCACGCAGGCGCGCCCGCGCCGGCAGGGCGATGGCGCGCGCTCGCAGCGTCCACGCGGCGCGCGCTCACAGCGTCCGCGCGGCGCGCGCAGGACGACGAGGACGAGAACGCGGAGGCGGATCCGGACTTCCGGGAGGGCAAGCTGGCGTGGGCGGGCGGGCGCGGCGAGATGAAGTCGTACGAGGCCGGCGACCGCGAGGACCGCGCCGCCGCGGCCGCCGCGCGCGCCGCGCTGCGCCGCCGCGACGCCGACCCCGAGGCGCGCCGGCGGGCTTTTGGTTCTTGTGCCGCCTGGGCCTGTCAGGAACACCGCCAGCGTGTGCATGCGCGCGTTGCGCTGGGCATGAGTGTAGCGCGCCGCGCTCGGTGGCCTGGCGCGAGCCGGGACGGCCTGGATGCGCGCTGCGCTGCACCGCAGCGCGGTGCTAAACCTGAGACGTGCGGGCCCTTATCGCTCTCCTGAACCGGCCTCGCCGCTATCGGGGCAGACTCAGCATGGTTTCAGACTGTGCTCGGTGCACCACCTGCCTGGGGTGTCACAATCTGCACAGGATGTCACCACCTGCCTGGGGTGAACCGCCTGGGTCTGTTTTGTTTGCCCTGCATGTGATGAGACACCTGTGCTGCCAGCAGATGGGCGGATTTGGGTGCACGCTCACAGCCGCATGCGCCGAGGCCCGCAGCGCAACAAGAAAAGGAGGTTGCTGCTTACTGACGAGCCGGGCGGCAGGAGGACGAGGACGCGGCGGCCGAGGCGCGCCCCGCCGCGGACGCCGCCGCCGGCGACGAGGACGGCGACCCTGGCGCCGCCGGCGCGAGCCGGCCGGACGAGGCGGGCACGCCCGGCAGCGCGGGCCGCGCGCCCGCCCCCGCACCCGGCGGCGCGGACAGGGGAGCCCCCGCGGCGGGCCCGGGGCCGGGCGGCGGCGGCGATGCCGGCGGCAAAAAGAAGGGGCGCCGGGGGGCGGGGGCAAAGGCGGGCGCTGATGCGATCACGAGCGTGCATGAGGCCGAGTACACCGTCGAGCTGGCGCGCCCCCGCCCCCCCAGGCGAGCGCGCAGACGCGCCTGGCTGTCGCATGAGCGCTCATGTACTGAGGCCCACCGGAATCATGCTATCATGCAAGCGGGGTTGCCTGCCATGCGCGCAAGCGTCAAGTCAAGTCAAGCAGGTCGGTCAGATAGGAGGCAGGTAGGTCAGACAGGAGAGGGGCAGAGGCGGCTGCGCGCGGCGCAGTCGCTGGAGGTGGGCCTGGACGCGCCGCGCGTGCTGATGCTGGAGCTGGCCGAGCGCGCGGCCGCCGACGCGCTGCTGCGCGCCACGCCGGGTGCGCCCAACCCGGGAGGGCGGCGCCGGCGGGGCCGTGGCAGCCACAAACCCAGTGTGGCAGCATGGCTCGCGAGCGGCGCTGGCGCAGACAGCGTTCAATGCTTTTGGGGGCAGGTTGTCACTGCGCAGGCTGGCAGTGACCCTGCACGCCATGCAGCAGTGTGTGTCCCCATTTGTGTGCATGGTTGACTGCACTGGCTGGCATTGGACAGTGCATGTGTGGGGCTGTCTGACGGAGCGGCGCGCCTGGAGGCTTACGTAGGGTAGGATACCCTGAATTACCCCATTTGGTCATTTCTGACCGCCGCCGGCGCCGGGCGCGCAGGCATCGAGCGCTGCTACGTGGTGGAGAAGGCGCCGGGCGAGGCGGGCGCCGCGCTGGCGGTGCAGACGGACGGCATCCACTTCGCGGCCGCCTGGGAGGCGGCCGACGTCGTGGACGCGGCCAGCGTGCGTCCGCGTGCCCGCCGGGCTGGCTGGCGCGAGTGTGGGCTTTTCATTCAATGCGTGGGGTGTCCTGGACGTGACCTTTTCTTTTTGTTAGCATAGGTCATTGCCTTGAAACTTCAAGGCAGGCGGCCTGGCGCAGTCCGTGTCGCAGACGCGGCCAAGCGCTCCAGCTTTGGATGATGCCTGTTCCGTGGGGCTTTGCCCCCCATGTTTCCAGGCCGCTCAGAGGCCCACCTGTTTCGTCAGCTAACACCCGGCTCCTTTGCTCACGCCTGATCATGGTGCTGCGCAGCTTTTTGAGCCATGCTTACAGGCGTATGGCCGTGACCTGCGCCGGCGCGACGCGCGCTCCAGGTCACGAGCAACGACGTGATGGCGGTCTGGCGCGTGCTGGGCGTGGAGGCCGCGCGCGCGACGCTGGTGCGCGAGGTGCGCGCCGTGTTTGGCGCGTACGGCATCGCGGTCGACCCGCGCCACCTGGGCCTCATCGCGGACTACATGATGCACCAGGCGCGCTTTGCATAGGGTATATGGTAGGGTATCCCCTGGAACCCTGGTCTTCAGGTACCAGGCATCACAGGCAGCGGTCTCAGGCGAATCAGTCTCCATGAAGCGGAGCATGCGCCCGCTCGGACGCTGGCGGAGCGCCCCCCGCAAGCCTCGCTTGGTTTGGGCTCTGCCTGGAACTGCATCCCGCGCAAGCACCCCACCAGCAGTGTTGCTGACGTGAGAGCCAGCGCTTGCATGCCTGCCACCGTCGACGCTGAGGCTGTCGAGCTGCACGACGGCCCCCTGCCTGGCTCGCCCGTCGATGCGCAGCCCCGCCGAACGCGGGATGCGCCGACCAGCGCGCCAGCGCGCACGCCGCTGGCTCGGCAGCGCATGCCAGAACGCTGATACCCTTGGGAACTGGCTTCGGCGCAGCCGTGCGCAACAACGGCGCTGAGCAGCGGCGGCCGCCCGCCCGCGCAGGGCGGCTACCGCGCGTGCAGCCGGCTGGGCATTGACTGCAGCCGCTCGCCGTTCCTAAAGATCAGCTTCGAGACGGCGGCCGCCTTCCTGACCGACGCCACGCTGCACGGCGCGAGCGACGACCTGGCGTCCCCGGCCTCGCGCATCGTGCTCGGCCGCGTCGTGGAGGCGCGCGGCCCAGCGCTGGCCTGGGCCCGGGAGGCTTTTTGGCCTGCGGACTGCCGGCCTCGGCAGGGTTTGCAGTATAGTTGATTGTCATTTTGTTCATTTCCATCTTCGGCACGTTCCTCAGGCGCTACCTGCCAGGTGCGTTGCATGCGCAGTGTGCATAGAGAGATCTTAAGGACGTGGAGAGCATCTCAGAGAGTACCGCTTGCAAGACACGGGAGGGCGGCCTAGGTTGTATTCAAGGATGTGCATGAGCTGATGCCGAGCCTGGTGCAGGTCGGCACGGGCGCGTTCGACCTGGTGCACAACCTGGCGGCCAGCGGCGGCGGGGCGTGAGCGCGCTGCAGCGGCGCGCTGCACTGTAGTGTGGCGAGAGCAGCATGCTGGGAAACCCTGTGCATTGTTGCACAAAGCGCTGAACAAAGCTTGCTGAACATTTTGCGGAACTCCGTGCTGTGCTGAACAGTGTCTGTCTGTTGGCTGTCCGTGTCAGTGGATAGTGTATTGTGCACAGTGTGGAGAGCAGGAAGCATCGAGGTAGGGGTTAACCAGGCAGGTCAGACCAGCCGTGTCTCACGTGAGGGCGCTATGCTCTGTTGAGGCAAGCGTTATGCGAGAAAGAAATGATCCAGACCCGGGCCATGCGCATGCGGCCAGCATACCAGCAGCGTAGGAGGTGAGCAGCACACATCAAGAGCGCGCTCGTGCGAGCGCTCTTTTGTCGTATATGAGCATATGAGCCTATCACAACAAGAGTCTCAGGTCGTCTGCTTCTGATGATGCTACCCAGAGCACACACAGACTTAATGATTTACAACCGTGTATCAGCCAACTTTGGCTGCTGACGGGCGCAGCCCTGAAAGAGGGGCTACGCAGTGATCAACTCAACCTCATCTCCGCATGCTAGAATACGTGGCGACCGGCATGTGTCCAACTTCCGGCACAACTGAGTATACGGTTTTAACTGTGTGTTTGAAGTCCTGATTTAAACCCTCCAAGAGCCAAGAGCACAACTTACTCCTTGGACTTCATTCAATGAATGCAAGTCAACTGGAGGCCTTGATGCGTGCACACAAAGAGCATCGCCGCTCCTGCTCCTTGAACAGAGCCAAGGCCTCAACAGAGCTGAGGCGTGCAGCAGCTGCTGAGGCGTGCAGCAGCTCAGCTTCCTTGTTCGCGGCGCGCTCTGTGCTATGCCATGAAATGCTGTGTTCTTACCTACTTCACAGCAAGCACTCTCCTTTCAGGTTCCCGGCCTTTCAAGCTTTCACGCCTGGGGCTGATGACTTGCGTGTTGGTCAACTGCTGGTGGGAGCAGCCGCGCTGCACGCAACAGAGCTTTTGCAACGCGTGCCTGCAACGTGCCTGCAACAGCAACCCCAAGTTGGCCCTGCGCTGTGCAGGGACCAATGCTTTCAGATGCATGTGTGATGACTGTGTGGGCAGAGCAGGTGTTCTATGCCCTAATGCTCCGCGGCGGCTGTCGCAGCGTGGTCTGCTGCATCTGGTGCAGCCGGCCAGGGGTTTGCCTGAATTCGCGCAGACGTGCTCAGTCACTCAGCGTGTCAACTCAGGGAGGCAGCCCACAGTGCATGCAAGAATTGCAACTGAGCAGGCTTGTCATGGCAGCATGCAGAACACTGTCGCGCGCACCATGGCGCAATGCACTTTGCTGGTAAACACCGGAAAGGTCCCTCATTAGGCAGGCAATGCAGGCTGAGTGGACTTGCTGGGTTTGTGTAGAGTGAGTCGCACACCAGTCACACGCTTGCATGCTTGATATGAACTGGTCTGGCGCATATCAAGCATGCAAGCATGTGACTGGTGTGCGAGTCACTCTACACTGGTGAGAGAGCTCGCCCGTATGGCAACCAGGCAGCTCATCAACCAAGCGCTCTTCATATCCAAAACAAGCACGCAGGCGCCGAGGACCAGACCTAACACACATTCAGATTAGCTGATAAGGCATGGCATGCACAGCAAGGCCCGGGCGCCCGGTGGCCGACAGTATGGCAGCAGCAGGCCAATTAGAGCCTGCAGGGCTCACAAGCACCAGCATCAGCAGCATGCGCAGGATGGCCAGGCCCAGCGAGCAGCAGCCCAGCAACATTCCGAGCCAGACCAGGGAAAAGCTTGACAGCAGCAGCAGACTGCATCGCACTTCCAGATGTCAGTTGTTGAACATTTGCGGGAGGTGCAAGCGCCTCCAGGCGTCGCCTTGCATGTCCGCTCGGCGTGTCTTGAAATATGACCGTCCTGTCTGTGGTCAGGCAGCTCTGCTCGGTCTCCGGCGGGGTGCCCGGAGGCCAGGCGCGCAGCGTCTTGAGCGCACATGGCATAAGAGGCCGCGCCCGAGCCTCAATACTGCGGCGCGGTGCCGGTCGAGGCGCTGCCCCACATGCTGATGCCGACAGACGCCGGTGGATGACAAAGCATGAGCCCCTGGCTGCTGCTTAACCTCCCGTCATTGCCTAGGCTCCACATGTTGAGAGACCGCTAGATCAGACACACACCGCTCACACAGGCGCCTCGGCGGTGCAATGCCCCTTGCCGGTCTACACCTTGTGACAACACGCGCACTCTTCACAGCATGTCCTGTCCTGACCCTTTATACACAGGCAACAGCAGCATGCGCTTGAATACTGCCGCGCGATCCTCTGCACACTTTGCACAGCTGGCGCACACGCTTGGCCCAGCGCATACAGCCTACACCCCATCAGAGAAGCACACATCGTCGACATGCTGTCATGATCTCTGTATGCCATCCCATGTCCACCCTCTTTGCAGCCCGGCGCTGTCCCTGCCCATGCGCAGCAGTGCGCTCCGCGCGCCGCGGCCCGCATGCGCCGCCAGGAGCACCGTGGATGTGCAGGGCCGCGCCTGGACAGGAGGGAGATTTCGAGGTTGCTGTGGTTGCTGTTGCGAAAGCACAACCAGTTCCTACAAAACACTCAGCGTGCCATGCTGAGCGTCTGAGTGCATGATGCCTCACTCTACCTCCTCGAAACATACATGCGCCGAGTACTGTGGTTGCAGGCCGGCTTTGACGGTGGGGCGCGAGGGAGTCTTGATCCACACTATTACCAGGCAGGCGGCAAAGCAAAAAGCAGATGAGCAGCAACCAGCATTACAACACGCCGGCAGTTCCACCCATCCTTTTGCCCTACCACTGCCTCCTACTCGCAGGCACAGCAGCATACGTAAAACAATATGTAAGCCAGTACATGGTCTCTGCCAACCTGGGCATAGCGCCTGGCCTCTTCAAAAACCAGGGCCTGACGCACTGCCGGGACAACAGATCGTGCACGGTGTCAAACATTGTGTTACTCCTCTACTCGCCATCCTAAATACACTGCTCAACCTCAGCCGCCCTGATACACTGCTCAACCTCAGCCGCCCATTTGCGGGCGCGCTCGTGCGCCGCTCTGGCCGCCTGCAGGCCGGGCGCGCCGGGGGCCGGCCAGCGGCGCCAGGCCAGGCGAGATTGCGTGATGTGGGGACAGTGCTCATCCCCATCCTCATCCTCGTCCTCGTCCTCATCCTGTAGCTCATGATGCAAGCCCACCTCAACAGCAAAGCGGTTGCCGCACCTGCTGATCATTTCGAGCACGATCTCGTGCAGGCCGGGGCCCTCACTGTCGATCCACCAATCATGCCTAGAGCACAGCTCTGCAGCCTGCAGGCCAGCCGGGCAGAGGCGGTCCACGAACGTGGCCACATCACTGTGGTCGTCCTCCAGGCCCAAACAGCCATCACTTTGTATGCGCACGGACCTGACCCGCGCAAACAGGCTGCCGTGGACATCGACGGACACACCTGTGCCCTCAAAGGCCACCT